>Ga0209935_1003252_pt1 | contig 17172 bp, 14 predicted proteins | sample ThiBio_1000_plan_2_FD_183958 | JGI IMG/M metagenome (GOLD analysis project Ga0209935, IMG submission 183958) | Wastewater bioreactor microbial communities from Cape Town, South Africa - Thiocy_cont_1000_plan (SPAdes) | ecosystem: Engineered > Bioreactor > Thiocyanate-remediating >... | reverse complement strand
TTGATTGATTGATTGATTGATTGATTGATTGATTGATTGATTGATTGATTGATTGATTGATTGATTGATTGATTGATTGATTGATTGATTGATTGATTGATTGATTGATTGATTGATTGATTGATTGTGCTGCACGATGAGAATGATGACGAAGATCAAGAGGAGGTGCAGGATAGTATCGTCACATCATCGTGCACTTCTTCTTCTTGGTGGTGATGGTCTTTCGAGATCGATCACATGGCGCAATGCGATCTGGAATGGACTCAAAGATGCGAAAAGATCTCGAACAGCAGCTCGTTCGGAATCATCGACATCGCCGACGACTCATCGACCACCGATCGAATCATCGTCATCGTCGACACTGCTTGCTTCATCGATGATGGAGCATATCGATGACGATCCACGCGCCAAGTGAACGTGTCGGCAAGCCATTGATTGGCTCCAATCACATGCACTCGATGGTCTGCCGTGAAGGCGATGAGACCTCGATGCTCGTCGAATGCAACTTCCCATGGATATTCGGAGCCACAATCGAAGGATGAGATGTGATGGCCTTCGTGAGTGAATGATTGCAATCGATTGTTGTTGGAGTCGGCGACGATGATTCGGCCTTGATTGCCGATGCACACTCCTTGAGGATCGTTGAACTGGCATGGTTGATCGCCAAGAGAGCCGAACTCGAACAAGAACGAGCCATCGATCGACGACAATACTTGCACTCGATCGTTGCTGGTATCAGTGACGATGATTCGATGTCGATCATCATCGATCGCAATGCCTTTTGGGCGAGCGAACTCGCCAGGCTGAGATCCATGCTTGCCGATGGAGAACAAGAACGAGAGATCGATCGACGACAAGAACACCAATCGATTGTTGTCGGTATCGACGATGACGATGCGATGATGATGCTTGTCGATCGCAATGCCTCGAGGGTAGTTGAACTCGAGATCTCCTGATCCAAGATGGCCCACGCACGACAAGAACGATTGCTCGCTCAATGACCATGATTGTACTCGATGATTGAAGAAATCAACGATGAGGATGCGATCATGATCGTGGTCGATCGCAAGGCCATTTGGATGGTTGACCTGGCCTGGTTCGTCGCCATACTCGCCGAACTTGGACACGAGCGAGCCGCCATCATCATCATCACACGCGAATACTTGCACTCGATGATTGCTGCTATCAACAACAAGCAAGAGACCTCGATGATGGTCGAACACCAAGCCAAGAGGGTTGTAGAACTGGCCATCAGCATCGCCTTCTTCCTTGGTGCCGATCGAGAGCTTGATTCGAGCATCACGATCAAGAGCATCGTCTTCCATCTCTTCCTCTTCAATCTCTCTCTCACAACGACAAAGAGATGTTCCAAGCTCCAAACTGCTCAAACCAAAGAGATGATGAAGATATGAAGCTCTCTCTCTCTCACGAGACACGAGACACGAGAGACGAGAGACGAGAGAGACACCAAGCAAGCAACGAGCAACAAGAAGCAACAGAAATCTCCCTCATGGGGTTGCGACGAGGGTAGGTTAGTAAAACAATGACGAGCCTCCAACTCCGGTGGGCGGAGTTGTTTATGAACGCACTCCTGCTCTCCTCTCGCAGTGTTGTTTGTGCCTTCCCTCCCCCCACGCACGCATCTCGTGCTTGGTGCCTTCCCTCTCACGCACCTATCTCACTCCTCACGCTACCTCACTCATTACCATGAACTCCCATACCTTGTTCTTGACATTATTCGTATTGGTAGCGGTGGTGGTCGGGTTGGCAGCCAGCACACAACCAGACTATGTACCACAGCAGATCCACTTGTCGTATGGTTATGACTCCACCGAGATGCGAGTCACGTGGGCGTCGACCAATGGCTCTGAGTCGCTTGTACTCGTGGGCTCACAACCGAACCTCTTGAACTCGGTGGTATCGGCCGAATCGCACTATTGGCTCGAGGGCAACCAGAATGGAACGCATTGGGTTCATCGCGCTACGATCAAGGTACAACCTTCACACTCCCACATCTCTCTCTCTCGAATATACTCACATGTGATTTCAATAGAACCTCATTGCAGGCAAATTGTATTATTATCGCGTTCAAACTGGTCGTGCGTTGAGTCCGATCTTGGCCTTCCGTGCGAAGCGAGAGCCATCAGCCGATTGGCGGCCACGATTCTTGGTGTTTGCCGACATGGGTCGCGATGGCGGTGCGCCCAGCCTCGATCGCATGATCAAGGAGGTCGGCACGGGCAACATCACGGCCGTGATCCATGCCGGGGACTTTGCGTACGACATGAGCTCGGAGGGCGGCGAGCGCGGCGCCGATTTCATGCGACTGGTCGAGCCGATGACGGCGTACGTGCCGTACATGACGGCGCCGGGCAACCACGAGAAGGCCTTCAACTTTAGCAACTACCTCAACACGTTCAACATGCCGACCGAGCGCGGTGCCAACCCACGCGCCATGTGGTACTCGTGGGACATTAACAACATTCACTTTGTGTCGTACGACACGGAGTTGTACTACTCGGGCGGTCCGATCGACGAGCAGTTTGCGTGGCTCGATCAAGACCTCGCTCGTGCCAACGAGAACCGCGCCAACGTGCCGTGGATCATTGCCTACGGCCATCGACCCATGTACTGCTCGAACAACGACCCGAGCGACTGCTCGGCTGCCACGTCGGCCGTGCGCCTCGGTCTCGAGGACTTGTTCTTTAAGCACGGCGTCGATCTCATCATCAATGGCCACGAGCACGCTTACGAGCGAATGTGGCCAGTATACAACCAGACCGTGACGCAATACGACTACATTAATCCTCGTGCTCCGGTTCAAATCATCTCGGGAGCAGCTGGTTGTCAATCAGGACTCTGTGAAGATCCACTCTTGGGTCCTGGTGGTATGTCTTTCACGAGCGATTGTGAGAGTGAGAGAGAGTGAGTGAGTGAGTGAGCGGGAGATCCACTCAGTGATCAATTGGTCAGCATTTCGCACGCTATTCAGATGCTGATCATCATTTATTTATTCGTCTTTTTTGATCTCGTGTTGTTTGTAATTGTATTGACTTTGTTATGATTATTTGTATTCTCGTTGGTTTTGAATCGATCATTTTTCTTGTTCTTCTTGTTCATGTTGTTGTTGTTATTGTTATTGTGTTTATACTTGCTCTTCTGCTTCTTCTTGAATTCGGCATCTTGATCGCGGTGATGACCGATCTTGTATGTGCGAACCAGGCCCGTGGTCGGCATTCCGATCGTGGTTCTTGTCGTATGGATTTGGTCACCTCGAGGTGCACAACTCGACGCATCTCTACTGGGACCAAGTTCTCGACACGACGGGCGAGGTGCTGGACAGCATCTGGATCGTTCAAGAGAAGCACGGCCCATTCAAGCCGCTCTAGACCTCTGAGCAAGCCATCACCGTGATGGTGATGATCATGATGAAGATGCCATTGTATGGCGTCTTGCAATCCTGCGTCGCTCGCGACCTTGATGCATGCATCACTCTTTCTTTCATTCTTTCATTCATTCATTCATTCATTGCTCTCTTTTTCTTCATTATGATCCTGTTGATGTTTTTCAGTGCTGTTTCTGGTTCTTTGGCGCGTTATTCAGTCGTTCGTTCGTTCGTGTTGGTGATTTTTTGATATTCGTTGCAGCAGCTTATTACTTGATTGATTCAATCGTTATCATTGAGAACACGGTAGCCCCGTTTAATTTTGTTTGCTCAGCTCCTCAACATCGCTTTCAGGATGAGGTTGAGGTAGCACCGCCAATCAGTTTGCCGGCATTATGCTGGTGCAGCTTGCATGATTTTGCGTAGCGTAACGTATATTTTCATCGATACCCACGCCCAATTTCGTTCTTCCATTTGTACTTGTAGTTGTAGTAGGAGTAGGATTATTATGATGACGGTGCTCTAATTATTTCTGATTTCTTATTCTTCGTTAAGAAGTTGCTCAATTGCATTTCTTGCGTACGACTGACTGTGAGTGAGAGAGAGAGAGAGAGAGAGAGAGAGATTTTGGCCTTTATCGCTCCGGTACTTGAAGCTACGCTACTAATCGATTGTGAGCCTCTACTTTGCATGAACCGGCTTCGAGTGATGGTTACTCAACGAGAATAGGTACCTGCCTACCAACTAACCTTGTAACTCGTTTCGTGCCACCACCTCGCCTGGAGCTTCGAGTCACACGCAGGTACGTGATGCGGGTACTCTGCTCTGCGCATGAGGGAGGAAGATCGAACTGCCACTGGAATAAATCTTGCTACTACAGCCAACAATCAATGATGCGAGATCATATTTATGAATGGGGGGGGGGGGGGGGGGGGGGACGTGGTATGGTTGTCGTGCGAGGGAGTGGTTGGTGAGGGGGCGGCTGTTCTTTGTTCCTTCATCGATTGCTTCTTGTTGCTTGCTTGCTGCTCGTTGCTTGCTTGGCTTGGTGTCTCTCTCGTGTCTCGTGTCTCGTGTGTGTGAGAGTGAGAGCTTCATATCTTCATCTCTTTGGTTTGAGCAGTTTGGAGCTTGGAGCATCTCTTTGTAGTTGTGAGAGAGAGAGAGATTGAATTGGAGGAGATGGGAGACGATACTCTTGATCGTGATGCTCGAATCAAGCTCTCGATCGGCACCAAGCACCATGGCGAGGCCGATGGCCAATTCAGCCTTCCTCGAGGCTTGGTACTCGACCATCATCGAGGTCTCTTGCTCGTCGCTGACACCTGGGTTCATCGAGTGCAAGTATTCTCGTATGATGATGATGGCGGATTCTCGTTCGTGTCCAAGTTCGGCAGGACCAGGTTATACTATCCTGAGGGCCTTACGATCGATCACGATCATGATCGCATCCTCATCGTTGATACCGGCAATCATCGAGTACAATCGTGGTCATTGAGCGACCAATCGTTCTTGTCGTGCATCGGCAAGTATGGATCAGGAGATCTCGAGTTCAACAGTCCTCAAGGCATTGCGATCGACAAGCATCATCGTCGCATCATCATCGTCGATAGTTCCAACCATCGATTGATGTTCTTGTCGTGGATCGATCTCTCGTTCTTGTTCTCGATCGGCAAGCATGGATGTGAGCCTGGCGAGTTCGATTCTCCATCAAACATTGCGATTGATCATGATCGACACCGAATCATCGTCACTGATACCAAGAATCATCGAGTGCAAGTATTGTCGTTGATCGATGGCTCGTTCTTGCTCGAGTTCGGATCTCGAGGCAATCAACCATGCCAGTTCGATTATCCTCTTGGAGTGTGCGTCGATAATCAAGGCCGAATCATCGTCGCCGACCACCACAATAATCGACTGCAATCATTCACTCACGAAGGCCATCACATCTCATCCTTCGATTGTGGCTCCGAGAGTCCCTATGCCGTTGCATTCGACGAGCATCGAGGTCTCATCGCCTTCACGGCAGGCAATCGAGTGCATGTGATTGGAGCCAATCAATGGTTTGCCGACACCAAGTTCGTTTGGCGTCCAGATCTCCATCGATATGCTCCATCATCGATCAAGCAAGCAGTGATGATGGTGACGATGATTCGATCGCTGGTCGATGATTGTTCGGCCATGTCGATGATTCCGAACGAGCTGCTGTTCGAGATCTTCTCGTATCTCGAGCCTCCAGAGCTCGAGATTCCTCTTGGTAAGTATCAACATCAACTGCAACAACAGCACCGACAACCCGATACCACAACCAGCACAGCCACTTCGCAGCATGCTGCATCACGACAGCGCAACAAGAAGAAGTGCACCATGATGTGACGATACTGTCCAGTGTCTCCTCGTCTTCATCATCTTTATCATTCTCACCGTGCAGCACACTCACTCGCAATCAATCAATCAATCAATCACCAATGGACTTGATGAAGGAATGATTGATAAGTCGTGTGCAATCTTGAACGAGATATCAATCAAGGCCTCTCTCACACACACAAATACGTTGCTCAACATGAGTCTTGTTCTCTCATCAATCATTGTATCAATCTCAATCAACTTCTCTTTCCAATACCAAGACCAATACCAAGACCAAGACCAAGAGAAGATGATTCAAGAATCAATTTATGAAGATCAAGAAGAGGCTCGTGTGAGCGAGGGAGGTGCTGTTCTTTGTTCCTTCATCGATTGGTTCTTGTTGCTTCTTGTTGCTCGTTGCTTGCTTGGCTTGGTGTCTCTCTCGTGTCTCGTATATGCAGTGCTTGTATCTCTTCATCTCTTTGGTTTGAGCAGTTTGGAGCTTGGATCATCTCTTTGTCGTTGAGAGAGAGATTGAAGTGGAAGAGATGGCAGACGATACTCTTAATCGTGATGCTCGAATCAAGCTCTCGATCGGCTCCAAGCAAGAAGCCCGTGCTGATGGCCGATTCGGCCTTCCTCGAGGCTTGGCATTCGACCACCATCGAGGTCTGTTGCTCGTCGCTGATACAAAGAATCATCGAGTGCAAGCATTCTCGTATGATGACGATGATGGCGGCTCGTTCGTGTCCAAGTTCGGTAGGTACGGCGATCAACCAGGCCATTTCCAGTATCCGCGGGGTATTACGATCGACCACGATCATGGTCGCATCCTCGTCGTTGATTGCTTCAATCATCGAGTACAATCGTGGTCATTGAGCGACCCATCGTTCTTGTCGTGCATCGGCCAGTTTGGCTCACGAGATCTCCAGTTCCAATATCCTCGAGGCATTGCGATCGACAAGCATCATCATCGCATCATCGTCACCGATACCAACAACCATCGATTGGCGTTCTTGTCGTCGATCGATCTCTCGTTCTTGTTCGAGATCGGCAAGCGAGGATCTCAGCCTGGCGAGTTCAACTGTCCAACCGGCATTGCGATCGATGATGATCGACATCGAATCATCGTCACTGATACCAGCAACGATCGAGTGCAAGTATTGTCGTCGATCGATGGCTCGTTCTTGTTCGAGTTCGGCTCCAAAGGCGATCAACCATGCCAGTTCAACGATCCTCAAGGAGCATGCATCGATCATCAAGGCCGAATCATCGTCGCCGACATCGCCAACAATCGATTGCAATCATTCACTCACGAAGGCCATCACATCTCATCCTTCGATTGTGGCTCCGAGAAGCCATGGGCGCTTGCATTCGACGAGCATCGAGGTCTCATCGCCTTCACGGCAGGCAATCGAGTGCATGTGATTGGAGCCAATCAATGGCTTGCTGACACATTCGCATGGCGACCAGATCGTCATCGATATGCTCCATCATGGATGAAGCAAGCCATCTTGACGATGACGATGATTCGATCGCTGGTCGATGATTGTTCGGCGATGTCGATGATTCCGAACGAGCTGCTGTTCGAGATCTTCTCGTTCCTTTGATGATCACAGTGCGATCGCTCTCGAAAGAGCACCGCCACTACCAACGAGAAGAGAAGAATTAGTGCAGTCGATGATGTGACGATACAATCCAGCACCTCCTCTTGTTCTCTCATCAATCATTGTATCAATCTCAATCAACTTCTCTTTCCAATACCAATACCAATACCAAGAGAAGATGATTCAAGAATCAAGATCAAAATCAAGAAGAGGCTCGTGTGAGTGAGGGAGTGGTTGGTGAGGGAGGGAGGTGCTGTTCTTTGTTCCTTCATCGATTGGTTCTTGTTGCTTCTTGTTGCTCGTTGCTTGCTTGCTTGCTTGCTTGGTGTCTCTCTCTCTCTCGTGTCTCGTATATGCAGTGCTTGTATCTCTTCATCTCTTTGGTTTGAGCAATTTGGAGCTTGGAACATCTCTTTGTCGTTGTGAGAGAGAGATTGAAGTGGAAGAGATGGGAGACGATACTCTTGATCGTGATGCTCGAATCAAGCTCTCGATTGGTATCCAGCAAGAAGGCTTTGCTGATGGCCTGTTCTGCTCTCCTCTGGGCTTGGCATTCGATCATCATCGAGGTCTCTTGCTCGTCACCGATTGCTACAATCATCGAGTGCAAGTATTCTCATGCGATGATGGCTCGTTCGTGTCCAAGTTCGGCGAGGAAGGCAATCAACCACGCCAGTTCAATGGTCCATGGGGCCTTGCGATCGACCACGATCATGATCGCATCCTCATCGTTGATTGCTTCAATCATCGAGTACAATCTTGGTCATTGAGCGACCCATCTTTCTTGTCGTGCATCGGCCATCTTGGATCAGGAGATCTCGAGTTCTACTATCCCCGAGGCATTGCGATCGACAAGCATCATCGTCGCATCATCATCGCCGACTCCAACAATCGATTGGTGTTCTTGTCGTCGATCGATCTCTCGTTCTTGTTCTCGATCGGCAAGCATGGATCTCAGCCTGGCGAGTTCTTCTATCCATCGAGCATTGCGATCGATGATGACAGACATCGAATCATGGTCTGTGATTCCAACAATCATCGAGTGCAAGTATTGTCGTCGATCGATGGCTCGTTCTTGCTCGAGTTCGGCGAGGAAGGCAATCAACCATGCCAGTTCAAGAATCCTCTTGGAGTATGCAACGATAACCGAGGTCGAATCATCGTTGCCGACCACAACAACAATCGATTGCAATCATTCACTCACGAAGGCCATCACGTCTCATCGTTCGATTGTGGCTCCGAGAAGCCATGGGAAGTTGCATTCGACGAGCATCGAGGTCTCATCGCCTTCACGGCAGGCGACAATCGAGTGCATGTGATTGGAGCCAATCAATGGTTTGCCGACACGTTCACATGGCGACCAGATCGTCATCGATATGCTCCATTATGGATCAAGCAAGCAGTGATGCTGGTGACGATGATTCGATCGCTGGTCGATGAGTCGTCGGCGATGTCGATGATTCCGAACGAGCTGCTGTTCGAGACCTTCTCGTTCCTTTGATTGTGAGTCTGACGATGATGAATGGGTCGATATCATTGGGAGTCGTCTCGCTCGTGGGCTACTTGAATTAGTCGCTGAAGTAATAACCTACACCTGAGGAAAAAATCGAACATGACAACCGAGATGGAGAGGCGGACGGAGACGGAGGAGGAGGCGACAGGAGCAAGGAGCGAGAGGCAGTTCGCAAGGCACGCGCTGATCCTTCCCTGTAGCTCAGTCGGCTAGAGCGCCGTGCTTGTCCCGAGAGGTATGCCAAGGTCCTTCGGTGGACTTGTTGCAGTGTCTGGGTTGCTCTCGGGTCTGAGGTCGGCCCTGAAGCTCGGGAGATGGGGATGCATGACTATCGGATGGAGACGGGATGCATGACTGTCGTCGGAAGAGAGTAATCGATAGATGTATGACCATCGCGTGAATCCGCTCAAGGAGGGTACTTGCAGCTCTTTTTATCTCGTGTAGGAACCCTGCTGCTGCTGGTACTTGGAGGCACCAGGTCGCCAAACAGCGTTGCGCCATCGTCCGGCTATTGCGCGGTTTGCTCCCCGCCTCGTGTGTTGGTTGCTGGTGCGCGACAAGTGGGCCACTGAAATTTCGCGGGTTGTAGCTGCTGCCTGCACTATTTTCGCTTTCGGCACCACACGAGAATGACGAACGACTTTGCGGCGCGGCTGTTTTTACCGTTTTGCTGACTAGATATCTATCGTGATCTATCTATCGAGAGCGTTCCCAACTTCATGCACTGCAGGAGACTCCAATGAAGTGAGCGGGAGACGTATCGAAAGTCGCTCTCTCTTCCCAAAATGGCTTACGTTACACTCATACACGGTGACCTCGATGATCGTGTACGAGATCGTCGCGCCAGTCCGCACGATCGAGGTTGATGGGCTGACACTCAAGGTGCTGGTATGCTGGCATCCAGAGATCGCGAGTTGGTTTAATGAGGGGGAGTGGACAATGAATATGATGGCGCGCATTCGAGCAGCAATTTGCCGCCCTGTGCCGCTTTAGGACGGCGTGTCAATTGCCGAGTTCTACGGTACTCCCCCTCCTCCTTTCCTCTGTCCCTTCTCTTCTCCTTGCCGCTCTGCTCGTCTTCTGCTCGCCGCTCCGCTCGTCGTCTGTGTCTCATCTGTCTTGTTGTCACTCCCGCGTACCATGATGATGGCGTCTCAGCGTGACAAGTCATGTGTCGCATGGCTCTCGTCGCTGGTGGTCTCGTCGTGCCTCGTGGCGATGATGGTGTTGGCTCTTTTCGTCGGTGATGCTGCGGCAGTGAGCTACACGCTTCGCGCCAGTGACTCGATCGTCGGCACTGGTGTACAAGCTCAAGGCATTTATGTCTCCATGTCGAGCAACGGCATGGTATCGTTGTCGGTATCAAACTCCGCGACCAACGGTCCAGTGCTGGCAGTTGCCTCATCGCCAGGCGCCACCACGACGCACACCTCCCTCTCGTTGCCATCACCGTGCACTGCGTGGCTCGGTAACGCACCGAGTGTGTCGTCGAGCGGCAACACGTTTTCCGTCTCTTGCCGTGATGCTTCCGCCATCAACTACGTGGCCGTGTATCAAACCTCGAGTCCTTCGACACCGTTTGCGACGATCGCCAACGTCCAATTCGCCGCTCTCTCGGAGGACGGCGCCATGCTTGCGGCGGTTGATGGGTTCACGATTACGGTCTACCAGTTGTCGATGGGATCGTACGCTCTCAAGCAAACCATCGCAGTCCTCGGTTTGCAGCCCATCGGCACGATCACACTCGCTCCCGATGCAAGCGCCCTTGCTGTGAGCGACCAAATGTCCCAAACCTTCATCTACGGCTGGGACTCCACCACCAGCCAATTCGTCGCCGCTCCCTCGATACCTCTCTCCGTGGGATGCAACGCCCTGGCCGCATCATCGCAATCTTCCTCTGGAGCCACCACCATCGTTTGCGCATTCGGCCCTTCTCGCGTCTACTCGTTGGTCAACACGATGGGCTCGTTGTCGCTCTCCACCCAAGCCACCATCAGTGGCTTTGCCAAGGCAGCGGCCATCACTCCTGATGGTTCGACCGTTGCTCTCTCCGATGGCTCCTCGTCGACAGCCGTCTACTCGGCCACCTCCGGTTCCACCATCGCAACCTTCTCTGAGGGAGGCCGGTCGGTCGCAATCTCGAGCGACGCTGCCACCGTGTTCTTGGGTGACTTTTCCTTCAACAGCAATGCCGGACGAGCAGTGTGGTACGACTCGCTCGTCGCTCCCTCCATCACTCTCCAGCCCATGTCGGTGTCGGTGTCTCTCGGATCGAGTGCCACCTTCACTGCCGCCGCCACTGGATACGCCACCGTGCAGTGGTCGTTCACTGGCTCATCGACTCGACGACGATCGGTGCTCGGAGGTGCGATCATGGGAGCGACATTGCCCTCGTTCACCACCAATCCCACGACTCTGGCCTTCAACGGCAACACTTACTCGGCCACCTTCACGTCGGCCGCTGGCGTGACGACCACCACATTGGCTGCCACGCTGACAGTCACATCGAGCAGCGGCTCGGCATCGGGAGATCCTCATCTCGTCGGCTTCGACGGGCAGCAGTACGACTTTGTCGGCGAGGTCGGAAGCGTTTACAACTTCCTCACCGACTCGGACGTGCAATTCAACGCGCTCTTGGGATCGGTGCGGGCCACCGAGCATCTCAACCTCCCTGGCGAGTTCATCACAGCCATCGGCGTCAAGTTTCGCAACCACTCGGTGGTGATCGATGGCGGCTCTCATCGCCGCGCAGCCTCGGTGACGATCGATCACGAACCTGCCGACGAGCAGAATCATCACGCAGTTCTGCTGGTCGACGGAGAGCTCCGAGTCGAGCGCGAGGTGTTCGTCGATGCGATGTCGGGCAAGGACTTTGGTCTGCCGGATGCCAAGCAGAGGATCGTCGGGCGAGTGATCGTCACGACGCCGTCATACTCGTTCACGATCTTCATGGTCGAGGAAGGATTCGACGAGGTCGACAAGCGCTGGCACACGCCGTTCCCTCGCCGATTCCTCGATGTGTCGGTGAGGCTGGAGCGAGCCGACATTGCGACGCCTCATGGAGTGCTGGGCCAGTCGCTCCATGCGATGAGAGACAGGAAGGAGCGAGGAGTGCCGATCGGCGAGGCGGGATCATTCTCGATCGAGGGCCGCACGGAGGACTATCGAGTCGGAGGAGGAGCGGAGAGTCTGCTTAGAAACTCGTTTGCGTTCAATCGCTTTGGCAGCAAGAGCAGGAAGTAGGCGCCCACTCCCGATGGAGAGTGCCGCATCTCTCAGCATGTCATTGATAAACACATACATTTACACAAACAAGCAAACAGCTAAGCACATACATTCAAGCAGATACAGATTGGTATCGTATCCGAGCGCTATATCAGGCATCCACCATCATGTGCCGTTCTGTGGCACACTCGTTGTTTGGCTTCGGCTGTCCACGCATCGCAACTCAGCATCCAGTTCACGCAACAGGCGACCCTCTAGCAATGAGAATCACAGAGATTGTAGTTTATCAGACCCTTTATCAATGAGAATCACAGAGATTGTAGTTTATCAGACCCTCTAGCAATGAGAATCACAGAGATTGTAGTTTATCAGACCCTCTACCAATGAGAATCACAGAGATTCGAGTTTATCAGACCCTCTAGCAATGAGAATCACAGAGATTGGAGTTTATCAGACCCTCTAGCAATGAGAATCACAGAGATTAGAGTGTATCAGACCCTCTACCAGTGAGAATCACAGAGATTAGAGTTTATTAGACCCTCTAGCAATGAGAATCACAGAGATTAGAGTTTATCAGACCCTCTAGTAATGAGAATCACAGAGATTAGAGTTTATCAGACCCTCTATCAATGAGAATCACAGAGATTAGACCCTCTAGTAATGAGAATCACAGAGATTCGAGTTTATCCGACCCTCTACCAATGAGAATCACAGAGATTGTAATTTATTCCCGAAGACGAAACGAAGTGGAGTAGAGGGTACTCCCACCCTTTAAACGGGGTACGATTTGGGGCACATAGACGGGGCATGATTTGGGGCACGGGGACGGGGCATGAAATCCTTGGGGTACGCTAAACTTGCGATGGATAGTGCTCCCTCGATACAGCACCGCATCGCGCACAATATGCTGGAGAATGATCACTAGAGCGTATTCTACAACTTCATGTGCAGTATACACAATACTAACGAAGGACGGAGGAGAAATAACCACCGCAAATTTCTCAGTACTCCTTCCACTGCGAACTTTGCACCAGCACCTTCCATTTCGCGATCAGTGCAGGCGGCTTGTCCGCCTGCGCTCAGCCTGTGGTCGAGCTCTCCTCCCTTGCAATATCGGTTAGTGCAGGCGGCTTGTCCGCCTGCGCTCCTCTGTTCAGTAACTGCGTTGCAGGAGCATTCGTCTTCGGGCGCGGTAAACCGCGAATCTTGTTCCCGAAGACGAAACGAAGTGGAGTAGAGGGTACTCCCACGCTTTAAACGGGGTACACGGACGGGGCATGTTTAGGGGCACGCGAACGGGGCATGTTTAGGGGCACGCGAACGGGGCATGTTTAGGGGCACGGGGACGGGGCATGAAATCCTTGGGGTACGCTAAACTTGCGATGGATAGTGCTCCCTCGATACAGCACCGCATCGCGCACACTATCCTGGAGAATGATCTATAGAGCTTATTCTACAACTTCATGTGCAGTATACACAATCCTAACGAAGGACGGAGGAGAAATAACCACCGCAAATTTCTCAGTACTCCTTCCACTGCAAACTTTGCCCCAGCACCATCCATTTCGCGATCAGTGCAGGCGGCTTGTCCGCCTGCGCTCAGCCTGTGGTCGAGCCCTCCCTTGCAATATCGATTAGTGCAGGCGGCTTGTCCGCCTGCGCTCCTCTGTTCAGTAACAACGTTGCAAAAGCATTCGTCTTCGGGCGCGGTAAGCCGCGAATCTTGTTAGACCCTCCAGCAATGAGTGTCGCGAGTACTGAACATCAAGCTCAGACCCTCTCTGGTCTCACCCGATGCTTTGCACCTGCAAGCACACCTGGATACCGAAGAGACTGGTTCCTCCGATGTTGCGGACAGGGCTTCCATCGCCAACCACAGCGCCTGGAAGGCGAACCAAAGGGGGAGGAGGAACAACAACGACGAGAGCACACGCGCTCGCTGTGCTTCGCTGTGCTTCGTCGTCTTGCTGCTCCTTCCTCTCGCTCCTTCGTGCTCTCGCCTTCCTTCTGGCTGCTTGCTGTCGTCGTGAATGACGCTCGGCAGTGCAGCAGAGAGCCTCTGCGACGCAGCTTTGCAAGTACTCTCCGAGCTGAATCTCCACTTTGCCGCGTCTCCTTGTTGCTCCCGGCTTTGCTTTGCGTATCGCACCATCGCATACGTCGTTACGCGGCGCGAACAACTGGGCCATGAGTCGGAGGAACACCGCACCGAACAGCTTTGCAAGCTGCTGAGTGATGCTTTCGAACCAAATCATCGTCGATTTGCGTTGCACGACTCGTCGGGAGCAGTATGCCAGTCGTACTTTGCGTTTCAACTGGGTGTATCGCGCGACAAGCTGGGACACTGCATCGGTTTGGTGACTGCCAACCTTGCTCAGAAAGGTGATACCACCGAGTACGTTGTCGATCACCTTCATTCATCCATCAACCCACGGGCGCTATTGAAGTTGCAAGCACAGACATGATTCATCACACCACTACGCACAGAGAGACGTACGAACAAGATAGAGAGAGATATTTCTATTCACCATGCCTATCGATCGCTCGCAACCACCAGCACACAGGAGGCTTTCATTGCTGCCGTTCACCAGAGCCAAGAACTGGACGAGTCGACACACGCTGCTCCTTCTTCTCCTGCGTTCGATCATGCATGCCAATGGCTGAGGGCCATGCGCTGTATCGCAATCGAATCAAATAGGGCATACCGTGCGTTCTATCATTGCTTGTTCCTCTGTCGTTACCGCGACACTCTCACACAGCAGGTTTTTGTTGGTCGTTCCTCTTTCGGTTGTGCAGCGAATGCACGCAAGCCGACATCGATCTTATATCTCGGACTGACGGACACCAAGAAGGAGCTGTACGAGCTTTACAAGGGTGAAATGGAACGCATGGTATGAGTGGGCATATATGTGGTTGTTCTTGGCGACGCACGTTCTCGCAGACTCTCACGTTGCTTGGCAGAACGAGCCTGCATTGAGCTGTTCGCGCTTCTGTGCGGTGATGCGATTGCACTTTCCAGAGCTTCGCCCGAATTCCAAGAGGCCGTGTTGCGAGTGTGACGACTTGGCTGCCATCATTGCGGATGCCAAACAAGCCCCGGCCGACAAGAGCAGGGCGTACCAACAAAAGCGCCTTCACAACGAAAGGGTACAGCTCGAGAGAACGCACATGATTGAACTGGAGGTCCAGGCCCAAACCCAACCAGTACGTCGATTACGCACGCACATATGTGCTTATTTATCCAATTTTCCATTGAGACCATCACCGCTGATAGACTCGTCGATTTATTGGCATATTCTTCTGGTTGGCGTCATTTCTTGTCTGTTCTCTCTCTCTCTCTCTATCTCCATCTGCGGCGCAGGATGTGCTATTTCTAATGTGCGATAATATGACGCGGAGGATATGGCCGTTTGGAGCACCGTTTGGCTTGGAACTGAGCGTCGCTGGAGTCGTACGATATTGGAATCAGGAGCCAAAGCGCAGCGCGCGCTATTACCTACACCCGTCTCACACTGAGTCGTCGAACACGATTCTCTCAACGGTACAAAAAATTGATCATCCTTTATTTGTCGCACAATTGTCGGTAGCGATGTTGTTGGAGTGATTTGGGACGCATTGGAGTTGATTTCAGGCATTATAGTATTTTTTCCCGTGGTATCGAGATATTTCGTCAGCGAGAGCATACGATCGTACCCCGTATTTTGTCATATCTCTGTGTGATTGTGATCGACCACTGCTACCGTACTTGTCGTCGCATTCGTCTCTTATATCGTTCCATCTACTTTAGGTCCATCACTCGCTGAAAGACGACTGCCGTGATCGACGATTCAAGCGGCTCTGGTTGCATTTCGATAACCATTCAACCAGCAAGTGTTCCACGGTACGTGTGTTGGTGGTGTTGTACGCAAGGCCGGCTCGTAACTGGTCTTGCTGTTGGTTGGAGCTTGTATTCTAACGCCTCATCGATCGGCATATTTTATACTCGTAGCTTGTTGCATATTGCATGAGCCTCGTTATCACTGGAGTGTTTGAAGAGATTTTGGTGCACTACCGCGCTCCGTACCACGGCGAAAACTTTGTCGACACCATGCACGCTCGAGTCACCAAGCAGTTCTATCAACACCGACGTACCGACAACTCGCTTCTTGCTCTATGCGCTCGCATGATGGGACCCTCGAAAAGCTCGGTATCCCCTCTCACGTTGACCACGGCGCCAATCAACATCAAACAACGGTCGATATTACTTTCGCCACGGTACGAACGCAATAGCAACAATAACAAGAACACAGCTCGCGCTCACGTAGGCTCGTGGTTTATCACAATTAATTGTTCTATCGGTGGTACGAGGTGTAGTAACGTGATTTTTCTTACTCGTTGGTGTTGGTGTTGCGTGGCCGTTAGGCTGACTTTCCGATCTACGACTTTTCAACCTGGGCTGCCGCAGTGTGTCGAATCACCCACCTCAGTGGCTCCCGCATGTTCAAAATCGATGCGTCTGGCCTCTCGAGCAAAGCAACGAGTGACCAGGAACAATGGGTGCATGTTATGGAGCTTGAGCGCGGCTTAGTCAACTCTCTTCCTCACGTCTTACAACCAACGATACACTACCTCCAAGGCGTACTCGAAAGGGTCAAGGAGCATACCGATTGGCAACACGATCCTGTGCTGGCGAATGTGATCAACCGCACATATTCTGCTGCCCAACAACAAGTATGTACCGGTGGCGAGCAAGCATGTAAATACACCCACAGTGCCACATGGCGGTTCTTACTGGTGTGTTGGCGTGCGCAAACTGTGAAGGAGTTTCGATTCCTGTATCCTGCAGATTCTCCACAGCTACCACCACCACCACCGCTACCGATCGTGGCCACGACGGCAACAACGGCGATGGCGATGGCGACGGAAGCCGCCGCCGCCAGCACCACCACCACACCGCTCAGCCCAACGCAGCCACCACCAAAACGACGACGTACCACACCCGAAGCAACGGCGCGACTCGAAGAAATCAAATCAATATGCACGCACAATTCTATTATCATGGTCACGCTCGTCAGTGGTGCGTGTATTCCCATCGATGAGTATCGACAAACGCCTTC
>Ga0209935_1003246_pt1 | contig 17190 bp, 28 predicted proteins | sample ThiBio_1000_plan_2_FD_183958 | JGI IMG/M metagenome (GOLD analysis project Ga0209935, IMG submission 183958) | Wastewater bioreactor microbial communities from Cape Town, South Africa - Thiocy_cont_1000_plan (SPAdes) | ecosystem: Engineered > Bioreactor > Thiocyanate-remediating >... | reverse complement strand
CGTACGGCTCCAAGTGCTGTGGTAGCGTCAGCAGATGTTCGCCGATCTGCGTAATGTACGACAGAGGACTCAACGAGAACGACGGCAAATCGAGTCCACTGATTGATTCGGTCTCTTGCTTGATCCACTCCTGAGTGAGAGTGAAGAGGAGTCAGCGACCGATAACGAGAGCAACGAGTGGCGATGCCAGCCGTACCGGTAGGTGTGGCACCGAGAGTAGGCGCGTACGAATGTGCTGGAAGATGGCATCGAACACGAAGCTCTCGACAGAGGATTTGAAGGAACCAAAGTACTGTGCCGTTCCTGGGAGGAGCTTGAATGATACTGTACGAGTCGTTGGCAGGTGCATCAGGGAGTAGGAGGAGAGTGAGTTGGTGCAGTTTTGTGCGTTGCTGCACACAGACAACATGGTCGTGAGTAGTACCATCTTTGAGACGCAAGAAGAAGGCGGCAAGACGCTTCGCCCTTCCAGTCTGCTGGTCGTGCAAATACACGCAAGGCAACGTCGAATAATCAAAGCTACTATTTGCCAATGGGAGTGAGTTTGACAATTCGGCCATCATTTGCGTGAGAGAGAGAGAGAGAGCAGTAGGATACCTGGTGCTGGCAACCGCTTGCAATTCAACGGTACCAAAGAGATTGCGTTGCTCTTGTAGCAACTTGGCACGTAGATCCTGAACGAGTGGTTGATGAGAGTCTCAAGTAAGAGGCGGTTGTTGTTCATGGTGGGAAGGAGCAGCGCATGGAACAAGCGCGTACTCGATCAAAGGTGCCGAGCCTTGCGATCAGTTGGTTGGTGACGGAGAGAAGCTGCAGTGCGAGTTGCACGCTCGACCAATCGTCGGCTGACGCAGCCATCGACGACTGTGTCTGCACCGCCGTGCTGTCGACGTTCGCTTGCTCTCGTAGAGCCTTGACGAACTCGAACAGGTGCTGCGTGTATTCCATCAGCACCTCCTGCACGATTCCGACGCATAGTAGCCAACCTGGGTGAGTGTGTCTCTCGTTCGTACAGAGTATCCGTGCGAGTGCAGGATACCGTACCGAGATCACTTTGGTGAAAGATTCAGCCTCAATTCCCTTGGTGAATCGCATCATGCGATCGGTGGCTGTGGTGAGCACGTATTGTGGTCAGTACGCCGTGCACAGTGTACTCCAGGCGCACAACGAAATGAGCAGGCGCACCGCTCTCGGCCAACAAGAACAGATGCGGTACGGAGCGCTCGATGTTGGCACTCGACGAGAGAATATCACGAGTGTTGCGCAACTACAACGAAGGCAATTCGTTGCAAGTTAGCGGGGATACGAGCATATGAAGAGTGAGAATGCTGCACAACGTACTGGCTTGATCTTTTTGAGCTGCTCGAACAAAAAGGCTCGTTCGGTCGAGGGGTAGGCAGAGAGTTGTGACTCGAACGGGCGCAGTACATTGAGATAGACTTGTTGTTGATCTGGTAGAGAGCTCGATCGTCAGTCTCCTGCGTTGTCAACGAGCTGGAAACGACGACGGCGGCGATGATAACGACGACGACAACGAGGACGAACCTTCGCGTGAGCCTCCAATCATCGCAACGGCGGCGTCAGCAAACTGCCAAGCTCCGTCATGCAGAGTAATCTACGAAATCAATGCAGCAATACGAGTCAGAAATGCTGAGGCGACATTTGCAACACTCGCGCCTCCTCTTCATACCAGATCCTCCACTTTGCCAGTGGTCTACGTAGTACCCACCATGAGATGCAGTATGAGTGAATGAATTCAAGCACAATGAAATCGGAACAGATCGAGACGCAGCACTGCAGCTGCGGCACCAGCAGCAACGTATCGGTACCTTGACCACGACAGAGAGGCGGCCTTGTAGCGAGATGGTGATGCTGGTGAGGATGTGCTCCAGGAGGCCCTTGACTGGTGATAGCTCACGAGGAAAGACCTTGGTAGTCCACGGTAGCTTGTAATCGACAGGAGACCACGTGATTGACGAGGGTCAGCAGAGAGAGATGACGATGATACACCGCACTAGGCTCGGCTCACTGATCCATACCTCGGCATGGAGCACCGTCAACAAGTTATCGTAAAATGCAGAGAGCCACGTCGCGAAGCCGCTGGGATTGCTGGTATCGACTGAGGGACCAACAGTGGATGGCACCAATGATGTTGGTTCAGAGTGAGCACGTTGTGTCATTCACTCCCGTCCTGAACGCCAGCACGTACATTGGAAGCGATTCCACTTTTCGAGGATCGGCTGCGACTGTGCATCGAAATAGCACTGCAATAAGCTTTCGGCTCGCTCGGTTTGCAAGAACACCGTAGCGTAGTTCTTGGTGGTCTCTGTGTTTGATACATGAGAGAGGGGGTCGTGAGCATCGGCAAGATGCGAGCGAACCAGCGTCGACGCTCATCGCGTACCAACATCGTGCTGGCGAATGGCTTGCGTCAACAAGGGCTTGGCCATCTCCTCCAGCCGACGGTGCAGATTGCTCAAGGTCTTGTGGCTGTCCTTGAACTGCGGCAGGTCCTGCAGCACCGTCAAGCTTCGACGCATCACAGCCAGTTGTGACGCGATCTTGTGAATGTCGTTGGTTTGGAACACGTTGTCGGCATCCTTCGAGATCTTGGTGAAGTGGCTCGCCTGCTGCAGTGCATCGGCACATCTGTGGAATCGATCAACGAGCCGAGTTGAGTCGGCGAGCAGCTCACGAGCACAGGTGCACCATCTGGTTCGTGTGCATACCGCTCCATTCGCACTTTGGCAGTGTCGAGCTGCTCCAAGACGGTGATCGAACGAGCGGTACTCGCCTCGACCTGGATGATTGCTATCACATGAGCGGCAACGCCCTAGCCGATTGATGTACAGCAGCACAAAACCGCCACCGACGACGACGACGACGACGTACGGCAGCGAGCTTCGAGTCGAACTGCGAGATCTTGGCCTGCAGCGCCACGGCCTCCTTGCGCACATGCTCGACCTCGCGCAATCCGGCCGGAATCGACGCCACGGCTCGCTACATCAACGAGACCGATCAGCACCGTTAGAGGGGATCGATCGCAATCCTATATCATGCTCGATTGGCATCGATGCCGATCGCAGCGAGTGGAGCTCGACCCGGTGCGTACGTTGCTGACCTCCTCGAGCTGCTCGGCGGTCTCGGTCGACAGCAGCTGCAACCGCAGGATGACGTTGTTCGCGAGCGCCTGCCAGTCGTCACATGCCGTCAGTCACTCGCATTGATTCGGGTGCATTGATCCGAGAGGATCTATCGACGAATGCGCTCGGTCATACCTCGAGCTGGTCGGGCGTCGGGCGGCCGGCCGCGAGAGACTCGTTGATCCATTGCTTGGTGTCGAACGCCTCGTCGCCGAAGCGAGCGTAGTCCTGCTTGGTGGGCACACACACACACACGCCAGCACCGCATAAACACATTGTGCAGTGGATCTCTATCTCTAGATGTCTCTAGATGTCTCTAGATCTCTCAGAGAGGGCAGGGCGCTCGTACCACCATGGCAGCAGCAGGAGGCGCGAGAGGGAGGAGGCACAAAAGCAAAAGCAGCGCGAGGAAGGGGCGGCCTCTTGCGGTCGCCTCCTCTCGTGTCTTTCGCTCTTTCGCTGCTGCTGCGCTGCTGGCGTCATCACCCTCGTCGCTGCCCTCGTAGTCGCCCATCTATCCAGCCAGCCATCTCCTCTTCAATCGCACCGTCCACATACACACATAAGCTCTCACGCCCAATAGTCTCATTCGATGGCGATCTGTTTCGAGTGCGGTAGTTTGAAGCAGGGTGCGACGTGTCCCGTGTGCGATGGTGCGGCGGCGCCACCGCCTGCCGCTGCCGCTGCCACGGCCGCCGCGCCAATCACGAGGCCGATGCCAGCTCCGACTCCTGGTGGAGCACCACCACCGCGACCACCCAAAACTGCTGCACAGAGCCTCCCCTCGCTACCTACAAGCAATCTCGCCCGGCCGCCGGCGGCAGCGCTGAGCCCATACGGCCAGCCACCGGCGCGACCTGCCACGGCCTCCAAGCCGCAGCCGCCCCCTCCTCGCGCTGGAGCCGCTCCTGCTGCTGCGACCGCAGCGGCGCCAATACCGACGCGCGCACCTGCGTACGACTCGAAACCCTTGCCGTCGCCCACATCTGCGGTGCCTGCGTACGGCGCCAAGCCGCTGCCGCCGCCGAGCACGAGCTCAGCCTCAGCGCCACCGGCGCGCTTCACGCCACGACCCGAGCTGGACGACTGGGAGCAGCTGGTAGCGTCGCCGCCGCTCACTCCAGGCGGCAGCGCAGGCGGTGCCCCGCCGCCTCCTGTCAATCGGCGCACTAAGCCTGCGTACGACTGGCAGGCCATCTCGAGCAACCCGCAGCTGCAGCAGGAGCACTATGCGAGCCTCAAGGTCGACACTGACACCTCGGCCGATGCCGTTGCTCGTGCGCGCGAGATGCTCAACATGGGCAATGCCACGCTGCGGCAACTCAGCAGCCAAGCAAGTACGTCTGCCGCGTAGGCTTGTTGAGGTCGCTCGCTGGTGGCACTCACTCACTCACTCTCTCACGTACGCTCGCGTTGTCTCGCGTTGGCAGATGCGATCGACGGCGTCGAGAACAACGTCGAGGCCATTCACATGCAGCTCGACCGTGGAGACCGCCACCTGCGCTCGATCGAGGGCGTCACGGGCACGATCTCGAACCTCGTGTCGACCGACAAGCAGGACAAGAACCTGTTCTTTGCGCGCACGCAAGGCGTCGACCACACGCTGCCCGAGTACCAGGCCGGCGGTGGTATCGCGGGCCTCACGGACCCGGCCGACCCGGCGGCGCGACTCTCGTACGCGCCGAGCCCGCACGATACCACGCCGACGGCGCTCAAGTTGCAGCTCGAGCAACAGGACCGCGACCTCGAGGAGCTCGAGCAGTTGATGATGGGCCTCCAGGGCGTGGCCGTCACGATGAACAGCGAGCTCACACGCCAGAACCAGCAGCTCGACTACATGAATCTACGCACGGCGTCGGCCACGCAGAAGACGCACGACACCAACTACCGTATCAACCGCCTCATGTAGGAGGTCACACGATAGCGACATTGATCGGCCTGAGCGGTGCATCGATCGCGCGTCTTCTTGTCGATTCGCGCGCACGTGTGTGCCCAGCCAACGATCACCTCGATTACCGGCACCGACCCATCTACCTACCTATCTATCGCGCGATTGCTCGATCGAGCAATTGCTCTCTGTGAATATACTGACGTGTTTGTTGTTGTTGATGTTGTTGTGATGGCCTTCTCGGCTGCCTTGCGAGCACTGTGCTATAGTACCCTCCACGCCTGTAACTAGTCGGCCGCCCTCACCAAGGGCGCGTCCAAGTAAAGAGACCTCGCGCTCTCGTTGTCTCCATCCAGCTCTGTATTGTCGTCACGTTGGAGGCGGTTTGCGCAGCGACGCGAAGAATTGCTGCAAGAGCGCTCGTGACTGGTGGCTGAGGCTCGCGTCGTGCTCGACCGACAGGCTGGCGTCGCTCAGCGCAGCAAGCTTGCGATCCAGTCGCTCGGCAAGTGCGCCGAAGCACGGGTCGTGCTCGTCGGCATCGGGAGAAGCGGGACTCGAGGCATGCCTGGTACCAAGGAGCTTGTTGTGTGGCAGACTGTAGACGAGTCTCTTGATGCGAGCTTGCTCACATGCTCCGAGACACATCAAGCATGGCTCGAGCGTCACGTACAAGGTGGCGGACGGCGGCAGGCGCCAGCTCTGCAACGTGCCGCACGCCTCGCGAATGGCGTGCACTTCGGCGTGCTCGGTGGCGCACTGGCGCACCTCTCTACGGTTGAAGCCTCGCTGCATTCACACAATGGTGCACTCGATGAGAGATAGTGGCCGCAGGCGCTCGCTTCGCCAGCGAGAGACGTACACCAACCACCCGCCAGCCGTCCACCACCACCACGGCACCGACTGGAATCTCGCCAGCAGACGCCGCCTCACGCGCCAATCGTAGAGCTCGAGACATCCAAAACACGTCCAACGCCGTTCCGACGCTCAAGCGTAGCTTCGTCGATGCCATTCGCGAGTTCCCTGCCCCGAGACGACCTCACGGCACCGACACACCGACACACACACGCCACCGACGCGAGAGAGAAGCAAAGAACAGTAACCAACCCACCACCATTCCTCTCGCATCCCTCTCCCGCGCACACTCGCTCCCTGCGCTCTCTCCCTAACCTCTCGAGAACCCCCGCGTCTTGCTCTCTTCCTTCAGAATCACCACATGGCTGCCGTTCGTTCGTCTGTCTTGTATCTCGCTCATCGCGCGTTCGCCTTCTCCGCCGTCGCGCCTGGCTCTTCGGTGCTCGCTCGCGCTGCCAGCACTGCTGCCTCGTCGGACGCCAGCGCACCGCCGCCGCCTCGTGCCAAGTTCACCATCTCGGCCAAGGCTCGCCCCGGAGAGCCTACGGTCGTTACTACCCCCAGCCACGAGTACGTAAGACTGACGCGCGAGCTTTACGCCACTCACACTATAGGTACCGACCTCTGTCGTCGTTTGTCGTCTTGAATCTGCAGATTCTTCATTGACGAGCCGGCCAAGCTTGGAGGCCACGACAAGGGCCCGAGCCCGCTGCTGTATGCCGTCGGCGCCTTGGCCGGCTGCGAGGCCGTGACCAGCAGGGCGGTGGCTCGCGACATGGGCATCGAAGTGCAAGAGCTCGCATTTGATGTCACGGGCGTCATCGACCCGCGAGGCTTCCGCGGAGTGCCCGGCATTCCTTCGCACTTCCAAACGGTGCGTGCTCGCTGGCTCGCTCCTCGCTGGCTCCGACCAAGACGCAACTAACGCGCTCCTCCTCGTGCAGGTCGACTTGCAAGTCAAGGTCAGGAGCTCAGCCACCGACGAGCAGCTCAACGAGCTCTTCCAGCGCTCGGCCGTTCGCTGCCCCATCCACAGCCTGCTGCACGCCGCCGGTGTGGACATCAGCTTCAAGTGGACGCGCTTCGAGTAGCCTGCCTACCAGCAACTCTCTTCTTGTGCAAATGAACAACAACGATCGAACCAAACGGCGCGTATCTACGCAGTGTATATTCATCGGCTTCGTCAATCTACGAGCAAGAGCTGCAGGCGAGCATCACTGAAAGCCTACTGATGCTGGCAGCCAGAGGAGTGGGATCGCTCAGCTCCGTCCTCGTTGTCGTGGCGCCTCGAACGGCGGTGGTGCGATGAGGTGTGGGTTGGCGGGTGATGGTATGAGTGTGAGGACGAGGACGATGACGATGACGAGGACGAGGACGAGGAGGAAGACGAGGTGGAGGCTGCTCGTGCTCCGGGATAGGCAAGGTCGGGAGAACGTGATTGTGGCTGCTGCTGGCGCTCGGTCGAGCGAGCTGTAGTCGATGGTGGAGCGGCTGAAGCTGGAGTGGGCACCGGAGCAGGAGCAGGAGCAGGAGCAGGTGCCGGTGCCGGAGCAGGAGCCGGAGCCGGAGCCGGAGCGGACTGCGTTCGTGAGGCAGCAAGGCGTCGCTCGATATCATCAAGGCCACGTCGAGCCTCTGCATCGTTCGAGTTCAGCGCCAGTGCTTTCTCTGTTCATGTACATGGCACAAGATTGTGTGAGTTCGCGATCCCATCCACCACAATTGAGCCCCGAGCTCGTACCGTAGGCATGCACAGCTGGCGTGTATTGCTGCAGCCACACGTGATTGACTGCCTTTCGTCGGTAGGCCTTTGCGCGCAGAGCGATATCGAGCGTCTGCAAATCGGCATGCTCGAGCACCACCTCACACTCAGTGAGGCTCTCTTCGAAGCGATGGAGCGACGTCAACGAGGCTGCCTTGTTCAAGTGCAGCGTCGCATCAAAGTCTAAGCTGGCCAGCTATGCACACCGAGAGAAGCATTAGTATGCCGTGCACCGTGTGCCCGACAGTGCCCAAGGGTGCTCGATGAGCGAAGCAACATACAGCCTGAATGCCGAGCGAGTAGCTCTCCAAGGCGAGCTGGTACTGTCCCGCTCGAAAGTGGGTGTTGCCGGCATTCTTGTGTCGCGCAGCTTCGATCTTAGCGTTGGCAATCTGCTGCGCAGTTGCCTGTGCTTGCTCGACACTCTTTTGAGGAGAGGGAGTCAGGTGCCATTGGCAGTAGTAACATATGTGCCACAGTTCCAAACGTACCAACATGAACTCGGCAAGGAACGTGCGCATCTCGGCAATGTTCTGCTGCGCCTGTTGCAGCGTGCGGGAGAGTTGCTCTTGTTGCTTGCGGATCTCGGCGACTACAAACGATGAGTATGTATGCATGCGAGTATGCGCTTGCGCGTGCTATCCATTGATACGCACTCTTGGTTCGCGTCGTAGACTCATGCGATTCGGCCTCAGCCTGCGCTTCAATCGCAGCAAAGTGAGCCCTGTGCAGCGTCTCGTATTCGACTTTGAAGGTCGCTGCGCGAGCCACGTTCTCCAGCGCTTGAATGCGGTGATTGATCTCGACCAAATGCTCAGCCACCAGAGTCTACGCTCGCGCCAACACATACGTACACACACGTACATTCATTCGGTACCTCCGATCGTGAGATTGATGCCAAGCAGCGCCACTCTCACATTTGGACAAGAGCGCGCACCTTGGAACGCGCAATCGCAGCGAGCTCGACCTCGAGCTGATCCCTACGCGAACTGAGTCGTACGGCGAACGACGAATGGCCACGAGACTGGAGCGCGCGAATCTCGGCCTCTGCACATGCGCCAGAGAGCGACCAAGCGACCAGTCAGTGTTCATACTCGCACTAACACGAGCCACGCACTCGATCGCCCACTCGCTCATTCGTTCGTCGAGTGTGAGCGAGCAAGAGACCTTGTACTACCAATCCCGATTCCTGTTGATCGAGCTGGTGAATCTGGAGCTCTAGAGCCGCCTTCTCTTCGTTGAGCACCGATACTTGGGCGCGGTGCGCTTCCTCGTCAAAGATTGCTGCTAGTTGTTGGCGCAGGCGGAGCTCGCGTTCGATCGCCGATTTCTGCGTGCGCACACGGTACCGTTAGCGACAGACGCATCGGAAGAACAGAGAGAATCGCGCGTAGAACGTACGTGTATGGCGGTGGCATCGGTGAGAGTAGCCTCGAGATCTGAAAGCTGTTGTCGCAACGAGATGTCGGTCGACAGGGCACTCGTGTACTCCTTTCGCATCGCACATAACTACGCGAGAGAGTCAGTTAACGAGTGCGTGAATAGATTGTGGTCCATGTTATCTCGTTCATACCGAAGACATGATGCCAGGGAGACCTCGAGGAATAGCTGCAGCGAGAGTCGTTAGGAAGAAACACACGGACACGGATACCCACTGTGCTGGCAGTGTCGCGAGAGAACATACGGGCCTCGTTGGATGCAGCGATGAGCTTCCACGCCGTGGCGGCGGCTCGCAGCGCATAGTTGGGCACGCAGTCACGCAACGTGAGCGCTTGTTGCGTCAGGGGGCACGAGGCACGCGTAGCGAGCCAATCAGAGATGCCCTCCTCACTGAATGAGTGACCGTACTTGGTCACGACGGCATCCTCCTATCGAGAGCGAGTGAGTAAGCGTGAGTGAGCAAGCGTGAGTATCGGCGTACCATCAACTCGAACGTGATAGGATCACGCAATACTTCTTCTAATGCCTCCATCGAGTGGTATATGCGTAGTACGTGCGCAAGATTGATCGATCGATAGATAGAGTCCTCTCGTGTTAGGGAGTCTACGATGAAAGGAGAGAGAGAGAGAGAGATTGGTTGTGTGCAGCAGCGAGCGAGCAAGCAAATGAACGAGGAGGCTCCGGAACAGCAGCCTTGAGCCTCAAGAACAGCGCCTCCATCATTCGCTTCTTGCCTCGCTTGCACACGCAGCATGACTCACACGCGTGACCCGGAGCAACATCAATGATATGGCGCACCCGTATCGGCGACCGAGCGATCGAATTCTGCCAATGATCGATACCTTGCGTGCATACAAGGTCGTGTCGGGCGAGATCGATATCAATGCGTCACCATCCGGTGTCGTGGGCGATGTGTCGCACCTTGACGCTGGTGCGAGCGCGAGTACGTGACGATCCGTGCTACTCGCTCGCGAGCCGCCTTGCATTTCAGTGACGAGAGAGACGCCTCTCTCGATCATAGAGAGCCATAGGCCTGTTCGATACACACCGTATGAGAGGCCTGCACGTCGACAACAGCCGCAACAACACCACAAGGAGCGCGTGTTCGTTGCGAGAGCGTCGCAAGCTGAGGCTGAGGCGGCTGTCTCCTCGCCACAACCTTCGTCCTCCACACCGAGCGCGACGAGTGGACCAGCTCATGATGGCACAACGATCGACCAAGATGAAGCACACAGCCCTATCAACTTCTTTGGCCTCTCTGGACTAGATTCGTCGAGTGATGGCGACGACGACGATGACGATGATGACGTCGAAGCTGCTAGAACGAACGAACCAGAGCAAGAACGAGAGCAAGAGCATCAAGCTACAACACTCCCAGCACAGTCTGGCACGCACTTGAGAGCTCTTGGTCTATCTTCAGCAGCTGCACTTCCAAGTGTCGACTCGTTCTGGGACTCGATCGCCACGCCAGGTCCGTCGATGCGGAGATCATCGCTCGTCGCTGGAGCGACTGGCTCACACGTACCGCTTGTCACCGGATTGGATATGCTACCTCAGCGATACTAGAAGAAGGCTCGCTCCCTCCGGTGACAGCTCGAGAGATGCCCCATCGCGCGGTCGCTGCTCGAGCTGCACAGAGTACGCAAGAGTCGCGTGAGCAGCGTGTGCTGCAAATGTCCCAGCGAACTGGACGGGTTGTGCTCCCATCCCCTTCGAGCACCGAATCTCGTCAGTGGCTGCCGAATAGCAATCGGTTCGCTCACCAACTCAACGAACTATCGACAAGCAAATGGTATGTGGTATGCGTATTGCACACAATGATAAGCGAAGAGTGTGGCTCATAGAGCGAGCGTGACGGTTGCAGTTGGAAGTGCGGCGTCATGGGCCACCTGGCGGCAGATTGCGGGTCGACACGGTCGATCCCAGCGCTGGTACATGAGAGTGCAACCGTACAAACGTTTGCTCTGCCGGACGATACGCGATTCTATGCGTGTGGCAAGAAGGGCAAAGATCTCACAGTGTTTCCAGCTCGCGTGCGCAAGCTTTACAACCAGTACGTCGATTGGCCGATTTACTCGCCACACGTAGCACAGTCACTCACTTTTGTTGGCTACTGCACTACTACTACCATCATTGCCATGTCGTTACAACTGTATCAAAGAGCCAAGAAGCTCAACGAGCATGCGGCGAGAGCAACGTGCGTCGTCTGTAACGCTCGGAACAACCTCGCCCATTGCATGGCATGCAAGAGCTCGTTCTGCGACGGTACAGGCCATCTCGGTGCGCACCTTCGCGAAAACCCGACTCATATGCCGTTATATTCGTATAAGCTCCGGCGAGTGGTACGCATGGCATTACCCTCGTGCGTGTGTGGTTATTCGGCAGCGGTTGCCGACTGATGCCGTGGTGTACATCCAGCTGAAATGCTCGAATCCAACGTGTGACAAGAGTAATCCGTATGAGCTCCTCGTATGCGATTCTTGCACCGACAATGCCTTTCAACGCTACTATTCAATGGTGACGGCCACATGGTATGCCCTGCAATGCATGGATGATGAGAGGAGTGATTTCGGATGACTCACTTGCTCTCCTGGTCGTCGGTCTGTAGGCGACGAGAAGGACTCAAGGTGCTGGCAAACTCGATTGCATGCGACGATCACTTTGACTGGTATGATCAATAGACCACTCTAGATCCCGACTGATTGTTGAGGGACGAGCGTATCATCGCAACCAACGATTGCTACAACCTGCAGGCACCGACTGAATTGCGAACTTTCGCATGCTCATAACCCACTCCTCGACACGAGCCAATTGGAGGGAGAGCAAGCTCTCGTGAGCGAGTTGTTCTTTTGATGAGCACGAGCACATGATGACACTTGTGTATGTCTATCGGTCGGTAGGAGTCTTGTAAAGTACATATTGTATGTTGATAGCCGGAGCGAGTCACAGTCGCGAGAGAGAGAGAGAGATTGAGATATTGAAGTTGAACAAGAGACATATTGGATGCAGAAGAGAGTTTGTAGCGCTCACTTGATACCGCGCGCTTCACGCTCACGCTTTCGAGCAAGAGCCTTTCGCGCCTTCCAGCGGTCAATTTCCATGACGACATGAACGCCGCACGACAAGAAGAACAGCGTGTGCAACACACAGTAGATGGTGTCATCGGCTTGGAAGATCATTTCGCGGATGGCAGCGCCGATGCCTTCGACGCCCAGGTTGAAGCCGATCAGGTTGACGGCCACGAGGAAGATGACGTTCGTGGCACCGGCGAGTGCCTCGAGGTGAGGGTAATACCACGTGGCGCGGAACCAAGCCATGTCGGAGCGACTGCAGATCGACGACACAAAGTACTCGGGTATGACGGCCAGTACCATCAACCAGCCCCACGTGAACAAGTGCAACGATGTATCGTGCCACATGGCCGTGAAGGTGAAGACCAAAAAGACGCCAAGAATGTAGTACGAGCGTCCACCGAGTGGTGAGTAGATGTATCGAACCAACCAGCTGTGAGAGAGCGCAGCCCATAAGAGAGTGTCAATGAAAGAACGAATGAATCAATGACGTTTGGTCTCTCACTCATCATACCGATTGAAGGAATAATGCCAAATGCGCCAGAATCCACGCACGGTGTAGTTGCAATTGATGCAGCCATTCATGTTCTCGGGTACCTCGATGTTCTCGAGCAAGCTCCACAGCCGGAAGAAGCGCCAAATGACGAGGAACTTGAACCACATGAGCTGCACGCACATCCAGCCGTAGTACATGATCTCGGAGATGGAGAGGTAGTTTTGGATCGCTTCGGCGAAGGCGCCCGACTTGATTCCGGCAAAGACCAGCATGTAGTGGATGCCGAGCTCGAGCACGGCGACGTACGTCAGCCAACGCACGACGTAAAGCGCCAGGTAGGCGCCCGAGATGCGCCACCGATGGTATTGCACTTGCGCCATGAAGGCGTTGGCCGAGATGATCGGACCGGCGATGATCAACGGTGCGTAGAGCGTGTACGAGAGATAGAAGCCGAGGTTGTACAGGTGCACCGGCTGCGAGCGACGCTCCCAGCGCTTGTACTGCTCGTCGTCGCCGTCAATCTCGACTCGCTCGACGTCGTCGTCGGCGAGTGGCTTGTCATCATCGGCCGCACCGCGGTGGGCCTGGAGTTTGCCGGACGCTTGGGCTTGCAGATAGGCCCAATGCGCATCGAGGTTGAAGGAGATCATTCGTAGTATCGCCATGCGATAGACCGTCGGCCAGCGTACGAACGTGAGGTCCAGGAATTCGAGGCTCTCGTGCAAGTTGCTGAACAACAGCACGCCGAACAGCTGATCGGCATAGAGGAGCGTGACGACGTTGTAGATCCATGTCACTGGTGCCAACAATCGAGTTCCCTATCGTTGGTTGAGTGAGTGAGTGAGTGAGTGAGTGAGTGTGACGATACGATGCATCATTGCACGCAGCAGCAGCAGCATACACGAAGCGAGACGAGGATCAAGTAGTTGATCAAGAGAAAGGCCACCAACCACACGACGGTCGCGAGATGCAACACGGTCGCAAAGATCAACGAGCCGAACAAGTAGAAGTACAAGCGAGGCGTGTAGTCGTTGGAGCGCAGGCTGGCGTTGCGCGCGGCGGCCGACACGGCGGCCCACACGAGCGCGAAGCCCGCGAGGATCGGGATCTGGCCTCGGAACATGGTCCATTGGTGGTCGCTGTGATCGACCGGCAGTCCAGCCCACGAGACATCGAGCTTGTTGACACACTCGAACGAGCCGTAGCAGATCTGGAACGACAAGGGCGAGATCGGCAGCGACTGCCACAGGTACACGGCCACGACGACGGCGCAGAATACCAACCACACCTTCTGCAAGATCGAGATCTTGTAGCTCTCCTTCTGTGTCGATGCTACTGCTACTGTTGGTGTTGGTGGTGGTGTTGTTGTTGTTGTTGATGACAACCGCGATACTGGTTTGTTGGAGGAGGAGGAATCGAGCGAAGCCGAGCTCGCCGTCATAGTGAGCGAGTGGCGTGCGTGAGCGAGCGGGAGAGCAATCAACTGAGAGCGGCGCCGCCATCACCTCTGAGTGTCACATGCCATCGACAGCTATCCAACTCGCTGCAGGTGCTGCAACGAGACCAGCATAGATAGGTATTCTGCATGGATACGATGCTCTTATGGATTGAGTCTTGCGTTCGAAATGTACAGCTCTTTGACAACTGCAAGCAAGCAGGCAAGCAGTGGAATGGGGATAATGTGAGTGAGTGAGTGAGTGAGTGATGCGACATCGTTGTCTCGATCAGTGGTGACGCCGGTATCGTTGATGCGAATGGGGAGCCAGCACAAGGCCTTGCACAACCCACCGACCGGCATGGAACACCACCTCGCCATCGGCAGGATCTGCTTCGTCGGCGAGAGACAGCGTGACAATGTCGCAGTTGTGTGGATTGAGCATCACCTCAAAGTCCTCGATGGTGAGATGCAGGAAGCGCATCACGAAGCATCGGATCGTGAGACCATGAGATACCACGAGTGCCCTCTCGGCCTCCTTGCGCTCGAGCTGGCGCGAGAGGGTCTCGAGGAACGATGAGGTGCGATCGAAGCAGTCGGCAGGACTCTCGCCGGCGTTGAAGCGATAGTAGAACCATCCATGCTTGCGGCGCGGCTCCGCTTGCTCAGCAAGTGCTGTATCATTGATCGAGGTGGTGCACACATGTCACAAGTGAGAAGGATGATGGCGACGATCAGAAGACGACGACGACGATGAGACGACGGCAACGATCAGCAGACGATGTGCAGCGGCGCAGGCGTACCCGAGTATCCAAGATCTACCTCACGCAGTCGCGGATCTGATAACACGTTTGGCATGTCACGATACTATTTCACCGGTGCTCTCCGTTTGCTGCTTGCTTGGAGGACGATGGCGCACCTTCATAGACGTGCGGAATCGCGGCAAGCTTGCGGTGCACGATGCTTGGCTCGGCCTCGTCAGCATTCTCAGTAATGACGCCCGCACCGGCGAGGAGATGGTACAAGGTCTGGCGAGCCCGCACATAGGGCGACACGAAGAGCAACGTCTCATCAAAGTACTCGCGCCCCGAGCGAGTGAGGATCTTCTGGCCGACAGCACGCGCCTGCTCGATGCCTCTGCACGCGACAGCACAACGATTAGTGTCCGGCGGACACGCGGTCGGATCATCGACGAGACGGCGCCTCACACCGAACCTGGCAGAGAGAGGTATGCTGTAGTCACCGACTTCGCGTGGCTTGGCTTGTTTGATGTTGGCGAGCGACTCTCCGTGTCGTACGAGCTTGATGGAGCGCAAGCGCGCCAGCTGCCGTGTGACGCGCAACGGAACGCCTGCACCGACGAGCTGCACCGGCGTGCAAGTGGCAATGCGGTGACCAGCAGTGACCAGCATCATTTCGCGACCTCACGGCGTGTACACCCACCCACGAGATGCAGCGCAGTAAAACGCAATAGTACACGGAGAGCGAAGGGAGCCGATCGATGGGGGATGCGATGCGCAGCGAGGAGAGGAGAAGAGATACGAGATGAGAGGGATCGCTGCTGCTCTTTCTCTCGCTGCTTACTGCTCCAACATCCCCTCACTCACCGTGCCAGCTCTACGGCACACGGTGCTTCCCAGGGGGTTCGGCAGATCCACGAGCGCTTATTATTCTTCGCCTGGCTGGTCCCAGCCAGCAAGAAACGAGAGGCGCGCAGGGTGGGATCGAGAGCGCGCGCGACCGAGAAAGGAAAGGGCGGGAAAGAACGAGAATAAAGCAAAGGCGGTCGCTGGAGGGACCTTAAGGTCGACGTGGCTCGTCTCTCGCTGTCTCTCTCGTCTCTGCGCCGCTGCTCCTCTCCTCGGCCTCTGCTCGTCGTGCGGCGCCTCTTTTCCTCTCTCTCCTCTCTCGCTCGCGTCGCTCCTCCTGCTCGCACGTATGGCTCGCCGTTCGGTTCTTGCGCTCATCGTCGTGGTCGCCTTCGTGGCGTTGGCTGGCACGGCTCTCGCTGAGGATGGTACGTGTGCCGTGTGCCGTGTGCGGGTTTTCGCCGGCCGCCTATGGCGCTGTGGGTGTGGCTCGATGTCTCGCGTTCGCGTCGCTTGTTGCTGACGGGCGGACGTGCGTGTCGTAGAGGGTCAAGCCGTCTTGAAGCGCTTTGCGCAATGGCTCGGAGAGCACAAGGTGCAGTCGAACATGAACCTGGGTACGTCGGTGTCGCGCGTACCAGCGGCCCCTTGTTGCAGCTCGCACGCTCCTTCATCTCCATCGCGTGCCACCCAAAGTCCCCTCGCTCTCGCGGCTTCTCCTCCGTGCATCATGGCGCTTACCGTTGGCACGCTTGGTTTCGCCGACACCTCCTCAGGCGTGTTCCAGAACTACCGTCTTGGTGGCGTTGCCGGCAAGGCTGTCTCGGTACGTGCGCCGGCACACGTCGCCCGTTCTGCTGCCCGCGTCTCTCTCTCTGCGGCACCTCGCTGACGGCTCGCTGCATCTGCTCTCTTGTACGCAGGCCGAGGACTTCCTCATCAAGGCTCCCAAGTCGCTCTTCATCACCAGCGAGGTCGCCGTGTCGCAGGGCCCATTCCCTACCTTCAACGAGTGGTCGTACAGCACTGAGCCCTTCGTGTTGTTCGTTCTCCACCACCGCCTGGCGCAGAACTCTGCCTGGAAGCCCTACGTTGGTATGCCTCATGCACTTCGGTTGAAGCGCGTACGTTGCGCCAACCTGACTCTCTCTCTCTCTCTCTCTCTCTCTTGTGCAGACACGCTCCCCAACGAGTTCTCCGCGAATCCTCTGTCGTGGACCGATGCTGATCTCGAGGAGCTCCAAGCCTCGCCCATCCGAGGTACGACCCGCCGAACCTGAAGCTCTGAGCCCTCTTCCTTCCGAGAGCGTGTTTCTCGTGGCGCTAACGCACGTTTCTTACGCAACCTACAGCGCAAGTCGTGTCGCTTCGTCAGCAGCTCGCGGCTGCCTTCCAGCGCCTGACCACCAACATCAGCAAGCTCAACAACGTCTTCCCTGAGGGCTCGTTGACCTTGGAGCGCTACCTCTGGGGCTTCCTTGCCACCAACTCGCGCCTGTTCGGCACCCCCG
>Ga0209935_1003244_pt1 | contig 17192 bp, 25 predicted proteins | sample ThiBio_1000_plan_2_FD_183958 | JGI IMG/M metagenome (GOLD analysis project Ga0209935, IMG submission 183958) | Wastewater bioreactor microbial communities from Cape Town, South Africa - Thiocy_cont_1000_plan (SPAdes) | ecosystem: Engineered > Bioreactor > Thiocyanate-remediating >... | reverse complement strand
GTGGGACACGGAAGGAGGGCGCGAGATCGATGGACACGCCGAGAGGGAGCGATAGCAGGCCGCGTTGGTCTCCAAGCCGTAGAACGCACGCTACAACAACCAAGACCACAACCACCACGACAACAACAACGGCACAAATAGAATAGAGAAGGAAGGAAGTGCAGAGCACGGTGTGCGTGGGTGTGTGCGTGGGAGCAGGCAGACGAGCGAGTGTTGTTGTTGTTCAGGGAGACGCGCACAACCACCACCACGCGCTCTCCGTCTCAGCGAAACACGCACTGCGACACACAGAGAGGAGGAGCGAGACAGGAGGAACGACGTGAGCCGCGACCTGGACAAGTACGCTACAGCAGTTTGGATGGGGTATCGCCAACGAATGGCAGTAGGCGCCTTGGTAGTACAAAGGCAGTATTCCACGTTGTGGCCGTGGCGATCCGAGTTCGATTCTCGGCCAAGGCACTTCTCTTTTTTTTTTTTTGTGGCGTTGCTCTCTTCCCCTCTGCCGCCTCTCCGTGTCTGCCGCTCTCTCTCTCTCGCACGGTCCTGCCGTCCGCTCATACCCTTCGGCATTGCTGCCACTCGTGCACGCAGGGCGTACGATGTTGGTGGTACACTGATTTTTGCGGGGCAGTTTAGTCTCCAATATATCACAAACGAACACGAGTGAAAAATGGCTCCTCTATCTCTCTCTCAGTCGGCTGGCTGTGCGTGCCACCGCTCGTCCCATTCGCTCTCGGCTTGCTGTGTAAAATCGCACACTTGCTGCACCAACACGTCGAACTCCTCGACCGAGCGCGCAAGTCAGGTGGGTAATGGTCAACTGCGTTTCACAAGTTTACCCGGACCATCGAAAGCGATACCTCGGGCCGGAATCAACTCACGGTTAGACCAAGCGATGTAGAGTGACCATCCCATTGGCAGGTGATCGTGGCGTAGGTACAATATGATCCAATTGGAACGCTAGAACAAACGGTTCGCTTCATCTTGAAGTTGACGAGAACCGCCGAGGCAGACCAAGAGCTGGAGCTGGTCGAGATCGAAGCGACGATGCTGTCGTGACTGCCCTGAAGAATGTAGTAAAACGTGTAGCTCGACGACATGACAAGGTTCGCTTCAAAGGCGCGGCAGCCACTCGTAATCAAGGTGCTGTTGTACACCGTTGCGCCGATAGCCACGGTGTCGTAACACACATCGGTGCTGCTCTTCAAAACGACCTTCCGCTGCGCCGAAACGTAGCCTACCAGCGTCGCAACCAGGAGAATGAGCAACAGCCGGGTCGCGATCATCTTGCGAACACAAAGGGTGAGTTGCGAGGCACAAGAAGGAGGGAACGAGCGAGGTGGGGGCGCAGGGAGCAGTCCAACAAGAGCGTTCGTTGACAGGATTCCTTCGCTGTGATTGGTCAGAATTTTGTGCTCGGTTCACGCTCGCGACGCCAGCCCTCTGAGTCACGACCAACCACGTGGTTGCGACGCGCACAGAGCCACCGCCACCACGCGCTGCCCGTCTCAGCGAAACACGCACTGCCCGACACACAGAGAGGAGGAGCGAGACAAGAGGAAGGACGTGAGCCGCGACCTGGACAACTACGCTACAGCAGTTTGGATGGGATATCGCCAACGAATGGCAGTAGGCGCCTTGGTAGTACAAAGGCAGTATTCCACGTTGTGGCCGTGGCGATCCGAGTTCGATTCTCGGCCAAGGCACTTCTCTTTTTTTTTTTTTGTTGTGGCGTTGCTCTCTTCCCCTCTGCCGCCTCTCTGTGTCTGCCGCTCCCTCTCGCACCGTCTTGCCGTCCGCTCATACCCTTCGGCATTGCTGCCACTCGTGCAGGCAGGGCGTACGATGTTGGTGGTACACTGATTTTTGCGGGGCAGTTTAGTCTCCAATATATCACAAACGAACATGAGTGAAAATGGCTCCCTCTATCTCTCTCAGTCGGTTGGCTGTGCGTGCCACCGCTCGTCCCATTCGCTCTCGGCTTGCTGTGTAAAATCGCACACTTGCTGCACCAACACGTCGAACTCCTCGACCGAACACGCGTTGTTCAAGAACGGGTGCTGCGCAAAAGTAGAGCAATGAATTTGTGAGTAGATTGTTGCTCTCTCGCGCTTCGCGCTGGCGTAGCACGTACATCGAGGAGCTTGGCCGCAGTTGGTCGAGCGTTCGCGTCTACTTGCACGCACGCTTGCACAAAGTCACGCGCAAGCGAGCTCCAATTGCGAAATATCACTTGCGATACACCGCTGATCAAGTACTTGATGATTGCCGCCATCGGTGGAAAGTGAGCAAACCTGTCTCGACACCCAATAGAATATATCGTATCGTGAGCTTCCTCTCGGCCGTCGAATGAGGCGACACTACCAATCATCGAGTATACTAGCTTGTACGCACGGTGCTTCGCCATTCAATAGCACGAAAACCAGCATGCCTAGAGCCCAGATATCGCACGCTCGTGCATCGTACGCGAATGGGTCGCAGCAGTGCATCTCGGGAGCCTGCCAATAGGGAGTCTGCATTTACACGCAACGCGCGCGCTCGGTGTCAGTTCGCTCTCACTGGTCAAGAAAAAGTACAGCTTGGTGATACCTTGATCAAGGTTGGATTTTGGTAGCGAGGGTAGTACGCCATGTAGTCGTAGGTGCTTGGTTCGATCACCACGCGCCCACCAACGTCCAGCCAGATTAGCTCGCCTTTCAAGCATCGATGCGCAAATCCCGCTTCATGAATAGCGACCAATCCTTGCAAGATCTACCATCAAAATGCCAAGCACATGGCGAATAATTAATGAGCTTGATTTTTGATCACGTTCTTACGCAGAACTACAAGCAACGGAGGTGGCGGTAGCAGCAGAGGTAGAAAGTACGTACCTGTTTGCAGATATACGCCACTTGCGCTTCGTTGAGGCGCATAAATTCCCACAAGTCACTGACGTCCGATAGTAGTACTGAGTGATACTCGGTCACCATCCACAGCACGGTCGACCGCGAATCAGCACTCTCGGGCTCGTCCTCCGGTGTCTGGTAGCACGCAACCAAGCGCTCGAGGTTCGGATGCTTCAACGCCAGCATCTCGTAGTCCTGCAAGAAGCAGCACGCCTGAACCGACGCAAACGTCTGCTTGATATGCACTTGCATTCCGGATTGAATATGGTTCGCACGATAACTCGTCAATCCAAGCCTATGCGCCTCAATCCAAACACACGGGAAGCCCACAACCATTTATGTGTGATCAGCAAGAGCAATGGTGCAGCGGGTCTACATACTATAGAGTCATGTATAAAGGCAATAGGTCCTGTTGTTCGTACCGCTCACCAATCTTGAGCCAGTTGGTGTAGTGATTCTCAGGATCGGTCGTCTCAAAGTAGTGGCCTAGAAATACCAATAACATAACCCAAATCATATCGAAAGTATTCGTTAGTCAATCTCAATGCGAGAATAATTATCGATGTTGATACATTTATCCAACCAAGCGAAGCGTGTATGTGTGGGCGTGTAGGCGCGTACCGAAATCAGGAGACCAATAGAAAAAGAGCGCTGGTCGAGGCGCCAAGCGAGATCCAACGCTCCATGGGTCCATCGCCAATCGCAGCGATCGTAACAAGAGTGGTGCTTTTTGGAGGACTGTCGAGTTGAGAATTCTCGAGATCTCGAGTCCTTCGATCAAGAGTTGATCCAATAGTGGTGGGAGCCGTTGTATCATCTTCAACGAGAAAAGAAAGAAAGCACTCATCAATAAAATGCGAGTAATAAATACATTCACACTAATGAATGAACGAATGAACGGATGAATGAGTAAATCTCTGTCGTACACTGGATATCGAGGCATTCTCGATCGTGTGCTCTTCAGCGAGGCACGGAAAATGAAAGCGTTTCTGATAGAACAAGGCCGGCAGACACGCAACCTTGGATGCCGTGGTATTGATGGCTTGTCGCCATTGGCTCGCGACCGCCGGCGACTCGGTCGTCAGGTAGTACTTGCCGCCAGGTATCGTGAGATGGTGGCTCGCAAGCGATACGACGAACGGCGATATGTTCAATTGCAGCATGGCGCCATCTTGCTCAGCGAGTACGCTTTGAATTGGGAACCATGCCAGTGCTCTCACAAATACGGGCTCCCTCTGTGGTTGACATTCAAGTACGGTGCATTGGAATGGGCGTTAGAACAACAGCAGCAACAACACCGAACTCACCACATTGGAAAGAAAGCATTGAATCGGGAGAGGATCGACGCATACCAGCCCAGGATACACAAATAACAACAAATGAGTCTTGGTTAAATATAAAGAACAATCTCGCGTGTCAGCCGAGAAGCAATAGCGCAATCGAAGACCCGAGACCCGAAAGGCCTTGTCGAGTAGTGCTCGAGCGATCGGAATCGAGTACAACTTGCGCGCCTCCTGTTGCAATCGAATCCAAACGTTGTGCCACGAAGCGACGTTGCCAGTCGCGTCGCGGCGATTGAACTCGAACGCTTGCGAGAGCGACGAGTCGCGTTGCTTGGTGGCGTGGCTCGAGAAGTCGATCGCGTTGGCTCGGTAGAGGTTGCCGAACATGGGCTTCCAGAGTTGATTGTGTATGCTGACGGCTGCCCATTCGCGACACACCAGTCGTACTTGTAGTAGATCTGGCACTTGTAGATAACTATACGTTCGAGCAGTGTTAATGAGCGTTCATCACGAGCGTCGCCACCATTTGGCGCCATTCGATACGAACCTAAATATCATATAGAGTACACTGCTCGGTAGCGGAGGTAGTGGAAATGCCGGTGTCGATGCAGAGTCTTGCTTTGCTTCGCTCGAGGTCGCTTGTGTCGGGATAACGATTGGAGAGATCGAAGGCGATGTAGAGATCGGTATCGTACTCAATGGCGGTAATGGCGCCTTGACCACCGATGATACAGCACGTCTATTCGAGTCGGATGAGAGCGACCTCGATGCTGATGATGGCGGTACTGATACCATGCTGCTCCTCGACGTCGCTGGAGCGGCTGAAGCCACCACGGCGTCCGAGGCCGAGAAGGGCTTCGACGATATGCGTTGTTGCTTCTTCTTGCTCTTGGAGTTGTTGGTCTCGCGAACCGGAGAGTCGGGAGGAGATGGAGGAGCACCAAGCTCCTCGAGCGAATCCAGTGAGTTCGATCGAGTTAAGGCGACCGGAGAGGCCGTTGTCGAGACTGTGTTCGATCGCTGTTGTTGCTGCTGCGATGGCGCCATCGATCTCCTCGAATCAGCGTTCGATCCCGACGTCGACGAAGAGTCACACGCAAACGTGGATGTTCTACCGCGTGATGCAGGTGGAGTCTTGCTCGTGCTTGGGGCCGTGCTCGACGCGCTCGTGGTCTGAAGCATCGAAGAGAGCATCGCTGGATTGTCCATGGCCTCGAGTATCGAGAACCGACTAGCGAGATCCTCGGACGACGTCGACGTTGGCGACTCGTCTTGATCGGTGCCCAGCAGTGTCGACGACGGCGTCGATACCAAGGAGCCCATCAAGCTCACGGACTCGCGCGCTTGTCGTCGCTCACTCGCGAAGCTTCCGAGCAAGAAGGCCTCCTGCACGGCGTCCAACTCACGCACGATCTCATGCTGTATCGCTGCATTAAAGTACGCCTGCTCTCATGCACACGCATTGGTGAGATAGAGATGATAGTCTCTCTCATATCGATCATCTCATAGATCGCTCATGTCTTGTATGGCATCGAGAGCTCGCGTGCGTACTTCAAGCTTGATTCGACGCTTGTTCAAGAAGGTCGACGACGTGGCGCCAGTCGTATTGGTGCGTAGACTCTTGGCCGGGAACTTGGGCAGTCCGGCGGTATCCTTCTGATTGGCTGCCTTCAAGGCCTTGCTGATCTACTCGCCGGCGTCCCAATGTCACAATCCGATCAATACAAATAGATCGATCATGATTGATTGGTTGGTCGAGCGTACGGCTTTGCGAAGGCTCCAGAGGGTGCTGTAGCGATGGTAGACCGTCCAGCTGTCGTCATCCTCATCGACGACAATCGTGAATATCTTGATAGATAGAGAGGAGCACCAGCGACATAGTCAGCGGATGAGATCGATCTCTCGTTCGTTCGTATGTGTTTGATTGGATTGGATTGGATTGGATTGGATATGCTCGTACTGCAACGTTAGAACGACCGAACGAGTAGGTAGGTATCGACACGCGGTACGTCATAATATACCATCTCCCTCGTCTATTGATCGATCTATCTATCTAGTGTATCTAGTGTATCTATCTTGGTTCAGTAACTCACTCACCGACTGACAGACTGATGCACACTGCGCTTGGTGCGCACAAACTAACGAGCTCGTTCCGGCTCTCTCTATCCAGCTGCGTCGGAATATCGCGGGTACTACAGATTCGTGAAGAGCAGAAGGTGTACGACAGATAGATAGATGGATAGATGGATGGATTGATAGACTCACGGACTTGCAGACTTGCAGACTTGCACACACACAGTCGCGCGAGATAGAGGTGGATAGAGCGCGAAGGAGAGAAGCAACTGAACGTGATCGAGCGATCGATCGAGATCGAGATCATTTGATCGCTCTCCCTCCCTCTCACACACACACACACAGGCACACACACAGGCACATAGATATACGCACTCACTAAGCACACTCACACTAGGCACTAGAGTACTAAGCACTCTGGCACCTACGCCATCACCAACAAGAGTCCTAAGTACATCACACATCACCAACAAGCAAACAAGCGCCCTAAGCACATCATACTCACACACACACACACACACACACACACACACACACACACACTAAGCACAAACACTAAGCACACACTAAGCACACACACGCACATATACTCATACTCATCATACACAAACACATACTAAGCACACGCCTACGCACCAACAACCCCCCCAGGCCGCCAACACGCACCACCACTACTACCACCACCAACCATGATGGGATCCGGCAAACGAACCTCATCGTCCTCCACCTCGACAGGCAGCGGAGGCCTAGCGCCGATCATAGGCCTGTCGCTCTTCGTCGTGGCGGCCCTGCTCGTGAACTACCTCGTGTTCTATCAACGAGTGACCTTCCTCGATGCCGCGATCTCGAACGCCAACATCGACGCCGAGTACTCGGTCGCTCGTGCCCGAGAGCTCCAACGACTCATCGAATCGCAGCAAGACGAGATCGAGTCTCTCCAGGTCGCTCTCGAGAGCTCCAAGAACGAACGCGTCGAGCTCGAGAAGCGGCTCGAACACGCGCGTGTCGATGCCATCAAGCGCCAAGCCAACGCGCCCATCGAACGACCTGCACCGCCCAAGGCGCCCGAGATCTCCTCACCGACGCAATCGCACTCGCAGCCACAATCACCTCTCGATAGCTCGCTCTTTGATCCAACGATCGGCGGCTTTGGATCACCGATCGTGCAGACCTCGGCCGATATCTTTGCGCGTGACTTTGGACTCTCCCAGGGCGAGCGCTGGTGCGATGCTCGCATCGGGTTCGAGAAGATTCGCTCCCTGCGTCGAGGCATTCGAGACTACTGCAACAACGGTGCAAGCAACGTCGTGTGCACTCATCAGGAGCAAGAATACTATTGCAAGTGCGTGCGCACCCTTGGCGCCAACCAGGATATGCTCTAATCAATCCATCATGCGTGGTCGATCAATCGATCAACAGAACTACGAACCTGATGTTCGATCTCACCAAGCTCAGTCCCGTGAATCCTGGATCGATCTCCGATGTTGACGAGTTCTACCACTATTCGCAAGGACCTCTCCAGCTCGCATGCTCGAGTACTCCCGACTTCTCGTCCCCAACAGCGTATGATGGCTCGCATCTCAACGACCAAGCACCAATGCCACGGCAATTCACTGGAGCACATGACTCATCCATCTATGATTCTGATGTATCTAATGTCATCTTGATAGACACGCACAATCCGAGATCATGAAGAATTGGCGTATGGAGCGAAACCTCAATGTCGAGGAGTTCTGCAAGGACAAGTGGGTCGAGCATCCAGTGTACTTTGTGACGCGCTACGAGTATGCCAACATGTACCACACGATGACCGATTTCTGGAACCTCTGGATCACTGCCTACACGTATGGCGTCGATACGTCCAAGTGGCAGGTATGCAGATCGCCACCTCGTCGAATCTGTTACCGATCCACCAACGAACTGATCAATCATTCTCGTGTGAATAGGTTTACTTTTTGGATGCACATATGCCAGCCGAGCACGTCGATCAAGCGTGGCAAGATTTGTTCGCGCCAGGCCATCCGTACCAAAGTGTCTACGAGCTATCCAAGACCGAGACCCACATGTGTTTCCGGTACCTACACGCTCCTCCCTTGGCGTTCCGTTCATTGCACTGACACGAACCGGTCTACGAAACAGCGAGGCATACTTTGGTCCAGTGGGATACATCTCGACCTTGCAGCCGAGCCATGCACGAGAGTGCTGGAACGGTGAGCTGCTCCATGCATTCCGCAAGTTCGTTTGGAATCGCGTCGGAGCTTCCGAAAAGCACCCGGGCCATATTTCCGAGCCACGCAAACCCACCATCACCGTCATCTATCGGCGTGACTACAAGCCTCACCCTCGAAGTAACGGCAAGAACCGTCGCAAGATCTTTAACGAAGACGAACGTACGTCGCCCCCATCGCGAACGCGCAAGAAATGATGCCATTCTTATGGCGATCGGTTGTGGGTGCATCGTGTAGTGCATGGCTTCTTGACCAGAATCTGGGACGTCGATATCATCGAAGTCGACTTTGCGACAATCAGCGTCAAGGAGCAGATCCTGATCATGAGCAAGACCGACATCTTGATCGGCATTCACGGTGCAGCCATGACCAATCTCTTGTTCCTGCCGCCGACCGCCACCATCATCGAATATGTACTCGGTGACGGATTCATGGTCAACAACCACTTTCGCGACTTTGCCAAATGGACCGGTCGCAGTTACATTCAACTTCGAGGCGTGGTATGTAGATAGTAACCATCCAGAAGCTTTCTACTTGTTACTCTGCTGACTCTCTCTCTCTCTCTCTCTCTCTCTCTCTCAATCAATCAATCAATAGCGACATGGAGCAGGAGAAGAGTTCTTTGATATCAACCTCGAAGAGCTGCGAATGGTCTTGTACACGACCTTGCACCAACAGCGAACCACTATCTTCAATCCCGGCTGTGGCGGACTTGAGCACTCATACCGAACTCCAGGCAGCCCCTGCAGCCGTAACTAATTTAACCATCTCCTCGCCCTGTCGGAGGACATCGGCTTCTCCATCATCATCATGTATCATCATTACAAACAAACAAGGACTTTGCTTGAGCTTGCACGCATCTTTAATGTACATATCGATCAGTCGCCTTTGCATAGGCGATGACGAATAACGGCACTACACTTCTCTTCATCCTCATTTCTTGGACGATGACAATTGGCTGTACCAAATGATTCCCGCCAAGGCAGTAGCAGCTCCCAATCCACTCAACAAAGAATACTACAAGGCGGTAGATTGTTGTTGGTGAGCAATGGGGGAGGACAATCGTCGGGTCGGTGCGAGTGAAGGAGCGTACATCATGTTGGAATAACAATACCGATAGCGTAACATTGACGGGAATCTTCATGTGGCCGCAAAGCGTGAGTGTCAATGGCGATACCACAGACAAGCACCAAAACTGTACAAGGTCTACGCAATCATATCAACACAATGAGCCATCACAACCATAGCAGAATAGCAGAAGTGAAACCAAAGCAAACGATCGAGAGGGGAGCACGTACTCAAACCAAGAGCGGTTGTGCCGCTAATGGCCAGCACGAATAGGCCATACGACGACCCGAGCAAGGGCCATTCAGCCAAGGAAGACATTTCGGTCATCAGCACTAAGGGAACGAGCTCGACGAATGCGATCGGCGCGGTACTCGCCAATACCGTCACGGGGTCCATCGATCCAAGAGCCAATACTCGAGATGAGATGAGCGTTTGAGCAGCTAATGAATTGTAAACGGACCATTCGAATCAGCAACAGCAACAGCAACAGCAACAGCAACAGCAACAGCAACAGCAACAGCAACAGCAACAGCAACAGCAACCGCAACAGCAACCGCAACCATGGTGCATCTCGTACCAGAAGCAGCAGCAGCAGAGAAGGCCACGAGCCCACCGATAAAGTTGACGGACGAGTCAGCGATCGTAACGACAGCGACACCGGCCGACGTCAACAAGACCGACAGGTAGATCGGCAGCGTCTGTCGTTGTCCGAGAAACACGAACAGGAAGATCACCATGAACACGGGAACAGATGCCTGTGATACAAGAGATGGAGAGACAGACCGCGAGAGATCCATGAGTACTGGATGTGTACGGGCGAGTACGAGAGCATGGACGATCCTACCTTGACTGTTTGCACTGTCGCCACAGTGATGAACGAGAGACTGTAGTTGCCCAGAATGATACTCACAGTCATCGTCGAACTACATAGAACCGTTCCAAAGCGTTCCCGTCATAGCCACACCGATGGCCAATCCAATCCATTCGAATCAATCACATCGAACCAATCGCATCGAACCATTCGCATCGAACCATTCGCATCGAACCATTCGCATCGAATCAATCGCATCGAATCAATCGCATCGAACCAATCGCATCGAATCAATCGCATCGGTTGGTAGAGCATGGCGCATTGAATCAGCAAAGCTCCCCTCTGGATGCATCACATGATATCGCTCGGCTACCAGTCACATCATTCACGTACGCGAGGATCACGAACTTGGTCGGGTTCGCGAGCAGCGGCTTGTAGGTACCGATGCGAAAGAAGTGTACGCACACGAAGCCGCCGATCGACGACACGAGCATGTGGACGCACGTGAGCGATAGCGGATACACGAACCCGAAGCTCTTGGCGAACACGGCCTTGTTCCCGAGTACCACCGCCGCATTGAACGCAAACCTGTGGTGTGTTGTGTTGAGTGAGTGGAAGAGTATCTCACGAGATATCTCTCTCTCTCTCTCTCTCTATCGCTCTCACACATAGATATGAGGAGTGAGAGAGATCTCGCGCTCGTTCTCTCGTTGTTGGTGCTACACTCACCATAAGAGCAACGCAGCAGCCTTTGTGACGTGTGAGGAACTCGCCACCGTATCGACCGATGACGACGACGTCGACGAGGACGAGGAGGCCGTCGATGCTCCCGACGGAGTGGTCGCAGGCAGCGGCAGCGATCCGCCACTACCGCCAGCACCTCCTCCCATCGAATGCAGCATGCTATCCGATGCCACAAGCGATGTATCGGAAGAGGTACTGGGAGACTCTACACGGATGGTCGATGCGTGGTGATCCACGTGGTCGCCGTCTGCTGGAAGATCGAGGTGGTGGCGATGATGATGATCCTGTTCCTCCTGATGATGGTTATGGTGTTGGTTGTTGATGGCTGCTGCCTCTTGGAACATTCTCTCTCTCTTGATGCAACTCGAACTTTCTCGTGCTCGTGGACCGAAATCCACCTCGCGTTGGAGCTCGGGTATCGTGCGGTTGTAGGTGTGTGCCTCGATGGCGGGGCTTGAGATATGGCACGCTTGTGGATTGGGTTTTTGGCCTTCTACCTCTGTAGCGTTGTACGTCAAATCGGTGATCTCTGTCCGACGATCGATCACTGTGATGTGCTGAGCGAATCCCTCGCGAGATAAGCTCTCCTCCGCCACACACACAAGCTGCCGATCTCCAATCGCAAAGACAACGCCGTGTACAGTCTCGTGCCACCCACTACTGCCCCACCAGCGACGCTACCACTACCATTATTCTACCTTCCCCACGCCAAGCACACCAACCAACACACCCACACGAGACTTTTTTACATCGGTAAAATGGACTTCGAGGTAAAGCTCTATCGCTCTCCCTCCTCTCCTCAGTGCCTCAGGCCTCATCGCAGTGCCTTTCGTTCCTCTCGTGTGTCTTCGCCTCTCTTCTCTTCTCTTCGCCTCTCGTGTGTGCGCGCGTGTGTGTGTGGTGCTCTGTTGGTGCCGGGTGGGGTTGTCTCTCTCTCGCGCGCACCCTCGATCTATCTTCCACCCTTCTCCCCAAGTCTTGTTGTGAGTCGGTGTTTATTCGATCGGGTTTGTCTTGCAAGGGTGCAAGTACATACATCGATCCTCGCACACGCACGCCATCCGCATCGACAGATCGAACCCATTGCGCGTGCTTGTCGTCTTCCAAGTATCCGCACACTCACACAAACACACAAACACACACACCATACGCTCACTTACACCCTCTCACTATCGCTACTACCTCTGCCTAACTCCTCATCTGACTCTCCCCCAGCCCCAACACACACGCACACGCTCGATCTCGCGCTCGATCTCTATCTCGATCCGCCATGTCATCGCAACCGAACCCCGCGGCACTCGATGCCGATGACTTCAAGATCACCACGCCGCTGCCTGGCGTCGCGCACGGTGCTGCCACGCCCGGTGGCCCTGAGCCTGGACCTATCCCCGTTCGTCGGTTGTGGTTCCCGTTCTTTACGCCGCTCAGGAACCCTGGCAAGTTCGAGAACCTGCAGCGCGAGTCGGGTACGTGCGAGCGACCTCGAGCGTATGGTTGCGATGCACTGGTCCATCGTACTCATCGTTATCAACGCGCTTGTGTATGGGTATGTGCGCCGTGTGATTGAACAGGAGCTCTCGAGATGATGGAGCTCTTTGACGGCGTGAACTTCACGCTAGGGCGCCAGGCGTCCGAGGCCTTCTCGCTCAGCCATCACTTGCAACTTCCGATCGACTCGGAGCACAACTACTTTCTCGCTCTCGACCACCGACGTGACAACGTACGTGACTCGACTGACTCGCCACTTGCCATGAGCTGTAGAGCCCGAGCAAGCGAAAGAACAGAGTGAGAGCGACGTCATGTCGCTGCGCGAGCGATCGTATGGAGGCGATGCGTCGGGCATGATGCTGATCATGGCGGTGGGTGTGTAGTTGAGCCTGGGAGCACAATGGCTGTCGAACGGCCGAGTTGGAGGCTCAGTGCGCTTTCCTCTTGGCCCACTCCGACTCGCATATCACAACAGCGTACGCAAACACACCGTCTCGCATATCCTTGTGTATGTGAGAGAGAGACTTATCTATCCCTGTCTCTCTTGTTTGTGCGCACGTGCATGTGTGTTTGTGTGTTTGTTTGTTTGTCTGTCATATGGTGGGTGTCGAGCAGTTCGATGGACCCAACCGAACACACTCGGGCGACGTCGAGTATTACGGTCCTGATTGTACAGCACTCGCAAAGTTCACAAACGCCATGGGTGGTATCCTGACGGCGGCGTACTCACAAGCGATCACGCGCGACCTGGCTCTCGGCGTGCAACTCGAGGGCTTCTTCAAACCGGCCGAGTTCGGCGTCTCATGGAACGCACGCTACGAGACGCCCGACTGGGTCTTCTCGGGCCTGTTGCGTTACACCTCGCACGGCATCTTCTCGGTCACGCGCAAGATCGGCCAAGGCATCTCAGCCACGAGTCAGTTCCTCGTACAGCAAGACCCCAACTCGGGCAGGTGGGTCTCGAGCGGCATGTTCGGCGTCGACTACCAATTCCTCGCCGCTCGCTTCAAGGGAACGATCGACTCGCGTGGTGTCGTCCGAAGCGTCTTCGAGGAGAGCATCGCTGACGTGATGACCATCACGCTGTGCAACGAGCTCGTCTTCCCCTTGAAACAGTATCGACTCGGCTTCGGTTTCTCGATCAATCTGTAAACCCCACCCAATCAGCTATGCATTCAAACACTCCAGCCACACCCACACTCCAGCCACACACCCTTCACTCACCCTTCTCCCTTCCTTCTTTCCTTTCTTTCTTCTTGTGTTGGTGTCTGTCTGGTATATGCCACATCTTCATCGCCCTTGGTCGTCCTTTCATTCCTTCTCACTCGAGCGAGCGTTAGTGCACACCTCCCCTCACACATCCACCCCGTGCCACTACAACAGTTTTGCTTGTATTTCTACCTCCGTCTTGTGTTGGCTTGTGTTTCCATCCACTCAATCCAGCCACAGCGACAACCATAAAGTAATACAAACGCCCCAACAAACAATAACTATCTATACTTGCTCTTCCAGTGCTTCTACTAATAATGTTGTTGCTGTTTATCAGTATTGAGTGAGACAAATAATAAGCGTTGGCACATAGATGAACGAGAGGAAGCAACTGGTATCTACCGATAGCGTGTTGGAGGAGATGAGAGCAGACCGATCAAGTCTTGTTGAACCTCAACGCCAAATAGCCCAGAATACGCCAACCAGCAATCATGGCAAGGAGAATCAGCTCACTCTTCCAGTGCCTTGCATCCTGGAGATTCTGGCTCGCCAAGACCGTGGTACCCGAGGTGTACACCGGGTGGGTGGCGTTCTTGACCGGTAGCACGAGGAACTCTTGTCCCGTGAACTCGTTGTATGCCAGGCCTTCGAATGCCCATCGGACGAATGAGATGTACTGTGTCGTAATCACAAAGCCGATTCGTTCCCGCCCCCGAGGTAGTGAGGCTCTGATTGTTACGAGGGAGACTGACAATCGTGACGTACGTTAATCCAGTTGATCGACTGATTGATCGAGGCACCGATATTGAAGAAACCACCAAAGAGTCGAAAGATCTCCATGGCGAACGGGGCAATGATGCAAGCGAGCAACGGGGTCTTGGCGATGGCTGACACAGTGAGACCGATCGAGATGGCGCACAGGGACGAGAGCTCGAGGATGAAGGTAAAGTGCGCCCACTTGGAGCCGTCGTTCTGGTAGCCGATCATCCAGTAGACAATCAGCGAGAACAGGAGCGGGAACAGCAACTGGATCGGCAGCTCGGCGAGTGACTTGGAGAAAAAGTACGGTGACGTGTTGTACATGCCGGCGGCACGTTCGCGCAGCACGATGACGCGCTCCTCGGGAAAGACGTTGACGACCGTGAAGAGGCCAATGACGCCTTGGTTGATGACGACGAAGAAGAGCGACGCAAAGCGACGCGACGTGAACTGCGTCGTGAGCGGCAGGTGCCAAAAGACGCCGCCGATCAGGAACGCCACCACGATCGTAAGGAAGAGATGGATGCAATACAGTCGCCACGAGAGCGCGGCACACTGTGCCGCTCGCACGAATAGCACCAGGAACTGCCAGGGAAGGTTCGTACGCGACGTGAAGCGCGTCTTCTTGAGCTTGCGCTTCTCCTGCTTGATCTCGTCATTCGAAACGACGCTCTTGGTGGCGACCAAGTGCTGCTTGTACTCCTCGACCAAGATGGCGCTGTTGAGGCGCGCCTGCTCGACTTGCTGCGGGTTTCCAGGGTCAGCGGCACACGTGTCGAGCACAAAGTCGGCCGGATTGTAGTGCGGCGGACACGTGAAGCCGAGCTGTGCCATGTACGGGACGACGTCGGCCGCACGTCCAAAGTACGCGACCTCTCCTTGGCTCAAGACCAACAACGTGTCGAACAGCTCAAAGATCTTGGAGCTCGGCTGGTGGATGGTCGTAATGACGGTCGTGCCCTCGGAGGCGATGCGCCGCAGCACCTTGACAACGATCAGCGCAGCCATCGAGTCGAGACCCGTCGTCGGCTCGTCGAGCATTAGCACCTTGGGCCGGCCGATGAGCTCGACGCCGATACTGACTCGCTTGCGCTCGCCGCCCGACACACCGCGGTGGAGGGCGTTGCCGATGCGAGTGTCAGCGCAGCGTTGGAGGCCGACCTTCACCATCAGCTCCTCAACGGCAGCGAACTTTTCGCTGAGGGGCATGGTCACCGGCAATCGCAGCAAAGCCGAGTATCGTAACGTATCGCGTACGGTCAGGTTCGAGAACAAGACATCATCTGCGGACGAGAGGAGGATGAATTAGCGCGACATTGTGGCGTGGAGTGAACCAAGGCGAAGGAGCAGCTCGTGTCGTTGTTGGTCGTACCTTGCATCACGTAGCCGCCGTATTTCTTGACAGTCGCCTTGGAGAGGCGCTGGTTGTTGAAGGCACGGTAGCCTTTGACGGTGCCCGAGGTGTACCTGCTGCCAATCAAGTTCAGCAGCGTCGTCTGTGCCATCAGTGGAGATTGCATTAGCGGTGGAAGGGTCGGTGAAGCTCAGGGAACCGAGACTCGAATTCAAAGGTCGCAGTGTTGCTTGTGTGCCTTCGTACCTTACCGGCCCCCGAGGCGCCCATGATTGCGACAAACTGGCGATCAAACTTGCACGTGATGCCATGGAGCAAACGGACCTTCTGGCCCTTGATCTTGAGGTCGTACGTGACGTTCTTGAGGTTAATCTCGGCACGCTGATCGGTATTATCGCTTCCGGCCGGGTTGTCGTTGTCGTCGACCCTCACCACGTCGTGATCATACTCGGTAGTCGGAGATGCCATTCGCGAGCCAGCGAGCCAAGAAACAAGCTCGAGCAACACACAGACAAGCGCGAGACACGGGCGGTAACAACAAGGGTGGCTGCGAGGCTGGGCTCATCTTCATACCCGGCGGTTTAACTCCGAGCAGGGCACGAGTGGCTATCGCCGATGGGTTACTACTGCCACAGCGCAGGGGCTACTGCTGTTGTTGTATTCTCTCCTTCTCAGTGTCACTACAAAGCTCTGGAGTAACCTCTCTTCTCAGCTTGAGAGCAGTACGGAGCAGTTGGAGGCGTTGTGTTCTCTCGCGCCATCTTCGATGCTTGTTGATAGTTGCCGCATCCGATATGGACCAACGAAATTCCAGCAAGGGTTGGTGCTCCACCGGACTCAACCAATCCAGAACGGCGCCAGAAACCAACCATCCACCGCCGAGCCGGAACGAAGGACGAACGAGGAGGGCTCCAAGCGGCGGAGGTGACGCGCGCTCTGGGGGCCGACACGCACACCCAAAAAAGACGAGAAAGCAAAAAGCAAGCGTGAGCTTGATGACGTCGCAGCGCCGCCTGCCACAGCGACACACACAAACACACGATCGATCATCAGTCTCTCGCTCTCTCGCTGTTGCTCGCATCGCTCTCTCTCGTGACCACTCGCAGCCATGACGTACTCACGTGTTTCGTGGGGCATGGTGTCGGCCGTGGTGTTGGTCGTGCTGGCGGTCATGGTGTTGCCGGCCGTGTCGCGAGTCGTGATCGGTATCGATCTCGGCTCCGAGTCGTACAAGATCATGAAGAAGTCACGTACCATCGAGATCGTTCTCAACGAACAAACGCAACGAAA
>Ga0209935_1003240_pt1 | contig 17217 bp, 19 predicted proteins | sample ThiBio_1000_plan_2_FD_183958 | JGI IMG/M metagenome (GOLD analysis project Ga0209935, IMG submission 183958) | Wastewater bioreactor microbial communities from Cape Town, South Africa - Thiocy_cont_1000_plan (SPAdes) | ecosystem: Engineered > Bioreactor > Thiocyanate-remediating >... | reverse complement strand
CGTCCAACTCAAGATGAAATTCAAGAAGAAAGAGATGTTCAAATGCGTTCTCAATATTGTGATCCAATTGAAAATTTTCCCCATCAAATTGATCAGCTTTTCGAACAGTTAGATAAGGTAGAAGTTACATGCGAGAATCTAATCTATTTACTTTTCGTTATTAGATTTATGAAAATCAAAAAGAAGAAATGCATCACTTAGAACGATACAGTAAAATGTATAATACAAAAGGAGAAAAAACTGTCGACAAATAATTTCTATATTTTTTATTCTTTTTGCTTTCGAAATAAAATAAATGGCGAATATTATTTCATTTCTTCACACCCACATTCATTCTAAGCTGCTAAAAGTGCATGTTCCTATTACTCGTCCATTAGTAACATAAATTACCGTCGACAGATTGTAGAAATCGTGTAAGAAACATATTAGAGAATGCACGTGCGGAGTAACTATTATTTCTTGTTTTTCTATAGACTAATCGTTTTTTTTGTCTGATCACTAGTCGGGGCGATGCTATAGTTTTATTGCCCATTAACATTGAGAAAAATAATCGTTTTTTTGTTTCTGCGTAGCTTGGACTTTATTTTGTTGTTTTGCACCGAAAATATATATTAATAGGAGTATTTATTCACGAGATGTGTGTGTGATACTTGTGCATTGCTACAAGAAGCACAATATGGAACAAAAACGAAATTTATTAATCTTCTTAATTCCATTATTTGTCTTTTTGTGCTCAACGGTTATATTTACGGTCTACGTCGAACGTGACTGGAAAGGACAACGCTTCGAACAAACTGGCGTATTTTGTGAAGTCATCAATGGATCATTACTTATTGAACCAGTAAATACAATTAGTAACGTGGGTTTTTCTATTGTTGGGCTAGTTATTGCATGGCAAATGATGTGTCGAACTTATAGCGCTAATAACAATATTCTCACTCAAAGTGATACTATGACAATTGTTTTTGCTTCATTAATAGTTTTTGTTGGTCCGTGTTCAGCGGCTATGCATGCATTTTATACAAGTTGGGGAACTAAATTAGATGTAATCTCAATGTACATTGTCTGTGCGTTTGTTGTTTCTTACAGTATACAACGATTATTTCGTCTGCGTATTCAATTTTTCTTTTGCATGCTACCATTATTTATTCTCATGTATAAAGTCGCTTGGGAAATCGACATTAACATTCCAATATTCGAAGAAACGACGAATTTGTTTTTCGCTTGTTTTATTGCCCTATCGATTCTATTCGAAATTTGCATTATTTTCATTCGAAAACCGGCTATAGAAAAACTTTGGGGTGTTGCATGTTTACTGACATTATCTACTGCATTTGCGATTTGGAATTTTTCGAAAACCGATGGTTATCTCTGTATTCCAACATCGATATTTCAAGGTCATGCTGCTTGGCATTTACTTGACGCATTAGCTTTATATTTTCTTTTCCTATATTATGTTAGTGAACATAATTCACCTGAATACACTCAATTTATTGATGAAGAGCTTGGTAAACAATGACATATCGGTAAAAAGTAATGCATTTCTGGAATAATATGGTTTATTTTTATTTCAATAAAACAAAAGAATTCATTTGACATTAAGTTGAACATTGTTTTGGAATAGCCACTACGGTTGCTGTTGGATCAGGATATTTATCAGGATCAAAAATATCTATGAGATTCGTCGATAGAGAATTACAGCAAGAATTGCAGCACGATGCTGCCTTACAAGTAGCTTTTGCAGCTTCAGCTTCAGCACGAACAATCATAGCACTGGCATGTAGTTCAGCTGCTGCTTTTCGAGCCTCATTAGCAGCTTGTTGCAATTGAGCAGCTGCTTCGGGTAGACCTTGAGCAAGTGCCTCTGCAGCATCTTTATCCAATTGAGCAGCTGTTTCGAGATACTGTTTTCTACCAGCTTCAAGTGCCTCTTTACTTTGTTTTAAAGCCTCAATAGCTACATCAAGAGCTAAACAAGCCGCATCTGCACTACAAATGCAAGTGGTGCCATTTATTTGTGCATTTGTGCAAATAACCATGCTTAAGATAACTAAAATACAGTAAATTTGCTTGCTTTCCATCATTTGCTAGTTTCGTCGTACGATAAATGAACGTAAATATGAAATATATTTATATACTGTCGTTAATGAAGTAGGGAAAAAAACCAGAATATTTCAAATGGTAAATTAAGATGTGAAAATTACCATCGGCATGACACGGAAGAGTGTCATAGTTATTCACCTAATAAAAAACACAACGTATATGTGTGAGCAATAGGTAATGAAGCGTGAAAATCAGCAATTATACGTCTTCCTCATTTACGTGCTTATATATATATCTGCGTTTTTTCACACAACTTTAAAATGAATATTGTGTAAGTAACTATATTCTTATCTATTTGAATTATTTTCTATGATTATTGTTTAGTCTACTTTCAGTTGTTTTCATTGGCATTGTTTTGGCAGGTATTGGAGCATTCGTTGCAATTGGTCTAATTCCAGTTTACTTGCCAACACATGGAGCTACTTCAAATCAAAACACCGACACCGACACCAACAATAGTAACAGTATATACATTCGAAAGAAACTAGAAAATGTCTATTTATTTATTAAGAATTGGAAACGTCATCGTTTTATATGGAATATAATGTGAACAATGGAACTCTTTCTACTGGTGATATTGCCACAAATCAACGAACAAGTATTTACCAACAGGTTCGAGAAAAAAAAACGCGATTTCAAATAGATTAATTTTTCTATTTTTATTTTTCAGCTTATTGGTATTGCTCATAGTAATGTTAAGTTGAATATAACAGCTGCAACAGTGAAAAATACCGCATCGAAAGGGTAAGATTTTCTTTTTCGAGTTATTCACTAGAATTCCACCATTGTTATTTTGTTATATCAATTATCAGCATGATATTTCGTCGGCAAACATCATCTTCTATCACACTTCACGTCAACGGTACTATTTCATCAACAAGTGCTTGTTCCAGTACTTGTTTTACTGATGTCATCAAGAAGTTCAATTCGAGCTTGTGCACTTTACATTTATCTGTACCTCAATAAATGCATTACTCTTTTTTTTTTCTTTTGACAAAATAAATATAATCATGAATAGGTTTTATTATCTAACATGCTTATGTCATGATGAAACAAACAGTTCGCGTTTACCTTGAAACCAAAATGCGCAGTTAGAAAGAGAGAATATAGGCCTACAATAGTTTGAAAGAAGATATCTTATCATGATGACGAATATGCATATATTCTTTGGTAATATGTTATCAACATATTCATTTTAAACTTTCTCCTGTTTGGTTGAATTGTAATCATGTCGTTGCAGTATTATTACGATGAGTTCGTATACACTGATTTCATCGAAATCGATTTGTATGTGTTTTGTTTTTCATAGTAAATTGTATACAGAAAAAAAGAAAGGACCTAATTACAACAAATGGCTTGCAGCTGTCGTTACACTTCTTTTAGTGACAAGCACAGTTTTTGGAGTATTTTTTTTCCTTCAAACAACTGATCTACCACCACCACCATCAAGTCAGAACAAACCATGTTTATATTTCAATTTTTCCAATATAAAAAAAATCTTCTGTTTAGACAATGATGATGATCTATGTCTAACACCTTATTGTATCAAAGCAGGTTCGCATTGTGAACTTTTTGTGTTTTTTTTTTATTTTGTATAAAATCTATTCTAGCCGATTATCTATTGCAGTCCATTGATCCTACTGTCAATCCATGCGAAGATTTCTATCATTTTGCTTGTGGTACATGGTTAAAAAATGCTCATATACCCGAAGATAGTACGTTTGAATTGATTTATTTTTAATGTGCTGTTTTTTTTTCTATTTCTATAGCCGGTGTTCAAAATATTTTCAGTGAAATCGATGCTCAATTAAATTTAAATATTATCGATCTTTTATCTTCACCACCAGCCAATGGAACTAAAGATCCAAATGCAGTTATCAATGCTCGTAATTTATACGCATCATGCATGGATGAAGCCGGCATTGAAGACGATGGTGTTGCACCTGTTCTTTCGATAATTAATAATGAATTTGGTGGTTGGCCAATTCTTCAAGGTTCATCGTGGGATCCATCGAAATTTAATCTATTTAATTTATTAATTAAATTACGTCGATATGATAACGGCTTTCTTTTCAGTGTTGTTACAGCAACGAATCAGCAAAATTCATCGGTTTATGATATCGAAGTAAAAATACGATTCTTGCTGTTTTAAACAAAAAATGTTTGTGTTTAAGCTTGGGCAAGGTTCACTTGGTCTTGAAGATCCCGATTATTACAACAATGAAACCGATGTAACGGTTGCTTATCGTAAATTTATGCATGATTTAGCTGCAGCGTTGACAAACGATACATCGGCTATTAATGCTGATGTTCAAGATATCTACGCATTCGAAAGAAATATTTCCAAAGTAGAATTTCTCGTTTTGTCAATTAATTTGAGATCTAGTTGAAGTTTTTTTTTCTGTTAGTATTATTGGAATGATTCCGAACAACGTCGTCGAGACAATGAAACCATCCGAGCCATAGTCGGCAATCTTTCGAGTTCATTTCAATCGAGTGTAAATATAGATTCTTTCGAAAAATCTTCATTCGGATTTCTTTTTTGTTTTTATTTAGTTTGACTTCACGAATTATCTTCGTGAAGCCTATCGAATTGGTGAAGTTTCATTACTCGATTCCGACGTCGTCGTTGCCAGTGAAGTCGCCTATTTAGTCAATGTTTCATCGATTGCACAGCAATTTCCAGCTCGTGTCGTTCAAAATTATTTAGTCTGGCGATTTCTTATGGAACGTGCTGCCAGTATGCCGCAATCAGTTCGTTCGACTCGTGAACAATTCGATCGTGTTTTTCGTGGCACGACCGCTGAACCAACACGTTCGAAAGTTTGCTCGAATTACGTTAATGATAACATGGGCTTTGCAGTTTCGAGACTTTATATTTACAAATATTTCGATGAAGACGCACGAAATCAATCGAAAGACATCATCGCCAATATTCGACAATCGATGATCAATATGCTCGAAGGAGCCGATTGGATGGATGCCGATTCGAAAGCTAAAGCTGTTGATAAAGTAAATCGAAAATAAAAAGGCAAAAGCAGATCTTTTTCGAGGAATTTCGTGTTTAGGAAATGGCAATCTATGAAAATATCGGTTATCCAGATTTCATTGCTGGAGATAATGTCACTCAATTGGAGAAAATGTATGCTGAAGTAAGAGACGATGATTCATTTCGAAATAACGAATTTTTCGTCAGTATATTTTCGGTAAATCGTATATCAAAAACGTTCTTCTCATGCAACGTGTCAAAGCCGAAGAAGATTTCCGAACACTCCGAGAAACTGTCGATCATCGAGCTTGGGGCGATCTACCACCGACAGTTGTCAATGCTTTCTACGAACCATCGACGAATGCTATTTGTAAATCGTTGTTTTTTTTCTTGTTTCGATATTGAAATGTTTGTTTTTTGTCTAGCTTTTCCTGCTGGTATTCTCCAAACACCCTATTTCAACAAAGACGCTCCGAAATACCTCAACTACGGTGGCATCGGCATGGTTAGCGGCCATGAAATTACTCATGGTTTCGATGACGATGGTCGTCAGTACGATAAAAACGGCAATCGTATTCCATGGTGGTCGAATAGCACCATTGCTCAATTCAATCAACGAAAACAATGTATCATCGATCAATATTCGAACTATACTGTCGAACAAATTCATAAAAATGTAAACTTAATTTTAATTTTCCTTGAATAATTCTGTTTGTCTAGTTGAACGGTGAACAAACACAAGGAGAAAACATTGCCGACAATGGCGGAATCAAAAGTTCATTCTATGTAAGAAAAAACAAAGCAGCAGACAATCTCACTTTTCTCGTTTATTTAGGCATATCAACGATGGGCTCAAGCCAATCCTGGTGTTGACAAACGTTTGCCAGGCTTAGGTCAATACACTCAAGAACAATTGTTCTTCATCGGTTATGCTCATGGTTGGTGCGCGAAATTCACCGATGCTTATGCTCTCTATCGAGTTCTAACCGATGTTCATTCGATTCCACAATTTCGAGTGCTCGGTCCATTGTCGAATTTCAAAGAATTCGATCGAGTTTTTAATTGTACACCAGGACAAGGAGACAGTCGTGTCAATAAATGCGCTGTTTGGTAGAAACCCTATATTTTCTCTCGTTTCTTTTTTATTCATTTAATAAAGTACTAAAAAGGAAAAGAAATGACTTTCTTCGTTCGTTTTTATCATGTCGTCGGAAAAAGATTTTTTTTAAATAAGAATAAAACAAACCAATTATTTTCTTTTTCTTTTTCTCCTGAACATTTACCATGGAAATCGTTTTTCTTTTGTTTTCATTAAGAAAATCATCTTCATAATCATGGCAAGAAATAGAGTCGAGAGAAAATATGTACGTCAGCATTTCTTTTTCTTATTTCGAGCTGTTCTAATCAACTTCTATTTACTAGAATCCAGCAGAATTCGATCAAGATTTTCGAGATATAAATATCAATCGACGGCAATGTATTGCATTCTCGCCTAATAGGTAAAATAATCGACCCTCAAAAGGCAAAGATACACATGTTCACTTTCTTTTTTGTTAGTACAAATAGTGTTTTGTGTTTTTGCAATCGACCGAAACAGGAACATTTACATCCGAATGATGAACTCACTGTACCATGGAATTCGAACGTTCATATTGTTAAAGATCCGACAAAAGAACAAGGCGTTTCGCTCGTAAATGGCGCACCAGTATAGTTTCTTTAAAAAAAAAGAAAAGATTCGATTCAATAATTTGTTTTCAGTACGTTCGATGTGATATTGAAACTGATCCTGAGATTATCAAACGAATCTTGACCGATGTTTGGCGTATTCCAGCTCCGTCTTTGCTCATGCAAATCACCGGTGGTCATAAATACTTCAAATTAAAAGGCAAAATGGACGTAAATTTTCTCGATGATTTCGTGAAATTTGTTTGCAAATCAAGTAAAAGAAAACAAAGTTTCTTCTTGTTTGATTAAAATTTTATATAATTAGAAACTTGGCTGTTAACCAATGGTGCTAGTGTTGGTATCGTTCAACTCATTGGTCAAGCGATTCGAAAGCGAAAACTAACTCGACCACATGATAACGCCGTTGCCATTGGAATCTGTAATTATGGTTGTGTGAAAAATATCACAGATTTTCAACGGCCCGAGCACGTCGAATTCAATTCAAAAGATCGTTCTGTATGTTATACTCGAGATGATTTTTTTAAATCGAGAAAATGACGTTGTTTTTTCTTAGAAACCGATGAGTAGCATCCGGCCCGGTGATCATAATTTAGAAATGAATCATACACATTTTCTCTTGCTTGACGATGGAATACTCGGTCATTACAATATCGGAGATTATCGAACACGTGTGACGAAAATCATTGCTAATACTCGAACAAAACAAACTTTACCAGGTCGGGAAAAAATATATTTATTTAAAACAAAAGAAAACAAAATCTCGTTTAGTCCCAGCAGTGACACTTCTTTTCGAAGGTGGCGAAGATTCAGTTCGGTCAGTTTACAATGATCTTCGTCGAAACATTCCAGTGATAATCATACAAAATACTGGCCGAGTTGCAGATTTTTTCGTTCGTTGGTTAACGCGAACGCAAGAAATGGACGTTGATTTACATTGGCCAAAGCCAGTTGACATCGATACAGAAACTATTAGTCTCAATGGAACATTCAAACGATGCGAATCAGGCGAAGGAAACGTCGGTCGAAATCGTTTGCAAATGAAATTCGAAAAATATGCTCAATCAATGACTGAAGAGCTAGTTCAAGCTATCAACGGCATTGGCAACGATCGATTGAGACAGAATGTCAAAACACGAAATATGAAAAAATTGAGTCCAGAAATTCTTCTCATGGTTTTCTTTTGTTTACAACCGGGTGTGAGAAAAAAGATCAGTGTTTTCAATTACAATCGAGGAGAGAAACTAACTGAAACAATTCTTCGAAGTATTTGCAAATGTAAGACATTTCATTTCTTTAAATACAGTCTTGTTTTGTTTTTGTTTACCTTTTTAGCTGTTGAAATAAAAGTTCAAGAAAAACGAGCTTCGTCCTACGGTCATCATCTTGATTATCTTCTTTCGTTAGCCATCGATTGGGATTGTATCAACACAGGCAAAGAATGGATCGTTCAGGATTCGCTCGATAATATTTTGGATAAGAAAATGATCTTCTGTCGAGCATTGACAAAACAACGTCATCAATTCGTTCATTATTTTATTCAACTCGGCTTGGAAATCGATCGAGTCTTTTTCGATCATACTCAACATCCATTCGCAGCTAGAAATTACAATAAATTACACAAACGTTATCAAGAATTTATTCGAATTCTTTACACAGAAGAATCGATTGTAATGTGTAGTTTTGTGCATTTCGAAGCTTAGTTATTTATTTTAGAATCGAGACGATTGGCTACTTCGAAATGTCGTCAAAACAACGAACGATCTCAATCGAAAGGCCATTAATTCGACGGAGGATCTCAATGAATTATTTCGAGCTCTCGTTGGAAGTTACATGAAGGCGATCTATTATGATACACAGATCGAAGAACAAGAAGATCGAATGGGTGTGAAACGATTTGCAAGTATCATTTCGCCTTTACAAGACATCGAACAAGGCCAATTAATATCTAGCGATGCTGTTTACAAGCAATTAGCGAAAGATTATATCATTCGAGATCTATTTCTTTGGTCAGTTGTAATGAATTATATGGATCTAGCCAAAGTATTTCTTGCTCATATGAAAGATCGAACATGTGGAGCATTGATAGCCACGGAAATGCTTACACATTTGCGTGATACATCAGCCGATGCTGTTTATGGTGATAAAAAAGTTGATTTAACACAATGGATAAATTATTTCGAACAATATGCGATTAATTGTATTGATTTATGTTTTAAAAATGATCCGAATAAGGCTCAATTGTTGACTATTCAACGAGTTGAAATGTTTGGTGATGTCACTTGTTTGCAAGTAGCTGACGATGCGAATAGTCGACGATTTGTATCGCATCCTTGTTGTCGACAAGCAGTCAACAGTATTTGGTATGATAAATTACATTCAGATCAATTTCATTTGAAATATTATATTGGACAATTGGTTGGAACGTGGACTTTGGGTTTGTTAGCACCGTTTTTTACGAGATTTCGAACTAATAATCCCGCATTAACTTTGCCAACAGAACCAACGCATGTGTTTTCTTTTCTATATTCGAAAAAAAATGTTTTTTTTTCTTTAATTTAGTTTGCAACCCTACGGAATCAACTATTCCGATCCGTATGCAATCAATCATTTCAATGATCCAATTAAGAAATATTTCTATCAAATTTGGAATTTTCATCAATCGTTACATATCAAATTTACTTATCATCATGTAATATTTGAATTTCAAACGAAAACAAAAACCACATTTGTTTCGTATAGGTTCAATATATGACATTTCTCTTTCTATTCAGTTATGTTCTATTATTTCATTTCGATCCACTCGAGTCAGACTATGAAAATCTTCATCCAGCAGAGATTCTTGTCATCATAGCGGTGTCATGCATGTTTATCGAAGAAATTCGAATCGTAAAAACCGAAGAACAAACGCAGATTCAATTTATTGTGATTTCTGTTTAGTTTTTCAATCAAGATAGTTTGTCATTTCTCGGCAAATGCCATAGTTATTTTCAATATTTTTTCAAGCAACTGACCGGGTTATCATTTGTTCTGTTTTATATTGGATTAATCTTGAGATTTCAAGCGAAAAATGATTCGGCTACATTTCAAACAGCTCGGTATTTCGAAAAGAAAATTAGATAACGACAAGGTTTTCGATGTGTGTTTAATAGGATTATCATGGGTTATGATCTGTGGATTTGGTGGATGAGATCGCTTTCATTTCTTATAATCAGCCCATTTCTCGGTCCACATCTAGTTTCTATTGGCAAAATGGTAGAGAAAGAAAGAAATGTATATAACTTTATGTCTTTTTCTAGTTGAAAAATCTCTCGTTTTTTGCGGTATTTATCTCGATTGTCATGACAGCTTATGGTTTTGCATCACGAGCAATGGCTTTCTATGGAACGTTTGATTTCAGTGTTCGAAATGTATTCTCGAATGTTTTCTATCCGGTTTACTATTTACTCTACACAAATTTATCCGGCGAGTTGAGTCATGTCGACGGTGAGTTTAGAATTCTGAAGACGAAGTTCTTTCTTTTATCACTAATTTAGAAGCAAATCCGATTAGTCGAGTTATGGCAACACATGTTCTCTTAGCTTTTCATATGCTTTTAATCAATATTTTACTTGTGAATTTACTCATTGCTATGTTCAAGTAACACGAAAATCATTCTAACATCTTTAAAAACTCTTTGATTTAGTAAGAGCTTTCAAGATGTGCAATCCGTTCAAACTGATATCTGGAATTTTCAGCAATATACAGTCGTACGTGAATACTACGATCGGCCGCCTTTGTTTCTCCCGTTTAGTACAGTCTTTGATGTTATTGCGTTGATGAAAATCTTCTATCAATGGTATCTTCGTGTTCGATATAATTATGTCAATCCATTGCAACGAGTATTCAGTAAGTTCATTCGTGGAAAAAGAATAACTTAGTTCAACAGAATTACTTTTCTAGAGGCGATTGCAGTTCAACCTGAATTAGAAGATATTTGGCAAGAATTCGAAAGTGCATCGACATATGCTTATGCACAACGTGAAGCATTGACAAAACTCGATCGGTAAGCTGATAATACTTTGATTTCGGACATAGATCTGTTGGTTGGTTATTCAGAGCGGCAATGGAAAATGAAAATCTATTGAGAGAATCGGTTTCGAGTGGGACTCGTGCGAATGAATCAGCGGATATATCGAATAGTAATATGAAAAAAGAAAAGGATTCTTTAGTGCAATTACGAAATGAATTCAAAACTGCAATTAAAGATCTTCGCAATGATGTTCGTATAGACTTTTCTTTAATCCAAAATTTAAATTCGTTTATCAACAATTTTCTTTTGTTTTAGATGCAACTGCTTATTAAACAAAAGTGATTTTTTTTTTATTCGAAATAATAAATTTATGATAACAAATGCTGTTTGACATAAGTGTCGAGTACTTCAAATGCAATTAAAAGTTCATCAGCTTTGATTCGAAATGGTCGATCGTGATGACTCGTTGTTTCATAAATATCTGCAATAGTTTTCGAGATTTGAAAAAGATCGTCTTTCGAGGCTTTCTCTGGAAATATTTCGTCGATTGCCAATGGAAAACCACGTTCGAGATGAAATTTAATACACGAATCTAATTCATCGAGATTTGCGTTCTGCAAAACGAGCTGTAAGATTTTACTATATACAAGTTTCTCATCGTGGGTCAATTGATTTGTTGATATAGCTTGATAGATTGAATAAGCTATTAAATTTTTATCGAGTGAATGAAAGTCGTTTGCTAAATTAATCGTTATGGGTTTGATTTGTTTTCTCCCATCGCTATCGACTTTGACTTGTGGATATCGATCGATATTCGACGATGGTTTTGCTGAAAGATTTCGTGTCAAATTCGTAACACCATTTGATATAATATTCTTGTTTTGTATGCAACGACTCGAACGTCGAAGTAAATTGTCCATTTCGAAGCAGAATATCTAAATATTTACCTGTACTTGGGTGTTTTTTTCATCGTTTATATATATGCATACGTAACCAACGCATATCTCATCGTTGAATAATTTCTAACGACCTCATATTATTGTTAGAAAATATGCGTGCGTCATCACGATGATTCAAATCGATATTTGTTTTGATCAACGAAAAAAACAAAGCTAAAAATATTTCAACCCACGAAAATACAAAATGCGCCTAATCGGATCGGTGTGCTATGACAGATTTAGTAAATATTCAATAAATTAATGCAGCTGATCATTCTTAAGATAGATAATTATTTTCGGGTGAATTTGTCCGCTGATTTTAACATGTAAATTTATACTTATCTTATCTTTTTTTGCTGTTGATAAATAAATTTCACATTTCTCAAACAGTCCTTCGAAAAATGAAAGTTTTTTTAACGTTTGCCTTCTTTTTTTTCTTCAATTTGTCCTTGATTCACACAAAATCAACGCTGACATTGGATGCATTTTTTAATTATACCAACATAGATGGAATAAGTTTATCGACATCTGGAGAATATTTATTAGTCGAAACTACCAATCCTTCATGGGATACGCATTCATATGAACATCATTTATGGTTATATCAAATAAACGAACGTCGAAAGTATTTAATCACAAATCAATTGTCACCGAGCGTGGCATTTCAATGGTCACCAAGCGGAAAATTAGTCGCATTTCTAATGCAGAATTCTTCTGCAAATCATGTCGATTTTCGATATCCATCTCGAATAAATCTAAACTCAATGCAAAATATTTACACATACAATGTTGAAACGAACCAATTGAAATCGATTTCCGTTGGAAATGATATTATCACTGCTTTATCATGGTCAGAAAATGATTCTTCACTCTATTATGTTGCTTTGAATTTAAATTCGAATAATGACGACGAAGAAAAATGGAAAGACGTGATACGATATCGAGCAGAATATAATTCAACGATTCGTCAAATCGATGTTAATTCTATGTTACCAATAAGAAAGGATATTGTTTCTGTGCCATTTTTAGTTACCGAACTTGTATTTAGTTCAATTACGAAAAAACTTATTTTCAGTTCAACGCCAGCTATTTTAGAGAACGCAGATCATATGCAAATTTTTTCAATTGATTTGAATAATACTGCTTCAGTTGTTAAATTAACAAGTGATACTTCGATGAAAGTGGGTCTTTCATTAATAAATGATCAGAAAAGTGTTGTTTTTGTGACTATGCCTTTTGGATCACCGGATGGAACACAAAATCTCACTCAAAATCGACTTTACAGTGTTGATTTAACTAGTAAATCAATCGAACGATGGGCAAGTGACTTTCAAGGAAATGTTCAAGGTTATACAACGAATGGTAATAATGGTGTTTACATTCTCGGACAAGTCGGAATCCAAGCTCAAATTTATTCGCAACTATCACCCAAAGATCAAACAGTTTTACATGCTGGTTTGACGGGAACATATTTATCGATAACAGCATCAACTAATTCGATTGCTTTTGTATTTACTTCATTTTCCAAAGCATGTGAAGTCTATTTTACAAAAGATATTACTCAATTAAAATCAGCAACGCAAATTACATTCGATAATACTCAATACGATCAAATGGATTTGCCTCAAGCTAAAGCATATCAATGGACGAATCGTGACGATAATCAGATCATCGAAGGCATACTCTATTATCCACCGGGAAAATTTGAACAAAAAAGTCTGTCAGTTCTCGTGCTCATTCATGGTGGTCCAACTGAAGCCAGTTTGAATTGGTTTATGGGTGGATGGTATTTTTGGGCTCCATTAGCTGCAACTGAAGGTTGGCTCGTTTTTCAACCTAATTATCGAGGTTCAATAGGTTATGGTGATGAATTTACGAACGCTCTTCGATACCAACCAGTAAGTATTCCACAAAAGGATATTCTCGATGGAGTTGATCAATTGATTGCTGATGGTATTGCTGATAGAACGAAATTGGCCATAGGTGGGTATAGTTACGGTGGAATTTTAACGAATTGGATTATTACTCAAACGACTCGATTTAATGCTGCCTTGTCAGGTGCTGGTTCAGTTGAGCAGGCTTCATTTTGGGGTACTACCGATATACCTATATATATTGCCGATTTAGTTGGAAGTGTGCCATGGACAATGCCAAAACTCTATCAAAATCAATCAGCTATTTATTATGTCGATCGTGTTCGTACACCAACACATATCGTTGCTGGAACAGCAGATGTTCGAGTACCATTTAGTCAAAGTTTAATGTTAGCACGTAGTTTAAATTATCTTGGCATTCCGGTTAAATTACAATTGTTGCCTAATGAAGGACATACATTGCCCATTGATCCATGGCATGGAAAAGCTAAAGTTCAAGAAGAAATCGAATGGTTAAAATTATACGGTTATAATTCTACTATCGTATAGTCATTTTTTTTCCTAAGAAATCACACCCCTCGAATATATGAAACATATAAAATACTTCCAATTTGAATTGACAGTTTGAGAACTCATCATAAGTGAGTTTCATTTTGATAGAAACAAAAAACATGCATATATTTAACGAAGAGAAATGCAAACATAAATACATTATGGTCTAGAAAATCCTCTTTGATATTGTTGGTGTGAAAACATATGCATGAGAATAGATTCTTGTTCAAGTGGTGATGAGACATTTCTTGTATATTGAACATCTTCTGTTGGCAGTTTACAAGCCGAATGTGAGAAAAGTGATGTTTTCGTTTGATTGCCATAATTCGATTCAAAATCTGATAATATCGAAGATTCTATCCGATCATCGAGAGCAAATACTTGCATATCCGATGACGAAGTCGAATTGAATCCTTTATTTATTGATTTGCGAGTATTTATATATTGATGACGATAATCAAACGGATTATTCGAGTTCGAGGAAATTAATTGGTTATTGTTTGAAAACGGCTGAATTTCATCAACTTTTCCTTCGTGATGAATACTACGAGTTTTTTTGAAATAACATCTATATATGAGAAAGATCATTGATAAAAGAATTAAAGGTATCACTAAGCCAAGTATAAGAGCACGAATGAGATCGTTCTGTTTTGGATTCTCTGTCGAAACTGATTAGGAAAAAATCTATTTCTATCAGTATATTTGCAAAATATTCAAATTACTTGTAGCTGTTGTAGAGGTGGTTGATGTTGATGATGTTGCTGTTGTTGTTCTACAATTGGAATATAAAATTGATTTGTTTTTTTTATAACTACAATATTCACGTACGTAGTTTCTACGGGATATGTTAGACCTAAAACAAGTATTTCAAAGCAACGAAATGGAATAAAAGTAAAATATTAAGATTGATATTTACAACTGATTGCTTCACCGGCGGGAGCAACATTAAATGCTGTACAATATAGATCTGATACAATTGATGCGCTGATCATGACAAATAAAATAAGAACAGTTATTTATTTCAAAATTTATACGTAATTACTTATCTGTAGCTTGAGCACAGTAAGCTTGAGATCCGACCTGTGTACTTTCAGGTGTCCACATTTCTGTAATAGTCCATATATTACTAGAACCGACTTGTGTTAGTCCGCTCTTATACATATTTAATGGTGGTGTTCGAAAATAATCAATAATAGTTGTTCCTGAACATCCCTGTTTGATTGTTACTGTAAAATTAAATGGAATACCAACTTCAATAGCTGTACAATCAGATAAGTTTGATTCAATGACTGGTTTACTAAGACATGTAGGGGTTTTAATAATCTGAATGAGAAATTGTATAGGAACACTACTGAGTGCAATTGTGTTCGATTGAGAATAAAAATCTTCGGCTATTAAATTAACAGGAAAATAATCTCCAACCTTTTTTCCTGTAGCATTAAATTCAATCGTGCAAGTTGTTGCATCAAGTGTAATTCCAACAATTTGACCGCATGCATCAGCACATTCATCAAGTGCTGACGTATTTTGTGCCCATCGACACCTATTCATCGAAATTAACTAATTACAGACAAGAAAAAAAATTACTGTACTGTACCGTAAATAATCACCATTAGCATCAAGTAACGGAATCTTGATGGTAGCAAGTGTATTGACCTGTGCTTTTATAGCTAAATATAGACAAAAATAAGTTTTTTAACAATAGACCTCACTCATATATCGTATCTACATACGAGACATAACTGTAGCAACAGGTGGTGAATTAATGAATCCATCGGGTCGAATGGATAAATCGACACACGTTCCAATGGACCATCTTGCACCAGTATTATAACAAACTGGTGTTGCTGTTGTACTTGAACTAGGATTAGCAGCTGTCGGACATTCGACGTTTAATTTAACCCAAGCACTACCTTGAAAAGCAACACAAAATTTCGAACCAACTGTAAGATTTTTGATAGTTGATATTTGAGTTGAAGAACTATCCATTGGTATACTGTAATCAATACAAAATGCACGAGTTGAAATCGTTGTATATCCACCACATTGGCTCGTCGTACCAGTCACGCATTCCAAAGAACCGCTTCCTGATGGAACTAAAGGAGAACGATCAACAATATATGTATCATTACAAAATGAACCAGCAGCTGATCGCTTCCATTGATACGATTGTGTGAACATAACATTAATTGTCGAACCGATAGTACCTGTGGTATTCAATGGTTTCCATGTCACTGAACCACCAGAAAAATGAGCAGATTGAACACGTGAAAAATGAACTGTTATGAAATAAAATAGAAACAAAATCTTCATGGCAAAACAACAGGCACCCATCGGGAGATTGAATTGTGTTTTTTTTATTGTGTTTTTCGTGCTCGAACAGCATGCATCTCTGACTGGGTATGAATTCAAACTAGTGAAGGAAATTTGAATAATAATAGTATATATTAAAAAAGACATAACTAACAAAAAAAAGAATCAAAAAGGTTTCTGTAATCTAGAAAGAAATTAATTAATTACATTTCGTCTGATAGATTGAAAAAAAAACAATGCAAATAATGACTGGCATCATACTGAAGATCTACAGAAAAAGAGGAAAAAAGAGGAGTCTTCTCTTCATGTATAACTAGACAGAAGCATAAATAATAGTTTGCTGATGCTATTCGGGAGCTCATTTGAATATGCAAAGAGTGTTCATATTCCTAATAAGAACAAGGTTGTCATCACCTCACTTGTTTGCTCTGTAATTCAGCAATTTCTCAACATTTAAAGAAAAAATTAGTCAATTATTTTTTTAAATAATTAATTACTCAGCGGTATAAAATCGCATTAGTTTTATGCAAACAAGTATCGTCTATCTCACAGTCGGATTTTCGATGACGTGCAGTATAAACGTAGTGATACGAACTTTTCGAACAAATCGACAGATGTGAAGAGAAAAAAAAGAAATATGTGTATTTTCTAACATAGGAAGATAAATAAGCTTAGAAAATCATGAAATAGAGAAAAAAGAGACGGAGTGGGAAGCCAGATAATGAATATCGGTTTTTTTTTCGTCGTATACGT
>Ga0209935_1003236_pt1 | contig 17245 bp, 18 predicted proteins | sample ThiBio_1000_plan_2_FD_183958 | JGI IMG/M metagenome (GOLD analysis project Ga0209935, IMG submission 183958) | Wastewater bioreactor microbial communities from Cape Town, South Africa - Thiocy_cont_1000_plan (SPAdes) | ecosystem: Engineered > Bioreactor > Thiocyanate-remediating >... | reverse complement strand
GCTTCTTGCGCGTCGCTCGCGAGATGGTCGAGAGGCGCGTCAGCGGCGTGGCCGAGTCGATGCTCGTGACGTCGCGCCGCCGCAGCGCTGCATCGATCCACTGCAGCACCTCGTTGGTGCTGGCCGCGCCAACAACGCCAGCACCACCAGCACCAATACCGCCACCTGCGACAGCAGCGGCATTGGCGGCAGCGGTCGTCGTGCTGCCTACATGAGCGTGCGCGGCGTAGTTGGCGGTGTTCGTTTGTCGCTCCATATCGACCACCGCGGTCGCTCGCGGTTCGATCTGGAACTCAACACGTTCGCGATAAATAGACTCAGAACACGATAGGCTGGATAGGCAGGTTGGGTTGAGTTGGTGCTGAGATAGCTAGCTGTGGCTGGCTGGAGTTGTTGTGTATGTGTGAGTGACGGCGTGCGCGAGCCACGAGAGCACCAAGCAACAAGCTCGATCGATTGATTGATCGCGCGCTACTGTTGTTGCTACTACCGCTGCCTGCGCGTCTCAATCGCTCTCTATCAATCAATACACATCCAAACATCCACACACATCCAAGAGAGCTCGATACAACACTCGCTGCCGCGATAAACAGGTGGGGAACTTTCGTGTTCGCATCGTGGAACTGTGTGTGTGTGTGAGCCATGTGGCGACTGGCGAGTGCGTACGCGATGGCTGCGCCTCTCGCGCGCACCGCTCGTGTCGCGCCCCTCGCTCGATGGCTACAACTCGCTCCTCGAGCTCCGATCCTGCCTTCGAATGTTGCCTCAATGAGCACCTCGTCGGTATCGGTCGGCTCGAGGGTCCGTCCGGGTCGCGTCGCCACAAAGAACAGCAGCGCCCACGCCGACGGCGCTCGCTCTCGCGCGAGCACCAAGCAGCAGTCGCCTTCGCCGTCGAGGGCACGAGCTCCTCGATCGGGCGCCAAGGCCGCCGTCGAGGCTCCGAAACCGACCCGCAAGCCCAAACCGCCACCGCCGGTCGAGTCGATGTCGACCATCGTGCCGGTGGTCGCCATCATCGGCCGCCCGAACGTCGGCAAGTCGACGCTGTTCAACCAGCTGACGCGCGATGGCACTCGCATGCGCGGCACCAATCGACGACGCGGCACCAAGGTCGTGCAGTCGCTCGTGACCCCGACTCCAGGCACGACGCGCGACCGCGTCTACGGCATGACGTACTTTCCTCTCAAGACCTGCACGATCCCCGTTCTCGTACGAGGCAGGCAGGCAGCAGGCAGGCAGCATCAACGCATTCGGTTGTGGTGCCTGCTGATCGCGATCGATGTTTTGGCGGCTGACGTGTAGTTGGTCGATACTGGCGGCATTGCAGCGTCGGTCCAAGAGGAGACGCAGAGCGTGGCCAGCAAGGGCGACACGCACGTCGCCAGCGGAGCGCCACTGTCGTCTCGTATCCAGAAGCAGACCGAGCTCGCGGTCCGTGAAGCCGACGCCGTACTGTTCTTGACCGACGTCGTTGCTGGTACGATCACGTCTGCGTGTCTGTGAGAGCATGAGCGCTTATCCGATATGCGTGTGCGTGCACGCAGGTGTGACCGACAAGGATCGCGAGATCGTGGCATGGCTGCGCAAGCTCGATCGCTCTCGCTCGAGCGCCAATCAGGCCGAGAAGCGCGACATGTTCGGCACGCTGGTCGAGATCGCCAAGCCGCACTCGAAGCCGCTGTTGGAGCGCACGGTGTTGGTCGTCAACAAGGTCGACAACGAGAAGCGCGCCGAGCACGTGGCCGAGTTCAGACGGCTCGGCTTTCCGACGCAGGTGCCGATCTCGGCTGCGCACAACGACGGTACGGCCACGCTGCGGCACTGCCGCTCTGGCAGTCTCCTCACTCAGTGCTCCGCCGCACACAGGTTGCTTCCATACGCTGGCAATGGCGATACAACAGTGTGGCCTGTTCAAAGATGGAGTGGTTCCAGTCAATGATGACGTTGAGAGCGAGACCGATTCCCTCGATGAGGATGACGATGCTAATGCAGCAGACGACGACGATGATGACGATGACGCTATCAAGAGCGATGCTGAGCTGGTACACCAAGTCGAAGCCGAGCTCCGCGAGCCTGTGGATCAGCTCTCGGCCGATCCGACGCAAGCGCCAAGGATCGCGATCGTCGGTCGACCGAATGTCGGCAAATCGTCGCTCCTGAACGCGGTGGCTGGTGAGGGCCGCTCGGTCGTGTCGCCGATCGCTGGCACGACCTCGGATCCAGTCGATCAATACGTGCTATGGCGTGGCAAGCACCCCATGACACTGGTCGATACGGCAGGCATTCGGCGGCGCAGCAAGCACAAGCAAGGCCTCGAGAGCATCAGCGTGCTGTGGTCACTCAAGGCCATCGAGTTGAGCGAGGTGACGATTCTCATGATCGACGCGCAGCAAGGCATCCTGGCGCAGGACAAGCGCGTCGCCAACTTCATTCTCGAGCGACATCGAGGCGTCGTAGTCGTCGTCAACAAGTGGGACGGCCCCGTGGCGCTCCAGAACTCGGTACGATACACGCCCGCATCGCGGTTGCTCGTGAGGCAACGCAGACACCCAGTGTTGGCTGACACCAACGCACTCGCACATTTCACAGCAAGCCAAGTACGAGGAGTTCGTGCGTACGAGCCTCGGCTTCATGAACTACGTGCCAATCATCTTTACGAGCGCCGTCAACAACACCAACATCGCCAAGGTCATGGATGTGGCTCTCGATGGTATGTCACGATCTCGATCTCGGCCATATGGTATTCTGAGCCTACTTGCTGATCTCTCTTTGTGTGTGTTCGCCGCGTGAACGACAGTGGTGCGCGAGCGTCGCCAACGCATTCCCAGCAAGCAGCTGATGAACATTATGAGCGAGAACATCATCCAGAAGCCGCCGAGCAGTGGTCGGCGGCACCTCAAGCTCAAGTTCGCGACGCAAGCCAACTTGATGACGCCCACGTTCCTCGTGTTCGTGAATCACATCGATCTCGCCACGAGCAGCTACGTGCGCTTCCTCGAGAGCTCGATTCGACAGCACTATCCCTTCATCGGCACGCCGATCCGCATACTCGTGCGCGCCTCCAAGCGAAAGGAGAAGCGAATCACGCCCAAACCCAAATCCAAATAAGCTAAACAAACAGTGTATCGTCGTAAATGCGTCAATCACATATCGAGTCGTCCGAATGTTGTTTGTTCAAGCAGGCAGGTGGGGAGGTGGAGCGAGTTTGGCCTGAATAGCTCGACGACGAACGAGAAGCGCAGTATGCTCATTCCCTGCTCGTGCTCGCATCTCGCATCTCGCATCTCTCCACTCGACACACACACACACACACACACACACACACACACACACACACACAACAGAGGGAGAGATGGATGACCTACCAAGTGCCAAGCGTCCACGTACGGTGGTGATGGCCGACGACGACGAGAACGACATGATGATGATGATGTCGGACTCGCTCGCCGGCGCGCGCAAGACCGTGTCCGGGCTGCACCAGGTGATCCCCGGTGAGACGGTCACAGCCGACACGGGCTTTCTCAGGTATGAGTCGTCAGAGAGCACGGTGTGCGTGGTGCTCTCGTGCCCGCGCGCTTGGACTCAACGTGCGAGCGAACAGGGGTCACGGCACGTATCAACTCGACAACAAGCTGATCGCGTCGGTGAGCGGCGTCGTCGAGCAGGTCAACAAGCTCGTGACAGTCAAGTCGCTGCGGTCTCGCTACCAAGCCGACGTCGGCGACGTCGTTGTCGGACGAATCACTGAGGTATCTATAGATGCGTCGGCCCGAGAGCCTCGTGATAGCGCCCTCGCTCAACGAACCAATCAACGTGCTAGGTGGGCTCGCAACGCTGGCGAGTCGATGTGAACGCTCGACAAGACGCTGCGCTGATGCTGACATCCATCAACCTGCCCGGCGGTGCGCTGCGAAGGAGGACAGCCGAGGACGCGCTGCATATGCGGGACTTCTTCGTCGAGAACGATCTCATTAGTGTACGCACGCCTGTCGAGACCGATGCCGCGAGCTCGTACACTCACACGCACACACGTGCAGGCCGAGGTTCAGCAGTTCTTCCAGGACGGATCCATGTCATTGCATACGCGCAGCTTGAAGTATGGCAAGCTCGAGAACGGTCAGCTCGTGACCGTGCCGCACGTACTCATCAAGCGATGCAAGAGCCACTTCCACACGTTCCCGTTCGGCGTCGACCTCATTCTCGGCAACAATGGTACGGCACGAGCGAGCCCCGATCAAAGAGGGAGTCTCTCTCGCAAACTCGCTAACTCGAATGAGATGCCATCATGGGTGCAGGTTACATCTGGCTCGCACAAACACACGTCAAGGAGGCTGACGACGGCGGCGGCACGTTCTACCGCGACAGCTCGGTGGCTGCCAAGGGCGTACAGGACGTGCCCAAGGACGTGCGCGAGAAGATTGCTCGAGCACGCAACGCCATCATGGCGCTGAGCGCCAAGTTCATTGCCATCTATCCGCACACGATCATGCAGACCTACATGGCGAGCGAGGCGTACACGGTACCCGAGATGCTCGAGCAGCACGTGATCGATCTCATCACACAGCCCGCTGCCAAGGGCCGTGCGTAGTGTGCAACCCGAGACCGACTCTCGATCTTGAACTAAACCACTTGCGATCCACTCGCATACACGGCCTTCGAGCACGCGATCGATCCATGCGTGTGTACCATTCGTTGGGCCGCCCGCCCTTCTGGTGTGTCGTCACGAGACGAAGGTATGCTGCCAGTGTGGGAACAGAGCGTGCGCGAGTCGCTCGCCATCGCTGGCGTCGACCGTCACTGCTTCAGGCAGTGTCGATGCGATGGGCTGCGCCAGCATGTGTTGCACTACCTCGTCCGCCAGCGCACATTGCGGCGGATAGCGTCGCTTCGCGGACGCACCGGAAGGCAGCAGTGGCGGCGCACCGACGCATGAGGACAGCCATGCCGCGAGCGCGTCATGCGCACCGTCGTGCACGTAGTCGGCATGCAGATGCTGGTAGTCCGGCAGCATGTACTTGCTGCGAAGCCAGCCGTGCTCGTCGATCAGTGGGTCGAAGCACTCGAGCAGCACCGAGAGCCGACGACGTGGTGTCGTCGACGCACATGACGCGAGCCAACGTGCTGTGGCTGCGCGAACGGCGACCGCGGCGTTGAAGGCTGCGACCAGATCGCGGCTGCTCTCGGGGTCGACGTTGGTCGGCGGGCGCACGGGGTGAATGGCAGTGTAGACACGCTCGCCGAGGTGCGCCGTGATCGCCAGCACGCCGTCGACGAAGGCACACGCCGTGTGGCAGATGGCGTCGAGCAGCGTCGGGTACTTGGCCTTGCGCACGGCGAGCGCGATGCCCTGTTCGATGCGGCAGTCGACCTCTCCCGCAACGATCAGCACGCAGCGTGGTGGTGGTGGTGATGTGTCGGTGGGTTGGTGCTCGTCGAACGAGCGCTGTATCGCCCGGAGATGCTGCTCGATGATGGCGGCCTCCTTGCTGCACTTGCTCGGCTGCACGCCCGAGAGCAGTCTCGCCGCCGAGTGGAAGTGGAACGCCTTGGCGCCCATGGTGAGCAGCGGCTGCAGCAGGTAGGTGCGCTGAATGGTCGATATCGAGCGCCAACATAGAGCCAGTGTGTGCGACTCGCCGACGAGCATCACGCGATCCAACGAGGTGCTGGCGCTTGCACTTGAAGCGCGTGGTTGGCGGATCTCAACGGGGAGCGTCGGGTAGATGATCGACACTAACCACGCGAACGCCTCATCGATCGAACCGAGAGTCTCACGCACGCTAGAAGGCCACGACTCGAGCTGGCGCCAGAGCTCGCATTGCAGCGCGCTCTCGAGCCGTGTGCTCGACGGTTGCGTCACGAAGAGCAGCACGATCGACATGAGAAAGAGGCCATACTCGAAGGTGGTCGCTGCTGTTGCCGCTGTTGCTGCCTCGAGTGGTGCCGAGTCGGATCGATACAGAACACGCTCGATGAGCTCGACGGCCTCGGTATACCTTGCACAGAACTGGAGGTATCTCGCGAGGTAGTAGTGGAACTCGAACCAGCGCTCGCGAGAGACCGGCCGGCCGCATCGCTCGATCGCACGGCAGCAAGCCTCGAGCTCACGCAGTGCGCGATCGAGCGCTCCCTCATAGTCGGCATGGATACAACCGCGTAGATAGTGTGCATGGGCACTGTCATCGATTCAAGCTCCCGGTCACCCGCTTCGCCGATCATACAAGAGCACACGCGCGCACGTATCGAGCACGCACCTGCAGCACGTTCGTGTCTGCATTCGATCACAATACTCGAGAGCCGCAGCGATTCCATCGGCCTCGAGTATCGCCCATCCGTTTTCAAGTGAAGTATCACACGAGTGATCTACTTCGATACTCATAGCTCCCACTGTTTGTGATAGATAAGAATAGATAGAATAGAATAGATAGAATACAAGAGCGAGCGAGCAGTTGGTGTGAGCGAGGGAGAGATATTAAGAACAGCAACCGCGCCAAGGGAACAGTGAAGCTCCCTCTCCTCCTTCTCCTTCGCTCATCATTCGCTTCGTTGCTTCGTGTCGTGCGCATCTCGATCCACATCGATCCACATCACTATCTCACTCACTCACTCACTCATCATGTCGCTGCGAGATTTCGTCGCCAGTGGTGGTTGTGATGCATCGCAATCATCGAATCCACTCGCCCAATTTGCTGATGGCGTAGTCGATGCTGCGAAGTCGAGCGAGAGCGCTCGGTTCGGTGGGCAGCTGCCGCCGTCGCACCAGCAGCAGCTGCCGCCAGGGAGCCAGATGGGGCCCGAGGAGCTCGCGGGCGTCGATGACATGGACCGATTGATGAGCGCGCTGCATCTCGATCCCGGCACCGTCCTGGACGAAGAGGACCTGCTGCCTGAAGGCGGTGGCTTCCCGGCACTCGATTGGGCCGCCAACTTTATGCCCGGCAGCGCCGTACGAGCAGCACGCGCACGCTCGCTCGGATGACGCTGCCTCTTCTCACACGAGCTCGGGAATGCAGTTTGCGCAGGTATCCTCGCAGTACAATTTTGCAGACAACAACATCTTCTTGCAAGATCCACAGGCCTTCGAACACGGGTACGTACGCACGAGAGAGAGAGAGCTATCTCTCGATGACGCTCTCGCTGAGCTATCACGATCACAGCATGCAACTCTTCCACGAGGGACGCCTGGGCGAGGCGATCCTTGCGCTCGAAGCCGAAGTGCAGCGCAATCCAAACAACTCGGATGCTTGGCGCTGGCTCGGCACGGCGCATGCCGAGAACGACGAGGACAAGGTGGCGGTCATTGCGCTGCAGCGCTCGCTCACGGCCGACCCCGAGAACATCGAGGCTCTCTTCGATGGAGGCGTCAGCCACACGAACGAGCTCACGACACAGATGGTACGGCATCGTACGGCAGTGCTCGTGCGCAATCGGTCGAGCTCACGTGGCTTGGTGAATGACAGGCGCTGACGTACCTGCGAGACTGGTTGCTGCGACATCCCGAGTATGCCGAGATCGTTGCATCAAGCCCCGACAGCGTGCAGGAGCCAGTTGGTACGTTGACGATGCTGCCTACCGCTGCTGCACTGCTTGATGGCACACGCAATCAATCACTCACTCACTCACTCAATCAATGGATGATGATCAGTGATCGACATGTTCACGCGAGCCTCCCAGCTCGACCCGAGCGATCCAGACGTCTGGGCGGCGTTGGGAGTGTTGTACAATATCACGGCCAACTTCGATCTGGCCGAGCGAGCCTTCCAACGCGCGCTCGAGATCGATCCAACCAACTACTCGTACTGGAACAAGCTCGGCGCCACACAGGCAAACAGCCACCGCGTCGATGGCAGCAAGATTGCCGTCAAGGCCTATCGCAAGGCTCTCGAGCTCAAGCCCAACTACGTGCGAGCGTGGGTCAACATGGGCGTCAGCTACGCGAACCAGCACCACGGCGACCTTGCCGCCAAGTACTACCTGAAAGCCCTGAGTCTGAATCCGAGGGCTGAGCACGTGTGGCGCTATCTCTATCAGTCGCTGCTATCGATCCAACGTCCGGACCTTGCCGAGCTGGTCGGCACCAAGAGCGTCGAGCCGTTCCGTGCTCACTTTCAGTTTTAGTGGCCAGTGGCCGACCCGAGCGAGTCGGTTTCCATCCATCCACGCGTGAATGAATCAACGGTTGGAATGAATGAGCGAGTGTGAGCAACAAGCTGCGTGAGGGTGTATGTTGCATTTGACGATAGAAATCAAGCATTCAGCTGTACAACGAGATCGAGAGAGGCGCAGCGCGTCGGACGAGCAAGATAGCAGCCGCCTCGGCACACTGCTCGATGCGCGCTCAATCACGAGGCTTGATGAGCGGCACGTAGCGCACGCCAGTGATGACCGACTTGTCGACGCTGCCATCGGGCTTCTTCCTGATGAGGTACAGGTTCTGGTCGCCGACGCCGACCGGAACCACCATCGTGCCGTTGACAGCCAGCTGATCGACCAGTGCCCGCGGCAACTCGGCTGCCGCCGCACCGACATGGATGGCCGAGAAGGGCGCACGGTCCGGCACTCCTTTCCATCCGTCAGCCTCTGTGCGCCGAGAGTGAGAGTGTGTATGTGAGCGAGGTCGTGAGAGAGGCTCTCCGACAGATATGACGTACGCGTGATGGTCACACGGCCAGAGGAGAGCAGTTGGGGTTGGTCGGCTTGGATGTTGGAGATGCTCCAGTCAACGAGCTGCGGCAGGACGTCGATGCCGGTCACGTGGCCATGCTCGCCGACCATGTGCGCCATGCACGCCGTCAAGTAGCCCGAGCCACAGCCGACGTCTGCATTGCACCGACTCGCCATCAGCCGATCCAGACGGTGCGAGTACAAGAACACGAGCAAGCGTAAAGCGCGTACCCAGGACGTTGGCGCCTTCATACAAGTTGTCCGAGAGCAACTCGAGCGCCATCGCGTGCATGTGCGGCGCGCTGATGGTCTGCGCGTACCCGATCGACTGCGGCGCATCGACGTACGGCGTGGCTCCCGGTGGCGTGTAGCGCGCACGATCGACAGCACGCATCGCATTCTCAACGCGATCCGACTCGATGACTCCGAGAGCTGCGCGAGAGCACAGAGTCAGTGCCAGCACCGCTCGAACGAACGAGCGAATGAACGAACCTCGCAGTTGAGTGATGAACTCACGGTAGGTCGAAGCAGACGCACGCCACGCCATATCTCCAGCACACTCTGAGTGAGGTAACGAGCAGCAACTACGAGAGCAGAGCACAAGCACGAGCACCAACAGCAAGCGAGAGCCACACAGCATACACGAGTGAACGAGCGAATGAACGAATGAAGGCGAGAGTGGTCGCGTTGCTGTTCTTAACAACCGCGCACCAATCATCGAATCCTGCACGATTGTTCTCCAAGATTTATAACACAATCCAATATTCTATCTATCTATCCATCGATCTATTGGTGATCAACAAGTGCGTGGTTTCGAGTGTAGAGTGGGCAGCTGTTGAACGGCCCAGCCCGCGGTCTTTGGGCCTCCTTACGAGCTCTGGATAGTGCTGGCGCGTTTGAGCGTACTCTCGCAGGCTCGGCGCTTGGCATCGTAGACGGCGATCTTTCGCTGCGAGTCGGCGAGTGCCGTCAGCAGGAAGGCCTTGCGGTCGGTGGTCGACTCGGCACGGTTCGCCTCTCCCGAGAGATTGAGCTGCACGAGCTCGGCCTCGTAGTCGGTGACCTTCTTGGTCTCGGCTTGCACGAGCGACGCGTACACCAGCTGGTCCATACCGGGCCGCAGCAGCGGGTCGCTGGCGAGCTGCTTGAAGGCCGATTGCAACAGCGGCGAGCCGGCAAAGATGCGCATCTCGCCGTTGTGCGACGGCACCATGATGAAGAGGTTCGAGCGCACGAGCGAACGCAACGGCGTGCTGTTGCCCTTGAAGATCGAGAACAGCACGTCGTCGTAGCTGAGGTCGGCGTGCTCGGCCATCTGCACGATCAGCTGCCACAGTTGCGCGTTCGTGCAGTCGAGCTTGACCGTGCCCGAGAACATGGCGTCTCGCACGCGATTGCACGAGACCGTGAGCATCTCTTGCACGGCGTCCTGTGGCGACTGGCCGCCCTGGATGCGGCGCAGCAGCGCGCGCAGGTCGGTGAAGCGTCCGCCCAGTACGCGCAGCGTCTCGACCACCTCGGGTGCGAGCTCCGAGCCGAGTTGCTGTCCGATGGTCGAGACCGCCGTATCGAGCGACACGTCGCCGAGCACGATCTCGTCGATGGCCGCCGTCGGAATGATCTCGTGCAGCCCGCCCTCGGCCTCGAAGGTCGAGTCGGCGACGAAGATGACGCGCGCCTTCTGCGAGCGCGTGACGTACGCCGCCCATTGCATCAGCATCTTCATGAAGCCCTCGTGCTTGTTCTTGTTCTCGACCGTGAAGCCGTCGATGATGATCAACGGCTCGGGATCCTTGATCTTGGCCACCGAGGCCGAGAGGATGTCGAGGATCTTGAGAATGTTGGTGGTCTTGGTGGTGACGGCGGCCTTACCTGCTCCGGGCGTGAAGGCATCCATCAATGACGTCATCCACGAGATGAAGCCAAAGGCCGGGAAGAATCTGGTGCATCACGGCCATCATCATCATCATCATCAGCAACACCGCCAACAACAACACCAACTCTTTGCGTCGATCACGTACCCCACCGATCGAGCAAACTGCTTGATAAAGTCATCCTCACCTCGCTCGAGCATTCGTGCAAACTTGAGCTCGAGAACATTGGCCGATTGATACTCGCGAGCCTTGCGTGCAAACTCCGAGGTGCCGGAGCCCGGGGCGCCGCGAATGTAGAGAATGCTGCCCGGTGGCTGCGCGACCCACAGGCGCAACTTCTCCTCCTCGACCTGGCGCTCACCGAGGCGCGCACTCAGCGAGCTGGCGGCGTTCGTGCGCAGGAAGCGCGTCGCACGCTCGCCGAGGTCCGAGATCCACCGCACGCTCTCGTAGTCCTTGAAGGCGAAGCGGCCGGTGATCTTGGCCGTGCAGAAGAAGGTGCGCAGCGGATCAAAGACCGCGATCGACACGATCGCGAGCAGGAAGCCCACCAGCGCAACGACGAGGCGCGGGTTCTTCTGGATCCACGGCTCGATCCAGCCCGGCACGGCCTCGTACGAGATGCGCATCATCGAGAGACCCTTGCGCTCATACTCGGACTCGGGCGTCGGTGCGTTGAGCTCGACGATCGCGCGGTGCAGGCAACTGCGCGCCGCGATGGCGCCCTGTCGGCGCTGGAAGCGCGCGATCGCGACGCGTGGCAGGCCGTCCTTGGCCACCGTGGGCGAGACCGAGAGGTCGTACAGGCGGCCGTAGTGGCGCAGGCGCTCGAACAGCCGCTCCTGCAGCTGGCGATCGTTCGCCAGCGGCCCGTCGACCTCGATGCGCAGGTGCACCGACGGATGGATACCACGCAGGTCCTCGAACCACGGAATGCCGAGCACGCGATGGAGGCGCACCGGCTCGAGCGAGAACGGCGTGCGCAGAGGATCGTTCTCGAGCCGTCGCCGCATGCGCTCGAGCATGCCCTCGATGCCACCGAAGCCCGGCTTCGCCTCGACCGTCAGGTAGACGCCACCGTCACGACTGCGCACGACGCGGTTCAGCACCTCGATGCCGGGCTCGGCCGAGATCATGGCCGCGACCTCTCGCGCGATCGCGTCATTGTTGAAGAAGCGATAGCGCAAATCCCACCAGCTGGTCTTGATCGGTCCGATATTCGAGACCCACAGCACGCCGAGTTCGGGCTCGACGTCCGAGAGCGGGTTCTTCTCGAGTGTAGACTTGCCGCTCGCGACCGCCGTCTCTGCCTCGACTGCTGCCGTGGCCGCATCGGTCGAGGCCGAGCGATGATTCGAGTGAGAGTGAGAGTGCAACAATGTCGTCGTCGTTGTTGTTGTGGTGGTGGTGCTAGGGCGTACACCAGGAGCAGTACTCGCACGGCGTATCGGTATCGTGCAGTACTGAGCATGAGGCATGGTCGGCGTGCCGCGGAATGTGGTGGCTCGCGTGCTGGCGCTGTCGCCGTTCAACAGCGCCACGGCACTCGGCTGCAACATGGAGCGAGTTCGATGGAACAGCAGTTGTTGCAACATTCGACCACCACCACTGCCACTAGCACTGCCGGTGGCGCTGGTTACGGCCGCACCGACCAGCAGCCTCGAGCCCACCAGGTGACGCAGCATTCGCTCGTGTGGTCTCGGTCGGTCACAGCTCCGGCAGCGTGCGTGCGTGTGTGGGATGGTGTGATGATGACGATACCAAGAAACAACGAGACCGCTGAGACTTTCGTCTCCTCTCGCCGAGTGGCGGTTTCGCTTTTTCCTCGTCGCCTCCTCTCGCCAGCACCTCTCGCTCCTCTTCTTCGCACTCTCGAGGCAAGGAGCTGAGATCTTGATCGTAGGTAGTTGGGAACGTGCGCCTTGGACGAGAGTGCAACAGTAGTCTTGGCAAGATGGTGTTGGGAGATCTTGGTTCGCGCATCTCGGGTGCGCTGCACCGCATGGCGAAGAGCACCGTGATCGATGACACGGTCGTCGATGAGATGCTCAAGGTACGCACAGCTCGCGTAGCTCGTGGCTCGTGGCTCGCCAACAACATCGTCGCTATCTCTGTCGTATCTCTTCGATGGCGTGTGTGGTCGGATTCTCACCACTAGCACTACCACCGGCTCGAGTAGGAGATCGGCAACGCGCTCATGGCAGCCGACGTCAGCTTCAAGCTCGTGATGGAGCTGCGCAAGAACCTCAAGACGCGCATCTCGCTCGAGGAGATGGCCACCGGCATGAACAGGCGCAAGGCCATCCACAAGGCGGTGTTCGACGAGCTTTGCAAGCTGATGGACAGCGGCAAGAAGCCGATGAAGCCGGCGCGCAGCAAGCCGAACGTCATCATGTTCGTCGGCTTGCAGGGCAGCGGCAAGACCACCACGGTCGCCAAGCTCGCCAAGTACTACAAGCGCACCGGCTGGCGTACGTGCATGGTGTGCGCCGATACCTTCCGTGCCGGTGCCTTTGACCAGTTGCGACAGAACGCCATCAAGATCAAGGTCCCATACTATGGAAGGTGCGTGCGAGCATGCATTCCACTCGCTCGCTCGTGCATTCATCTCGAACACTCGCTCATGTGTGCGTGTGTGCGTGCGTGCGTATGTCGTTGTAGCGAGTTTGAGACCGATCCGATCCGCGTCGCCGAAGAGGGTGTCAACTTGTTCAAGGAGGAGGGTTTCGAGATCATCATTGTCGACACGAGTGGTCGCCACAAGCAAGAGGAGGGCCTGTTCGAGGAGATGGAGCAAGTGGCCGCCGCAGTGGTATGTGGCCGTCTGTGTGCATATGCCACCTGTTGTGTGCATTCTCGTCAATGCTCGCGAGAGCGAGGCGCTCTGGTTCCGTGTTCTTGTTCGGTCATTGATGATGGCGCTGGCACAACGAAACAGAAACCCGACACCGTGATCTTCGTGATGGATGCTTCGATTGGTCAAGCAGCATACGACCAAGCTCTTGCGTTCCAGCAGCGCGTGGATGTCGGAGCCGTGATTCTCACAAAGATGGATGGTCACGCAAAGGGAGGTGGTGCCCTCTCAGCGTACGTCTCTCTCGCTCTCTCTCTCTCTCTCTCTCTCTCTCGCACTCTCTCGCACTCTCTCGAGTAGACCCTGATTGCACAAATGTCGTGGCCTGCCGCTTGGCACATGTGCAGTGTGTCTGCGACGCAGAGTCCCGTGATCTTCCTCGGACTCGGAGAGCACATGGATGACCTCCAGCCGTTCTCGACCAAGTCATTCGTCTCGAAACTGCTTGGCATGGGAGATATCGAAGGCTTGATGCAGACGATCGGCAGCGTGGTCAAGAAGGTCGACCAGGGCGAGATGATTGCGCGCATCCAGCAAGGCCAATTCTCGCTGCGCGACATGTACGAGCAGTTCGAGAACATTATGCAGATGGGCCCGCTCAACCAAGTCATGGAGATGGTCCCGGGCATGAGCCAAATCCTCAACTCCAACAACCTCAAGGGTCTCGACAGCGGCGCCAAGTTGAAGATCTACATGACCGTCATGGACAGCATGACTGACGATGGTATGGCCAATGTCTGAGAGAGAGCGAGCGAGCGAGCGATACATCACACCCAACTCATCACGAGAGCACGTACGCAGAGCTCGACGACGACACGCTGCTCACGACTCCCAAGAAGGGCCGTGACACGCGCATCATTCGCATCGCTCGTGGCTCGGGTCGGTCACTGCGCGAGGTCAACGAGCTGCTCGACCAGTTCAAGCACTTCCAAAAGATCATGAAGAAGATGAAGGGCCTCAAGGTCGGAAAGGGCGGCAACATTGCGCCGCGCAACATGAACCAGATCTCGAGCATGCTCCCCGCTGGCTTGGTCAAGCAGATGGGCGGTACGTCGTGTGCCATCACTGCCGCACCACCTCCTCCACCACCAACGCCTTCGCCTACTAACAGTGCGCAATGCAACTCCACGACGCTAACCACCCAACAGGCATGAGCGGAGTGCAGAACATGATGAAGAGCATGGGCGGATTCGACATGAGCAAGCTGATGGGCGGCCGTGGCGGAGAGTAAGCCCGCGCTCTGAACCTTCCTACTGTCCATTGTCCCCCGAAATACACCATCCCAATACATATCCCATCCCATCCCAATACCCATCGATCAGCAAAGCATCTGGCGAGAGACACACTCGGCGTTGACTGGCGGCGACCGGCGCAGCGTCGGCACGGTCGTGGTGCGGCTGGAATCGCTCTGGAAATGCGAACAAAAGAGAGAGCCGCGCTCGTCCTTCATCTCTCCGCTCTCCCTGCCTCACTCACACTCTCCTGCTGCTGCTGCCAGTGCCACTTGCTCGCTGTACCTCACGCCTCACCATCTTGGTACCTCTGTACGCGGTTGCTTGCTTGATATCGTTCATTGCTTTGCGGCAGAGTGCGCCAGGTTGCGCCGCCGCTGCCGCCGCCGCCATATGGAGATACCGCTCACAGTGGGAAAGAGCATCGACTGGCGCAGACCTGTGTTGGCTCTCGCGTCCGGCACTCTGTTCTCGAACGATGCCTCGGGTCCTGAAGCACGCGTACGAGCGACAGCTGTTGCGCTGCAGCCTCGTACGGGAGGCGGGCTCGTGCTCGCGCCTGCGTTCGGCACCTTCGAGCCACCAACACACCAACTCCACGCCTTCACCGAGCACCATCCTCCTCCTCATCTGCTGAACGATGGCGCCCTGAACCCCAGCACCAGCACCAGCACCAGCACCACTTCCAACACTAGCGCTGCGAGTGATCGCTATGATGCATGGCAACAGCTCGCGACGTATCCCGTCGCATCCGCAACGAGTTCGAGCTCCACCTTCGTGCCAACCGCCGACAAGGCTGCTCCTGCTCGAGCCCAACCTGTTGCGCAACAACAGCAACAACAGCAACAACAGCAACAACAACAACAACAACAGTGCCAGATACTTGTGCCACCGATGGAGTCTGGCAGCTGTGCCGATACGCCGTCGAAGGCAGCCCTCACGAGCGATGGCCATCAGTGGAAGAAGTACGGCCGCAAGACCGTCAAGGGCAACGTGCATCCTCGCTGTTACTACAAGTGCCGCTACCCCGGCTGCGACGTCAAGAAGACCATGGAGACGCAGCTGGTCGGCGCCAAGCTCGTGACGAACGTGAGCTATACCGGTGAGCACAACCATCCAGCGCCACAGCTGTCGCGAGCAACTGCGCGAGACCATGCCGAGTTCCAAGCCTTGGTCAAGGAGTACACGTCTGTGGTACGCGCCAGCGAACGAGTGAATGCCCGAATGCGCGAACGAGCGACGAGGCCATTGGCAAGTGGATGGCTAACTCTCGCGAATGTACGTACGTGTGTCAGAATCCCGCCAATGTGGAAGCTACCACCTCGAGCCACAAGGCCATCTCTCCGCGCTTCATCATCGAGATTCCAAACGACGTCGATGCTCAAGTCGATGGCTTCCTGTGGCGCAAGTATGGCCAGAAGAAGGTATTCGCATCGTGCCACAATGGTGCTCGTGCCACTCGCTTACTCATGCGAGATCGGCAGGTCAAGCAAAACTCCAATCCGCGCAGCTACTTCAAGTGCACGGCGCCGCGATGCAACGTCAAGAAGCAGGTCGAGCAGTGCTTGGAGTCGGACAAGCGCATCTGCATCTACGACAATCGCCACTCGCACGACGTACGAGCGCCCGGTTCTTCCAAGATTCACGATGTGGTGTTGCTCGCGGAGCAGTACGTTCGCTCGACCTCGACCTCCTCGCTCGTGTCGTCCTCATCGACTCCAAGCGTGGTCGGTGTCAAGCGATCTTCCTCGACTGCCAGTCTCTCGAGAAGCGCCGTAGGTGCCACCCCGCCTCGTCACTTGCATTCATTCGCTTGCCAATCGGCGAACTCACGCGTTGCATTGCAGTACTCGCCTGCCAAGAAGAGGCGCATTAGCGACGATGACGATGACGATGACAACGACAACGACAACGACAACGACAGCGAAACGGATGACGACGACCAAGACGATGGCAGCAGCGGTGCCGAGTTTGCCGGCCTCTACGCAGACACCGCCTCAATACTATTCTCGCGCGCTGCTGCGATGCAGCCGACGTTTGTACAGAGCACCACCACCGCCACCACTAGCACCACCAGCACCACCAGCAGCATGATGCCGATGCGCCACCGGCCACCAGTGCGGCCATCGTTGATCTTCGAGCCACCTGCCAGCATCTCGCTCACCATCAACCGACAAGGCTCGCTCCACTCGAACGAGAGCGACAGTAGCGAGCAGCAACCAATCGCTGATAGTCGCTGGTAGTGTAGTAGATCCGCCGCTGGCACGCGCAACGCAAAAAGCTCTCGATTGTACAGGTTTGAATGCATCATATATTTCTATTGATTGACGCTATTCGACATACAAGCAAGCGCACCTACATTCACATTCATTACAAACAAACACAAACAAACAAACACAAACAAACAACCCTCGTTCGATGCAGCTCCCTGTGTTAGAGATCTGGCGAATCGACCGGCACACTACTGGCAATGTGGAGATACTGCAGAATCACGTGCATGCGCTGCTTCAGCATGAGATGGCCACTTGACAAGTGCGTAATGTCAATGTTCTCGACTCCATCGCACGCGACAGGAGCGATGCCCGCCACCTGGCCCATGACGTTCGCCGTGCGACACA
>Ga0209935_1003235_pt1 | contig 17259 bp, 20 predicted proteins | sample ThiBio_1000_plan_2_FD_183958 | JGI IMG/M metagenome (GOLD analysis project Ga0209935, IMG submission 183958) | Wastewater bioreactor microbial communities from Cape Town, South Africa - Thiocy_cont_1000_plan (SPAdes) | ecosystem: Engineered > Bioreactor > Thiocyanate-remediating >... | reverse complement strand
AAAAAAAAAAAAAAAAAAAAAAAAAAATAATAAAAAAAAAAAGAAAAAAGAAAAAAGAACAACCTGGCACATCAATGAAGCGGGCAAGAGCTTCGTATATGATGAATAGGGATATAGTGAGCAGAAACACGCCATTAACCAAGCCACCGATGACCTCCGCTCGGCCGAGACCGTACGTGAAGCGGCTTCCTGGCTTGGCGTTCTTCTTTGCCATCTATGTGGAGTGCATAAATATAAGCAGCTTTAGTAGTGCATTCAAGAAATCCCTAATTAAAAGTAGTCCCCCCCTTCCTCCCCCACCATACCTGCAAGGCAGAAAGTCCGATTCCTAGTGCTAGACAATCGCTCGCCATATGGAAGGCATCCGACACCTTTTGTGTGTTTTTTTTTTTTTTTTTTTTGGTATATCAAAGTGTGTTATTGTCTCTGGGAGAACACACACCAGAGCTAGAGAGTTTGTAATAAGACCGACTACAAGTTCGGCGACAAAGAGAACTAGTGTCAGGACCAACATGGTCACCACCCTATATACATTTCCATCTTTATACCTTCTCGAATGAAAAAAGCAGTTGTCAAAAAAAATCAGGAAGCAAAGGCAACAAATATAAAAAAAGAGCAAGCAAAGCAAGCAATCATAAAGATCTTTACCAAGGTCGATGGTTGTGCTTGATCCCATCTTTGGCTTGGCCTTCAGCAGAAGCAGTTTCAATTTCTTGATCCTCAATGGAGGAGGGATCTTCTTCTTCTTCTTCTGCTGCTGCACTTTTTTCACTAAATCGCTCTTCTTCTTCCTCCTCCTCCTTTTCATTTTTCATTTTTCTTTTGTTTCGTTTGTCCTCCGCGTCGGCCATAATGTTCTTTCTTGTGAGCGGAGGGTTTGCCCGCCCCGCCGAAAAATGTTTTGACCCCCTCCTTTTCTTGGGTCCCCTTTGCAAGGGGGGGGAGAACCCCTTGTGCTTTTACTGCTTGTTATTGATGAAGTTAGTAGTGGGTAGTTTTTGAAGTATTATGAGGCTGTTGGTTTGTTGAAGTATGGTGGATATGTGTTGTTGGATTGTTTGTTTATTTTTTATTTTTTTTTATTTAAAATGTTGGTCCCTCCCTGCAGGTGATAGACTGTATGAGAGGGACTGGATTGGGTGGTACATGCTGCACACAGGAAGAAGTAAAACACTCGGCACAAGAGTACCATTATTTTACATGCATGGAGCCTTCTCAAATTGAAAATACCTGTCTCCCTAATTGCCGATGAGAGTCGCGAAGGGGTCCTCGTAAGACTTCCACGCTTTAGGTCCAGCAGACCACTCTTCTTCTTCTGTCAGGAGGCAACTCCGAAGCTTATCTGATATGTGTGGTTCGTCCAGGTCTATTCCGATAAAGACCAACTCCTGACTGGTATCGTAACCGAGAACGTGAGTCTGTGAGGCAAAAGACTCCAGTGTTGTACGTACCGTCGATCGCCAACGGCGGGATCCTCGTCGAAATCTTTCTTGATGCCGTTGTGCACTGCTTCGTCTCCCGGCCATTCGGACTCTGGCAGAGTGCAGAACCAGGGACCTCCAGAGGAAAAATTGAAGTTCTCCCCTGCATGTGCCCAATCACCAATCCTATCGTTGTGCGTTGCCAACCAAAAGAACCCCTCAAAGAGAGCATTATGTCAGGAAATTAAAAATGGCGGCGATGACAGATTGCTGGGTACCTTTGAACGCACACAGGTGTCCAGGGTGTCACCTTCCACCAGATCCCAAAGTCTCTTTGGATGGAAAGGACGTCTCGCTTTGAAGACGAAGTTGGATATCCCTATCTGCTTCGCCTTGATGACATAATTCCCATTGAGAACCTTCAGCCAACCTTTGTTGCAAATAAATTGAGGATGAGTGAGAGATTGAAGGGACGGCGGGCGGAGTAGGGAAGGGGGAGAGGGGGGGGGAAGTACCTGCCGAAGCACTCGCCCTGTCGAAATTGAAAAGATGGCTGTTCAATATCTCATCAAGAGGCAGCTGTCCGAATTCGGAGCGCTTCAGAACGGCATCCGGGTTCAACGCGTGGAGGATGTCTTCAAGCTTCACCAACTCCTCCTCGCTCACCAAATCAACTTTGTTTATGATCAATATGTTACAGAATTCCACTGTTGGTGTGGTAGAATATTTGGTTTTAGTACAGTACAAACTTACAATGAATGATAAATAATAATAATAAATAATAATTAAAAAAAATAAAATAAAATAAAATTAAAAAAAAAAAAAAAAAAAAAAAAAAAAAAAAAAAAAAAAAAAAAAAAAAAAAAAAAAAAAAAAAAAAAAAAAAAAAAAAAAAAAAAAAAAAAAAAAAAAAAGGAAAAAAGGAAAAAACCAAACCCTGTTCGGCGAGGAGGGACGAAATGGGATGATTACGAGCGCTGGCACGAGTGGTTTGCAGGTCCTCGGCGATCTTCTTTTCCTTCTTGGTTGGCTTCTTTCCCTTTATCGCCAGAGGTGCAAGTCCCATCTCTTTAACTAGTTCTTCTCTGTCGAGTACCCCTTCGAGCGAACGATAGTCCTTCAAAAACCCCTGCGCATCGACCACAGTTATCATGGCGTCTAACCTGACTGGTGTTGTGTTTTTTTTTTAAAAAAAAAAAGATGTATGTTTGGTAACGAGTTCCCTCCACGACGAACAGGCACAAGTTATTAGAAATATTGGGGGGGGGGTGTGTGGTGCAGTCACCTATATCGGCTAGCACTTTCCCTCGCCCGATATCAAAGTTAAAGATTCCCTCCGCTTTCAAAGTGAAAGTTGGCACCCAATCAGCGAGTAGTATAAGGTAGGTAGGTACCAACGGGGAGCGGTTCTGCGACGCCGGACGATTCTATGATAAGGTACTCGTATTGTTCCTTCCTGGCCAAATCGCGGATAGCCGCAAGGAGATCATTCTTGAGCGAGCAACTATTTTCTTTTAGAATTAGCAAAATAGAGTAGCGCGTGATCAAACCAATTCCTTACCACATACAACCATTGGTAAGTTCAACCATCTTGCGGTTTCCTCTGGGAAGAGAGCGTGTCAATAAAAGATTTAAAAAAAAAAAAAAAAAAAAAAAGAGATCAATTGAGGATCTTTATAACCCAGATTTAGATTTTTTCTTTTTCACTAAAGCTGCATCAACGTTCACCTCAGCAAGGTCGTTAACAATCACTGCGATCTTTTTCCCTTCTGTATTTTCAAGTGCATACTTCAACAGCGTTGTTTTTCCAGCTCTACAAGGAGAGGCGAAGAATATAAGACGTGACGACTGTTGTGTAATAGGGGGGGATTATTACCCAAGAAAACCTATCAGTATCGTGATAGGCTGAAGGATAATAATTATAAAAAAAAAAAAACATGATTAGCGAGAAGTGGTAGGTTGGTAATCCATTTTTTGCGAGTAGGATAGTACTAGTGTGGCTTCCTTATCCCAATTTAGTGTTGGAGGAGGTATTGGTGCCGTTTTCGTTGGTGTAGAATGCCTGTGGGAGGGATGCGGCGCCTTTTGTAGCTTCTTGTTCTTGCCCTTCAGCATCCTTCCTCCCGCGAGTAGCGGCCGTTTGCGAAAAAAAAAAAAAAAAAATTTTTTGTTTTCTGCTCTCGGCGTTTGCCGTAGTCCTCCGGCTTCAATCGCCGCAAAGAAGCAAATACAGTTTGACGGGGGGGTCCGCAATAAGTACCGATGTTATTGCGAAAAATCGCTACTTGCTGGTAATTTGTTGTCGGCACAGCGCGAAGGAAACAAATTTATCGCGACTTGCTGCGATATATCGTGGTGAACATTCTATTCATCAAGAAAGTCATTCACAAACACAGCAATGATTGTCCACACCATGTGGTGCTGGTGTAGGAGATTAGCCTTCTGGTCTGTGGGGATTCGAATCTGTTCTCGGGCAGCCCGCCAGTTCTTGATTTGTTCAAATTTCATTTCCACCACAATCCGCACAGCCGAGAAAGCACGATAGGAGGCTCGATTAGTCTTCACCGCTGCCTGCAGTCGTAATTCTTCCAATCCACGGAATCCTTGGTCACCAAAGCCCCACTCCCACTCTTCCAGCTTCAAACACCACTCATGCTTTGTTTCCTTGACAATATCGCTATCTGATACTGCTCCCGGGAAAGACGGAGACAGGTATAGCACCCTGCCTTTTGGGTCCATAACCAAGAGGATGTTGATGCTGTGTTGCTTTTTTTTTTGTTGAATAGAAGAGGGAATCATACACCGGGTTGTTTGATGATTGTACAGGTTGCTCACTCCCATCAAGGACGTATGTGACCATGGAACCCAATGCCTTGACTCCTCGCTCTTTACGGAGCTCACTTGTTCCAAGAGATAGCCTATTTTTTAAATTTTCGTAGAGGAAACTCAGTAATCGGTGGCGGATATGACGAGCAGTCCCAGCTTGAATTTGGAACAAGGCACCCAAGAACACATCCACAAGATGGTGGCGGAGAAAGATGGTAATAAGAAGAATCTCAGCTTTGGGAGAGAGCTTTGGAGGACGACCACTTTGTCTCTGACAGTGTTCTGTATACATCTGAACCAATTCATTCAGCCGCCCAAGAGGAATACCCAATAATTCTTTGACCTCCACCGAAGATAATGAATAAGTATACTCAACGAAGGGAACTATTGTAAATGAACTTAGAGGTAAAAGAGAGAATTTATTACATACTTGTTTTTTCTTTACAAAGTTGTTCAACATCCCCACCACCCTTTCGGGAAAAATAGTAAAGATAGAAACGAGTTAAGTGACTTGCATGGCAAAAACAAAACTTGTAAAGAGTCTTGTGTTGTGTTGCACCTTTTCCCGACTTTTGTTCGTAAATAAAAAATAATACTCCATCTGTCGTTTGATCACAACGGCGCACATTCTTCTTCAAATTCAAAAATCCCTCACATGGAATCTTTTCCTTTTCCTTTTCCTCATTCTCTTCTGTGTTATTTTCGCTATCACTTTCGTTTTGTGAACCTTGGATTGTTTTTGTATTATTGTCGAGTAATGAATCTCCATTCTTGCGTACAATTGTGAGTTGTCCGTCAATTAATTCTTCCAACATCCCACGTTCTGTATCATCACTCACGTGTGCTTTTTTGCAAAGCTTGAAGGTGCGGTGGTTACCAACCTTAATTGGTGGCAGTGGGCAATTCTTTGGGCTCCGCTTATTGGCACACATCGCACAGCGTGTACCCATGAGTCGTAAATCATCCAATTTTGTCTTCTTTGGCTCCCGGGATCCTTCTTCTTCTCGTTCTTCAACCTCCTTTTCCCTTTCCTCACGGCCACGCTTGTGGCTATCGTTCGCTTGTCTTGAAGATTGTGGATGCGGCTGCAATCCTTTGCATTCGGGGCAAATACAAAACGGCACGGTTCGGTGTTTTTTGCACCAGTCAACATAGCACAGCGGAATGTGTGCATAAGCACCCAAAGCATCGACTTCCTCTTTACACATGGAGCAGTACCACATCAACTGCTGTTCTTCCTCCTCCATCACCTCGTCACTTCTTTCCTGCGTATTGCGATAAATCGACAAAATTTTTCTTATCGACAGAAATCGGTCTTTATTGCGGACTCCCCGGGGTTAGATATTTTTAAACGATAAGGCGTTTAGAAAATTTATCTTTTTAAAAAAAAAAAAAAAAAAAATAAACCCCACTATTTTGTGGCTACCTGCAGTGGCTGGAAGAAAGACAGCAAGAAGAAACAAGGCGAAGAGAGGTTGGCTGCCGATGCTACGGAACATCGTCCTTACTATGTACATTGTCCGCTAAATGTAATACATGAAAGTTCTTGACCGAGACTTTTACGAGTCAACTATTTAATTACTTGGATTCTAAACAAGAGATCAGCCTCCCTTACCATAATTTCACGATGAAGTTTTTTACAGAGTTCGATTTTTCGAGCGCCAAGCAGTGCCAACAAGCCAGAATAAACACTTCTTTCTGGTTTTTGGCCTCGGCAGTGGCCAGCAATACCAACATACACCCTTTTCATTAGCTGTGAACAACGAATCCGCATGAAATTGTAATTAACAGCCAGGCAAGGCGGAGTTGGTATGTATCTCATGTATGACCTCTCTGGCTCTTTCTTCCTTCCTCCTTCCTACTTTTCCTTGATTGCCTTGATCTTAGTCTTTAAGACTCTCTCTTTCTTTATGAAGCCTATTTCTCTTTTATGTTACAACAAAGTTGTAACGCAATCTTTCTTTATCGTAGGAATTTAAACTTCCGATGCCGCCACATCTACTCCCAACCTACTCCTCGTGCTGTACCCTTGTTTAAAGTGTAATGCACCCCAACCAACTCAACTTGTGTTACCGATCGTGAAAGGGTTGCTGTTGTGGGTTTGCCTGGTGTGTTCCCCATTTCTCAGTGGGTCCCCACAAAAAGGAGTCAGCGAGCACTCGTTCATGTTGACGAACCATTACGCCAAAAGAGCAAAGCTCTCTTGGGTTGATTCGTGGGGTTAGACAAACAGTTCAAGAAAATGAGTCGTACCTCATCAGGACGATGCGCCGGCCATCTTCGATCAAGCTGTCGGAACCGAACTCCAGAAGGGTTCGCGAATCGGCGGTGCTCGCTCCGAAAGCGATGGAGACGCCGCTCTCGATCAGGCAGTAGACGATGCTGAACGCCGCCAGGGACATGGCGAGAACGATCAGTGTTGCCCTCCAGCGTTTCGTATCGCCCCGGGTTCGCAGCACATGACGTCGTCGTCGCATGCTTTGTCGGTGCACCTCTTCTCGGCGCACACGTCTCCGCATCCTCCTCTCTCGGACATTCTTTGAGGGAGCATCCCGTGCCGCTTCTTGTTGCGCACACGGAGACCTGTTCCTCCGTCACAAGGTTTCTTGTTTTCCGCAACGGCCATCACTTTTTTTGCATTTGATACCACATGTGGTATCATCATCATCTGCTCTTACGTGCTTTTGGGCTGCTGCCTTTGTCATCCTCCTCCTCATTGGTATACAACGCGTCTGCTGCAGCACGTTTTTTATCACCGCAACAGCGAGTTGTTTTCTCTTCTGTTTCTGCGGTCTGTCAATTTTTAGTGGCGCAACGTGCCCTTACGGAGGTGAAGGAATCGAAGATTTCAAACAAGTGGTTTATTGTTTTTCTTCGAAGCTCACAATTATCGGAGCTATAGTTAGAGTCTTTTTTTTTTTCTCTTTGGAGTCACTCGCCGGCGAAGAAAAAGGTCACAGAGGCGGGAACAAGCGTGGTCTGGTTGCAGTAGGCTTTGAGGGGTGTGTGGTGGCGTGTTGAACTAGTTTTAGGAAAGAACAACAAAGAAGAATGCGGAAAGGGAACGTTAGAAACGTGACTTGAGCAAGACGACCTCCTTCTTGGGCTACCAAGTACCTTGAATGCAAGCACATATCCCCAGTATCAGACTCAGTACTCCGCTAGTAACTACCTTGCATATTTACGCGAAACTCTACAGAAAACAACACCTCGTTCCTCTCGTCGTGAACTTTTGTCGCACAGGAAGAAGACAAAGAGAGAGCTCTTTGTTCTTTACACAAGCAACAGTAGTTCCTTGTTTTCCATAACCATGGTATGGAATAAAAATTTTCAAAGGCAAACGCTTGTGGGGTGCCACGCACGTCCATACTTCGTGCTCACCTAGAAAAAACTAAACGAGTTCATTTCTTGGTGTTAATGAAGCCAATCAACTTAAGCCTCGTACGCGCAGGCAAAGGAATATGGCCCCTCTTAGTTATTTTTTTTCACTCAAAGTCTTGCAAAGAGTGTGCCGTTAGTCAGGTTGCGGGGTTTGCTGGTCACAACTCGTTTCTGTTCCGCTCTTTTCGTCCTCCTCCGCAGGACTTTCGAAGAAGGTTGAGAAGATGGAGCCAGTTTCGATAGTGTCTACCAGGATTTGATGCAACTCATCTTGAAATTGATGGAGTTCGAGTTGCAAATTAGTATCAATTGCGAGCTGCTCACCGGGAGACAGCGTGGTGTCGGCTAGGTTCGAATGGCTTTTCTCTGCATCCTCTTGATCTGCGTTGAGCGGCTTTAATCTTCACAGCCTTCTTTTCATCGTCACCTGATGTGATCGGAATTGACATGCTTGAAGACGGGATTTCGGAAGAGGCAACTCAATCTCTCACCTCGACAGGTATGAATTGAGTGTGATACTAATGCAATGTTGATGATTAAGGTTCAGATTTGGTTCCAAAACAAAAGAGCGAAAACTAAGGAGGAATCCAAACCTCATGGTTTTAGTTATCCAGGCTTTCCCATTTTACCCGTGCTGGATTTGAGTCAGCATTAGTATCACACTCAATTCATACCTGTCGGGGTGAGAGATTGAGTTGCCGCCCAAGTGATTCACGAGTCGATTTGTTGGGCAGGGGCTCTTTAAGAAGGCCTGTTCGAGGACAGCCAGCTGCTCCGGAGTCTCGGTTTGGCGCAGGCGCCGAGGCTTGATATGCTTCCGATCGGTTGTAACTGGTGGGTCCCATTCCCACAACACGGGCGAGTGCTATCAATTGCTTGATAGTCTCAAGTGGCAACCACTAACTCCGGCCCAACAATCGCACTTTAGGGCGAGAGATAATTAAGATAGCACGAATGCGTGCCCGCAACGGGGCAAAGCTTGCAGAAAATTGCCCAACTCCGTTTTAGCTTTTTTTTTTTTTTTTAAAGGGAATATGAAAGAGGACAGAAGGGACAACCAACAGTCAAAGGAAGCCTTGCCGTACACTTTCGACGCTGTCGAAAGCAGCCTTGTCCGTACACTTGAAACGAAGGTTCTCCCTTCCACCCCACATCCGGAACCTAGCGGTTTTAGGAAGTCCTCGTCCGGCTGATATCACCATGCACAGGGAACAGCAAAACGAATATGTAGCAATTCTTGAATGAGTGCATGAGCCAATCGGCATCCCGATTAATGACTAAACCATGGATACTCATTTGAAATTAAATAAAACAATTTTATTCCTCAAAAGCGCTTTGGCGACGCATATGCGTGGTGCGAACAATAAACCCCTCCGGTTCAGCTGAATCAGAGTAGAGAGAAAACGAATGTGGGTGCTGTACGTGGTGGCTGGAGCTGTGGTGTATCTTATCAGCCATATCCTTTGGGAGTTTAGAAACAAGCCTGCTCCAAGGTGAGTGACCGACATTCTTCGAAGGAGATCTAACGCAAAGCAGATGGAGCCTGCCTATCGTTGGAGATACCATTCCGTTTGCGCTGAACATGGGATCCTTCAAACGCAGACACGAGTTGTATGGCCCAATCAGTAGGGCTAATATTGCAGGAAAGTTAGTACACGTACTTTTTTACCTCTCGCTCTGCTTGACCGGAGTTTTGAAGTGAATGGCTGCTAGTTGCAGATCCTGAAGAGGCATTGAAAGTTTTACATGCCGAGGGGAGAGAGGTGGGTGGAATTTGTTGCGTTTAAATCCGCCGAACTAAACGATGTTAAATAGGTTCACGGTTGGGTACCATCGTTCACGCATGCACTGGAAGGCAGATATGCATTTGTCGGAAAGAAACATGCTGTAGTCAGGAAGGGATTCTTGACTATGTTCACAACGAAGGCGCTGTCGAACTTGTTCCCCACCCTCAAAGATATTCTTCACGGCGAAGTGCAATCTTGGATGAACAAGCCTGGGAACACTTTGACGGTGACTCCGTTGGTTCATCATCTTGCCTTCGCCGCTGTGTACGGATGGTAGGCACACCTAATCGGCGTCCTCCTTGACCTCCCTTCCTGTCATCATTGTTGGCGTTCTTTTTCCTGTATCGATTATTTTCTTATTTCTTTATGTAAATCTTATATTATCTTGACTTTTCTTTTTTTGCCTGATCTAGTTTGGTGGACTTGGCGAAAGCTCGTGATACAACACAGATGGGGTTGTTCGAGACCTGGATGAAGGCATTTTGTTCTTTGCCGTTCGATCTGCCTTATTCGAACTACCGGAACGGGATGCGGGCACATCGCGAACTGAAGAAAGAGATCAGCAAATTATTTGAAGCCCAGAGGCAGATCGGAGCGGCCAATCGGAATGGACCTACATCTTCGGGATCCATCGTGGTAGACATGATGCTGACGATCCAGCAAGATCTTGAAGAGAAAGAGGAAGAGGACATTCATTTGGATGATGAAGAATTGATGGACACACTTTTGGTATTTTTAATGGCTGGTCATGAGACAGGTATGGTTTAAATCAACCGAACAATGGAAATATTTCAATTTTTTAACTCTGATCATAGTGATCAGTGGTATTGTGAGTATCATGAGGTACTTGGGGGAGCATATAGACATTCAAGCGAAGCTGAACGAAGAGGTGAAGCGTTTATCTCCCGACGGCGAGGAATTAACATTTAAACAAGTTCGTTTCTGGCAATCTAAACCCTCTCGCTGATCAGTGTTCGAAACAGGTGCAATCTATGAGCTACCTGACAGCGGTAGTTAAGGAAGCACTTCGCATGGATCCGCCTGTATCAATGGCGATGCGAGAAGTCATCGCGCCTATTAAGGTATCTTGCAAGAAATCATTATCCTTAATTCTGCTCTGGGTGTGACTTGTCTTTCAGGTAGGAGACTATCAACTCAAAGAGGGCGATATGGTATTGATCCACTACGAGTCGCTGCATCGCCGAGCATTTCAAAATCCCGATAAGTTCGATCCCACACGCTTTCATCTTGGGAGTGGAGAGTATGCGACCCTCAGCGCGTCGAATGAATCTAAAAAGCATTTCCTTGCCTTCTCTGCTGGAGGCCGCAGTTGCGTTGGGATGAGGGTAAGTTAGTCATCGATAGAACACCTCGGCGGTTCTAACTCCCAACTTCAGTTCGCCTTTTTGGAGATGCAAACGTTGTTTGCGTTGCTAATGAAGGAGGGGTTCAAGTGGACTCTGGTACCCAACCAAGATTTACGCAAGGTAACCTTCCCTGCGGTTGGCCTAAGCTTACACTTTGTAGGTAATGCATGGGGTATCACCTAACTATGGCAGCGGTGTTATTATTGATTGGAAACGAGAATAAAGCAAGGCCTTCCAATCTCTTTGTGAATCCCTGGTAGTATTCGATGCGATAGATAACCGAATACAACATTCCAGCTGCCTTGGATATCGAGATTACCAGATTCCAATAAAAGTGCCACATCGACTTACACCCGCGAAGAAAGATGTCTGTAGCGAAACACACAGACAGCCTGCACATAGCCGGCAAGGGTTGGCCTGAGATTTCTGCGTTCCTTGAAGGCACTTACGAAAGTCGCCAACATGTTCTGGAATGCGCCCGACGATCTTCCATCTGATCCCGGCATGGCGTTCCAGGAACCAGCGCAATGTTACTTTTGAATCCAAAACTATGATCGTCAGCAGTTGATGAATCAGATAATCCCAATGGTTGGGACTTACAGCCTTTTGTTAGTGACAAACTCGACCAGAATTCCTTAAGGTTCTGTTGTATAATGGAGTTGGACAAGTTCTGTTTATTCACGTGCCCATTTAAATACTGGACATATCATGGAAGTGAATACATTAGAGGAACTCATCTTGATCAAAGGGAAGATAGTAGGCAATGCAGTCTTCAAACTCCTCTTTCTGAATGTGTTGATGTGATGTCTCAATTGAGGGTTAACACTAGTTAAGGCAACTTACGGAAACCCCTCCGAATCCCTCATTTATTTACAACAGGAGTTGAGCAAAGGGGGTTTCAACAATACTTGGTGTTATACAATCCTGCAGCAAACAACACCACATTGTCGAAGGCCACATCCTTCTCCCTCCAAGGATGCTTCAAGATTGGAAAAATGAACTGAATGATTCCAACTGGCTCCTCAACACGAGCACGGAGGGCCTTTTGAGTGGTGTTGAACTGTTGTTTGGCCTTGCTCATTGTTTCTACTCCACTCCACTCCACGTTTCTTGCGCTTTCCTCTTGCTGGTTGTGGAAATGGAGTCAAAAATTCCACTTCATACCCTTCTCCTGCTGTTGAAAAGTGACTATCCACAACCCTTGAGTCGTGGTTGAAAGACTCTCCTCACCGTTCTGATGTATTCGCTATCATATACTTTGGGAGAGTACCCACCACCCACCCAGCGGATCCGAGTTGTGGCATCTTAAATCACCAGAAAGCGTCAACCTAAGCGATTTACAGAAATTTATTTGGTCGATTTTTTTTTTTGTGGCCAAGCACCTGCCCCGATATCCGATGCTTTCACGACAACCGACGGTACGCCGCCCCTGATTCCTTCAGCAGCGGATGGTCCTTACAACAGCATACACCCTCACTCATGACACAGAACAACCAAGCCTACCACCAATTACCCACATTGACCGAGGCGCCCAACATAATGAATGGAGCTGACATCGCAGCGGCTCACCTGCTCCGGTAACAGCATGGTGCAAGGAGCTGACATCAAAGCGCTCCAACGACCGTGCAGGGTGGAGCCTCTCCAAATCCCCTGCCGTGACGACTGAAGGTGAGGTGGTAGTCTAGCAAGTTGATCGGGCACGCAGGTGTACCAAACGTGGCTGCGGGCGCCCCAAGGCGGTTGTCAAACCGACTGCGGGAGTGGTGGAACGGTAGGCTCACCCTTTCCGTGAAACATGGGGGCGCACTCACGGTATGGAAGAGCTGAGTACAGGCGATACAAAGAGGAGCTTTCAAAGCTACGGGAACGGATGTTGGAAATTACAAAGGCACCTTCGCACGGGGCCGCTTGATGTTCTGCAACACAGCATTTCGCTGCACGAAGGTGGTGTTCCTGAATTGCTGAGTGACTTCCGAACCGAAGCGCTGAAAGAAGACGCTAGGTCGTAGAGCCACTTAAAGTGTAACCGCGTAACGGCGGTACAAGCCCCAGAATACAGCTTCGCCGTGGTACCGTTCTGGTATTGGAGTCGGGTGGGATACGCCGGATATTCACTCATAGCAGGAAATGAATCAAAAGCCGCTGTTTTTGCGGAGGGATAGTGAGGTTGAGAAACAGTACAAAAATTGATCGATCCAGCGCGGTAGCTACAAATTCCGCACCTGGATAAATAGTAGGAGCGGACGTTGTTCGACCAGTGGCGCCAACCTTAACCTTAAGTATTTTCACAAGGAAAGGAGGGCAAGCTGCACCGGGAATAGAGTCCCCTTCGCATCCAAACCAGCCTTGGTAACCATAGACAACCTTTAGCTCCTGGGTGCTTGCGTCAATCATCCGCCGCCTCGAAGAACGCTTTTTTTCGCAGTGATTTCCGCACTTGCCGATCGAAATATGGCGTGAGGTCTTCTGCTTCCTGCCAACTGAGAGATGTTCCCTTCATTGTTGGTTGTGTGCCACAGATTATAGTGATAAAGTGTGAAGTGCCGAAACCAGGGAATCCTTTCCATATTGTCCGAATTTTTCAAGTTCTCCCATTTTTACGTAAACTAGCCCGTCACGCTTACTCACACCTCAGCATATTAAACTATGACGCTAACTCACTGCCTGATTGGTTTGGTAAATTAATGAGTATGCGCAAGCGTTGACACGCTGTGCTCGAGCTGTGCTGGAGTGGTTGCGTAAAAAGACACAAGTGGTGGGCCAGTTATCTACCGCAGAGTTGGCAAGGGGCCATGCTGATGGCGATGATAACTCTTTTTCTCTTGCTCCTCGGTAATGTGAGAGATGTTTGCAGACCAATGCCGGAACATACGGAGTGTTTCTTTGTTATTAATAAGTTCTTAGGCCATTGGGCTACCCTTTTGGTGTTCTGGGTTAGGCGTTTGCACTTCTGCGATAAAAACCGATTAAAACAACGCGCGATACGTGGCCCGGAGGCCGTACCTCTATACAGCCACTCAGACCCATCCGCCTGACATACTTTTAGGTCATCTCTGATACCCTGCTCGCACTCATCGAACCATCTTCCTTTATGCTTAAAGATTAAGATTCTTCTTGAGGAATGTGGTGCGCTTTGGCGGCTCAAGCTTTCGTATCGGGATCTTTATTTGGCTATACAAAGTATTGCGAGGTTCTTGTTTGCTCTTCACCTCCTCCCTTCCCTAACAGGACCAACACTTCTTCTCCTTTTTTTCTCTATTAGCATCCCTTTGGACCTGAACCTGGTTTGTGCTGGAGCATTTCTAGTGCAGGTGAATACACCCAAAGGCAACACGACTTTGCTCTTTGTGTTAAGGGGTTCGGACCTGGTGACCTAGTTGGTATTTACGTGGACTACTAGAAAGGTGCGCTATTTTTGATTGTTGATCGCTCTCTGTGTTTCTTTGAAACGCTGACTCCGCAAAGGATGCCAAACGGCACACAAGCAACCCCCTGTAGTTTACGATCGAGGATACATATAAAACCCTCACTTCGTGGGGTATTTCTTTAAATCCCAATCGCACAAATGCCACAATTTTGTTTTTCTTGCTTATTTTCCCCTTTACCTGTGATACCCAGCCAGGCGCATGTGGTGGTACTTAAATGCACCCCAAGCCACTGTGACCGATGGCTGATGGAGCTGGGGACGATGATGACGTACTCGATCCCATCCCTGGTTTCTCTGAAAGATTCAATCTTCCTCTACTATCACCATCAACTACGACAACCACAACGCAAAGCGATCATCTCTCGCCATCTCGTTCTACGAGAAGAAAATCACCCCACAACGACGTTAACAACAAAGAAAACCTCATGAATCGCGAATCTTCTGTCTCTCCTGACTTCTCCCGTTCCTTCAGTAGCAGCGAAGAAGACGAGGAGGGGGATGAAGACTATCAATGCACGATACCATACTACAGCCAACAACAGCAGCAACAACAAGATCACCAAAACGACATGGAAGGCGTCGACACAATCGATGACGAATCTACGCCACCTAGTAGTACCCGAAGCACCCACCTACATGCACACAATTCGCGGAGAGGCACAAAGAAAGGTTCACCTACGTTCGACCGGCGTGTGAACAGCTCCCGTGTGGCTTCGTCTCAGTCAGATTCTGAATCCCTCAGCCAACAAGAGAACATAATTGTGGTGAAACAGACGCCCACACCAAGTTCCTGTTCACCCCTCTCGCAGTCACCGCGTCGATCACCCTCCTCATCGCCCACAACGTCACCTTCGTTTTGCCTGTTTCCGAAGAAGCACAAATCCAACGCCACCCACAAGAAGAAGCAAGAAGGAGACCAAGACAAGGCCGGTCGTGAGAAGAAAATTGCCAAAGCGATTGCCAGCCACCTCTCCCCAGATGCGAGTGCGAAAAAGAAACCTCGGCGATCAACTTCGCCCACCATTCACGTTACCAATGCCGATTTATGACGCACACCCGAAGATGACGCTGAACGATATAAAGAAGATCCAAGGTACCTCTCTGAATTTCGTCAATCGCACCCTAATCCCATTATTTAGAGCTCGTTTTCGAGCTTTCAAGGAAACGTTTCGCTCCTCAAAACTTTTCACTTTGATGTCGAATCTGAAAGCGCACGCCGAGAAGAAGAGATCGATTACCACAACCAACAATTCGCACAATAATCGTCAACGATTAACACCAATGCAGCGCTTTCCCTCTCTATCCTCCGCAAACATCTTCTTGGATGACAGCCTCGATGACAGCCACGAAGAGAAGGAGGAGATCGACCTGTTGGAGACTCCCCTCGAAAGCCGTCCCACACCCTTCGCAATGTCACGTCATCATCGAACAAGGCACCTGCCTCTACGACGACAACTACGTTGAAAAGGAGAAGAAAGAGAAGGCCACCCCGCCTATCAGACGCCGATTATCCCTTAGACGGCCGGCAAGCGAAATTCTCATAAAGAAGGAAAGCGACAAGTATTCAGCCCACCAACAACAACAACAATGGACCGAGGGCAAGGGTCCCTCCACATCCGCTACCTCAACCAGAAAACGCAAGGCCGAGGATCCGCCTTCCTCGCCATCATCATCCTCCTCTTCATCAGCCCGGTTCCGAGGGGCCATACGAGACACCTCTAAACCCCTCATGACCTCCATGATCAAGTCGAGAGCCACACCCTTCCGCCACCTTGAAGTGTCCTCCTCTTCCCCCTCTCACGATGAGGATGAGGAGAATGAGGAGAACGAGGAGGATGACGATATCTCTCCTTCGGCGATGACCATCCGAAAAAGCAGCAGCCAACCCACAAAAGGGAGGAAGACAAATCCCATACTACGCTCACTCCTCCACCACAAGCACAAAGAACGGCCCAGCGATAAAGGGAAAGTGCTTCCCGATATCAAGAAGCCGAAACAATAACATCACCTCGATGTGTCATCCGTACCCACAAGAAAACTGCATTCCTCGAAATCCATGAACGACGTCACGTTATCCCCTCCCTTGCTGACGGTACTGAATCAGCATCCGAGAGAAACCCCACACGCAACTCGAGGTAGCTACCTCCTACTCCTCCACACTACTTTTTCTCATCCCTTCTTTTTTCAAAAAAAGAACTTCACCTACGAAGGTACCGTTATTGCCATACCAGAAGCAAGGGCTTGCCTGGTTGCTAAGCCGTGAAAGCAAAACCGCGAAGCCTCGCGGGGGTATACTGGCAGGTAAACAAAATATTTGATTTGGTTATCATCCCTTTAACCTGTTAATAATAGATGCCATGGGATTGGGCAAGACGGTAACGGGCCCTTTTCTTTTGTGTTACATATACTCACTATGATGTATTATGTAGATCCGGATATTGGCGAACCAATCAAGCGACTCCAAGATAAAGACGACCCGGTGGTGTCCTCTGTCGACATTGGAGCAGTGGGTTGAGGAGATAAGAAACCGCGTCACCCCAAGCCACCTGAAGATCCACGTCTATTACGGCGCAAAAGATCAAAGACGCCCATTGGCTGCAAAACTATGATATCGTGCTCACAACCCACGGCACCCTTGCAGCGGAGTATGTAGCACCCAGCAAACAAGCCAGAACCAGGCGCGGCACCATATCCTGCCTGGCCTCCATTTCTTGGTACTACCCAACTCAACCAATCTCTTTCTCCCTTCCGCACCTTTCTCTCAATAACAGTGCCTCGTGCTGGAATGCTTCCTCTTCAAGAACTTTATGAGGTAGCGAGGTGAAGCCAAGATCGAAGAAGTCTCGCACGGTAGATGTGGCAAATTCTTCGGACTTGGGGCGATGTTCCCAACTCAGAGAATAACCCTTTATTCCATGAAATGTTCCTGTTCTCGACTGTTTGAACATTCCTGTTCCACGGAATAAAGGACTATTCTTCGGACTGGGAACAGCCCCTTGTGTGTGTGTGTGTGTGTGTGTGTGTGTGTGTGTGTGTGTGTGTGTGTGTGT
>Ga0209935_1003226_pt1 | contig 17337 bp, 24 predicted proteins | sample ThiBio_1000_plan_2_FD_183958 | JGI IMG/M metagenome (GOLD analysis project Ga0209935, IMG submission 183958) | Wastewater bioreactor microbial communities from Cape Town, South Africa - Thiocy_cont_1000_plan (SPAdes) | ecosystem: Engineered > Bioreactor > Thiocyanate-remediating >... | reverse complement strand
GAGAGTTCAGTGCAGGCCGAGTCGAATCCATCAGGGCCAGCCATCAATCGAAGCATGGGCCAGAGATCACACGCGTGGCGCGTCAACGGGCCAGTGGTCAAGTATCGCAGGGCATCTATATCGAATCAATCCGTTATCAATCAATCAATCAAAATCGAAGCGCGTACCATCACCATCATGGTTGAACCGAGCAGTAATCGTACCTCCAACAGCGATCGGGTGCTGGCCGGTCGCAGGCACGACGCCACCGGTAGCCTTGTGTCCAAAGACACCATTGAAGAAGGCAGGCATTCGGATCGAGCCTCCGATATCGCTGCCGAGACCACAGGGACTGCCGCATGCTGCAACGATGGCTCCTTCACCGCCACTGCTTCCTCCCACTATACACCCATGGATTCAATCAATCAAATTCGTTAGTGTCGGTGATTTGCAAGCAGATTGCCAACAGCAGTAGCAGCAGCAACGGCAGCAGCAGGAGGAGGATCGAGTCCGCATACCGATGCGAGATTGATCGTAGGGATTGTTGGTCCTTCCAAACACTGGGTTGTTGGATTCATACCACTATCACCATAAATAAATCAAACAAAAATCATATCAATGGATCCAACAAACATTCGAGGGTAGTGATGTACAGCAGAGGTTAGCTCTAATGTCGATAGAACGATGAACTACTATTGCGTGTCGGGGATGCTAAGCGATGAGCGAGGTCGCGCGCTCTCTCTTGTTGTATGATCAACGTACCATGCACAACTCACTGTGCGTCACACGCACGCACACACGCACACGATAGATTCAATTGGAGTGTTGATGATGGCCACGATGAAGGTAGATTGTGGTCGTTGCGATGTTGAGAGAGAGCCATCGTTGAGAGCCATGTGTGAGTGTATACACTACCACTGCTGCTCCTCTACAAGGTCTCTCTCTCTCTCTCTGGTGTACTCGTGAACCATCTCTCACTCTTGTTTTGCGCGCGTACCTTGTGTTGGTATTGGCGAGAGGAATGAAGCCACCATCTCGCATACGCTTGACGGCCGTAGCATCGAACTCGGCAATGTTCTGCGCTCGACTACGTAGACCGGAGGTCCACGACATGCCGGTCAAGCGAAAGCACTCCTTGATGGTGCACGGCACTCCATGGAACGGCGGCAAGGCATCGAGGAGCTCCTTGAGTCGAGCCGGGTCGTTGCCCGCGAGCGTGTAGCATTCGTCGATGCGTTGGTCGGCCTCGCGAGCCTCACGCTCGGCCTCGTCGAATCGAGTGCCGCAGATGGCATTGAGATGCTTGTTGACACGAATGATTTGGTCCGAGAAGGCTCGCACGGCCTCCAAGGACGTTATCTTTCGTTGACGAATCATGGCCGCGAGATGCGTCGCCGACGTCGTGAGGAACGGCGCCAAGGTCGCCGACGACTCGGTCGCGTGGGCCGTCTTGCTCGGGTACTTCTTGCGTCCATTGAGCACCGAGCCCATGAACACTAGCAACAAGATCGACGCCACGAGCGTCGCGATACCAATCGCGCCATACAGCACGATGGTCACCACGGTCGTTGCTACCATCTCTCTCTCTCCCTCGTTCTCCCTCGTTCAGTGGGTAACTCGCTCACTCTCAAAATATCTATCAATCGAGAGAATCAGAAGATATTACGGATGGTTGAGACTAACGAACCACTCTTCTCAAAGCTCTATCCCGCACGTAGAACGATAGACACACTCACACCACAGAGATCGAGACACACAGTAACACAGAAACACAGTGTGATTGCCACGTGTGCGCGCGCTATGCCAAACACAAGAGCAACAAGCAAATGATGCAGCCACTCCGCCACTGCCCGAGCCTCGTTCCTCTCCCCGAGCTCGGATTCCGATTCTTCTTCCGATAAAATCCAAGTCCCCGCGAACCTCCGTGGCTCAACCCCCTTACCCAACCCCTTCCCTCCGACTCCTAGACGACAGAGCGCCACTCCCAACGATTCCATCGACGTGGTTATCATCACACCCGCAAACTAGAACCGGTCGGGATTCGTCGTCGAATCCGTGGAACGGACAAACGATAGAACAATAACAGGCTCGCATCCACTGGTGATTCCCTACTGTTTAAGCCCACTTTGTCTTACAATTCTGTGAAGTGCAACAATCCCAAGCCCAATACCATCTCCAGTGCACACGCTGCCTTGGCGGCGAGCTCTTTGTAATGGTACTGCTGGGAAGAGGTGATTTATACACATGATTGCGTTTGTAACATTGGCGTCAATACGACGGACGACGAGAGATTAAATAGAGAAGGCGGTCGTCTATCGCTTGAGGAATGAGAGAGCCTTGCGCAGGACCTTGAGGCAAGACTCGAAGACACTCTTCCATTGGCGTGTCTCGGCATCGGAGCCGAGATTCGTGTACGCGAGCGTGCTCGTGAGGTCGGCCATCGTCATGAGACTGATGCAATTGCGGAGAGAGATGTTCTCAGTCTCGTGCACGAGGAACTCGAGGCATTGCTCGCGAACGTGCTTGACGCCGTGCAACAGCGACAAGGCACACATGGCTGCCACATTGTCGCCGCTCACCGTGATCGGCACGTTGTAGAGTGCGCGAACGAGTTGCATGATATCGGCGGCCGTGATCTCGAGAGGAACGTCCTTGATGGGTGCAGTTTCGATCACCCACTCGAATCGCTTGGGCGCCGTGCGATGCACGTACAACGAACTCAGTGAAGGCGAGCTGCTGCTCGAGGACGGTGAATCGGAGGAGAGGAACGAATCGCTCGATGGTGAGGCAGACTCGGAGGAGGGTGAACTCGATGTGGAGCTCGCGGTACTCGACGACTTGCGGAACGGCCAGCGGCTCGCGCGACGGCCAGGTGATGGCGTTGACGAGGTCATGGCCGGCGGCAGGCTCGAGGTCGCCATAGGCAGAGTGACCGAGTGCAAGTCGATACGATAGTCGGTCAATACGAGCGAATGGGCCTTGCCGACCAAGGTTCGTCCGTTGGGCGTCGAGAGATAGATGTCGACATCGCGCGCAAACTCATCGACCTCATACAGCGTCGGCAGCCAGGTAGCAGCGTTGCACGCGAGCAGCGCGGTTTGGAGGGTCTTGGTCTGGCGGTAGCGCTCGACCAATACCATGACGTCCGAGAGCCATTGGTCGACGTTGAGGTCGGGTTGGTACAGATAGTCGAGCGCCGCATCGACGATCATTCGAACATCATCGGCGCCCTCGGCGCCAAGGAACGCTTGCTGCAGCCACTGGAGCGGGCTCGGCTGGTGCGTCACGCACGACTCTCGGTGTTGCGCGAGACCACGCAGACTCAGAAACTGTGCCTCACACGTGAGACACGCCACCACGAGGGCCTTGGGCTTGGTGGGCTTGGTTCGGTTCTCGTTGCGGAAGTGGCGCGGGGTGCCGCTGGCGCTGATGCGCACCGAGGCCGAGAGCGTCCTGGTCGATGGCGAGCACGATACCGATACGTTCATTGCGGGAGGAGATGCCGAGCGGGGTCGGTAGGTGATGAGATGGGTGGGCCGATGGGTGGTTCGTTCGTGTGTGTCGAGGAGATGATGGAGCACACGGTAGCGTGGCCCAGGTTATGAAGGGAGGCGCATTGTTGACACGACATGATTGACACAATGTGGTTGACACGATGTGGTGCGAGCGGGAGAAGGGAATGATGCGATTGACACCACAGAGGAGCAGCATCAGCCCATCCACACCAATACTCTCTGCGTTGTCTCACTGCTCTCTTGATGCTTCGTTGGTTGTCGAGAGTCCTTGCATTGCTCAACGCATTCTCATCGCTTCACAGAAGAACTCCAATTCAAGCTCCAATCTCTCACAAGATCACGAGATTGTTCGCATCCTTCTCGAACCTCAACCAAGAGAGATCACAGAGATTCCATCTCCATTTCGCCAAACCACAAGCCTCTGCTCTCGTTGTGTGCGTGTCTCAACCACCAAACACCAAGAGAGCGAGCAAGCAAGAGAATCTCCCAATCAAACCAAACCAAATGAAACAGAGAACCGAAATGCAGCAGCAGCAGAAGAAGAGCCACACGAACAAGAGAAGGAGAGAGACTTTAGAGGCAGCAGCAGCACAAACAGCAGCAGTGCCCTTCGCTGAAGAGGCTCCCGAAATAGCTCCGGGGCACGGGGCCCTCCTTCATAAGCTCCGCCCTCGCTCCTCATTCTCTCATCAACCAACCAACCAACCAACCGCAGCCTCTCCCAACCAACCAACCAAGAAAGCATCCTTGCTCTCTCTCTCCCAATACCCACAGTCTCTCTCTTCCCTCTCACAACAACAGCAACAACAAGATGACTGAGTACAAGCTTGTGATCGTCGGTGGCGGAGGTGTCGGCAAGTCGGCCCTCACGATCCAGTTGATCCAGAACCACTTCATCGACGAGTACGATCCCACGATCGAGGACTCGTACCGCAAGCAAGTCACGATCGACAACGAGACGTGCTTGCTTGACATCCTCGACACTGCCGGCCAAGAGGAGTACTCGGCGATGCGCGACCAGTACATGCGCACGGGCCAGGGCTTCCTGTGCGTGTACGCCATCACGTCGCGCTCGTCGTTCGACGAGATCACGTCGTTCCGCGAGCAGATCCTCCGCGTCAAGGACCAAGACAAGGTGCCGATGGTTCTCTCGGGCAACAAGTGCGACCTCGAGAGCGAGCGCCAAGTGACGACGGCCGAGGGCCAGGACCTCGCCAAGAGCTTCGCGTGCCCGTTCTTCGAGACGTCGGCCAAGTCGCGCATCAACGTCGAGGAGGCATTCTACGACCTGGTTCGCGAGATCCGCAAGGAGAACGGCGGCGGTGCAGTCAAGCCCAAGACCAAGAAGAAGGGAGGCTGCGCTCTTCTGTGAGCGAGCGCTCTTTCTCTCTTTCTCTCTCAGTGAATGGTGAGTGAGTGATTGTCAATAGTGAACGAACGAACGAACGCACTCACTCGTTGAATGAGCGAATGAATGAATGAATGTAAGATATTTTGCCACTAATACGTGAGCGACTGTGTGAGATACTTTGAATGAGTGAATGAATGAAGGCTCGTGTTGCTGATCTCTCCAACATCCAAGTTGTCTTGGTAGACGTTTGGCCATGCGACAGATAGATTGGCTCTCACGATGCCTGTATTCGCAGCATAACGGCGTAATGCGTGCGGTTGGTGATACACATTCGGTGGCTTCAAGAAGGAAGGTGTTCAGGGCAGGTCAGCAACCGACTTGGGCGGCGGGGGGCCGTCGCCGATGACGGTCTTCGACTTGTACTTGCCCTCATTCGCGATACCGCCGCTCGCGCCCGATGTCTTCCACGACTTCTACTCAACGCGTACACACGAACACGTATCAGAAGAACGTAGCCACATACACATACGCATACACAGCGGCAAGTGGTTGACCATGGTACCTTCTTGACGACGGTCGGGGGCGCAGCGTCCTTGGCGGCCTGCTCGAACTTGGACGCCATTCCCTTGGCGCCCGATGCCACAGCAGCGCCACCCGACGCCGCAGCGGCGGCAGGTTGCTCCCACTTGCTCTTATCCAGCTTTCCTGGCGTCGCCATAATCACACGTGCGCAGATTCAGACACGATAACGCGAGCGTCGACGCTGTGAACCAACGAACGAAGCACCAACCAAACAAATAAACGACCAAGCAAGCGAGCAACGACGAGAGGAAGGTCGATGTAGAGCAAAAGGGGGCTTAGTATGAGCTTCGAGTTGCTTTATTACGCTGTAAGACGCAAAGTCGTCAACCTGACGAGTGCCTCCTTCCTCAGGCTCTTGTGTGTTGGTTTGCTCGCTCCCCCTCGTTCTCCTCGCGTACCAGGTGAACCACATGGCGACAGCAGGAGCATGGGACAAGTTGAGTCCTCCATTGAGCGAGTCGACGCTGCAGGTGTTGCATGAGACGCTGAGCTTCGACACGATGACGCCCGTGCAGGCGGCCGCCATACCGCTGATGCTCTCGCATAAGGACGTCGCTGTCGAGGTACACAACCACTACCGCTGCCTGTCCTCGTGCTTGCCTCATCAACATCTAATGCCACGCCATGGCTCGTGCTATCGGTCTATTATCTCTTTCGTTTGATCGATGGGGGTTAACCTGTTGCAGGCGTGCACGGGATCAGGAAAGACGCTCGCGTTCGTGATACCGATCGTCGAGATGATCCTGCGCCTGCGCGCCTCTGGCAACAAGCTGCCTAATGGCGTGTTGGCTCTCGTTATCTTACCCATACGGTACGTTGTCGTTGTCATCGTCATCATAGCAATTGACCTCAATCAAAGCTCGCCACGTAACTAACAACACTACACACATACCCGCACTCAATCTCTCGCTGTCTCTCGTTTGTATCTCTACAGTGAGTTGGCGTTGCAAGTACACGGCATCCTATCGCACTTCTCATCGGTTATCAACGTACCTACGTCCTTGTTGATCGGAGGAGGCCAGGACGATAGTTTCGAGGAGGAGTTCGGTGCCATCTCCAAGGCCAAGATCGTGGTCGGAACGCCGGGTCGTCTCGAGTTCTCGATCGTGCGACAACCCGATCAAACGCGGCCCTTGTTGGACTGCAGGAACCTCGAAGTATTGATTCTCGATGAAGCCGACCGATTGCTCGACATGGGATTCGAGCGTTCGATCAATTCGATCTTGCAGTGTCTCCCCAAGCAACGTCGAACGGTAGGCACCCAACCATCCATTCATGCATGATCGAGAGTAGCCAACTACACTACCCTCGATATCTCTCTTACTCTCTCTCTTACTCATGACTGTTCTTGTTGCAGGGATTGTTTTCAGCAACTCAAACCAGTGAGGTATTGCAATTGGTTCGAGCTGGTCTTCGAAATCCTGTCCGCATCGAGGTCAAAGTACAGCAACGAGGCACCAAAGAACAGCAACGTGTTCCAAACACGTACGTCGGCCAATATGACCCACGTGATCATACCTCACAACTATCGTCATCATCGCCATCGTCGTGGCCATCAGCACGTATTTTTATCTTCTCGAACGCCGTTATTCACTGCGTTCCTATGGCACATTCTCTAGGCTATCGAACTACTTTGCCATTTGTGAGAGTGATGAACGGCTCTCACAGTTGGTCGCCTTCATGCTCAAGCATCGCGACAGCAAGATCATCGTCTTCTTCCTCACGTGTGCGTCGGTCAACTTCTTTTGGAAGGCCCTGAAAAGTCTCGAGGAGTTTCAAGACTACCCGTTGTACTCGTTGCATGGCAAGATTCCTGCCAAGAAGCGAAATGGTTCGTTGTACAGCTGCCTTACCTACCTACTGATACTATCGATTTCCGGACTCGAGCCTGACGTTTTAGTCTCTATACAGTGACGTTTTCGCATTTCGTGGAGGCGGCAAGTGGTTGTTTGTTCACGACCGATGTAGCTGCACGAGGTCTTGATATTCCAGAGATTGATTGGATCATTCAGTATGCTCACTGCCATCAATCTGCTGTTGCTCGTAGTTAACTAATGGCAGTATTTTCGTGCTTGTAGACTCGATGCCCCACAAGATCCAAACGTTTGTGTACATCGCATCGGTCGTACGGCACGAATGGGCAAGGAAGGAAGTGCGTTGTTGTTCTTGTCTCGGTCTGAATCATCGTACATTGGTATGTATTGTACTAGTGCCCTGTCTCAATCTCATTCAATCAGTTGTAACGAAAAAGATTGACTCACTCTTGCTCTTGTTTGCTGTAGAGCTACTGGCTGGTCGTAAGGTACCAGCAGTGGAGTATGCCTTGGATCCTGATGCTCCAAACGTTCTCGATCGTATACGTGATATCACAATGACTCAGCGAGAGCTAATGGAAAAGGTACTCCTTCTCGCTCTCTCTCCTTCCTCTCAATCATACTCATCCTATAATCCTTGTATAGGCTCAAATTGCATTTGTATCGTTTATTCGTGCCTACAAAGAGCACCAATGTCGCTACATCTTTCCATTCCAGCAGTTGAACTTGGGTCGGTTAGCGAGAGCCTATTGCTTGCTCAAGGTACGACAACAACTGTCGCCCAATTACAAGCGAGCACGAGCGCGTGCGCAACGTATTGAATTATTGTATCTTCAGCTCCCACGAATGCCAGAGACCAAGGGCAGGGAAGCAGAGATTGCCGAGTTCTTCACGCCGGCCGACATTGACTTGGATAGCGTGCCGTATGCTGACAAGCAACGCGAGAAAATCCGTCAAAAGAAGCTCACTACCAAGCCGACTCTCGAGTACGTGTGCTGCATGCACCTCATTCGCGTTGCGCGTACGACTCGAGCCAACGAATCGAGACTCGCATGTGCAGGGACATTGAACGTCAAGCGGAGCGAGAACGCCAACGACTCGACCGTACTCCTTGGAGTAAATCGAACACCAAGAAGCGAAAGCGCGAAGAGGATAAGATCTCGCAAAAGGAGAAGCGCCAGAAACTGTTGCTCGAGCAAGAGAAAGCCGAACGCGACAAGCAAGCCGAATGGGACGAGCTGGCACGCGAGGCACGCCTCATCAAGAAGGAGAAGAAGTCCAAGCGCAAGCGCAAGCATGCCAAGAAGAGCACCGACGATGCTGCCGATGACTTTGATGATGATGAAGATTGATCAATACATTCGAGTCGTGAGATTAAGTAGTATCGAAATCAACAATCATTCCAAGCTGGTTACTGTCGTAGTGAGTCGTTTGTGTTTGAGTATGAGGGAGGTGCCGTTCAAGAGAAGAACGAGTAGTAGCCCACTACAGCGAGTCCTACAGCACCGGCCAACATCATCAACTTGCGGCTCGTGCGAACGAGCTGCCACTCGAGTGCGTAGGTTCGGAACGGCATGCCGCTCACGGCCCACAAGACTCCGACCTCGGTCGATGGCTGTCGGTTGGTTGCAATCAAGTGCATTTGGCGTTGGTGCCAAAAGTTCTGGATCGACGGCTCGAGAATATGTGCCATGGCCGGCGGTCCCGACGGTAACTCGTACTGCAGCGCTCGGTCCTTGATACCCTCAATCAACTCTCGCGGAAGATTCGGCTGTGCATTGTTGGGAGATTAGAGTGTGACGTGATTGGCCTCACGCAATTCTTGCCTAGAGATATGATAGAGAAGGACTATATCAACGAATACGATACCTCAAGGCACACGGGTCGTGCGATACCAATCAGATCGACGCTTCCCGACTCGATCGCAAGGTTCATTCCTTCAGCCGTTCGAAATCCACCAGTCAACATCAATGGTATGCGAGTTTTGCTTCGAACCTAAACCAAGCTCGTTACTCAAAGGAATAAGACATAACTGCGTTCTCCGACGAATGCATAGATTGATGGAGATAGATAGTGTATGGCTCAAGTTGCCCTGAGCATACGGCGTACCTGTGAAGCAAACTGCATAAAGAATGCCTCTCGAGCGGCTGACGATGCTCGTTGTGGTGGAGGCTTCATCATGGCGGCACTCTCATAGCAGCCTCCACTAATCTCGATGAAATCGAGCGCCTCCGAGTCGAGAGCTTGGATGAGCGCCATCGATTCCTCCTCCGAGAAGCCGCCACGTTGATGGTCCGATGAGTTGAGCTTGACTCCGACGATGAATCCAGCACTCACTCGTGATCGAACCCTTCGAATGACCTCGATCGCAATTCGTCGGCGCTTGGTTGCATCGCCTCCCCTGTGTCACGTTCGTCGAATCATTGAGCATTCATGTACTTGCTTGACAAGTTGGCTCGTTCGAGCTCGAGCATCTTGAGAGTAAAGATATTGTGTCTCGATTCCATTCGGGTTGTACACGCACCATTCATCTTGGCGTTGATTCACGAGAGGCGATAGGAATTGACTATGGCCACCATTTGATATATCAAGCAAATACACAATCGATGCATCAATATCAAGCCCAACAATCAAGAGATTGATTGATCGAGCGAGCGAGAGAGCGAGATATCTGCGATAGGAACCTCAACAAGTATCCATGAGCCATATGAATCTGGACGCCATCGAATCCAGCCTTCTGTGCCAAGGCCGCCGTGTTTGCGAATCTCTCAATGATCTCTTCAATCTCCTCGCTACTCAATGCTCGTGGAGTCTTGAAGAGCTTGGGCCCAGCCTGTCGATTGATTCCAGACCGAGACTCAGCAATCAACAAAGTGATATGAGATATCATCACTGGCATCGATGGTGTTACCTTCATGTTCAAGGCGATCGGTGAAGGAGCCACGGGCTCCATGTTGACGCTCATTGGCGTCTGTCGACCTGAATGGCTGATCTATATCTCATGCATGATTGCCAGCACATCGTCATCATCCATCATTCGACTGGTGTGCGGACATTCGATGAATCTCTCGGTTACCTGCATGACGGCGATACAATCGGGATCGGCCTTGCAGGCCTTGGCCCACTCATAGAAGGCCGGTTCGGGTTCAGTATGCGATGCCTCGCCATCGAGAATCACGTTCCTTGGAGCCTCGCGGTACCGACGATCGATCTGTCTCCCTCTAATCGTGTGAGTAGAGAGTCGGTCCATATGTGCGTACGCAGGCTATCACGCCCATTGCACGACTCACCATGACGTTGCCCGTGATTTGGAAGCCGATGCCGCCAGCGCTCCAGGCTCGGTAGAGTGTCTGGTGCAGTAGGTTAGGTAACCCCGTGCGAGCATCAGCGAGACACTCGGTCATGGCCGACTTGCCCAATCGATTCTTCAAGCGGGCGCCACATGGAAGCACGAAAGGTTGCGCGAACAAACGCTCCCGTGCACTCGAGGACGCTGTTGCCGCTGCTACATCGACTGCGTGGAGATCTGCATCGGTCGGCAATGTAGTATCTACCGTGGACGCCATTACTTGGCCTGAGGTAGTGAGTGAGCGAGGCGCAGCACCGAAGTGAAGCCGATCGAGTCGGATCGCTGTTCTTATTCGTTCATCCTGCGCTATCTATCGATCGATCATCTCGCGTCGTGTACCTGTATCTTCATCTCATTTTCGTTGTTTGTGAGAGCATTATATTGAATTGGAAGAGAGATGGGGGATGACACTCTTGATCGTGATGCTCGAATCAAGCTCTCGATCGGCACCTTGCTGCCAGGCAAGGCTGACGGTCTGTTCAATTTCCCCGTAGGCTTGGTGTTCGACCATCATCGAGGCCTCTTGCTCGTCGCTGACACCTGGAACAGTCGAGTGCAAGTATTCTCGTGTGATGATGACGGCTCGTTCGTGTCCAAGTTCGGCGAGAAAGGCGACCAACCAGGCCAGTTCCAGTATCCATGGGGTCTTGCGATCGATCACGATCATGATCGCATCCTCGTCGTCGATTACGGCAATGATCGAGTACAATCATGGTCATTGAGCGAGCGATCGTTCTTGTCGTGCGTCGGCCAGTTTGGGGCAGGAGACCTCGAGTTCCACTTTCCTCAAGGCATTGCGATCGACAAGCATCACCAGCGCATCATCATCGTCGACAGATACAACCATCGATTGGTGTTCTTGTCGTCGATCGATCTCTCGCTCTTGTTCTCGGTCGGCGGCAAGCAAGGATCTCAGGCTGGCGAGTTCCAATATCCATCAGGCGTTGCGATCGATGATGATCGACATCGAATCATCGTCTCTGATACGGGCAATCATCGAGTGCAAGTGCTGTCGTCGATCGATGGCTCGTTCTTGTTCGAGTTCGGATCTCAAGGCGATCAACCAGGCCAGATGAGGAGCCCTCAAGGATTGTGCATCGACAACCAAGGCCGAATCATCGTCACCGACTTGTACAACCAACGGCTCCAAGCATTCACTCACGAGGGCCATCACATCTCATCGTTCGATTGCCGTCGCGAGAAGCCGACCGATGTTGCATTCGACGAGCATCGAGGTCTCATCGCCTTCACGGCAAGCAATCGAGTGCATGTGATTGGAGCCAATCAATGGCTTGCCGACACGTTCACATGGCGTCCAGATCGTCATCGATATGCACCATCATGGATGAAGCAAGCGGTGTCGACGATGACGATGATTCGATCGGTGGTCGATGAGTGTTCGGCGATGTCGATGATTCCGAACGAGCTGCTGTTCGAGATCTTCTCGATGCTCGAGCAGCCCGAGCAAAATCTCGAGCATCAACCACAACCCGAGCGTACAGCCACTGCACCACCGTTGGCCGGCGATCAATCTCGAAAGGTCAGCACCAATAAATAATGCTGCGATGTGACGATCTTCCATCTCGTCCATGTCGAGCGATGCTATCATTCATTCAATCAAATCAAATCAAACAACTGATTGCTCAAGTCTTGGGGTGTTTTGGGGTCTATTGGCATCAGAGACCGAAACATGTCTCGCCATGTCGATTGGAAGGGCAGGCAAGCCATCGAGCATCAGCATCAGTACGAAGAGGCTCGTGTGAGTGAGGGAGTGGTTGGGTGAGGGAGGGAGGTGCTGTTCTTTGATCCTTCATCGATTGGTTCTTCGTTCTTCTTGTTGCTCGTTGCTTGCTTGGTGTCTCTCTCGTGTCTCGTGTGAGTGAGAGAGCTTCATATCTTCATCTCTTTGGCTTGAGCAGGTTTGAGCTTGGAGCATCTCATTGTGGTTGAGAGAGAGATTGAATTGGAAGAGATGGGAGACGATACTCTTGATCGTGATGCTCGAATCAAGCTCTCGATCGGCACCTTGCAACCAGGCAAGGCTGATGGCCTGTTCAATAACACTCGAGGCTTGGTGTTCGACCATCATCGAGGCCTCTTGCTCGTCGCTGATTGCTGGAATCATCGATTGCAAGTATTCTCGTGTGATGATGATGATGGCTGCTCGTTCGTGTCCAAGTTCGGCGAGAAAGGCGACCAACCAGGCCAGTTCCGGTACCCGTATGCCAGTGCGATCGATCACGATCATGACCGCATCCTCGTCGTTGATTACGGCAACCATCGAGTACAATCATGGTCATTGAGCGAGCAATCGTTCTTGTCGTGCGTCGGCCGGTTTGGGACAGGAGACCTCGAGTTCCACTCTCCTCAAGGCATTGCGATCGACAAGCATCATCGCCGCATCATCATCGTCGACAGACACAACCATCGATTGGTGTTCTTGTCGTCGATCGATCTCTCGTTCTTGTTCTCGATCGGCGGCAAGGAAGGATCTCGACCTGGCGAGTTCAAATATCCATCAGGCGTTGCGATCGATGATGATCGACATCGAATCCTCGTCACTGATAGCTTCAATCATCGAGTGCAAGTACTGTCGTCGATCGATGGCTCGTTCTTGTTCGAGTTCGGCGAGGAAGGCGATCAACCATGCCAGTTCAGGTGTCTTGATGGAGTATGCATCGACAACCAAGGCCGAATCATCGTCGCCGACCAGAACAACCATCGATTGCAATCGTTCACTCACGAAGGCCATCACATCTCATCGTTCGATTGTGGTCGCGGGAAGCCATCGGATGTTGCGTTCGACGAGCATCGAGGTCTCATCGCCTTCACGGCAGGCAATCGAGTGCATGTGATTGGAGCCGACCAATGGCTTGCCGGCACGTTCACATGGCGTCCAGATCGTCATCGATATGCACCATCATCGATGAAGCAAGCGGTGTCGACGATGACGATGATTCGATCGCTGGTCGATGATTCTTCGGCGATGTCGATGATTCCGAACGAGCTGCTGTTCGAGATCTTCTCGATGCTCGAGCAGCCCGAGCAAAATCTCGAGCATCAACCACAACCCGAGCGTACAGCCACCACATCACCGTTGGCCGGCGATCAATCTCGAAAGGTCAGCACCGGTGGATGCGCTTCGATGTGACGATCTTCCATCTCGTCCATCTCGCGCGATGCAATCCATCCATCAATCAAATCAAATCAAACAACTGATCGCTCAAGTCTTTGGGGGTGTTTTGGGGTCATTTGGCATCAGAGACCGAAACACGTCTCTCGCCATGTCGATTGGAAGGGTAGGCAAGCCATCGAGCATCAGCATCAGCATCAGTACGAAGAGGCTCGTGTGAGTGAGGGAGTGGTTGGGTGAGGGAGGGAGGTGCTGTTCTTTGATCCTTCATCGATTGGTTCTTGTTGCTCCTTGTTGCTCGTTGCTTGCTTGGTCTCTCTCGTGTCTCGTGTGAGAGCTTCATATCTTCATCTCTTTGGCTTGAGCAGTTTGGAGCTTGGAGCATCTCGTTGTCGTTGTGTGAGAGAGATTGAATTGGAAGAGAGATGGGAGACGATACTCTTGATCGTGATGCTCGAATCAAGCTCTCGATCGGCACTGCTGACTGCGGCCGTAATGATGGCCAGTTCAACAAGCCTATGGGCTTGGCGTTCGACCGTCATCGAGATCTCTTGCTCGTTGCCGATACCGGCAATCATCGAGTGCAAGTATTCTCGTGTGGTGATGATGATAGCGGCTCGTTCGTGTCCAAGTTCGGCGAGAAAGGCGACCAACCAGGCCAGTTCAACAATCCATGGAGCCTTGCGATCGATCACGATCATGATCGCATCCTCATCACTGATTGCAGAAATCATCGAGTACAATCATGGTCACTGAGCGAGCAATCGCTCTTGTCGTGTGACAGCTGTCATGGATCACCATGTGTCCAGCACGACATGCTCGACATGCCTCGAGGCATTGCGATCGACAAGCATCATCATCGCATCATCATCGCCGATTACGAGCACGATCGATTGGTGTTCTTTTCGTTGGTCGATGGCTCGTTCTTGTTCTCCATCGTCGGCAAGCAAGGATCTCGACCTGATGAGGGGTTATATCCATCGGGCGTTGCGATCGATCATGATCGACATCGAATCATCGTCACTAATGGCGACAGTCAAGTGCAAGTATTGTCGTTGACGGATGGCTCGTTCTTGTTCGAGTTCGGCTCGTACGGCGATCAACCATGCCAGCTCAGTCATGCTCTTGGAGTGTGCATTGCCAATCAAGGTCGAATCATCGTCGCCGACTATTACAACAGCCGATTGCAAGCATTCACTCACGAAGGCCATCACATCTCATCCTTCGATTGTGGCACCGAGGACCCAGTCGCAGTTGCATTCGACGAGCGCCGAGGTCTCATCGCCTTCACGGCAGGCCATCGAGTGCATGTGATTGGAGCCAATCAATGGCTTGCCGACACGTTCACATGGCGTCCAGATCTCCATCGATATGCACCATCATGGATCAAGCAAGCGGTGTCGACGATGACGATGATTCGATCGCTGGTCGATGATTCTTCGGCGATGTCGATGATTCCGAACGAGCTGCTGTTCGAGATCTTCTCGCATCTCGAGGCTCCAGAGCTCGAGACTCCTCTTGATCATCAACATCAATCCGAGAGCGCAACGATCACGTCATCGTCATGTGATCGATCTCGAAAGCGCGCCACCACCACCAACAAGAAGTGCACGATGATGTGACGATACTATCCTGCACCTCCTCTTCCTCTTCATCGTCATCATTCTCATCGTCCAGCACACTCATTCACAATCAATCAATCAAGCACCTATGGTCTTGATGAATGAATGATTGATAAGTCGTGTGCAATCTTGAACGAGATACCAATCAAGGCCTCTCTCTCACAAATGCGTTGCTCAACATGAGTCTTGTTCTCTCTCATCAATCATTGTATCAATCTCAATCAACTTCTCTTTCCAATACCAATACCAATACCAATACCAAGAGAAGATGATCAGGAATGATGATGAAGATTAAGAAGAGGCTCGTGTGAGTGCTGAGGGAGGGAGGTGCTGTTCTTTGTTCTTCATCGATCGGTTCTTGTTGCTTCTTGTTGCTCGTTGCTTGCTTGCTTGGTGTCTCTGCTTGTCGGCAAGAGAGAGAGAGAGATTGAGCTGGAAGAGATGGAAGACGATGCTCTTGATCGTGATGCTCGAATCAAGCTCTCGATCGGCACCAAGCAACAAGGTGATGCTGATGGTCTGTTCTACTTCCCTCGAGGCGTGGCGTTCGACCATCATCGAGGCCTCTTGCTCGTCATCGATGGGGCCAATCACCGATTGCAAGTATTCTCGTGTGATGATGGCTCGTTCGTGTCCAAGTTCGGCGAGAAAGGCGACCAACCAGGCCAGCTCGGGTATCCATGGGGTCTTGCGATCGATCACGATCATGATCGCATCCTCATCGTTGATTACGGCAACAATCGAGTACAACCATGGACTCTGAGCGAGCAATCGTTCTTGTCGTGCGTCGGCCAGCGTGGATCAGGAGATCTCGAGTTCACATATCCTCGAGGCATTGCGATCGACAAGCATCATCATCGCGTCATCATCACCGATACCGACAACAATCGATTGGTGTTCTTGTCGTCGATCGATCTCTCGTTCTTGTTCTCGGTCGGCAAGAGAGGATCTCGACCTGGCGAGTTGAATTATCCATCAGGCGTTGCGATCGATGATGATCGACATCGAATCATCGTCACCGACACCGAGAATCATCGAGTGCAAGTATTGTCGTCGATCGATGGCTCGTTCTTGTTCGAGTTCGGATCTCAGGGCGATCAACCATGCCAGTTCAAGCTTCCTGAAGGATTGTGCATCGACAACCAAGGCCGAATCATCGTCGCCGACACCAACAACCAACGGCTCCAAGCATTCACTCACGAAGGCCATCACATCTCGTCCTTCGATTGTGGCAGCGAGCAGCCGTATGGAGTTGCATTCGACGAGCATCGAGGTCTCATCGCCTTCGCGACTGAACGCCAAGTGCATGTGATTGGAGCCAATCAATGGCTTGCCGACACGTTCACATGGCGTCCAGATCGTCATCGATATGCTCCATCATGGATGAAGCAAGTCATCTCGACGATGACGATGATTCGATCGCTGGTCGATGATTCGTCGGCGATGTCGATGATTCCGAACGAGCTGTTGTTCGAGATCTTCTCGTTCCTTTGATCACCATAGTGCTGATGGCAATGATGAATCAATCTTCTATTCTGCATTTTCGATAATTGTATGTAAATGTGTGTGTGATACTATTGCAGTCCAAGCTGTGCACCGTGGCCACACGCACATAGTTGAATTGAGTCATTTTATACGAGGTCGTGAGACAACAATCAAGGCGTAGCGCACAAAGTGCCATGGGGTGTGGCGAGCGCATCTACTCGGCCGTGTAGGGCGTCGGGAAGACATAGGGATACAGCTCAAAGTCTCGCACTTCAGCGCTCTGGTACTGCCACTTGGTAAAGTACAATCGCACATAACGAGCGACGGCACCGTTGAGGTTGAATGCGAGGTAGCCCCAGCTCTCTTGCGGCGGGCGCAGCGTCTGCTTGTTCCAGTAGTGCTCGCCGTCGAGCGACAGCTGCAAGTAGCCCTCCTGCGCCGGATAGCGCCACGAGAACACGACGTTGCCGATCGACATGTTGCGCTAGAAACACGCACAGTGAGTTG
>Ga0209935_1003224_pt1 | contig 17346 bp, 21 predicted proteins | sample ThiBio_1000_plan_2_FD_183958 | JGI IMG/M metagenome (GOLD analysis project Ga0209935, IMG submission 183958) | Wastewater bioreactor microbial communities from Cape Town, South Africa - Thiocy_cont_1000_plan (SPAdes) | ecosystem: Engineered > Bioreactor > Thiocyanate-remediating >... | reverse complement strand
TATCTCCCTCCCTCCTTTCTCGCAATATTCTTTACTGTAGACACAGCGGCGAGTCTGTGTCCCAGATCAGCGTTCGTTTAGCAGTCGCGAAGGGACAACTCACCGGCCTGCACCTTCTCGCGGAGAGATGTCGGATGTCCAAGTGAAGCTCGTACTTCAGGGATTCTCAGAGAGAGTATTCGCAGAGTCCGCCTGTATGATGGTCGGTTCAGAATGAGGAAGTCCAATCTCGCTGAGGTAGTTGTTCCTTCAGACATTCGAGAAAAATGTACCTGTGGTAATCGAAATAGATTAACAAGGTAGCCTAAACAGAGTTTGTCAGCTGATGTATTTTCCCACAAATTTGTACCAGATGTCGCACTAGGGATGCTAATATCGATGAATGGTTACCTGGTTGGCCAATTAATACGAGATTAAAACGTAGTGTTAAGTTAACTACCTTTGACGATGAACGAGATTAGCATCATGATGCTAAAAATGTACCTGCTTGGTGGAAGCTTTCACCAACATTTTGTTTTTCTCATCTTGCGCCAACACATCCCATGACACGCGGTAACTGCAGTCTTTGTGGTGCGGAACTCAGGTTTGCGACAAAACCGCACCGGCACTGCTAAACGAAGGCAACCTAAGTACTCGCCGCATTCGCAATTGGCCGCATTTCTTCCATGTTCCAGAGCGCAAACTGCCCACGCGGTTACTAAAAACTTTAGAAAGCAGAAGCAATACAAAGAGTTGCTTGAGAAAGAAACAACAGAAAACCTTGAAGTACACAAGGAGTAGGTAGACATAAACTGTTACGGTTACATATTGGCGGGAAACCATGAGCACTTTGACGAGTAAGTTATCCACAAGTTCTCTCCAAGTTTATTTGATTGTTATTGGCCGTCATTTAACGTTTCATTTATTACCCACGCAGTAGTAAATCGACCAAGTCAGGCGAACAGCGTAAAAAGAGTGAACGCAATGGCTGACAGAGGAAGAGGAGGCAGAGGAGCATCTGCGAGCATGATCGTCAGGGGCACCAGCAGCGCTGCGCGTGGCGGAGCTGCTCCTGGAAGAGGCGGTGGCGGCCCGCCTACAGGAGGACCAGGCAGAGGAAGCGGGATCGCGCAGTTAAAAGAAAAATTAGAAGGTGGTGGTTCAAGCGCGAGCGGAGGAACGGGAGATGCTGGAAGAGGGGGAGGAAGCAGCATCGGTGGCAGAGGGGGTGGAGATGCCGGAAGAGGGGGAAGCAGCATCTCGCAACTTAAAGAAAAATTAGCAGCCCCGCCAGGCGCAGGTGGTAGGGGAGGGGCCGGTGTGCCCCTCATGGGAGTGCCCATGGGAATGAGAGGGAGAGGAGGCAGCATGATCGTGAGAGGCACCAGCAGCGCTTCCCGCGGAGGTGGCGAAGCAGGGGGCGGAGGATCAAATATCGCGGATTTGAAATCTAAAATCAACATTCCAATTGGTGGGATGATGGCAGGAGGTGGTGCCCCCTCGATATCGGCGATCAAGAAGATGAAAGAAGAGGCCGAAGCGGCTGCGAAGGCCGAAGCCACACCTCCTACAGAGGATTCCGAAGAAGAAAGGAATATCCTTGCGGCTTTGCAAAAGGAGGAGGAAGAAGGTACAGATTTTATTTATTTATCCCATCTCCCAATCAACTCTTGTTAATTTAAACCACTTAATATTGCGAATCTCTATGGAGCAGCAAAGGAGGCGAACAAGGACAAGAAATCTTCACATCAGACATGGTCCGGACTGAGCGTGCCGCAGAAGGACAGACCCAAGCCGGAGCATCGCAACCCCACCAGCTTCCCTGTGCCGCATCCGGATTCATATCATGCCGAAGGTGCTGCCAAGCCTGTGCCCACCATTGGAGTCGTGGCGCCTGCGGAAGGTGACCCTGCTAAAGAAGCCAAGGAGAAAGCCGATAAAGATGCGAAGGAGAAAGCAGACAAGGAAGCCAAGGAGAAAGTTGATAAAGAAGCCAAAGAGAAAGCAGAGAAGGAGAAGGCCGATCAGGAGGCGAAAGAGAAAGTCGAGAAGGAGGCCAAAGAGAAAGTCGATAAGGAGGTGAAGGAGAAAGCTGACAAGGAGGTGAAGGAGAAGGCCGATAAGGAAGCCAAGGAGAAGGCAGATAAAGAGGCTAAGGAGAAAGCCGACAAGGAGGTGAAGGAGAAGGCCGATAAGGAGGCAAAAGAGAAGGCTGACAAGGAGGTGAAGGTGAAAGCCGAAAAGGAGGTGAAGGAGAAAGCAGATAAAGAAGCGAAAGAGAAAGCCGATAAAGAAGCCAAAGAGAAAGCTGACAAGGAAGCGAAGGAGAAAGCCGAAAAGGAGGTGAAGGAGAAGGCCAATAAGGAAGCCAAGGAGAAAGCAGATAAAGAAGCCAAAGAGAAAGCCCAACAGGAGGCGAAAGAGAAAGCTGAGAAGGCGAAAGCTGAAAAGGAAGCCAGGGAGGCCGAGGAGAAGGAACTACAGGCCAAGCAGGAGGCAGAAAAGAAAGAAAAAGAAGAGGCCCGCAAGAACGAAGCGGAAAAGAAAGAACAAGAAAGAAAAGAAGCCGCCGCGTTGAGAGAAAAACAAGCGGCCGAAGAAAAAGAAAGAAAGGAAAAAGAAAGGCAGGAAAGAGACCAGCAGATGAAAGAGGAACAGGAGCGGATAGAGAAAGAATTCAAGGCCCGCAAGGAGAAAGACGAGCTTGAGAGGCAACAAGAGGAAGCCGCGAAGGCCGAGAAGGAAAGAAAGAGGAAAGAAGAACAGGAGAAGAGGAACCAAGAGGCGCTGGAGAAAGAGAAGAAAGATCAAGAAGAGAAACAGAAGAAAGCGGAAGAACAAAAACAGAAGGAGGAGCAACAGAAGAAGGAAAGAGAAGAGAAAGCGAAAGTCGAACAAGAACAGAAGGAGGAGGAAAAGAAAAAGAAAGAGGAAGAACGAAAGAAGCGAGAAGAGGAAGAAGAAAAGCAGCGCGAGGAAAAGAAAAAGAAAGCGGAAGAGGAAAAAGCCGCGAGGCTGCTCGAGGAAGAACAGGAACGCAAAAAGAAGGAAGAGGAAGCGGAAAGAAAGCGACAGGAAGCCAAACAAAAGCGAGACGAAGAGGAACGCGTCGCTGCCGAGGAGTTTGCGAAGAAGCAGGAGGCTTCTCGCAAGGAGCTCGAAGAGAAGAGAAAGAAGGACGCCGAGCTAAGAGAGGCTAATGAAAAGGAAGACGCCGAGAAAGCGAAACAGAAGGAAGCGGAACGCGAGGAAAGGAGAAAGAAAGAAGAAGCGGAACAGAAGGCCGAGGAGGAGCGGCTAGCCCAGGCGAGAGCCGAGAAGGAGAAAGCCAGACAGGAGAAGGTCGAGCAGGATAGACAGGAACGAGAGGAAAGAGATCGGCAGGAACGAGAAAAGTTCGAGAAGGAGAAACAAGAACGCGCCGAGAAATTGAGAATCGAACGCGAACTGAAAGAGAAGCAGTACCAGGAGGAGAAGGAGAGGCTGGAGAAGAAGAAAGAGGAAGCACGCGCGAAGAAGGAAGCCGAAGCTCAGCAAAAGAAGGAGAAGGAGGAGAAAGAACGCGCGAGGAAGGAAAGGGAGAAAGAGGAGAGATTGAAGAAGAGGCAGGAGGAAGAGGAGCAAGAAAAGAAGCGGAAGGAACAAGAAAAGGAGGAGCGAGAGCGACAGAGACGCGAGACCGAAGAGTCGATGAGGAAAGCCGCTGAAGAGAGACAGAAGGAGAAAGAACGGATTCGACTACAACGCGAGAAGGAGGACAAGGAGAGAGAGGCCCTGTTGCGGAAACAGAAGGCATCCTCTCCACCTTCGAAGGCTGTTGCATCAACGGGTGGGGTCTCCTTTGGCCTCATGTCGCAGGAGGAAGTAGCTACCTACGATGGCGTCTTCAAGCTTCTCGATAGGGAGAACAGGGGATACCTCGACTTCGACTCCCTGAAGGAGAGCGCCAAGGCCTTGCAGCTCCGTTTGGAGGACGCGGAGATTCGTAAGATGATCTCGAGCGCCGAGAGGAAGAACAAAGGGGACAAGACAGGAACCATCGACTTCCAGGATTTCGTGGCCGCCTTCCAGGAGAAGGTCGGCGCGTTCGATAGCGAGAAGGATATCCTGAGGGCGTTCGCATGCTTCGACAGGGCCGACGCCGGCAGCATCGACGCGGATGAGTTGCGGCGTGCGCTGTGCACTCTCGGGGATCCCCTCACCGAGAAGGAAATGCGGGATATGCTGCGCGCAGCAGCTTCCTTCAACGAACAAGGGGTGTTCTACTACGAGCCCTTTGTAGCCACCATGTTGGGCAAGCGAGTTTAGGTTTGATGATATTATTGCATTGATATATAAATAGAATTAGTTCAAAGAGAAAAATGTTTAGTTACAGGTTTTCTCGCGGGATAACAAGTGGATCCTGCAACTTCGTCAAGCCCGCGCATGTGGTTTCGTTCTCGTCGTATTTTGGTTTGAGGATGGCGATAAATCCTTCTGTCGTAGGCTAAGTGAAAATGGAATGAGTGAGAAATTTTTAACTAGATGGTGGCCCACCTTGTTTGAAAGCAGCGTGGGTTCTTTTGCCAACCTATCATTCACTTCGATCAGCCGCGCGCGAACCGAAGCAAAAAAGGGATACTCTGTCCCATCTTCACAGGTGATCGCACAAATCTGCGTGGCAGGTTCCATCCAGAATCCTCCCTTGCCAAAGTAACAGTGTCAGTTTTTTTTTTTGGAGACAGAGTAGCGAATTGTACCTTTTTAGCCTTCCCGCTGACCTCAATTTGGGAGTAATCAAACTTCCCAGACTTGAAATTCACACTTTTTACAGTTTTCCCTTCCTTGATGATCGGATGTTCCTTTGCCAACCCCACTACACATATGTGGTTGGTGTGTTGGTAGAGGTATTGCTCGCCATTCGGAGTGACATATTGATAGTAGTACCGTCCTACAACATCAGGAATGCCACTCGTGGAGGATTTGACATCTGGTATGCAGGCTATATCTTCTGCGCTGTAACCTTCGAGCGGTGGTTCTGGATTTTGATCCTCCATTTGCCGCCCGCTTTCTCTTCTTCGCGCGTTGCTGTTCTTACAGCTTCCTGGAATGCGGCAATTTGACGAATTTGAACACACAAACAACGCAAATGGAGGCGGCAAAGAAGGACGTGCATTTGTCGATCTCCACCCCCTTCAACCTACAGCATAGAGTGCACGTCAATCCCGACTTTACTTGGCAAGGGGCTCATGGCAAAAATCCTTCAAAGGTTTTTCAGTACGTACAATAGCGGAAAGTAAACTTTACGGAGTTGAAACTCGTTGTCTCTTTCGTATTTTCAAATACTTAGGTTGTTAGAAATTGTTGGAGAAGGAGCCTTCGGTAGCGTATACAAAGCCAAGCATGTAGACTCCAATCAAATCCTGGCGATTAAGATCGTAGCGATTGGAGAGGAAAATACATCTCCGGAAGCGAAAAAACAGCGAGACGAAATACAGAAAGAAATAGAAATCCTGAAAACCTGCAAAAGCCCTTACATCGTGTCGTACTTTGGGTCCGCTATCGACAAGCACGACGACGGCATGCTCGACCTCTGGATTGTTATGGATTTCATGAACAAGGTACGAATCTTGTTTGTTTTTGAGGCAAACAGGCATATAATCCTTTCCTAGGGAAGCGTAAGGGATATGATGGAATCTACTGAAAAGACATATTCGGAAAAACACATCTCCACAATCTGTAGAGCAACCCTCTTGGGCTTAGATTATTTGCACAGGTCCTTCCCGCCAAAACTTGCTTTTACCTTCTATAAAAAATTAAAACTTAAGAATTTTTTTTACCTTTACAGGAAGCATATCACCCACAGGGACGTCAAAGCGGCTAACATACTATTGAATGATCAAGGCGAGATCAAGCTCGCAGGTGAATATTTTATTTCGTATGTGAATTCATACTGAATCCGATTTCGTCAACATAGATTTTGGGGTATCCGCTCAATTAACGAGTTCCTACGGGCACACATTCTCGATGACAGGAACGCCTCTCTGGATGGCACCGGTAACGTGCCCACCAACCAAATTTCTAAATATGAAATACTCACTTCCGATTGTTTGAATGATGGTAACAGGAGGTTATATTACGCAGAGTGAAAGCGGATCATGCCTTCAAAGCGGATATCTGGAGTCTCGGTATCACCGCAATAGAATGCGCAGATGGGTAACAATTCCTTTCTCTTCTGTTGTTTCTCTCTCTCTCTCTCTCTCTCTCTCTCTCTCTCTCTCTCTCTCTTCTCACCTGGTGTTACCTTAGGTGGCCTCCGCACGCGGACTTGAAGCCCTGTAGGGCCATGGTGGGAATCCCTTCAAGGCCTCCCCCTACGGTACAGCATCCGGAGAAATTCAGTCCGGAATTCAACGACTTTATTGCGAAATGTCTTGTGAAGGATCCCTCCGCCCGGCCTACCGCTGCCGAGTTGCTGAAACATCCTTTCCTTGCCATTGGCGATGCCACCTTAATCGATCTGGTCAAGGAACCCCCCAAGAGGTACAGTACATACATACGAAGAGAGATATCTTGGGTGCTTATCTCTCTCTCTCTCTCTCTCTCTCTCTCTCTCTCTTGTGTAGACACTGGGGTATAATACCCATATCATGCAAGCACTTCTTTGGGATGGGAAAAGTGGAGGAACAAGCAAGCACCTCGCAGGCATCCGCAAGAAATGCCTCCAAATCGTCATCGGGCTCACCTACACCTACATCATCCACTCGAGTATCAACCGTACAAATTCAGGAGAGCGGGCAGGGCATGGGGACTGTAGTAGTCAGACCTCCAGCAGAAGGAGGGGACTCTGTATATAAAAGGAAAAGCGCGTTCGTTCTGGCTGCCCAAAAATATCGAACCAAGGAAGGAGAAGAAGGAGGAGGACACGAAAGCGATGATGGCGAAGGGGATGATGACGATACCGACGGAGAGAACTTCGTGCAGACGGTATTTATAAGGGACTCATGGGAAGGCAGCGAGAAAGGGAAGGAGAAGGTGGAAGACCCCCAGGCGAAGGAGGAGCAGCCCTTATCGGCACTGCGCACACTCAGGGGCAACGCCAACAAGCGGAGCTCGGTCAGGTTCTCTCGGCCGACGAGTCGACACCATCATCTTTTGCCTAAAAAGGAAGGCACCATCGCTTCCGCCGTTGCAAATGTGTTGAACCAATGGCGACGCTGGGCAACACTGTCGACAACAGGCATCTCTGACCTGACGGAATGGAAGCTGTTCCTGGTGGTTGTTGTCCTGGCATGTGTCATTGGTGCCCTCCTGATGATGCATCATCACTTTGCAGGATGCCGTTGCACCGCAGGCGCACAAACACCTCTGCGGTGCCCTACACCCGCAGAGACCTCGCGCTACCCACCGCCCTCAACATCATCCACCAAGACTGCAGCGGCGCCAGCTCAGTACTCAACATGGGATCTCATTCAAAGCTACATACCGAAAGAAGTCATGTCTTGGCGGAAGGCTGGTGCACGCTAAAGGGAGCGCGTGACAGGCGGGTAAGATTGCCTTCTTGCTGAAGAATTGTTGTATGCAAAATAAAATAAAGTAATTTGTCCTTGATTGCTTTCTCTTTCATTGCGAGACAAGGATGCAACAACTCACAGGAGCGGTGTACAAGCTGCTGGTGCTGGGGGATAGCCGAACTGGCAAAACGAACATAATCTCCCGTTTCCTCGGAAAGGAGTTCAATCCGAATTACCATGAAACGATAGGGGTAGATTTCACTCTTCTACTGCACTCGCTTGAGGAACCCTGAAAGGAAACCGTCCTGCTTCAGTTTTGGGATATTCAGGGGGCTACCTCTGCTTCCTTCACCAACGCTATCTTTTGGTACGCCGCGGGCGCTGTGATCGTCGTCGATATCTCACAGCCATCTTCGTTGGCTGGTGCCAAGAAATGGTTGGATTTGTTGCACGCGAATTCGACCAAAGTTCCGGTCATCCTTCTTGCCAACAAGGTTGACTTATTCCCATCCCTTCCAATCACCGAAGAGGACAGAGAGATTATGAACCAATGGTGCCAAGAAAATAAGCTTTCCTTGAGTTGGTTTGTTGTCAGTGCTGCGCGAGACCAAGGAGAGGGCGATTCCGTTAAAATTAAAGGAGTCTTTGACAACTTCGCCAAGGAGGTTGTTCGGGCGGGAGGTATGTATCCTGTCTGTTGGTTCGCAAGGCATGACAGTATTTCATACCTTCAGATTTGGCGATGGTGTGGAATGAAATTGACAAACACGGATGGAAACCAGAATATCACCATGTGTGTCCAGAGGCATTCAAAAAGCAAGTGCGCACATGGCTCCTGGTTTGTCGTCGGTTGCAGGAAAAGAACCAAGTGTGCCTTCCCATCGAACTGCAGTTTTTTGTAGTTCACTTCCTTGCTAAATGCGATGTGCAGCGTCCCTCTTGGTGAGGTTGTACTCACTATTTTTCATTTCATTTTGTGTCTGACAGAAAAGCAATGCAAGAAGATGTGTTTAAGATATTGCTGCTTGGGGGGGGCAATGCTTGCAAGGCTGGCAAGACAAGTCTACGACTGCGCTTCATCTACAACACCTTTAGCACGAAGATCTTCAATACTGTTGGGGTGGAATTTGGGCAGAAGGTGCTATCCTTCGAAGATGACCAAGCGAAACAACACACCGCTAGATTGCAGATGTGGGATATCGCGGGGAGTCAGAGTAAAAACTACCTAACCAAAATTTACTACACAGAGTCAACAGCCGCAGTGATCGTATTCGATATCACACAGCCATCTTCCCTTCTGGAGGATGCCAAGGCGTGGCTCACTGATCTGAAAGCTAAGCTCAAATTGGCTGTTCCGGTCATCCTTCTTGCCAACAAGGTGGACTTGAACCCATCCTTTCAAATCACCGAAGAGGACAGAGAGAAGATCAACCAATGGTGCCAAGACAATAAGCTTTCCTGGTTTGCTGTTAGTGCTGCGCAAGACCAAGGAGAGGGTGATTCCGTTACCGTAGCAGAGGCGTTCACGATTTTGAGCAGCGAAGTAGTTCGGTGGCAAAGTACGCTACATGTCTAGCACCCTCCCAAAACTCAATTCCTCTCTTCTCTCTTCTCTCTCTCTCTCTCTCTCTCTCTCTCTCTCTCTCTCACACACACACACACACACACACACACATATCTCCTTTCCTTTTGAAACCAGGATTGGCGAAAGAGTACGAGTCTCTTAAAGAACATGGTTGGGACGTAGAGCACCACAAGCTCTTCTCCGATGAATTCAAACAGCAAGTGTGGATATGGCTTCTTACCTGCCGTCGGTTGCAGAAGAAACGTGTTGTTTACTTTCCCATCGAACTGCAGTTGATTGTCATCCACTTCCTTGCCAAGTGTAGTGTCTTCCCTCTTCACTGTTGGTGAGTCGGAGCTTTTGTAACAGTACCACCACTGAGAAAAGAGGGTCCCAAATTCCGCTCTTCGTTTTTGTTTCTTTTTGTTGCTGCGGACCTTTTGGATGTGCGTTGTCCTCTCCTTCCTTGCGCAAGCTCAGTAAACCAACCATAAACCCAATAACAGATCCCTCATCATGGTTGCGCTTCGTCTTGTTGGTTCGCTCCTCTTTGCTTTCATCTTCCTCGCTGCGGGATTCAATACCCTCGCCAACTATGATGCCTCGCTCGCGATGACAGCCAAGAAGATGGCGCCCTTGCGACTGCCTGCGCAGCTCGTAACAGCATCCTTCGTTGTATCCATCGCTCTTAAGGTGTTGGGAGGAGTGCTGCTGGTTGTTGGCGCGTTCAATCCCGTTCTGAGGAAAGTCGGCGCGTATACTCTCATCCTATTTTTGCTTCCCGTAACCGTTGTGATCCATGATTTCTGGAACCTTGAGGAAGGGCCAGCGAAGCAAGCCGAGTCGGCTCAATTCTTCAAGAACGTAGCCTTGTTGGGCGCGCTCATCTGCTTCATCGCTGATACTCACACTCATTCTGGCAAGAATCAAGAGACATCAAAGAGAGAAGAAAGGGCAACTGGAGGTAGAAAGAATGTGAAGAAGATTGATTAAACTGTGCTTGTAAACCAGACCTTAGCGCCATTAATCCTTCTTCGAATTACAAAACAAAGCAAACAAGCCAGCAGGAAAGAGACGCTGAGGCCACATCTATTATCCTTGCTTTTTGTCTTTTGTGTTGAAGCGGTAACCGGCTGTATACCTCCTGCTTCATTCGCAACCACCATGAACGTTCCCGGGTCTGCCTGGTCTCAAGCGACTGTGGTTTTAAAAGCTAGATCAAGAGGATGCCACTTAGTTACGGACGAAATAATGAAACAAATCTCAGATGACCTGAAAGAATTCAAGATTGGTTTGGCCAATTTCTTCTTGCAACATACATCTGCCTCTTTAACTATCAACGAAAATTGGTACGCGTTGTTTTCCCTGCTTCTCGAATTTTATTCACAGATTTAACAGATTAAAAACAGGGATGGGGATGTGAGACTTGATACAGAAGATGTACTCAATCGTAGGTACTATGCGGCAAACACATGTCACTCACAATGAAATTATCAAGGAATTGTACCAGAGAATGGAAGGTACAGACATACAATGGAAGGCAGTGATGACATGCCCGCCCACGTAAAATCGTCCTTATTTGGCGTTTCGCTCACAATCCCGGTCACAAATGGCAAACTTAACTTGGGAACTTGGCAAGGGATTTGGTTGTGCGAGCACAGAGATAACGGTTAGCATTCCACATCTTTCTCCCTCACTAACAGTCCTATTTGGCAGGAGGGACGCGCAAAGTTGTCGTGACTACACAAGGGCAAAAGGGAGAGTGATGAAGTGGCGAGGAAAGAAGAATGTACAGAGGAAGTGCTTTTGTAGATAAAGTTAATGAAGGGAAGCTTCTCATCTTCTAGTCCTAGTTGTAAGGCAAAAGGGTTCGATTCCCTGGCTAAGTGAATGAATGAATGGGGAGAAGTGGCTGCCGTGGGCCTTAGATTTTATTGTTATTACATGGCCTGCTTGGGCGTGTCTGTTCAGTGTTGTCTAATCTATGCCATCATCAATATTTTCACTCATGCTGCCAACTACGCCCATCTCCTCCTCGATCATGCCTTGCAGAGATTCGGATAGCATATGAATGGAGGCGGAGTGGAGGGCAAAATCTTTGACAATGGCTTGGATGCATCTAGCCAGCAGGGAGGGCGGCCCAAAATGAAGAATCCACAAGTCATCGTATTGATCCTCGTTGTTCTTACCCCCAAACATGTACACCTTCCCACCCACCATGACCTGTAGTGTGTTTTGTGGGTGAGGAATAAAGCCTTTTGACTTCTAAAGGAGGTGATGAACTCACCATACTGTGGAATCTTCTTTTCTCAGGTAAGGCTCCAGCGGGACGGACCTGTGCAACAAAAGCGCACGTGAGAACCACACGAGAACGGGGTAGGTAGGGTACTAGGGTTCTTACCCGTCGCCACAGCATTTTCTCCATATCCAAAATATGCACATCGTGGCGGTAAGTGTTTGGGCCCCAGCCTCCAAATACCAACTTGCAAAAGCAAAGCATGAGTCAGAAGTGAGGAGGTTTTTAATACCAAACTGCTTACCATCTCACTTTCATTGAGTAGACAAGCGGTATGACCTGACCGCGGGCAGGGACCTCCTGTCGTTTCGTGTTCGATCCAAGTCTCGCTACCTAAGAAAGGTTTATAAATAGGGGGAATTGGTAGGAGGGTGTGGCTTTCTCTTACCTATATCAAATTCCCACAAGTCATTGAATCGTGCCATAGAACCTGCCCAACCGCCCTACAAAGAAAAGGTGTGAGTGCTGTTGTCAAGTTATTGATAGTCTATCATACAAATACTAGGACATTGTTATTTCGTATCACAACCGCAGAGTGACCTGAAGGCATATAGGGATTAAATATATACCCTGCTCGAGCTATTGCATGTTACCTGATCGTCCTGCAGGTCTGGGCTCTTTGGATTCAATCTCCTTCCAAGTCCAAGTAGCTGTAATCAATCGAGAGTAAGCGTTGGGGGGGTGGGGGAGTGCAACAAAGAAGAAGAAGAAAGGACACGTTACATATGTCAAGAATCCATACGTCACTGAAGAAGGTGTATTCGTCTCGGCCACCGAAAATAAGCAACTTTGTTCCTCCTGCGATGAGGGTAGCAGTGTGGGTGTTTCTAGGTGGAGGGGATGGACCCTTGGCTTTCAATTCCTTCCAACAAAAAGATGCTTGATTTCAATCAGACCATGTTCATTACACAACAATGATTGAAGCGATACCAGTGTCTAACAGATACATATCATTTAGACGAATCTCGTCTCCTTTATACCCGCCAAATAACACCAGCTTTCGCCCATTGTCAAAAGGAGTGAGCTATATCGAAGATAAACAAAGGTATTAATACATTCGTTGATTGATTCTTAGCTGCAGAACCAACCGAGTGTGTTGATCTAGGGCAAGGCACTTCACCCTGACATTCAACGAGGGTCCATTCATCAGAATCGGTTGAGTAGATATGAACTTCAGAGGATCTCTCCTCTACACCAGTCCAACCTCCAAAGAGGATAAAACGATTGCTGTCAATCTCAGTTGTGGTGTGGCATAATCTATTTGATTCGTAGATAGTATTTTACAAAATAATATAAAAATTTTTGAAGCTTACCTCGATGGAGGATAGTTTGGATTATTTTCAATACGAGGCTTCTTGTGCCAGCGAAAGGAGGAGTCAGTTGGGGGCTTGTGCTCTATGACTGGCAGTCTCCTTCGCTTGCCGCCCTCCATCAACAGCGAAGCACTTGTGTTTTTCGCAAGTCGACAGCAAGTCCGAAGAAAGGAGGAGGCAGCAGCGATGTTGCGGGGAGGACGGAGGCCGATACACAACTCGGATGACGAGGTGTGGGAAAACTTTGACGAGACAGGTACAGTTGGTATTCCTTTATCTTTGCTTTCAGGGCGCACATTTTGATTCACACTCCCTTAATTTCTCAAATCCGCAGATCAACAAGAGGTGCCAGTGTGGCAAGAGGTGTCTTCTGCAGGGCAACTGCCACAACGCCGCCATGCGCACTCCGCGGTGGTTTATTCTGGGAGGATGTATATCTTTGGTGGGATTACAGACACCTCTGTCTATCTTAATGACTTACTCGAGTACAACTATGGTATTCATTGTTGTCCATCCTTCAATTTGCATCTGTATGTTCATAATTTCTTCATCCTGTTTGTTTAGGGAACGAGCGGTGGTCTCGAGGCAAGACAGCTGGCCATCCGCCTATCCCTAGACACTCTCATTCAGCGTTAGTGTACCAAGATTCGATGTATGTATTCGGGGGCTCAACTGGTGATGAAATCGACAACATCATTCACGAGTACATTTTCGGTAATTCGTTGCTCTCGTTTGTATAGTTGCACATCTCACGTGTTAAAACAGCAAATCGTACATGGAAGAAGGTAGTAGTGAAAGGGAATCTGCCTCCGGGCCGGTGGGGACACTCTGCGGTGCTTCATGGCACAAGCATGTACATATTCGGAGGCTACGAGAGGGGGATCACAAATCAGTTCTTGCGATTCGATTTCGGTACCTTTTCGCTTTTTTTTTAATCTACCGAACTAAATTCAATTCAATTCACAGCAAAGGCCAAGTGGTCGACAGTGCGTCAGACCGGTACACCTCCCCCACCGCGCCAGTATCACAGTGCGGTGAGATATAAGGACTTCATGTACGTCTTTGGGGGTCAGGATGGACATCACTTTAACGATTTCTATCGCTTCAACTTTCGTACGTATCTTCTTCTTCTTTTCCCTCTCTGTGTTATATCAGTAAGGTTTGACTTCCTTTGCTTACTTACTACAGTCACCAATGGGTGGGAGTCATTGCCGTCCCCTCAGCAGGTGGCGCCAAGGAGTTCTCATGTAGCGGTGCGTGTCGACAATCTGATGACTGTACATGGTGGGCACAATGACAGCGGATTGTTGGCAGATTTCTTTGCTTATGATTTTGGTACCAACCAAAAAAACTCTCTTTCTCGTGTTTTCTTGGAACTCACTTTCTGATCAATTCCATAGACGATGGCTTATGGCGACCAGTTAAAGAAGATGAATCGACACCAACTGGGAGGCAAAACCACACAGCAATAATATGGAATAACAGCTTATTTATTTTTGGAGGACTGGGATTGAAGAGCCCCGAAGATGCTACACCTCAAAGCCTCGCATCATTCTATCAGCATGATTGCAGTACGTCGCTTTTTACTCCAATTTTGATAAATCTTTTCTTATAATTTCGTTCAAAGGTTTCGAGGAAGATGATAGCAATCCGAGAAAGCAACAGAGAAGGAAGAGCGATCTGGACTCCGAGATGCCCGGGATGAATTTCTTGAAGGTCTTGCCGCATGAGCTATCCATCAAGATACTGCGTTACTTCGATCCCCGCACATTGGCGGGGCTATGCCTTGTATCGAAATCATGGAAAAAGTTGCTTAACCCTCCTCCTTACTTATTATCCCTTACCTCCCCTCACCTCTATCCTATCCAATATTATATAGACTCTCAGAGAGTGATGAGGTGTGGCTGTTGTTAGTGCATGGATTGTCGCAGACAGCTTTGATGAAAGATTTGCGAGTCTCGGAAGAGCGCATGTCGTGGAAGACTCGCTACAAATCCATGATCGGGACATTCAGAGATTTCAAGTATGTTCTCAGCTCTTCATATCATATTTAACGTTTAATCCTATTATAGTGCACGACGACTTTCCGAAGAGGAGACAGAGAAACTCGAGAAGGTCAAACACGAAGTCATCAACCTTGTTGTGTGTGGAAGAGGTAACCGTCTTGGCACTAAGTTTCATCACATTAACATCTTTTTTACAGTTGGATGTGGCAAGTCAGCGTTAGCTCTTCGTTTCTCTGCACATGTATGGGAGCATGACTACGACACCGAAATCACTAACGGTTAGTAGCATCCTTCCTCCACACACTAATTATCACGATAATCTTTTTCTAATCTTAAATCATATGATCTTCAGATCATCATCGCCTGGGCTGTCTGGTGGACAATATTCCAGTGATGGTGGAGATAGATTCCTCTACGCTTCGCGCAGGTGACAAGCTGGCGCTATCAGGTTGGTATAGCCAGTGGTATGTACATATGGCTTACACAGGATTTTTGTACAGAGTACGACGAGGAACTTCAGCAAGGGGATGGGTTCCTATTGATCTACTCGATCACTGATGAGAAGAGCCTGATAGAGGGTATGCTGCGTTTGTTCTAGTCGCGTCTAAACATTGTTATCTTCCTATTTAAGCCGAGCTGTTTCACGATAGAATTATGCAAGTGACTGGGGCAACTAAGGATGGGGTGCCTATGATTTTAGTTGGCAACAAGAGGGAACTGGAGGGCTACAGAGCAGTGTCTCCCGAACAGGGTCAGGCACTTGCACACCGACTGGGTGTACCTTTTCTGGAGACGTCAGCCAAGTCCGGAGAAAATGTGGATCGAGTCTTCTATGGTACGTACTCAATTGTGCCTTTACCATCAACCTAACGCTTTACACACACCATAGACGCTGTGCGGCAGGTCATGAAAGCCAAAAACTTGTACAAGCCGCTGCACTCTGGAGGAGCAAGCAAGGAAGAGTCACATTGCATCCTCTCTTGAAGAAAAGAAACAAGAAGGAAAGAGAGAAACGCGGCTAAGTACAAACCTATTTATTTTGAAACTACAGTAAAGAACAAAGTTGTTTACAGATCAGAGTCCTTGATGTCCTTAGCACCGATATCATTGTCCCCAACGGGTGAAGGCGCTCGCCAGGATTGCGGCCGTCTACGGGCACTAACAGTAGCAGACCCTCTGGGCGACTTTTCTTTTTCCTTGCCTTTCTCGTCCATTTCGATCCCTTCGCCTTCATCGGCAGGAAGCTGGCCATAGATCGCTTTGACTGAGTCCGGGTCGAATAGGGAGGCTCGCTTCATGGATCCCGTCTGAGGGTCGACGGCCATGGTGACCGACTTCTTCTTGCCGGAGTGGGTCTTGTGGTAGGCATCGAATTCCTTCTGCGTGCGCGGTGTCAGGATCTGAGTCTCCGGCGCTTCAGCTGCTTTATGGAACAAGCTGGGTATGCTGGCCTTCTTCTTTTTGTACACCGGTGGAGGCTGGTCGTCATCAGAATCGCCATCCGTGTTGGATGCGTCGTCGTCGGGGTGATGATTGAAGTGGGGGTTGTCCCAGGTATCACCCGCCCCGGTTACGAAGAATGGATTGGGCGTGATGGCGGGGTTTTCCTCTTCCTCGTGTTCCTCTTCTCGCATGACACACCCGCACCCTGCGCGGCATAGTCGGTAGAGGTAGTAGAGGAACGGTGGGATCTCGAGGATGTAGAAGATGATGATGACGAGGATATGGATCCATATCATCAGCAGACAGGCGATCCCGCTGTTGCCTCCAGCGAGCAGGACGATGAATTCGATGAGCAGGACCACCGGGATCGCGGCGAGGGAGCACACTTCGGCCCAGAAGCTCCATCGGGTGCGGATGCGGTAGTCATGGCAGCGCGGAGGGAAGAAGGACCACCCGTGTCCCCACTTGCTGAAGTTGTAGGGGCGGAGGATGAGCAGCATCACGATGTACGCTATATACACTAGCATCACAACGATGATCAGCAACCATGGGACCTGCCAGAAGAGGCCGATCGTGGCTCCTACAAGGAACTTGCGCACGATGACCAGCATGTGGAACCAGGCGTATTTCTCCTGATAGTCGGCATAGAACGCGCCTAGGACGTGGCGGATCACTCGAACCCTCTCAGGGGTGTATAGCCACTTGATAGGATGCAATCGAAGGACCAGCAGCCAGAAGACGAAGTAGAGCACAGGTACAAGGAACGCGATCAGGAAGCTGGCGATACCCATGATCGCGTTGATGGTGGGCACGCTCCATCCTCCCGCGAGGAGATAGAGCGTGAGGAAGCCCGAGATGACGGAGGGCAGGTAGGCGAACGCGATGAGGCGCATGATGCCCGCACCGGTGAGGAGCATGAGAGAGTTGATGAACCAGGGGAACCATGCGGCGAAGGAATACTTCTTGTCTCCATCCTCTAAGCCTTCACCCAGGACTTTCTCGAGCTTATCTTGGGCGTGGTAGAACAGCGAGATGGGATCGTCGAAGAGAGGGTTCTTGTGGACGTAGCCGTGAGGATCGGGTCTGCTTTCGCCTCCCTCGGTCACGTCGGCTTCCCGTTTCTTGACGTCCTCCTCATTCATGGCTATCTCCCTATCGAGTTCGGATCCGTGAGGGCCATGGTGTCCCGAGTATTTGGTGACTCCTTTGTCCCTGTAGAAGCAGTCCAGAAGCTTCGATATGAAGTACAGGT
>Ga0209935_1003223_pt1 | contig 17346 bp, 23 predicted proteins | sample ThiBio_1000_plan_2_FD_183958 | JGI IMG/M metagenome (GOLD analysis project Ga0209935, IMG submission 183958) | Wastewater bioreactor microbial communities from Cape Town, South Africa - Thiocy_cont_1000_plan (SPAdes) | ecosystem: Engineered > Bioreactor > Thiocyanate-remediating >... | reverse complement strand
TATCGTGTGATGCATCTCGTCGACCAAGTCTCGATGAGTTGATTCGATGTTTCGATGAGACAGGAGAGCTTGGAGTCGACAACATCGTTTGATCGAGAGAGATCGAGAGAACTCACCCTGTCTGTCTCTCTTTGTTTGTCTCTCTCTTTCAATCTTGATGAGTCTCTCTCTTTTGATGTTTGTCATGATTGAATGATTTGTGAGTGTTTGTGAGAGTGATTGAGAGAGAAGGATCGATATCTCTTGTTTTTGATTTGGTTTTTTGTGGTTGTTTTGTTTGATTGAGGAAGAGAAAGAGATAGAATGGATAGAAGAGATAGAATGGATAGAATGAATGGTTTGTTGGATGATGATTGTCAGACACGATGAACCAACGAGATTGGATTGGATTGGAATGGCTTGATTGATCCAATCCTCAACCCAACCCACCAAACAAGCCCAATCACATCAAGTACTCTCTGGATACATCGCAGCACTTGATCCAACACCAACAGATCCCATTCCACCGCCAAAGAACAGAGATTACCTTGGATATTCGTTGGTGTGGTCGCAGGGTGCGCTCGACTCATACCATTCCCTTCATCGCCCTCTCGCGCCAGCATCATCATCCCTCTCATTGATCCAATACCAAGCTCCTCCGCTCCTCTCCCCTTAGACGATCTCGCGAGTCATCATGTCGAACGCAGCCGTCAAGATCATCCCGTTGAATCGCACCGTGATGGTCGCGTGGGACGTGCCGAATGCCACGGGGCACCATCTCAAGCAGCTGGTGTTCGAGCAGGAGCCATCGCTGCTCGTGTCCGAGATGCGAGTGCTGCTGAACGGCACCGAGATCCTCGACGACACGCCGCTGGCATCGCTGAATCTGCAACGATCGACTCTGATGCATGCTGTGCGACGTCCTCGCCCGGTCGACACCGATGCCGCTCCTCCGCAACACGAGCCGCAGCGACAACCGTGGGCGCGAGCTCCGTACACTGCGCCGCCCGAGGTCGCGTACGATCTCCCGGTGATCTCCGAGAGCTGGAGCACCGAGAGGTTCTTCGTGTGGTGTCTCGCATGTGAACACAAGCCGCTCGAGCTCGAGGGTCAGACGATGCCGCATCAGCTGCAGTACGGCGCTGTTCGACCTCGATGCGCCGAGTGCGGCGAGTCGTGCGTCGACCTGCCGACGACCGCCATCTCGTGGCTCGACATCTTCCAAGACAGCATCGTCGGCTCGTGCTTCGCATGCACGGCTCGCGCCGCCGAGGCACTGCCACCCGATCAGCAACAAGTCGACGCCGACGGCGAGCTGGTGCCGATACTCCGACGCATTCGATTCGGCTTCCATTGTCGCGGCGAGCGTGCGACGCCGATCGTGATCGACGACGTTCCTCGCACGGTGTGCCGCGGCGACTCGCTCTCGACCATGACCGTGGCGCTGCCGAACGTCGTGCTCAACACGTCGGACGAGGACTCGGTCGATCAGATGTACGCCGAGCCGGTGCAGGTCGTGTTCCATCCGTGTGGCTGTCGCTACTCGGTGCCCGGATTCCAGATCAACGTGCAGCTGTACGCCGAGGGTCGCGGCGGCACCACGGGCACCGGCACGCTGCGCTCGCTGCTCGTGCGCAATCGCCAGCATCCCGAGCTGTTTGGCGAGTTCGTGCCGCGATGCTTCTCGGCCAACTGCGCCGGCATCGCATACCTGCCGACGTGCAAGATCCTCAAGCCCGAGCTGCGCGAGAGGATCAAGGAGTGGGCGGCTGTCGAGGCCGTGCTGGCCGACAACGGCATCCTGTGTCCGGGCTGCCAGAGCGCCTTCTATCCGTCGTCCGCCGGCCCGAAACAAGTACGTCGAGTCGCTCGAGACCCGTAGCCAGCTCGCTAACCATGAGCCGCGTGATTCAGTTCTGTTCTTCGTGCTCGAGTGAGATATGCGAGCAACACTCGACGCTGTGGCGCCTGTGTCCGCATGGCATCGTGATGCCGCCGCCCGATCGCTCGGCCGAGTTTGGAGCCTATCTCCAGGAACGCATCGCCGACGTCATGACCGAGGGCACCATGTGTCGGCCACCATGCTGTGCCACCAGCGGCGGCATCAAGGACGACGCCTGCACGCACATTCGATGCGCGGTCCATGGATACTGGTGCTACTTTTGCGAGAAGATGTGCTTCCAGGGCCACAACGACAACTGGCAGACCAACAAGTCGCGCTGTCCACTGTGGCTACAAGAGCACCCCGAGTGCAATGGCTCACCGGCCGTGGCACTCGCCAAGTTCCATCGCCTGCGAACCATCCGTCTGCTGCACGAGTTGCGTCACAACGACGCGTGGCCGCGCGATATCTTTGACTATCACTACCGTCGAATGCCCGAGGAGCTCGTCACGATTCGCATCGATGATCGCACCAAGATTCGACCCATCACGCTAGAAGAGCTCAATTCGTACCAAACCTTGGCGCGTCGAGTCGAGTATGCCATGCCATGAGTTCGATTGCTTCGATTAGATTGCTTCGATATCCATCCATAGCCGAGAATCCATATGATTCTCCAGCCAATGTCTCTCTACTGATTGCATTCCTCCTCGTAATACAGTCCCCCCCACACATGATATCATGTGTGTTGTTGTTCTTTATCAATCATTCTGCTGAATTGGATTCGATAGGATTGTAGAACGATGGCATTCGAGCTAGATTCTCGTTCACTTCCGCACTCTCGCTCGCGCTCGTATCTCAGTTGAGCACCTGATGGCTCATTCGTTTGCTGTTCTACACGCGTGATAACCACACCCTCCCCGTGACACTAGTACCTCCCACATCTCCCTTCTTCAAGGGACCTAGTTTGATAGAATGAGTGGGCCCAAGAGCAAGAGCAGGGCGATCACAGACGAATCGACTTCGGGACAATCGAGACAGATTCGACGATATACCGATGATGGCTCGCAAGTATTCGAGGTCTTGAGGTACACAACCGAACCCACCTCGAGCGCCAGAACGTCGCTCTCATAACCATCGATTTTGTGTGTGTGGCGGATAGTGTGATGCGCGGAGCCATGTATCTCTCGGGAGCAGCGATCGATGCGGCAGCGAGCTTGGCGTTGGTGCCTGATGAACATGGGTGAGTATCTCGCTCGCTGAGGTGCCCTGCGTGGAGCGAGGCGCCACGCACGATGCCTAACCCCCCACGCACGAGTGCGGTCAATGTAGGATCGCTCGTGTGCCAGCGGTGTGTCAGAGCAATCGAGCCAAGCGTGATGGCGAGCACTACCACATCACGTTGCTTAGTAAAGACGAGCTGCGTCGAGTGCTCGCGAGCATGCCGTCGAGCTCCGCCAACAAGAGCTCGGCCGTATCGAGTCTGCTGGATTCGATGGTCGAGTGGTTGGTCGATGATTGGGTCGATCTGGGGCTCGGTAAGGTCATCGATTCGACGACGAACGACAAGGCCTTCTTCAAGGTGCTCCGATGGCCTGGCGGTGCTGCTGTGCGGGAGCGACTGCAGCTGCCGCCATGTGACTTCCATATCACGGTCGGATTCCATCCCCATGACGTACACACGCTTCGAAAGAACGAGGACACGCTGATGATGATCGAACCAATCGATGAGAACGATGATGATGAGACTGCTGGCACGATTGGCACGGATGCCATGATCGAGATCGACATGGCGGCTCTCAAGAAGCGAGTGGCTGCTTGTCGCTCACCGGACGACTTCACTCGAGTACTCTCGACCGAACTACGCACTCAAGTACTCGAGGCATCGAGCATTCCAGTCTCGGATCGCGTGGTGCTCTACGGATTGGCGGCGTACTCGAACGAGAAGCTCGGCGACATCGAACGAGCGATCGACAATGCCGAGCGTGCCATCGCTCTCGGCCCATCGAACAGCATCGGCTACCTGCGCAAGGCCATGGCGCTGATGCACGCGAAGCGCTTCGCGGACGCGATCGTCGTGCTCGAGAGTGGTCTCCAACATGCTGCCGCCGTCGCCACCGATCGTGCCAACCTCGAGAAGGCGCTGGCTCGATGCCGCGAGAAGCTGCCCAGCTCCTCCTCAGCAGCAGCAGCGCCATCGACATTGATGGTCACGATACCAGCACTCGAACCCGACGATTCACCCACGACTACAACGACCTCCTCGAGTGCCGCCACGACCGAAGTGGCACTCTACAATTTCAGCTGGATCGTTCCGGGTCAGCTGGCGGGCATGCGAGAGCCCGAGAGCCGGGAGCAGATCGCGGCTCTGAACGCGCTCGGCGTCGGTCTGACGGTCGCGTGTGCCGAGCACGCCCTGCGCACGGCGCTCGTGCGCAATGCCGCCTTCCTGCCGGTCTTCCTGCGATGCGAGAACTTTCGCGCGCCGGCCGACATGATCTCGACCGAGCGCCTGGTACGACGAGCGCAAGACGTCATCTCGCACGGCAAGGCTGTCGTGGCACACTGTCCCGAAGGCTCCGGACGCACGTCGATCTTCCTGGCGTGCTATCTGATCCGCAACGGCCTCGAAGCGCGTCCGACCGGCACCGAAGCCGCGCAACCAGTTCACGACCCGGATGCAGCGGTCAAGATGAGCGCCACTCGAGTGATCGAGTACCTGCAGTCGGTGCGGCCCGGCAGCATCGAGGGCGAGGAGCAGGAGCAGTACGTGCACAAGTACGAGGCGTACGTGCGCCGTCGAACGCTGGCAGCTGCTCGAAAGGCAGCCGAGGCAGCTGCCACTCGATCGAACACCACACCGTACGCAGAATCTCACCCAATAGCTCGCTTGCTCGAGACGGCACTCACTCACTCATGGGTATTGCGGTGTAGTGAGGTCGATGCCAAGCAGCGCAAGGCAGCCGCCAAGAGTGCCCCCAAGTTCGTGATGCTCGTCGGCCTGCCAGGCAGCGGCAAGAGCACCTTCTCTTCGCGACTCGAAGTCGTACGTACCAGCGAGTGGCGTGCGAGAGTATGTGTGCAGCTGCTCACCATTACGATAGAGCGACGCAGGAGGCTGGATCCGCATCTCACAAGACGAGATCGGCTCGCGCAATGAGTGCGAGGACGCGCTGTGCAAGGCCGCCAAGAAGCCCAGCAACCGCATCGTGCTCGACCGCTGCAACGTCGATGCCGAGGACCGCAAGTACTGGCTCGATGTCGCCATGCGGCCCAAGGACGCCGTGGCGGTGTTCTTCGACGTGCCGGCCGAAGTGTGCATCGAGCGTGTGTCGGGTCGTGCCGACCATCCGACCATCGCACAGGGCAAGGGCGCCGGCATCGTGCGCTCGTTCGCCAAGAAGCTCACGGCACCGACGCGCGCAGAGGGCTTCACCAACGTCTACACCGTCTCGTCGATCGGCGATGCCAACGCGCTGCTACGGCGCTGGGGAGCGCTCGAGATTGCCCTCGATGACGAGGATGACGACGATGAAGAGGAGGAGCTCGAGTAGCCACAATAACATGGGAGTCAAATCAGATTGTATGGTAATGCGTGCGGCAGTATCACACATGGTAGTCATGGTTGGTGCGCGCCGAGTGGGCGGCAGTCACTCTGCAGCTCGTGCTGGTGGAGGTGCTACTCGTACGCGAGCATGGGATTGTCGGTCCATTCGGGCAGCGCTTCGCACGCAGCCTCGGCGGCCTCGGTGATCGGGAAGGCCCAGCATAGATAGAACGGCACCAGGTTCACGTTCGCCTGCTGCGACGTCATGATGATCCACTTCTCGATGATGGGTCCCTCCTCGCCGCTGCTGTGCAAGGCCTCGCGCTCCTCGTCGGAGAGCTCGCGGTACGCCCGGAAGAGGCGCTTGTAGTAGTCCCAGCCTCCGAAGGCGTCTCTGAGTTGCAGGAAGGTCGCGAGCGCCGTCCACACGCCCCTGCCGTTGGTGCCCAGCAGGCGTTGTTAGCGACTGGCCTCGCTCGCATCGTGGCACCCGTACCAGTCATGCTCAAAGTTCTTGCCGCCGGCAATGTACTCCTCGATGTACTTCCTCTGCATCTCGGGGCGCGCACTCTCGTTCACCGCGTTGGCCTTCGTGCAGTGCTCCATGCCGTAGAGCGTGAACAGGTTGACGCTCGATTCAGTGCCGCCCGACATGCCCCAGTCGCGGTTCTCTGTCATTGGCACGCGCATCAGGAGTGGCCCGCGATCGAGAGCTCGAGAGAGGCAGACTCACACACACGTACGATGGTTGTGGCCAATCTCGTGCATCACGCCCCAGTCGCCCTCTCGCTTGAGTGCCTCGGGGTCCGTGTAGCCAGGCACCGATTCGTTGTGCGCCATGATCTGGATCAACGAATGCCACCACGCAACGAGTCAGATCGAGCGATCATCTCGCTCATAGGCGAGCGGCAGAGCTTGGGGTTCGTACCGGATAGCCGCAGAACATCCAGCCATAGGTCTAGCAGATATGGTCACGAGAGTCAGTTGGCGGCGCCGCGAACGAGACAGGCCAGAATAGCAGCACCGCGTACCAGTTGAATATCCGACACCAAGCGGAACGGCCTCGGACGCTCATGTGGAATGCCCGACAAGTCCGCGTACGCATCGAGCACGGAGCTGTAGAACTTGCACAAGCCTGCCAGCCATCATCGAGCGTCAGCGAGTTGTTCTCGTGTATGGCAGCAGCTTCACGATACCGTCGGGATCCATGATCTTGTGAATGTCGGCAGCTGGCACCGTCAAGATCATCTTCTCGCCCTCGATCTCGCCCCTAGAAAGAGAGAGCGACCTCTGCCTGATTACCAATCTGCTCGATACGTGATGGAATGGCGGTGCGAGTACCATGGAGCGCGACACTCCTTGCGTTGGCGGTGCCACTCCTTCATCGAGGTCTTGCCTTGGCGGTACCACGGCATGGCGACTGCGCCAGAGATGTAGACGTCGAGTTGGCCTTGATCGCAACCGACAGGAACGCCGATAAAGATCGGACCACCGAGGATCGAGGCCACGGTCGTGGCCGGCTCCTTCAACGGCCAACGCCAGCTGACGACCGGGAATCGTGGCTGCCTCAACAACAATGTACAACGCGCGCGTTAACGAGCAGGCTCATAGTTCTCTCCTTGACGATGGCGTTGGCGATGACACCTACCCAATGCTTGTAGCTTCGAAAGTCGACTGGCGACTGCGCGCCGATGATGACCACGAAGCCGGCATCGACGCATTCGTCGGGGATCGCGATCGTGATCGTCTCGCCGGCAGGAGCGTAGAGACCCGTGGAGCGCCACGCAGGCTCTTTGGCATCGTCTCCATCGTAGCGAGGATCGATGCCGGCGTACGAGCCATCGATGACGATCGCGGCATCGAGGTGCTCGGCGTCGTCGGGCACGGCACCCGGAAAGAACTCGTGAGCCGGATGGGCCGTGATATCAGCCGCAGGAGCCACGGAGGCCCACGCGACCTGCGCACAAGCCGCGAGTCTCTGACGTTCGTTGCCATGATGATCGACATCGAACGGTTGGTCCGGAGTGGGATTGATGGTGAAGGCATCGTCGCCGAGTGCCTCTTGAAGACGCTCGTAGTACTCGAGAGGAGCGGCCTCAAGTGCCAGACGCAGGGTGCTGCAGGCGCTCGCGAGAGCCTCGCTCTTGGCAGCGTCGTCCGACACACACTCGAAAGCCGCCTCGACATGCAACAAGCTCTCACGAGCGGCCTCGGCACTCTCCAAGACGCTGAGCTTGCAATGGTCGCGTGATTCGGTCGTGAGATGGATGCCCGTGTCGGCCAGCAGTCGCTCGAACATGCGGCGCACCAGAGGCCGGTACGCCCATCCATTGCCCAGCACCAAGACGCCGCCGCCGATCTCGCTCACCCAACGACGAACGGCATCGATCGCGTCCTCACATTCCTGTGGCGCCTTCGTGTCATACCAACTCTCGAGATTGCCGAGCGCCAGCACCAACACCGAGCCGGCGTCGAGGCCGTCGAGCTCCGATGGCGTGGTGGTCGTGATGGCGCTGCACTTGTCGTCGTGCTCGAAGCGATCGACCAGCTCGGAGTTGGCGCGAAGCCACGCATCCTCCTCGGCGCACAGTCCGAGATGCAGCGTGTACGTGTCCGAGTTCGGGCCGCCGAGGTACTCGAAGACGGCCGCCAAGAAGGCGCCATTGTCGTTGTTGTCGGTGGCGTTCGCCTCGTAGATGAAGAGCGTGTCGTCCGACAGCACGACCACGCGGCCCTCGCCGAGCTCGCTCGCGGCAGCCACAGACACCGACGGCGGAGCTCGAGCAGGCTTGGTCTTCTTGGAGTGGTGTCGGTCGTCGGGCTTGGTCTTCTTCTTCTTATTCTTGGGCGCCGGCGGATCGAACGAGGCCTGCACCAAGGTGGCGGCCGTTTCGCCCGACACGACGAGCGGCGACAGGTTGTAGTCGGAATCTACGAACACTGCCTCGAGAGAGCCGATAGCCTCGTAGAGTTGATCCATCGAGGAGGGTTGCTGGTTGTGGCTGCTGGGATTGTACTGCCACTGCAGTGATGTCAGCAGGTTGTTGATGGTGGTGTTGGTGAGGCAGGGAAGCGATGCGACAATCGATGCTCGAAGCGACACTCCCGCGCGAATGCTCAATCGAACGATGAATTGTGTGTGATTGGTTTGGTACATTGGAAGAGATCGTGCTCACAACGCATGCATATTGTGCAGCCTGACTGGAATATATGTGAGTGAGTGAGTGAGTGAGATATCGAGACCCATCGTTCGAGACGACGATCATCATGATGTCGAGAGATGATTCATCATCGTCGTAACTATCATCAAAGGAACGAGAAGATCTCGAACAAGAGCTCGTTCGGAATCATCGACATCGCCGAAGAATCATCGACCAGCGATCGAATCATCGTCATCGTCGACACTACTCGCTTCATCGATGATGGTGCATATCGATGGAGATCTGGTCGCCAAGTGAACGTGTCGGCAAGCCATTGATTGGCTCCAATCAGATGCACTCGATTGCTTGTCGCGAAGGCGATGAGACCTCGATGCTCGTCGAATGCAACGTTCCATGGCTTCTCGCGACCACAATCGAACGATGAGATGGGATGGCCTTCGTGAGTGAATGATTGCAATCGATAGTTATCGGTGTCGGCGACGATGATTCGACCTTGGTTATCGATGCACACTCCTTGGGGATATTTGAACTGGCATGGTTGCTTGCCTTGAGAGCCGAACTCGAACAAGAACGAGCCATCGATCGACGACAATACTTGCACTCGATGATTGTGGGCATCAATGACAATGATTCGATGTCGATCATGATCGATCGCAACGCTCGATGGATATCTGAACTCGCCAGGTTGAGATCCTCGATTGCCGATCTCGAACAAGAACGAGAGATCGATCAACGACAAGAACACCAATCGATCGTTGTTGGTATCGGCGATGATGATGCGATGATGATGCTTGTCGATCGCAATGCCTCGAGGATAGTAGAACTCGAGATCTCTTGATCCACGATGGCCGATGCACGACAAGAACGATTGCTCGCTCAATGACCATGATTGGACTCGCTTGTTGCCGCTATCAGTGACGAGGATGCGATCATGATCGTGATCGATCGCAATCATCTCAGGATGCTTGAGCTGGCCTGGTTCGTCGCCTTCCTCGCCGAGCTGGGACACGAACGAGCCATCATCGCACGAGAATACTTGCACTCGATGCTTACTGCTGTCAACGACGAGCAAGAGACCTCGATGATGGTCGAACACCAAGCCTGATGCAAGCTCGAACTGGTCGTCATACTTGGCGCCGATCGAGAGCATGATTCGAGCATCACGATCAAGAGCATCGTCTCCCATGTTGTACGACGACGAGCCACACACACGAGACGGGGCGGGAGAGAGCGACGCAACACACCACGAGAGCGACGACGACGACGAAGGAACAAAGAACAGCACCTCCCTCCCTCACACACGAGAGAAGAGCCCGCTCTCAATCGAACGATGAATTGTGTGTGATTGGTTTGATACATTTGGAAGAGATCGTGCTCACAACGCATGCATATTGTGCAGCCTGACTGGAATATATGTGAGTGAGTGAGTGAGTGAGATATCGAGACCCATCGTTCGAGACGACGATCATCATGATGTCGACTGAGATGATTCATCATCGTCGTAACTATCATCAAAGGAACGAGAAGATCTCGAACAAGAGCTCGTTCGGAATCATCGACATTGTCGACTCATCGACCAGCGATCGAATCATCGTCATCGTCGAGACTGTGCGCCTCATCCATGATGGTGCATATCGATGGAGATCTGGACGCCATGTGAACGTGTCGGCAAGCCATTGACCGGCTCCAATCACATGCACTCGATTGCCTGCCGAGAAGGCGATGAGACCTCGATGCTCGTCGAATGCAACGGCCCATGGCTTCTCGGAGCCGCAATCGAACGATGAGATGGGATGGCCTTCGTGAGTGAATGATTGCAATCGATTGTTGCTGAAGTCAGCGACGATGATTCGGCCTTGGTTATCGATGCACACTCCTTGAGGGTACTTGAACTGGCCTGGTTGATCGCCTTTGGAGCCGAACTCGAACAAGAACGAGCCATCGATCGACGACAGTACTTGCACTCGATGACTTTCGGTATCAATGACGATGATTCGATGTCGATCATCATCGATCGCAACGCCCGATGGATATCTGAACTCGCCAGGCTGAGATCCTTGGTTGCCGACGGAGAACAAGAACGAGAGATCGATCGACGACAAGAACGCCAATCGGTGATTGTGGGTGTCGACGATGATGATGCGATGATGATGCTTGTCGATCGCAATGCCTCGAGGATAGTTGAACTCGAGATCTATTGATCCACGATGGCCGATAGATGACAAGAACGATTGGTCGCTCAATGACCATGATTGTATGCGATTGTTGCCGCTATCAGTGACGAGGATGCGATCATGATCGTGATCGATCGCAAGGCTCTCAGGATGCTTGAGCTGGCCTGGTTGGATGCCCTTCTCACCGAACTTGGACACGAACGAGCCATCATCGCACGAGAATACTTGCACTCGATGATTGATGTTGTCGACGACGAGCAAGAGACCTCGATGATGGTCGAACGCCAAGCCAATAGGGCAGTTGCACATGCCGCCATCATACTTGGCGCCGATCGAGAGCTTGATTCGAGCATCTCGATAATGAGCATCGTCTCCCATGTTGTACGAAGACGAGCCACACACACGAGACGGGGCGGGACAGAGCGACGCAACACACCACGAGAGCGACGACGACGACGAAGGAACAAAGAACAGCACCTCCCTCCCTCACACACGAGAGAAGAGCCCGCTCTCAATCGAACGATGAATTGTGTGCGATTGGTTTGGAAGGTATTCGATTCAATTGATAGATAAATCACGATAGATAGCTTGATACATTGCTGGGTTGGTTCACATCACGGTGCCTATGTGGCTGGCGCCCTGATCAAGCGCTCCTCTGCGAGAAGCGGCTCGAACGACTCGATGAACTCGTCGCTCTTGGCCCTGACGCTCTCGCGCACCACCACGCCACCGAAGCCGATAAAGATGTCGGCCGGTGGACGTGCCTCGGCGTCGGTCATGCCGTCGCCGATCATGGCCACGACGTCGCACCGGTAGTGGTGCTTGATGTGCGCGACGGCAGCGGCCTTGCCTCCCGAGCGCGACGTGAACGCCTCGGGGTCGTAGCCGAGATAGCGGCCTTCTGCGTCGGCGTCCGAGAAGATCAGGCGGTTGGCAAAGACGTGCGAGCGCGGCAGACCGAGCGCATCGGCCACGTGGTGCACCATGAGCTCGAAGCCGCCCGAGACGAGGAAGACCAGCACGCCGCGCGCGAGCAGCAGCTGCGTGAGCTCGTGCACGCCGGCGACGAGAGCAGGCGGCGCAAAGTAGGTCTGGATGCAGCGGTCGATATCGGCACGCGTCGGGCGAATGTGATCGAGGCGCTGCTCGAGCGCCTTCTCGAACGGAATCGAGCCAGCCATGGCCTGCTGCGTGAGCGCGCTCACCGGACGACCGCAGAGCTCCGCCACGAGATCCAAGCCCTCATGCGGAATCACGGTACTATCGACATCGAAACACACGGCCTGAACACGATGCCACACGTGACGAACCGACTCGGAGCGTAGACGCGAGTGAGGTTCGTGAGGGAGCTCCGCCATGTTGCCTGATGTTGTTGGAGTTGATCGGCAAACGAACAGCAACCAATATCGCGAAACAGCGAAACAGCGAAATAACGAAATAACGAAACAGCGAAACAGCGAAACAGCGAAACAGCGAAACAGCGAAACAGCGAAACAGCGAAACAGCGAAAGAGCGGGTAATGGTGGGCGGAAAAAGCGAAACCCGCCAGCGAGAAATCGCAGCGAGGAGTGAGCGAAACATAAGGCCCGTCCTTCGTCCTCAGTGCTCCGCCCTTCATTCATTACCCGCCTCTCCTCCTCAGCCACACCACAACACCGCGAGCCTCGTCCAAACCCAAACCCCAAAAACCCAAGCCCAAACCCCAACTCCTACTCCTCCTTCGCACACCGGTTAACAGAGATGGCGTACAACTTCTACCCGCCCAGCTCCTCGGCAGCCATCTCCATTCCCTCGTCGTCGTCCATTCCCATGGTGGCGTCGTCGTCTTTGCAGCAGCAGCAACAATCGCAGCAGCAGCAGCAGCAGCTCAATGAAGCTCGCAGCCTCGGCTCGTTGCTCGAGATGCCGACCTTCAACCAGCCGTCGGCGCCCGAGCCGGCACTGCCGACCTCCATGTCGGTCAACCTCGACACGCTCATGTCTCCGTCGTCGGGCTCGTCGTACCTCTCGTCGGCCGTGACGCTCAGCCAGTTACAGCAACAGCAACAACAACAGCAGCAGGCACATCAAGCCCCGCAGCAGGGCGGCGGTGGTGCCGACGAGCTGCAGAAGAAGTACAACGAGCTCAACGAGCAGCAGAACTTTATCCGCCAGCTGCAGGACCAGCAGAAGGATCGCCTCAAGCAGCTCGAGGAGCAGGCCAAGCTCAAGCAACAACAACAGCAACAGCAGCAACAGCAGCAGCTCCAACAACAACAGCAACAGCAGCAACAGCAGCTTCAACAGGTGCCGTCACACTACCAGCAACACCCGCCGCAGTCCGTGGGACAGTTTGATCTCTCCTCGTTCGGCCGCAACAACCTCAGCCCCTTCGGCGCCACGTCGCCGGCCGCTGCTGCTACTGCCTCGGCCAACACCACCGCCACCGCCACCACGCCCTCGAACATGGGCACTTCGGGCGCTGCCACGGTCGCCGCCACGACCTCGCCCACTGCCACGACCACCGCTCCCGCGGCGGGAGGCAGCTCGCAGGCCGCCACGACGCAGCAGCTCCAGTTCATGCGCTGGGTACGTGTGCGCGTGCGCGCGCTCGGCTCGCCGCCACAGCCCTCGCCCTCTAACCTCTCGCGGCGCATTAGGTGCAAGAGCATCTCGAGAAGATGAGCAAGTTCATGGTCGACGTCGAGCGCAAGGTCGACACGCTCGAGGGCCGCGTGCAGGAGGTGCTCGCGCTTCAGCGCATCCAGCAGGGCGAGAAGCAGGAGATCCTCCAGGCGCTCAACGGCATTCGCTCCGAGGTGTCGTCGATGCGCGCCCAGCCTCCTCCTCCGTCGTCGTCGTCGAGTGCCGTCGCGGCGGCATCGCAATCGCCCACCATCATGCCACCGTCGTCGGTCGGCAGCGCGTACTCGGCTGGTTTCAAGAGGTACCTCGTCACTCTCATCGCCACGTGTTGGTCGTGCGTGCTGCTCGCTGACACCGCCGTTCTACGCCAGCCACGCGCTGCAGGTCGAGGACGACGCCGAGATCGCCAAGCGAATCCAGGCTGAGATCGATGCCGAGGAGCGCAGGCAAGCTGCCGAGCGTGCTCCTGCCTCTGCGCCCATCAGCGCCAGCGCGCCGGCCACCGAGCCGTGTCCCGTGTGCCGCCTCTCGTTCGCGACGCAGGCCGAGTTGAACGTGCACGTGCAGTCGCACTTTGACGAAGGCCCGTCGCCGGTCGTTGGTGGAGCCACCGTACCTTCGGGCTCGACCAACGCCGCAGCAGCAGCCGCCGCCGCCGCAGCTGGCGCAGGCTCGGCCACGTCGCCCAGCAGCGGCGAGGAGAAGGGCTCGTGGTGGAAGCGCATCTTTGGCGCCGAGGCTGCCAACGCCTCTGCCGCCGCCAACGCTGCCAACCCCGGAGCCGCGAAGGAGACCGGCGTGCCACAGCCACCAGTGTTCTCGTACGCACCGGCGCAGGTGGCCGGAGCCACTGCCACCAAGCTGCCGCCCAACGCACAGCTCGTCACGCAACGCGGAATGCCCGCTGGCATGTACTACAGTACGTTCTCTCTCTCTTATTCTCATTCTCGCGATAGTGGCGCGTCGCTCACTCAGTGCCCCCAATCCACAGCGAGCCAACTGCCCACGATGCGCCCGGCCGGCACGTACCCTGCCCCCGACGCGAGCTATGGCGCGCAGCAAGTGGCCTACTACCCGCAGCAATCGCAGCTGCTGACGCCGCAGCAGCAACAGCAGCTCATGGCGCAGTACCAGCAGCAGCAGTATCTGCAGATGCTACAATTGCAGCAACAACAGCAATTGCAGCAACAGCAGCAGTAGTTGTAGTAAGCTGCTCCTACTGCTCGTTCTCGTCCATATCTATCTATCCAAGCGCCAAACTCTCCTCGTTCTCTCTCGCTCTCTCGCGGTCGTGTTGTTGTGCCCGCTTCTCTCTCGTGTACCTAGCCCCTCGCCTTTTGTGTACGGCAGCCTGTGCAAATAGATCTCCTGTCTCACGACAACGATGACCATAATCACCACTCGCGCAAGTCTTCAGCCTCGTTCTGCTGTGCTCGTGCTCGTTCTGCTGCTGCTGTGCAACGAGACGCGTCTGATTGGCGCGCGTGTTATTCCATCAGAGAGAGAGAGAGAGAGAGAGAGAGAGCGAGAGCGATGCTATGGAGCACTCGCAGAGGCAGCGGCACCGCGCGCGTTACAGGTAGGCGTTCTCAATGTCGGTGACGCTGTAGGCACTCTCGGCCGATCGCGGCATGGTCTTGCCCTGCTCGACGACGTGCCTCAGTTGGTCCTCGATGTCGCGCTCGCTCAGGTTCGCCAGGTCGAAACGCTTCTCGACGCCAAAGTCTGCGCAGCCGATACGTCAGCGCCGCTCGCGCAGGTGGCTCTCGTGGTGGCGGCGGTGAGCATCGTCACGTACCGAAGCGCGCAAAGAGCACGGGGTTGAGTCCGGGAGCGTCGCGAATGAGGAACGGCAAGCCGGGATTGAGGGTCTTGAGGTCGGTGTAGTTGTTCTGGAGGAAGGCACGCACAGGCGCCGAGCCGGCTCCCTCAGGGCAAAAGTTCCATCGCAACTCGCGCACCGAGGTCGATAGCAGTGCTCGCCAAGACATGGTGGTGGTGGTGGTGGTCTAGTGTGAGATGGACGAGAGAGAGGGCAACGAAGCGATTGATGCGCGTGATCGATCGATCGATCGAGAGAAGGAAGGAGATCGATTAAGGGAGGGTGGAGTTAAGCTCGCTTCGTGTTGATCTATGGTTTGCTTGAGGAATCGAAACTCGCTTGGTTGTTTGCTGGTGCCGCTGTTCCGATCACATCCATCCATCCATGATGGCGACTGACTCGGTCCCTGATGCCACCCCAAGCAATGAACAGCAGCAGGAGCAGAAGAAGAAGACGCCAGTGGTGATGTTGGTGGTCGGTATGGCCGGCAGTGGCAAGACGACCTTCATGCAGCGTATCGCATCACAGCTCTACTCGCGATCCATGGCCAAACGAGCCGTCGAACTCGAACGAATCCTCGCACAAGCCAGAGCTGCTTCTGCTGCTGCTGGTGCTGCAGGTGAACCTGACTCCACAACATCGACATCGACATCGACAGAACAACAAGCTCCCACATCGCAAGATGATTCCGCCACTGCTTCGACATCGTCCGCTGCTGCGGCTGCTTCAAGCAACAACGACGCTGATGCTGATGCTGATGCTGCTGCCAAGACCGCTGCTTACATTATCAATCTCGATCCAGCCGTGCTGCACGTACCGTTCCCGACCAACATTGATATCCGCGACACGGTGAACTACAAGGAGGTCATGAAGCAGTATCGCCTGGGTCCCAACGGCGCCATCATGACGTCGCTCAATCTCTTCTCGACACAGTTCCATCAGGTCGTGAATCTGATCGAATCCAAGGCTCAAGACCTCGAGTACGGATCGCCGACATTCACGTTCGCGTCGTGGCGTCGACCACCACCTCGCTGCCTCGCTCACCCAATGTCCAATGTAGTTACGTTCTCGTCGATACGCCAGGCCAGATCGAAGTGTTCAACTGGTCGGCATCGGGATCCATCATCTTGGGCTCGCTGGCGTCGGCCTTCCCGACCGTCATGTGCTACGTGGTCGACACGCCTCGGTGCGCCAGCCCGTCGACCTTCATGTCCAACATGCTGTACGCGTGCAGCATCCTGTACAAGAGCCGCCTGCCGTTGATCTTGGTCTTCAACAAGACCGACAGCTTGCGCCATGAGTTTGCGATCGAGTGGATGACGAACTTTGACGCGTTCCAAGACGCCGTCAGCCACGAGAACTCGTACATGTCGGGGCTCACGCGCTCCATGAGCCTGGTGCTGGATGAGTTCTATCGCAACCTCCGAGTACGTCTCACTCCCACGCTCTCTCGCTGGCTCGTTTGCGTGAGCTACATTTGCTCAACCTGCGCGTCAACTCTAGAGCGTTGGCGTGTCGTCGATGACCGGCCAAGGAGTCGACGACTTTTTTGATGCGGTCGACCAGGCCAAGATCGAGTACCAGCAAGAGTATCGCGTGTACTACGAGAAGCGCATGCAGGAGAAGCACGAGAACGAGGAGGCCGACAAGCAAGAGAACCTCACTCGCCTGGAGCGTGATCTGGCTGACGAGCAGCACGAGCGATAGCCGTAGCGAATACACCAACGAACCAACGAACGAATCGAGAGAACGGGGAGGTTTACTTGGGTTAGGGGATGGATTTCGTGACAGAGATGGCTGCAAGGAGGAGAGAGATCGATTGCCGCAGTTCGGAATCGAATCGAACGAACAGCAGCAATCGAGCCGCTCGTCGTTCCGGCAGGTGGTAACAACATACTGAGGGCTCAACTATCTTTTCGGCGCATGCTTCAACAAACAACTCGCATGCCACACACAGAGAGGAGAAGAGGAGATAGAGAAGAGAGGGAGAGACACACGACGGTAACAAGGACTTGATGGCGATGGCGATGATGGCAGGCTCTGCTTACGCAACAGGACGGAACTGCTTGTGCTCGAGCAACATGTGGTTGTCGGCCGGGAGACCCAAGCAGGCCTTGAGGATGTTCTCGATGCAAGCTCGTTGCTTGGCGAGCGCGTTG
>Ga0209935_1003222_pt1 | contig 17348 bp, 15 predicted proteins | sample ThiBio_1000_plan_2_FD_183958 | JGI IMG/M metagenome (GOLD analysis project Ga0209935, IMG submission 183958) | Wastewater bioreactor microbial communities from Cape Town, South Africa - Thiocy_cont_1000_plan (SPAdes) | ecosystem: Engineered > Bioreactor > Thiocyanate-remediating >... | reverse complement strand
TCGGCAGTGGCGGCCTGGAACACGGTGACGGTCGTGTTGGTCGACATGCAGATCAAGCCGCTCGACACCACGAACGGATCGCACACGCTTCCCTTGGCAGGGCTCGGGTTGCCGCTCCTGAGCTTCAGCGACACGGGCTCGTCAAAGTGCGTGATCGGGAACGTGGCTTGGGCGTAGCCAGAGCAGAAGCCAGCGAGCGACGAAAGAGAGTCCTTGCTCGAGATTCGAAAGTTGACGGTGCTGGCGCAGAGAGCCGCGGCCACGAAGGCGAACGCCACGCCGAGAATCGCAACGTGGAGATGTTGGATCGTGGGAGGATGTCCAACAATGAGTGGAGCAGTGGAAAGAGAGCTCAGTATTGCAGAAGGAGGAGGCGCCAACAACACAAGCCTTGGGTTGCTTTGTGTGCGCCGTTCGTTCTTCTGTCGCGGCGCCTTATTGGGAAATGTTGGACCGCCGTCGCGTGCAGAGGTGGCTGGCGTCCCTTAGGAAGGGGAATAAGGGTGGGAGTACCCTGGTACTTGCTAGCAGAGCCTTGGTTTGCTTCTCATGTAGAATGAGAGCCTAGGTTTGCTTTTCATGTACTGGATGGCTCGTCTGCTTCGTTCGCCTTCGTGCTGTTCTTTGCTTCGTTCCTTCGTCGTCGTCGTGACCCTGTTGCACGACCACCACGAGTTTCTGCGTCCAGCTTCAGTCTTGAGTATGATGATCTGCCGCGAGCACGTTCTGGCTCACTTGCTTGTGATCGGGCTGTTGGCAGCTCTCTTGCACGCGAGCCAGGCGAGTGCTTTGGCGCCTGAAGTCTCTTCGCCCAATGATTACCAACGTGGCACTAGGGACGTAGCCTTATCGGCGACGGACATGCCACCGTTCCAGGGTACTGCTATCTGACCTTTTCTATCTCTCTCTCTCTCTCTCTCTACCATCAGATGGCGCATGGCGCCGCTAGATCGACCAGCTCTGGCACGCGAAATATGACTCGGACAGTGCGAGCGGCGCGCTCACTCAAGCTCTCCATTGCTATCCCCTTCCCCGAGAACACTTACGGAGCCTCTCTCGCACGCGCAGATTCTGGACTTTTACCCGAACTCTCCAACCAAGCTTCTCCTGCCCTGGCTGTTCAACAAGGTGCTGGCAGAAACTTGGCTCGGTTGGTGTCCACCGTACCACCAAATCAAGGTGCGCGATCCAGTGGCAAGGTTCGCCGATGGGAATCGAAGCCGACGTGAATCTTAGTGAGAGGCTCACCAACCTTGGTTGGCCTGTGGCACTTCCACTGGTGATACTTGGCCTTCGAGCAGTCTCGGCTTTGATGGATCTGTACTCCGCCACCAACGGAACCAACTGGACGCTGAAAACGAACTGGCTGTCTGGCGATCCTTGCGCCAACATGTGGATTGGAGTTTTCTGTACTGGAGGGCTCATTACCTCGCTGTATGGGAGTCGTTCGTTTCATCAATACGCCATCTACTTCATTGTTCGCACGATGAATCTCACCTCCTCTCCTCCAACCTAGTCGCTTGAACTCCAATCAACTGTCGGGAACCATTCCATCAACCATCGGATCGCTGACCGATTTTCAAACCCTGTACGGAAACCGTCTCAACCTGTCAACGAGAGTCATACTTCAGTGCTCATGAAATGGCAACTCAATCCACTGACTCTCACTCGATCTCTTTGGTTCTATTGCAGCTACTTGAACTTCAATCAACTCTCGGGAAGCATTCCATCGGAGATTGGATCGCTCACCAATCTTCAAACCCTGTACGAAACCCATCTCAACCAGTCAACGAGAGTCATTCTTCAGTACTCATTAAATGACAATCAACTCACTCTCACTCGATGTCTTTGGTTCTATTGCAGCTACTTGGGCTTCAATCAGCTCTCGGGAAGTATTCCATCAACTATCGGATCGCTCACCAATCTTCAATACCTGTACGAGATCCAACCGCTCATTTCTCAATGAGAGACATTATCATCGTCACCATCGATTCTCGAGTCATTCTTAGTGCTCACGAAATGGCAACTCCATCAATATCAATCACTCTTTCCTCACTCACTCTCGTCCATGTTATTGTGGTTCGATTGTTCTGATACAGCTACTTGCAAATCAATCAACTTAATGGAACCATTCCGTCAACCATCGGATCTCTCACCAATCTTCAAACCCTGTACGAGACTCTTCAGTACTTATGAAATGGCAACTCAATCAATATCAATCAACTCTTCACTCACTCGTCGATGTTCTTATGATTCGATTGTTCAATGGCACAGCTACTTGAATGTCAATCGTCTCTCTGGAACTATTCCATCAACCATCGGATCGCTCAGTAATCTTCAAACCCTGTACGGAGAACTATCTCAACCTGGTGAATGGGAGACGACATCATCAAACTCTATCGATTCTCGAGTCACTCTTCAGTGTTTATGAAATGGCAACTCAATCAATATCAATCAACTCTGCACTCACTCACTCGTCGATGTTTTTATGATTCGATTTTTCGATGGCACAGCTACTTGTACTCGAATCAAGTCACGGGAAGCATCCCATCAACCATCGGATCTCTCACCAATCTTCAAACCCTGTACGGAGAACTATCTCAACCTGGTGAATGGGAGACGACATCATCAAACTCTATCGATTCTCGAGTCACTCTTCAGTGCTCATGAAATCGCAACTCAATCAATATCAATCAACTCTGCACTCACTCGCTCACTCGTCGATGTTCTTATGATTCGATTGTTCAATGGCACAGCTACTTGAATGGCAATCGTCTCTCTGGAACCATTCCATCAACCATCGGATCGCTCACCAATCTTCAAACCCTGTACGGAGAACTATCTCAACCTGGTGAATGGGAGACATCATCAAACTCTATCGATTCTCGAGTCACTCTTCAGTGCTCATGAAATCGCAACTCAATCAATATCAATCAACTCTGCACTCACTCACTCACTCATCGATATTATTGTGATTTGATTGTTCGAGTACACAGCCAATTATCCGTCAATCAACTCACGGGAAGCATCCCATCAACCATCGGATCGCTCATTACTCTTCAATACATGTACGAGAACCATCTCCACCTGCTGAATGAGAGACATCATCAAACTGTCAACTCTTTGTTCACTGCTCATGAAATGCACGATTATAGCGACTTCCACTCCAATCAACTCTCGGGAAGCATTCCATCAACCATTGGATCGCTCACCAATCTTCAATCCCTGTACGGAGAACTATCTCAACCTGGTGAATCAGAGACATCATCACCAAACTCTGTTGATTCCCGTGCTCACTCACTCAATATCAATCAACTCTTGACTCACTCACTCGCTCACTCATGATATCTCACTCACTCACGTCGAGTACACAGCGTATTGATCTACAATCAACTCTCGGGAAGCATTCCATCAACCATCGGATCGCTCACCAATCTTCAAACCCTGTACGGAGAACTATCTCAACCTGGTGAATGGGAGACGACATCATCAAACTCTATCGATTCTCGAGTCACTCTTCAGTGCTCATGAAATGGCAACTCAATCAATATCAATCAACTCTGCACTCACTCCCTCCCTCGATGTCTTTGGTTCTATTGTTCGTGGACAGAAACTTGGGCGCCAATCAGCTCTCGGGAACCATTCCATCGATAATAGGATCGCTCAGTAATCTTCAATCCCTGTACGAGCACTATCTCTTTCCAGCTTCAACTCTATCGAATCACAGTTCAACCCTCTCTAAACTGGTTGATGTGCTTGAATTTGTTGCAAACAGCGACTTCCAGAACAATCAACTCTCGGGAACCATTCCATCAACCATTGGATCACTCACCGATCTTGAGTTTCTGTACGAGAGCCATCTCAATCTTGCGTCTGCTACTGCTATTCCAGCCTAGGATTGATTGTAATGGTTGATTCATCTGCGCGCAATAGCTACTTATCCTCCAACCAACTCTCGGGAACCATTCCATGGACCATTGGGTCGCTCGTCAAACTTGTAATTCTGTACGAACATCATTCACATCCCGTAGATCTGCACTGGCACGGTCTCACTCATCGACTCACCCATGATTTCACAGCGAATTGTACTCGAATCAACTGTCAGGAACCATTTCATCGACCATTGGATTACTTATCAATCTCCAGTACCTGTACGACAACAGTAGCTCGGTTGCTTCCATCATCGTCAGTCGCTCATTTGTGTGTATCATTGCAATCGACGATCCAATTGGCAGCTACTTGGACTACAATCAGCTCACAGGAACCCTACCATCGACCATTGGATCGCTTACGAATCTGCAATACCTGTACGAACCCCTACATACAGGACAACTTGGTCTTCCGGTGCATTGTGACATGTGTTGACTTCCGACAACGGTCTCTCTCTCTCTTGATACGTGTCACCCCGAACTGTGACATATCTGCAACATCCATTGGATGAGATACCAGACTGCTTCACGGAAATCAACTTTCGGGCGCCATTCCATCGACCATTGGATCACTCACTAATCTTAAATACCTGTACGATTCCAATCAACCTTCCAGCCCTCTCCGTTCTTTGCGCCTTCGTGGTTCCTCTTCCCGCGCTGTCGCGGCACCACTTTCAACATGGGAGAGTCCTACTTATCGGCATGTGGCTAAATAGCTACTTGTATGGAAATCAACTCTCGGGAGCCATTCCATCAACTATTGGATCTCTCACCAATCTTCTTGCTCTGTACGAAAGCGCTGCTTATTTTTCGATTTGTGTCGCAAATATCGGTTTTCTTTTGTTGGGATTATCACCGTGCCGAAAGGCGCAAGGAACTCAAAGAAATGGCTGTGACTCCCTATTGGTATCAGCGATATGGAAGGTAATCAACTCTCGGGGACCATTCCATCGACCATCGGATCGCTCACCAGTCTTCAAGTTCTGTACGACTGCGACCGTTTCTTCATCTTCACCAGGTCATTCTCCACAAAAGCCTAATTCGTCGTTCTTCTCCAACATCAGCTACTCGAATCAACTCTCGGGAACCATTCCATCGACCATTGGATCTCTCACCAATCTTCAAGAACTGTACGAACACCAATCTCAACCTCTCGTCACCAAATCTGGCCGACTATCGAGTGATTACTCTGTATATTCAAGGAGGAACCACTGAATTTCTCGACTCACTCCTTCGACTCTCTCTGATGTTATAACTCGATTGCTCGATGGCAGCCTTTTGGAGTCGAATCAACTCTCGGGAGCCATTCCATCGACCATTGGGTCTCTCGTCAATCTTCAACATCTGTACGACTGCGACCGTTTCTTCATCTTCACCAGGTCATTCTCCACAAAAGCCTAATTCGTCGTTCTTCTCCAACATCAGCTACTTGTACTCGAATCAACTCTCGGGAACCATTCCATCGACCATTGGATCTCTCACCAATCTTCAAGAACTGTACGAACACCAATCTCAACCTCTCGTCACCAAATCTGGCCGACTATCGAGTGATTACTCTGTATATTCAAGGAGGAACCACTGAATTTCTCGACTCACTCCTTCGACTCTCTCTGATGTTATAACTCGATTGCTCGATGGCAGCCTTTTGGAGTCGAATCAACTCTCGGGGACCATTCCATCGACCATTGGGTCTCTCGTCGATCTTCAAGGCCTGTACGAGACTCACATTCACCCCTATCTCAGCAAACGATATGAACCCACTAATAGATTCATTCGTTCAATTGTATGCAGAGAGCTGAATTACAATCAACTCTCAGGAAGCATTCCATCAACCATTGGATTGCTGCTTAACCTTCAACAGCTGTACGAGACTCACATTCGACTTTGAGTTGGACATTACAAGAACTCACTCGACAAGGGTGATTCGATTGTTTGATGGACAGCGAGTTGCAGTTCAATCAACTCTCGGGAACCATTCCATCAACGATTGGATCGTTAAGCGCGTTGAGTACTCTGTACGATGGTAATGCACCATACGTCAAGTGGATGTCATGCTAATTGAGCTTGTCTTGGTAGGATCATGAACAACAATCAACTGGTCAACCCTCTTCCTACATTCCTCCAGACCATGCCCAGCATTGCAACGATCAACCTGCAGGAAAACTATTTTGTACGGTCCTTATTCCCGAGCTGTTGGCACGTCTCGTCGATAGCTGTTTGTATTGCACGCTCCTTATATGCTGTCGCAATTGCGTGTGCTCACAGCTGTGCCCTCTACCTTCTTGGTGCGACGTGATGCCGACTGGAACTGGATTGTGTGCCCCTTGTTGTACGATTTCAAGTGCCTCAGAATGATGTTTGGCGACGTGAACGACAGAGGCTGTGCAAGTACTAATAACAGGTTGTTGTTTCAAGTGATGCCGCCTTCGATTACTCAACAACCAGTCTCAATCACGGTTGGGGAGGGCTCGATGGCCTTGTTTACGGTTGGTGCATCGGGAACTCCCTCGCCTACATTTCAATGGCAGTTGAAAGTGTCCGGAGTATTTGTCGACCTCGTTGGTGAAACTGCTGCCACGCTGCTCATCAACGCCGCTTTTCGCTCGGATAACTTCAACCAGTACCGCGCTGTGATTACCAACGAAGCTGGTTCTGTTACCTCCATGATTGCGGTGTTGACCGTCGATAGCCCGATCTTCTTCTCCGGTTCACCGTCAACGCTGTCTTTCTTGGACGTTTCAATGTCATTGACCAAGACGATCTCGATCTCGAACAATGGAACCGCACCATTGAGCGTCGCTCAATCAGGATCGCTCTCGATGGGATCATGGTTCTCGATCTCGCCAGGATCTCTTCCGATCTCGAGCTTGAATCAAGGATCGCCTTCATCGATCATCTCGATCATGTGCACACCACCGACAGGATCGAGTCCATCGACACCATTCGTCGATACTCTCGTTCTAGCGACCAATGATATCACTCAATCGAGCGTGAGCTTCACATTGAGCTGCACTGCTGCTCCATTGTACTCGTCGACACCATCGGCATCATCGACGATCTCGTTTGGGTCAGTGTCATCGTCATTGACCAAGACGATCTCGATCTCGAACAATGGCGCAGGATCGCTGAGCGTCGCTCAATCAGGATCGCTCTCGATGGGATCATGGTTCTCGATCTCGCCAGGATCTCTTCCGATCTCGAGCTTGAATCAAGGCTCAGGACCATCGATCATCTCGATCGTGTGCACACCACCGACAGGATCGAGTCCATCGACACCATTCGTCGACACTCTCGTTCTGTCGACCAACGACATCACTCAACCGAGTGTGAGCTTCACATTGAGCTGCACTGCTGCTCCATTGTTTGTATCGAACCCAGTTGCCTTCGCTACAATTCCTTTTAGTACCACGCCGCAAGTACCTGCAGCGCAGACTCTGGTAATCTCGAACAATGGAGCAGGATCGCTGAGCGTCGCTCAATCAGGATCGCTCTCGATGGGATCATGGTTCTCGATCTCGCCAGGATCACTCCCGATCTCGAGTCTCAATCAAGGAGCAGGGACAGTCACAATCTCGATCACGTGCACTCCGCCTGCACTTGCAACTGGATCGAGCAGTGATTCGTTGACACTCAGCACCACTGATCCCACTCAAGCGAGTGTCGAGTTCGCACTGGTGTGTTCTGCGGCTCCTTCGCCAATCTTTTCGTCGCCAAGTGCAGCCACGATCAACTTTGGCAGTGTCGCATCGATGGCGGTCGCCACTCTCACTGTATCAAACTCGGGTACAGGCCTGCTTGATGTGACTCAAGTTGGATCATTCCCAGGTGGATCTTGGTTCTCTGTTCTATCGGGTCTGCCCGTCGTTCCTTTGGCGAACGGCGGTATGGCAACGATAACTCTAGAGTGCGCTCCTTCCGTTGGAACGCCAGCAGTGTCTTCGGAGTCACTGGTTCTTTCGACCAACGACGCATCGCAACCAATGGTCTCTTTCACTCTCGTTTGCATGTCTTCATCGCTCTTTTCTTCAGTACCTAGTGTGTCGTCAACTCTCTCATTCCACAACGTTCAAGTTGCGAGTTCGTTATCCGTGAACGTTTCTAATCTTGGAGCTGGAACGCTGTCCGTCTCGCAAATGGGCACATTCCGTACCGGCTCGTGGTTTGGGCTTATTCCTGCAACTCTTCCACTCACTGGGTTACCAAACTCGGTCCCGTTCCAAACCATTTGGGTTCAATGCCAACCACCTCCAGGAGCGTCGAGTGCTTATTCCGATACATTGACTCTACAAACCAACGATCCTACACACGCCATCGTGGATTACCCACTTTCGTGTACTCCAGCACCGTTACTAGTTACGAATCCTCCCGTCTCGTCTTTCATCGTACTTGTGCGTGTCGCTACGTCGGTAAGAGCTACCATTCAGATCTACAATTCTGGTACTGGATCATTGAGCGTCGCTCAATCAGGATCGCTCTCGATGGGATCATGGTTCTCGATCTCGCCAGGATCTCTTCCGATCATCAACTTGGTGACCAGTGCGACAGTAAACGTGACAGTTCTGTGCACACCACCGACAGGATCGAGTCCATCGACACCATTCGTCGATACTCTCGTTCTGTCGACCAACGATATCACTCAACCGAGTGTGAGTTTCACATTGAGCTGCACTGCTGCTCCATTGTACTCGTCGACACCATCGGCATCATCGACGATCTCGTTTGGATCAGTGTCATCGTCATCGACCAAGACGATCTCGATCTCGAACAATGGCGCAGGATCGCTGAGCGTCGCTCAATCAGGATCGCTCTCGATGGGATCATGGTTCTCGATCTCGCCAGGATCTCTTCCGATCTCGAGCTTGAATCGAGGATCGCCTTCATCGATCATCTCGATCATGTGCACACCACCGACAGGATCGAGTCCATCGACACCATTCGTCGACACTCTCGTTCTGTCGACCAACGACATCACTCAGCCGTCTGTGAGCTTCACATTGAGCTGCACTGCTGCTCCATTGATGACATCGACACCATCGGCATCATCGACGATCTCGTTTGGATCAGTGTCATCGACATCGACCAAGACGATCTCGATCTCGAACAATGGCGCAGGATCACTGAGCGTCGCTCAATCAGGATCGCTCTCGATGGGATCATGGTTCTCGATCTCGCCAGGATCACTCCCGATCTCGAGCTTGAATCAAGGATCGCCTTCATCGATCATCTCGATCGTGTGCACACCACCGACAGGATCGAGTCCATCGACACCATTCGTCGATACTCTCGTTCTGTCGACCAATGATCCGAGCCAATCGAGCGTGAGCTTCACATTGAGCTGCACTGCTGCTCCATTGTACTCGTCGACACCATCGGCATCATCGACGATCTCGTTTGGATCAGTGTCATTGTCATCGACCAAGACGATCTCGATCTCGAACAATGGCGCAGGATCACTAAGCGTCGCTCAATCAGGATCGCTCTCGATGGGATCATGGTTCTCGATCTCGCCAGGATCTCTTCCGATCTCGAGCTTGAATCAAGGCTCAGGACCATCGATCATCTCGATCACATGTGCTCCACCTTTGAATGCGGCAGGTCCATTCACGGACACACTTGTCCTATTGAGTAACGACCCTACGCTACCCACGATCGAGTTTTCCTTATCATGCTCTCCCATGTTCTCTTCATCTCCACCGCCAGGATCTGCGATTTCAATCCTCGCTCCAGCATACATCCCCTCCGTCGGCGCAGTGGTTATCACCAACTTTGACACGGCGGCGCTTGCGATCGTTGCGTCACTGGCGGCCCTCAACGAGAGCGAAATATTCTCGTTGTCTCCGAGTGGTGCATCGAACATTCCTTCAGGGAACTCGATTCAACTCATGGTTTATTGTACACCGTTGAGCACCAACGCCCTCTATCAAGCCGTGCTGATGGTTTCCGCTGGATCCTCTCTATTCTCGTACTCGATTTCGTGTGATTCCCAGCCACTGGTGAGCTTCGACTACGGTCCTGCGTCGTTCGGTATCGTAAGTGGTGGCGTTTCAATTTCGCGCCAAATTATGGTCCAAAACCAGGCAGCGGTCGCCGTGGCGATTTCTTTGTCAATCGTGGTTGATTCCTCCGCATCTACCGTTGGAAATCGCCGTCGTGCTGCGACCACTCTTGGTGACTCGTGGGTGAGCTATTCTGACACGGCAACCGTGTCACTGAGTCCTGGAGGTTTCACTCTCGCGCCAAGCTCGGAAGGTAAGCAACTGGTTCTCTTATCGCTGGTTCCACTCCTACCATTCGCGCATTCCTTCGAGTTACAGTGCACGACCTCGTTTACTGTGCGTCCGGTAACCGTTGCACAACTCGATTGGTACGCGGTTGCTCCGATATTGGAGTTTGAAAACAACCGCTCCGTCATCGACCTTGGGCTGGTGCCCGTCGGCTCTTCGCACACTGGAAGCGTGGCAGTGTCGAACCTTGGCAACTCGGCTGTCGATTTGACTGGCCTCTTGGTCGATGCTTCCTCCAACTCGTGGCTCTCTGTGTCGGCTTCATTGGTATTTCCGTTCCAAGTTCTCGCGAATGAGGATGCTACCATAATGGCCAAGTGTACACCGACCAATGTTGGTTCCTTTGCCACAACAGCCACCTTGACATCGAGCTCTTACGTGAGCCCCGAGGTTTCGATTTTGATCTCTTGTATCGGAACGGCGACTTGCCGCGATGGGTACCAAAACCAAGGCGAGACTGGCATTGATTGTGGAGGTCCATGCGCGCCATGTTCGTCGACCGTTCCTGCAATGCCACAACCTCCTCCGCCTTCTAGCGCTCCCCTTGCGACCGAACTTGCTCCTCCGGTGACTGTTGACAGTCAATCCTCTGCCCAAGAACAACCTGCTGTAGCATCGGCCAACAATGCCACGCACCTACCTCCTCCTCCTGCTTCTCTCCCTTTGCAGTACGATCAACCGGTACTTCCATTGGACTCGCGTTTGTCGACGCAAACCATCTCGTCGACGGTTGTGCAACCGCTCGCCACCGATGGATCGAGTACAACGGTTGTTGTATTTTCACAGTCGGGTCGTTCTGCCTCGGTGACTGTGAGCTCGGGAGCAGGTGCAGGAGGAGCTACTGCGTTGATTGTTGGGCCTGCTGCACCCTCAATGCTTGCGACAGCGGCCCAGCTGTCGAGCGTTCACCTGGGATCGTTGGCGATCGATGTTAGTCTATCCAACGGCACCTCGCAACTCGCCTCGGCCGCACAGTTGTGCTTTTCGATCGATCCAACAACCAACTACAAGTCAGCATGTCTCGGATACATTGACTCGAGCGGTCGGTGGCAATGCGAAGATAAGTGCCTTTCCAACAGCAACGCCACTCAACTTTGTGGCAGTACCGGGCACTTTACAAACTTTGCAGTGCTGTTGTCCGGAGGCGGAGGCAGGCAATGCGACTCGTACATTACCGGCTCCTGGAGAGGCGACCTGGCGTTGGCTGCCTCGGTGGCTGGCTTCATCATTCTTCTGAGCTGCGTGGTTCTCGCTCTGGGATGCTCCACGCCAGGTCGCCTTCTTCTGGCCGGCCCTGAAGGCCGTCGAATACTGCAGGTTCGGAACGAAAGTATGACCGTTCAATCACTGCAGCAAGACACCAGCTCATTTGAGTAGCATAAGGTATGAATGTCAAGTGTTAGTTAGCTGTCATCCGCTCACGAGAACTCACGTTATCGTTGTGTTTGTCATCGCCACCCCAGCTCAGTCTCTTTCTGCCAGCGCATGATCTGGCCAATGTTTTATCTGTCCCTCTCTCGGCTTTTGATTGCTTGTATTGAATTGATGTTCTTTCAACAAGCTTGTGGTAGTGATTGAAGGTTTGAGCATCGAGTTCATTGAGGAACGATGATTCAACATCGATCAAACACATGGCGAGCAAGATTGCGAGCCATAGCCTGGCGCGCACGTCTGTGATGGACATGGTTGACACACGCCATTGACTGAGAACGTGTTCGGCTCGCATGGAGTGCACGAATCTCGATTCGGTGTCGGCTGTATGCACACACAACACAGTATCTCAATTAATCACTCAATCGCTCTCACAAACTCTCTCTCTCTCTCTCTCTCTCAATAGATATGTTTCACTCGAAAAACGAACCTCAGAACCAGCAGAACAGCGATAGCACTCGCACATGCCAGCAAAGTTCGAGTACGTGCCACTTGGACATGGAGTGCACTTGCTCGAGTGTGTGCTGAACTGGCCCGCAGGACATGTCACACATGATCCCATGCCATTGGGCTCGGTACCGCACGAACACTCGGCGACACCCGAGCAAAAGGTCGAGCCAGGCGAGGTGGCGCTCGGACATGGCTGGCACGCGAGGCCGTTGGGCGAGAAGGTGCCGATGGGACAGAGCACGCAGCGCGTGTGGGTACTGTCGACCTCCGAGCCGGCGTTGCAAGGAGTGCAAGCGACCGCTCCAGCTGCCGACGAAACCAAGCCATTGGGACATGGTCGGCATGGACCATCGTCAGGAGAGTAAGTGCCAGGCAAGCACAGCTGGCATCCTGATTGAGTGGCGTTGGCCTCGGTGCCCGCACCGCATGAGTCACAAGCACATGCCCCAGGACGAGACGAGATCTCGTTCGATGGACATCGTTGGCAGCTGCTCCCGGAGGTCGAATAGTATCCAGGCATGCAGTACTGGCATCCAGTCTGAGTGGCATTCGCCTCGAGGCCACAACCGCATTGGTCACACTCGATCGCTCCAGGCAAGCTCGAGATCGTGCCCATCGGGCATCGTTGACATGGCCCATCGTCCGACGAGAAGAAGCCAGGCAAGCACAGCTGGCATCCCGATTGAGTGGCGTTGGCCTCGGTGCCCTCCCAGCAGGACTCACAGTAACATGCTCCACTACCAAGAGAGATCTTGTTCGATGGACATCGTTGGCAGTTGCTCTCGGAGGTCGAATAGTATCCAGGCATGCAGAACTGGCATCCTGATTGAGTGGCATTCGCCTCGAGGCCACAACCGCATGGCTCACACCAAGTGGCACCAGGCAAGGTCGAGATCGTGCCCATTGGGCATCGTTGACATGGCCCATCGTCCGACGAGAAGAAGCCAGGCAAGCACAGCAGACATCCTGTCTGAGTGGCGTTGGCCTCTGTCCCGGGGCCACACGAGTCACAGGCACATGCTCCCTTGACGACGCTCATCTGGCCGACTGGGCATGTCGAGCACGCGCGTCCGTTCGAAGAGTAGGTGCCTGGCTTGCAAGGCTCGCACATGGTGTGGTTGAGGTTGGGTTGCGTGCCACAACCGCATGGCTCACACGACGATGCACTCGAGTTGGTCGAGATGGTTCCTGGAGGACAGCTCTCGCACACACCAACGCTGTTGCGGTACTCTCCTGGTTGGCAAGGACAATAACCAGTGGGGCATGGAGTGCATGAGCATTGTCCAAAGCTCGTCGTTGTTGTTCCCTGTTCAGCGAGAGTGGATAGAGATGGGTGAGTGAGTGAGTGAGTGAGTGACTCTCACTCGGTGGTCTTGAGCGCACCGCAGGGCAGTTGATGCATCCACTGGTGGGCGATGGACCGTACGTTCCAATCGGACACAAGCGACACGACACTCCTTGCGTCGATCCAACACCGCATGGTTGAGACAAGAGAGTGCTGCATTGCTTGCACGATGTGGCTCCTGCTGTGGTCGAGATCAAGCCATCGGGGCATTGCTTGCATGGGCCGTTGTCAGCCGAGTACGTTCCCACGGGACACAGCTCGCACGAGGTGGCGTTCGACGAGCCCTGCGTTCCAGCGCCGCAAGGCTGACACGAACACGAGCCACTGTTCGGTGTGATGGTGCCAGCGAGGCACGGCAGGCACTTGGTGCCGCTCGAGTACGAGCCAGGAGCACACGCAACGCAAGTGTTGCCTGGCACGCCATTCATTGGCTCGTAGCCGCACTTGCAAGGTGCTGCGGCGGTAGTGCTGGCAGTGGCGGTATCGACGAGATCGTCGCGAGGAAGGATCGAGATCTTGTGCGTCAGCGCAGCATCGACGCCATCGAATGGGCACGTCACAACGATAACGACCGAGATCACCATCAGCACAACGACCAACGCATGCTGCAGCGATCGAAGCTCGTATCGATGGTCGAGTGGCTTCATCATGGTGATGATGGCGCGACTGTGAGAGAGAGAGAGATAGCTGTCGAGGGTGACAGGGAGTTTGTGTTTGAGCGACGGAACGTTCATGCGACTTTTCGGTCGATTCGCACAAGCCACATCATCTCTCTCTCATTTCTCACTCACTCTCATCAGCTGGACATGTCTCAATGGTCATCGAACTTATTCATATTCGAAGGGTCGATACCTGATGAACTCTTGACGGTGATACTCTCGTTCTTGGTGCCCTCTTGTCGTCGAGATGGCGCTCGGGCATGGCGTGCTGCCGTGCTCGACTTGGTGCACGCCAGCAGCGTCAACCATCGCTGGTATCGCGTGGCGAATGATCCATCGATTTGGTGGCCGCTCATCGAACACCACGCTCACGATGCCGAGGTGGCGTCCATGATCGAGCAGCATCACGCTCACATTGGCCGATCGCCATCGCTCTCGCGGTATGCAGTGCAGTCGGTGTTCGAGCTCCTCGCTCCGAAGCGCATCGCGGCAACGATCTTCATGTCCAAGAGCAACATGGCAGCGGGTCGATGGAAGCGAGAGCTCGGCAGCCACCACTATGGCTCGATCGCGAGGAGCTGCTCGCCAGGCTCATGGATCGTGAGCAGCGACTGGAGCGAAATGTGTGTCTGGCAGTTGATGCCACACGCGAGCGCCAAGCGACACACGAGCTCGAGCGTCGCTGCAACACAGAAGCTCCCTTCTCGCTTGCAACTGCGAATGGTGCTCCAAGTGCGCGAAAAGCACGTCATGGCGATCAACAACGACGGTATCCTTGCCATCGGGTACGACTCACAAGCAAAAGAGGTAGATTGAGACAGAGAGAGACAGAGCCACCACCAATATACTGATACTGATGATGACGATGCATCACTGCGACCTACAAACAGCGGCGAGCACAAGATCGGGTTCGTTGATGCAGCGAGCGGCCGAGCATCGAAGATTCATGTGATCGAGCACAATCTGCTGCCGCCACCAGTGAGTGTCACGATCTCGCCGCTCACCATCGACCCTCTCGATCCAACGGGGCTCGAGAGAGTGTGTTGGATCGTGGCAATCTATCCCGACCAATCTGTTCGGTCTTGGCGAGTTCGCGTGGATGCACCTCGATCAAGCGCACCCACTGAATCATCGGAGCCGGTCGAGCCTCCCATTCAAATCGGGCCGATCGTGAATGTTCCCCGCGATCGCAAGGAAGCAACGACCTATGCCGAGCAGGTTACGTTGGCAGCAATCGAGGCAGCCACTGCTCCGCGCATCAATGCCTTGATTCCGTTCCAACGACGCGACGGCTCGTCGTCGGTGGCGTGTCTCGTGTACGACTCGGCTCGCAGAGCCGTGCTCGCATGGGACTTGCGCCGATCTCACCGTCAACATATCACGATCGCGAGCGATGCAACGACTGGTTGCTGCGCACTCGAGTACCACAGTCCATTCGTCGTGACTTGGTCAGGCCACAACGTTCATCTCTGGCACGAGTCGGAGATTGTCGAAGAGCTCGAACGGGCGGCTCACAGCTCCGACGCTCGTCCAGAAGGACTCGTGGACCTCATGATTCCGTCACTCGAGCTCCGTGCCGCCAGTCCAGTGTCGACGGTCGCATGCAATCAACATGTGCTGCTGATCGGCCATCGTAGTGGCCTCATCACTGCGTGGTCCGTGCCATCGTCGCATACTTCTGCCGCTGACATCAGCAGCACCAGTAGCAGCGGTGCCAAGGAGCTCTGCCAACTGGGACAAGTTCATCGAAAGCCAATCATCGAGCTGCGACTACTCGAGGATTGCAAGTTTGCGTGCTCGATCGCAGAGGACTGCGAGCTTCGGTTGTGGAGCTTGAGCTCTGGCAAGTGCGTGTGCTCGTTCAAGGAGCTCTCGGGACTCTCGGCACAATTGGCCCCCTTCTCGTTGGTGATGTGCCAAGGACAAGACGTGGTGCTGCACGACTTTTTCAATGTCGAACCTCGTATCATCACAACAAGTAAGCAACTGCCACGACAGTCCACCACGACAGTCCACCACGACAACGACGCGCCACGAACACCAAACCTACTCTGCCGTGCTCTCGGACACGGACATTGGCGGTGAAGGCGATGAAGGCGGCGTCGTCCTCCAACCATCGCAAGTACCAGCAACAACGATCACGACGACGCTAAACGACTTTCACCACGAGAGCAACAACAATCATGATCATGGCGACGAGCTCACGCTATCAATGACCATGAGCGATTGCAACAAGGAGCTTGAACACGAGGATGATGATCTGGGGGATGAACATCATGCTGTTGCAGGAGACTATCGTGCCGTGATCGAATCCGAGGAGGAGGCGGCGCGCTCGTTCGAGCGACGGGATCGTGGTCCATTGTGTAATTCGACGCGCGGTGTTGCACTTGGTTTAGCTTGTTTGGTGATGGGCAGTGTCGCCGTGCTGACTGTCGGTTTCGCCAATCAGCAAGTGAAAGGGCCAGCAGGCATTGCGGTCACAGCTGTGCTGCTGATAGTATTCGTGTTGCTTTTGGTTGTGGTCGCTACATGTTTGATATTTTGTGGTGGAGTGTGCTTGGTCGCGGTCTCGCTCCACCAACGCAACTCAGCCCGAGAGCAGCTCGCAGAATCTGGTGTTGTTGTTGCCACTTGGTAGCGTGTGCTGGCTCTCGGTCGGGCTGTTGTCTTTATGAAGATGATGGCTTGCGTCAATGGCTCGTATCTTGCTTGCTTAAGGTGGTGATATTGGTAGTTCTCTTCCGGCAAAATGCGCTGTTGTACCTTCCAATGAGGCGCAGGGCGACTCTGAAGCACTACTATCATCTCCTCCTGGTCGCCGGGAAGCGCTCCGGAGTTGGCCAAGTCGACGATCACCTTTCCCCGATCAAGGTAAGTTTATCGGGAGTGCAGTACTGTTGGAATGAACGATGAGAGAGAGAGAGCAAGAGAGAGAGAGAGAGAGAGAGAGAGAGAGAGAGAGCGAGAGAGAGCACGATCACACGAGAGAGATTGAGCGCAGCAGCTTATAAAGGAGCTGAGAATCGGTCCACAACCACACGGCATACGAATATCACACTCACCAATCATCGTCGTCATCATCGCCATCATCGCACTCATCATCGCCTCCGTCATCATCATCATCATCATCATCACTTTCGTCCCTCGGACTTATCTCGAGATAGTACAAGCGAAAGAGAGCTCGACAGATCTCGAACATCAGCTCGTTCGGAAGCCACACCACCATCGCTCCGTCGGCAATGTGTCGTCG
>Ga0209935_1003220_pt1 | contig 17358 bp, 10 predicted proteins | sample ThiBio_1000_plan_2_FD_183958 | JGI IMG/M metagenome (GOLD analysis project Ga0209935, IMG submission 183958) | Wastewater bioreactor microbial communities from Cape Town, South Africa - Thiocy_cont_1000_plan (SPAdes) | ecosystem: Engineered > Bioreactor > Thiocyanate-remediating >... | reverse complement strand
CATCGCATCGCATCGCATCGCATCGCATCGCATCGCATCGCATCGCATCGCATCGCATCGCATCGCATCGCATCGCATCGCATCGCATCGCATCGCATCGCATCGCATCGCATCGCATCGCATACCATCGCATACCATCGCGCTTGTCGTCTGGTTTCGCGTGTTGTTGTGGCCCTTGCTGTGAGTCTCGCGTGGGCCTTCCCAACCAACCAACCAACCAACCAACCAATCAACCAACCAACCAACCAACCAACCAACCAACCAACCAACCAACCAACCAACCAACCACATCACGAGCAGTTGATTCGTGAGATATCATCTCGGTCAGCTTACCGAGATCGATATCGTCAAGCATCGCTCTTGGTTTGATTGCTCGTCTGTTGCTCGATATCGTTGCTTGTTGCTGTTGTCTCTTGCTCGTGAGCTCGTTGTCTTGATCGATCTCTCGCCAATGACCGAGCCATCACCATCAACAAGCAGCTCATCAAGTGGGAGCAGCGATGCAGTTGGTTCGACATCACAGACCGACACACAGCCAATGGTTCGTGATCTCTCTCTCTGTCTCGTTGTTTGGATTGAGGTTGTCACATCGAACCATCCAACCACCAACACTATCTCTCAATCTCTTCCACACAGATGAACCTTGATCTTGGTGATCATACCTCCGAGATTCCCATCAACACCAACTTGTCAGAAGAGGAGCATCGATTGTTGGAGGTCTCTCTCTCGATTTGCAAGAAGGATCGCAATCAATGGAGCAACGATGAATGGATTGAGGCATTGGCAGGAGCACTCATCCATCGATATCTCATCAGTGATGGCTCGATTCATCCGGCTATTCGCCACTACCGCCAAAATCCTGATTTTCAAGGCTTTTTGGACCGTCTATTTGAATCAGACCAGATCCATCAAACGTTGAAGACGTTGGTTGCTGTTCAGATGTTGTTGTTACTCGTCGATGACCCTCGCTCCACAATTTCTCTCACCAAGCATCGTGAGTACCTTACAGGTATTGTTGATCACAATATCAATTAGTTGAATGATTGGCTTGCATCAATATCGAGAGAAACTGACATTCTTTGGCGTGAGACCACAGGTTCGTTCATTGATCGATTGGTCCAAGATCCAGATCATGCGTTTGTCGTCAATCTGAGCAATCTGAACATCACTTATCTTCCACAAGGACTCTCTCAACTTCGACATCTCAAGTACTTGAGCCTTCGCGGAAACTGGGAGTTATTCTCGAATCCACAATCGATGGCGCAACTCGAATCATTGAGTGGACGTTTCTCGAGTTTGGAGCATCTCAATCTCTCTGAGACCAATCTCTCATCAGCTCCTTCGTGGATCTTCCAACTTCCGTCACTCACATTCCTCGACATTAGCTACAATCGATTGAATCACCTATCGTTTGAACAGCCCAAGTGCTTCAACCTCAAGGAGTTGAATATTTACAACAACCAACTTACTGACTTGCCATCATCGATTCAATCCTTGACCAACCTCAAGAAGTTGAACATTTCCAACAACCAACTCACTGACTTGCCATCATCGATTCAATTCTTGACCAACCTCGAGAAGTTGCATATTTCCAACAACCAACTCACTCACTTGCCATCATCGATTCAATCCTTGACCAACCTCAATTCATTGGATATTGCCAACAACCAACTCACTCACTTGCCATCATCGATTCAATCCTTGACCAACCTCAATTCATTGGATATTGCCAACAACCAACTCACTCACTTGCCATCATCGATTCAATTCTTGACCAACCTCAACATATTGAATATTTCCAACAACCAACTTACTGACTTGCTATCATCGATTCAATTCTTGACCAACCTCAAGGAGTTGTATATTTCCAACAACCAACTTACTGACTTGCTATCATCGATTCAATTCTTGACCAACCTCAATTCATTGGATATTGCCAACAACCAACTCACTCACTTGCCATCATCGATTCAATCCTTGACCAACCTCAATTCATTGGATATTGCCAACAACCAACTCACTCACTTGCCATCATCGATTCAATCCTTGACCAACCTCAACATATTGAATATTTCCAACAACCAACTCACTCACTTGCCATCATGGATTCAATCCTTGACCAACCTCAACCTGTTGAATATTTCCAACAACCAACTCACTCACTTGCCATCATCGATTGAATTCTTGACCAACCTGGAAATATTGAATATTTCCAACAACCAACTCACTGACTTGCTATCATGGATTCAATCCTTGACCAACCTCAACATGTTGGATATTTCCAACAACAAGCTCACTCACTTGCCATCCTCGATTCAATTCTTGACCAACCTCAAACTCTTGTATGGATCTTGCAACCGACTCGCTGACCTGCCATCCTCTATTCGATTGTTGACCAACCTCAAGGTGTTATATATTTCCAACAACCAACTCACTGACCTGCCATCCTCGATTCAATTCTTGACCAACCTCAAGGTGTTGAATGTATCCAACAACCAACTCACTGGCTTGCCATCATCGATTCAATCCTTGACAAACCTCAAGGTGTTGCAGATTTCCAACAACCAACTCACTGGCTTGCCATCATCGATTCAATCCTTGGCTATCCTTACGGAGTTCAATGTATCCAACAACCAACTCACTCACTTGCCATCATCGATTCAATCCTTGACCAACCTCAAGGTGTTATATGGTTCCAACAACCAATTCACTCACTTGCCATCCGAGATTCAATCCTTGACCAACCTCAAGGTGTTGAATATTTCCTACAACCAACTCACTCACTTGCCATCCTCGATTCGATTCTTGACAAACCTCAAGGAGTTGTACATCCAAGGCAACAAGTTCGATATACCCCTCCAAGAACCTGACCTCGTCGATTCATTCCAGCCCTCCAATCATCTCATCCACTCTCGTGATGGACGAGAAATAGTGACGTTCGCCGATGAATGGAGCCGAGGGCGAGTTCGCCTCAACCGATTCAAGCTGGCATTGGTTGGAGATGGAGCCGCTGGCAAGACCTCCCTCCGAATGCACCTCTTCAAGTCTTCCTCCTTGCTCAACCAATCAATCCAACCATCCACTCGACGAACGACATCGATCCAAAGACACGAATGGCAACCTCCTCAAGTGCGCGATTGGATGTTCGATGTGTGGGACTTTCCAGGACAAGCACAACACTATGCCACTCACAACCTGTTCTTGTCCGACTGGCAGTGTGTGTTCGTGATCGTGTGTGACGTTTCTCTCTCGAACTGGGAGTCTCGACTCGAGTACTGGGTGTCGTTTCTTCGATGCAAGAGCTCGTCGGTCATTGATCGATATCATCCTCATCACTTGATCGATGACTATCTCTCTCTCGATCCCAATGCAAATGATGTCGTTGATCATCGATGCTCATCACTCAATCTCGATCGTCATCATCGCCACGATATTCAAGATCGAGAGCAACAACAACAACGAACAAGAGATCACGAATCAATCAATCGAAGACCACCACAACAACGACAAGATGATCGAATGTCAAGATCGAATGTCAATGAGTCGGACAATCGAATCGTGTTCACATCGATTGTGATTGGATCTCACATCGATCAAATCGAGTCTGTCGATGAACGACGACATCTCAAGTATCTCTTGTCGACAAAGATTCGAGAGCTTCAAGAACGTCGATCACTTCGACACATCAAGTTCGAAGAAGGAGGAGTGTTTGATCTCCATCGAGGAGATGGAGTTGGATCATCGATGATTGATCGATTGGTGGATCATGGCAACAAGATGTTCTCGTCATCTCGAAGTCTCGTTCCATCATCGTACAAACAAGTTCTTGATTGGATTCAACGACATCGATCTTCAATCTTGTCTCGTTCTTCTTCCATTCCATCACCATGGATTGAATCGATTGATCGAGACAATGATGATGAATCAAAGTCGATGTCGACGATGATGATGGAAGAGGAACAACAAGAGCAAGAAGCACCATTGACGACGATTGGAGAGCTTGTTTCTTCGATTGAGGACGAACAAGGCGAGAGAATCGAGAAACAACGAATGATTTGGATCTTGAAGCAACTTCACTCGTTCGGAGAGATCGTGTTCATGCCTCCTCGTCCCGCTCCTCTTCAACGAGGAGAACAACATCAACAAGAAGAAGAACGAGAGATTGAAGATTCAGAGCCAGTTGTGATGTCGTTCAACTGGTTGTTGGCTCGAATCGGCGATCTGTTCGATGAATACGTTCCAACACGAGATGATCACGATGATGGGTCACGAGCATTATGGATTCGACATCTGCAATCGATCATCAAGAAGGCAGCAGGTCGAATGTCGATTGGAGTTGTTGGATCGATTTGGCGAATCAAGAATGTGTCTCACATTGAATCGATGCTGATGATTCTCTCGAGGATGCTGTTGTGTTATCGATTGGATGTCGAGAAACCAATCGACAATCGATCTCCTTCATCATCATCAGGAGCACCAGCAGTATTTGTGTTTCCTCTTCTTCTTCGCAAGCTCGATGACGAAGAGAGACATCAACTCATGATTGAATCTCTTCCTCGTCGACATCGAGATCGAGTATTGGCTGAGCTATCATCATCAACATCGTCATTATCATCATCAACATCTTCGTCATCATCAACAACGAGAGCAAGAGGAAGAAAAGGAGAGATATCGATATCAAGATGCCGATGGATTCGATCAGAAGGAGAACAAGCACTTCCTCCAGGATCGTTTGGAATGCTCCAAGTCAAGTTGATCAGCCTCGTTCGATCATGCACCAACATTTCCAAGCGTCATCATCACTCCAATACTTGTTTCTCATCCTCATCATCCACGATGATCAACATCGATGGGATTGGCGAGATTGATTGGTCGTTGTGGCGAGAAGTCGAGATCAAGAACTATCTGAATGAGACTCACATTCTCATCAATGGAGATCTCTCGATCGTGATCTCATTCCACAATCCATCGTTATCGCTCGTTGGCGAAGACGACGAGGAATTGATCGAATCAATCAATCGAACAGGATCACTCGATTCGATGATGAGTGTTTGTTGGATCGACAATAGCCTTGATCGTGATGACGATGATCGATCGTCAATGTCAATGATTGAACTCAAGCTTTGGCACTCATTGATGTCGATCATTCATCGATCATGTGATGATTGTCGATCCACTTCATCATCCATTCGTTCCTTTTCTTCATCATCCTCATTGAGATCATCGAGCTCTGGATTGGAGAAGAATGAGATTCAAGAAGAGATTCCATGCATCGAGTGTGTTCGATCTCAATGGTCATCCAAGAGTCGATTCTCAGTGTGCAGGATCGTCTCACACGAGCAATGTCAATCATCGAATGACAAATCCAAGTATCGATGCTCTCTCACTCGCGAGTATGTGTTCTTTCGATCACTGTTGATTGATGATGATCGATCATCGACATCGAACACCATCACCTCAATCACTGCCATCAATCAACATCCGTCATCACATCAAGATCTCGATCAACCTCATCATCAGCGACAAGGAAATACAAGAGATAATGATGGGAGAAGTCGATCATCGAATCGATCAACCATTGGTCACATCGAAATCATCGAACAAGATTCAATCACGGAAGAGAACGAAGCTCTTTGGAATCTCTCTCTCGATCTCGAATCATCGAACAAGAGAGTGCTCATGAATCTCAAGATCAACCTCTCAGGTCTCTTGGCATCAATCAAGAATCATCTCGATTCGATTCGATTGTCCGGATTATCGATTGATTGGCAATGTGAGCCTCTTGTGATTGATGATGTCTCTCAATCATCATCATCGATTGGAGGCATCGACATGATGATTGTGATGAAACCCACTCTCTCGAACCATTCTCTCGAGATTGATCTCGAAGGCAACAAGTGTCGATTCGTTGTGACTCTCGCCAATCAATCCAAACCACTACCAACAACAGGATCAAGAATGATCGAAGTGGGCGATCAATCACTCACCAAGATCTGGAACTCGTTTCGATCATCAATCGAGCAGTTCGCCAAGGACTATCGGGATATCCTCAACATCCAACCAATCAACGATGGCAGCACCAGCAGCAAGTCGAATGATCAATTGGTGAGTTTCATCGATGATGAAGAAGTGTCAAAGTCGTCATCATTGCACCCAATGAGATGTCGATTGATTCTCGGCCACACACGATTGAACGTGATTGCAGCCTTCCAAACACCAACCAACGTCTCGTTGATGATTGCTCGAAAGACGAGATCAGATGATGGATCGAATGTGATCAAGCACTTCTCGCAACTTGCATCCGATCGACTATCATCACTTCCACACAATGGTCGATTGATGATCAATGCGATCAATCATGCCATCAATGTGATCCACCACATCGACACACCAACAGGCTTGATATCGAGCATCGTGATCGACGAGTTCGAGAGGAGAGGATGGATTGCAGACGAGATGAATGAGACCAAGCAATCGATGATGGTGTTCATCAATGTTTGGCGTCGATGTTGGAATCGAATTGTGTCATGGAGCCCTGTCTCATCGATAGGACAAGCATTGCAAGATCAAAACCTGTTGGATCTTATCAACAAACGAGACGAGCAACGATTGATCGAATGTGGTCGTCGATATGTCTCTCTCACCAACGAGAAACAACTCTTTGATGAGCTTCGATTGAACAAAGCCTCCAAGTATGATGAGAGCCTGTGGAGTGTAGCGAGTACCTGCAGTGATCAGCCACTCGGTTTGGACTTCGGGGACCTCGTCTCAAACATTACAAGTAACCTCAACCGACTGAGACTCACCGAAGCAGCACCGCTGCAGTGGCACTGCGAGCTTTCCAAATCATTCGAAGATATAGCTTTTATCATCCTCAGGCCAACCATTCCGGAGTATTCCACCACGTATGACCTAGTCAACTCTAGTTGTACGCTGGTCCTGACATCTACCGAATCGCAGCTCGGAGTATACTTTGGTAACACAATCTTGGCGCAATTTTTTCGAGCCATCCACGAACCAATTGCGTACTTCGCGCATGTGCACAACCTTCTTGTAAAGACCAACACACAAACGGGCTCTCCAATGCAGTGGACTTTGAGCATTGGTTCTGTTACAATTGGTTTACAGCCTGCATTGCAAGTTGGATCAGGGGCTTTGTTGATTCTGCGTTCGAGCCAGTCGCAGGATGGAGATAACGTTATTAAGCGGTTCGAGGCATTCGCTGCGGCTCGAATTGCATCGCTGCCAAACAAGGGTCATTGGATGTTTTGCGCTATGAAGTACATTACCAATGTCATTCATCACATTGATACGCCACCTGGCTTGTTCGAAAGTATTGCAATGGAAGAATTTGAGAGAAGAGGATGGGTTGGGGAGCTTGATGAATCGGCGATTGGCTTCCTCGATGTCTGGCGACAGTGCTGGAATCGAGTTCTCTCTTGGAGGTCGATCTCGTCTCTCGGATTTGGCTTACTCGGCGACAATCTCTTTGACTTCTTCAGTGAGCGAGACAAGCAACTACTTCTCGAATGTGCTGGACGATATGTGGCAATAACCGAGCGAGAGCTTATTGTCGAGTTTCGACGCGAAACCACTTCAAACTCTCCCGCAGCACGTACCGCACCAACCAGGACTGATGTTAGCCGGGCTAAACTATCGTTTTCGCTCACGAAATGGCTATCAACTCTTGGACTGTCGCACCTGACCGCCCAGTTCCACTCCAACGGCTTCGAAGAGCATGACCTGGACGTTATCGTTTCTCTCACAGATGCCGATTTACAGACGATGGACGTTCCGCAGAACTTGCGAAACACGATTCTTGCGAGTATCTGCCAACTCACGGCAGAATAATAGATTAGATAGAGGTCTTGATGTTATCTGTACTTCTGCCGTGTAACTTTATGAAGCCCTACAAACTGGGTGGACAGCGAGCCTCAGCACTCCACCGCTATGTACTCACATTCTGCGCGCCCCTCCAACTACATTGTGAACTATCGTTAGCTATCTATCATTCAGATCACTTCCGCTTCTCTGTTTCAGTCTATTTATGATGGTTTGTGTTAATGAGGGTGGGTTTCGGTCAGATTGGGGTCTCCGCGCTCAGCGAGTGTCAGCGTCTGCTTCCGATAGAAGTTCGCCCAAGAGGGCCTCCTCACCAAAGCTCTCCTGAGTAAATCGATCGGCGAGAGCAATTAGTTGGTTCTTTGTCGCCAACGGAAGGGCCAGAGTTTCGCGCGCAGCGCCGGTGGCCAGCTCTTGCTGGTATTGCTCTTCTCGCTTGGCATCCTTGATCTCGATTCTCGTAAAGAGATTCTCGCTCGAATGAGGTTCAGCGTTCAGGGCATACACGGTCCCCCACCGCGCAACAACGATCCAACACTCCCTCCAAAGGGAGTGGAACATTAAATACGGCTGTTCCTCCTCCCCAGTTGACCCGATCCATCCGTGGCTGCGAAACACCTCATAAACAATGCTCTCGAATAAGCACCCAGGAGCATGTTTGATACCACGAACCACTTTGACCAAATGCTTCAACGCACAGATCAGGTGCCTAGCGGCGTCTGGCAGGGTGTTTAGAAAGTCAGCCGCCAGGTTCGAGAACGACTTGACGACGTTCTCCCCGTTCGATGACACTGTTCGACGCAAGACCAGGTGAACGTCAGAGCTGGTGCGAAAGGACAGCAACAAGTCAACGGGGGTGGTGTTCATCAACAGTGTGCAGCGCATCTGTCCCGTCTCGGTTCCAGTTGCCACGAGCTCTCCAGGCGCCACTTCCTGAGGTGTTCCAAGCACGAGCCTTTCTCTGTGTTGGAGGGCAAATTCCTTGACCGCCTCATGGAAGGCCGTCCACATCGCTTTCAAGCTCATGTTGTCGAGGGCGCAATCGCCTCGTGGAGTTTGCAAGGAACAACGCGAGCCGCTCAGAAGGACCCGAGCGTCCGGTTTCACAACTACGAGGAGGTCCAGATCATTGGCTTGTGTTGCAACCGCCACGTTATGGCCAATGCTGCCGCCAAGGTCGAACTCGCACTGCCATTCGAAGGACACGCGGTTTATCGTGACCGGGTTCAAACGATCGACAATCGCGTACTTCAACCTTGGAAGAACTGCCTTCAGAGTCGTTCGAATAGTGTTGGTGTCGAGTTGCAACTCTTGAGCTCGAGCCCAAAGGGCAGTATTGGTTTCGGTGAGAGTAACGGAAGCCATGGCTAGCAAACAGCCTTCCCGGCGAGAGGGCGAAAACAAAGATACTGCAGAACTGCTGTTGGGCGCGCCCCTGTAGCACCACACGCAGGTGACACGCAGGTCGATGCTCAAGCCGACAGCTGCTTTACAACTCGCCGCTGTGGAGCACGATTCCATCACCCTCTCGCAAGGATATCGGTGCGAGAACTAACGGTAGTGTATCGACGGCGAAGATTTGATGGTAGATGTCACGCCACCGAACCACAAAACGCTTGATTGCTTGCGAGCAAGGGGTGTTTCTCCGCCACCGAACGGAAGGCCCGTCGAGATTCGCGATCTTTTTACCTTAGGGTGGGAAGAAGAGGAGGCAGAGGGATAGAGGGAGAGGGAAGGGAGCTGGAGACCGGAGCGGTCGCCCATGAGCTGGAGCGACGATGGCGGGAGGGAGAAGGGAGCTCTAGTCGGCCAACCGAGAGCCCTTGTACCGAAGCCGCAACCACAGCTTTGGGGTGCGACTGGACGTGAGCTCGCATCACGCCTGTGGAGCACCGCTTACGGCTCTTTTGAGCTCAACAAGAAGCTCCAACTCGGAAAGAGAAATAAAATGGGTGGCATGTTCGCTCAACCTACTACTCCCCGTTCGTTCGTCGAAGCAATGGGTGAACATTCGCTTTTCACACTCCAAGCGAACGCGGTTCCAACATAGACGCCACACACTGATGAAGATCATCAATGATTGTTCAATTTCATCAACTTCGTCTCCAGTCCATCCTTGCCACTCGAACTCGTTGAGAACAATGCTCGAGAACAAGCTCAAGGGTGCGTCAATGCAATCAATCAAACTAACTGCATGAACCATGGCACAAATCATCAATTTGCCATTGGTTGGGAGTGGCGAATATCGATCCAATGAACATTCCTGAGTGAAGCACTTCTGGATGTTCGCTCCATCGCTTTGCATCTTGCGGTACAAAATCAACGGGTTGTTGCTTGGTGATTGAAGAGCCGCATTGATGCTCACTGGTATGCAATCGAGGATCAACCGACAACTCATGGTTGAACAATCATTAGCTTCGGTGACACTCACCAATCGCTCACTTGAGCTGTTGATTGGTTGGATTTTGAGTTTCTCCCGATACTCATCAGCAAATCCCTCGATTGCTGATCGAAATGAGTTCCAGATCGTGTTAAGAGACTCGTCACCGATAGAGATGCCCCTCGATGATGAAGTGGATGTTGGTTTGGTTGGAGTGACAACAAATGAACACTTGTTGGATTTGAGGTCGATCTTGACAGAGCGGTTCGGAAGAGCGGGGATCATCACCATTATCACATCGACTCGCGCAAACGAACCGTCCTCAATCACTTGAGATTCACATCGCCACGCAAATGGACAATTGCATAGTCGAACAGCATCGAGATGAAGCACGATAGATGATGCTAGGCCACAGAGATTGGACTTGAGTGTGGTGAGCACAGTGATGCCGGATGATTGCAGCGATCGAGAGAGATCCCATAGAGCGGCATTCAATTCAGTGATTTCTTGTTGCTCGGTGTTCTCTTGGTCAATGGCGCATTGAGCAAGTGATGCTGCGGAAGGAGGTCGATCGGTGGTTGGCGGTGAATCGGTGGTACTTAACAGGGTACGGAAAAAAACTTCCTCCTTGGTAACGGAGCAACGGTACTTGGATCGCACAGTTGACGTCCGGCACTCCTCAACTGACACGACTCTGCACACTGAGAAGCGAGAAGTCGACGGCCAACGAGCTCGAACACACTCAATACATGGAATCTCCTCACGGATTCCAGCAGTGCGGGGGTTGTGCTTTCTCGAGTATGTATGGTCATGGCATAGGCGATGGATCATCGCTATCAATGATCGCCAAACTTTGAATGATAAGTCCGAGGATGCCGCCTCGCCGAGAAGACAGCAACTCATCATTGAGTCGAGCGGACCAGATGTTGAACCGCCTAATGGGGACCTACTGCTATCGAGACACTCAGCAGGAAGTATCGTCAACGATGGATTGTGGAATGATATCACAATCGAGATATCCCCATCAATAGCAATATGAGTCTCATGCAGATAGTTTTTGGTATCCAGTTTTCGCCAAATCAAATATTCATCGTCCATGCCATCAATATTACTGCCACACACATTGAGCCGATACTTGTGTGCTGTGGGCTTAACGGATTGAATGCGGTTGAATAACTCCACTTGCAGCAGACCGAACGAGCCTGGAGGAAGTGCTTCAACTCCGTCTGACCGAATCCATCGACAATGAGCGAGCGGAACCGAGTGCAAATCTCGCCGCGATCTTCGGGATATGTGTGGCGGAGCACTCTGCAACATTTGCACCCGCTTGTTGTCGTCGAGTTCAGGAAGTAGAAGTGGAAAGACAAAACGCAAGTTTGCATGGGAACTTGACAGCTCCCGGCTCGCACTCCCCTCGGTTATCTTGCGATAGCACAGCATCATTGATTCCAGAATCGTAGCCACCGACTCGCATTGGGGACGGTTGATATTCCAGATCTTACGCAGATCAAATGTTGTCAAGCTGCCTGCTGCATCTGAGATCAACGCTTGTCGATGCGAGATCACATCAACCTGTGATGCGCTATCTCGGCTTGAATCCGGTTTGTCAAATAATTCTCCTATTCGAGCCAGCAGCCAGTTGAACGACAGTGCCACTGGTTGGGCACCGATTTCCAGTTCATCTTGCTGCAAGTGACCGGGAGGAACTTCAAGAGGCATGAATGCAATCTCTCCAAACGAGTGAAGTTGTTTCAAGATCCAAACCAACCGTTGATGGTCTATCCAGCATCTCTCAGCATTGATTGATTCCAGGAGCTCCCCCATTGTAACCAGCGGTGCTTCATCATTTGGAGAGACACCTTCATCTTCACTATCGATAGTACAGGACAATGAAGACCGCTTGTCTTGGATCCACTTGAGAACTTGTTTGTATGATGATGGAACGAGGCTTCGAGATGAGAGGGACATCTTGTTGCCATGGTCCACCAGTAGAGCAACGAGCGACCCAATACCACCACTCGACGCTAGATTGAAAATACCTCCACATGCGAACGTGATATGTCGCAGGGATGTACTAGAGCTGAGATCTTTCACCTTGTATGAGACATCTTTCGTTCGGGCTTGTCTTTTGATGGCCGGCACGAGGTCGAAGTGGGATCCAACCACAATACAGGTGAACGCAACCCGGGGATCCATGCTTTTAGATGTGTCGTTTCTGCTAAGATAGTCGTTGCTGAAATGGTGACGATGATACCGATCGATAACGAACGAGCTCTTGCATCGAAGAAACGACACCCAGTACTCGAGTCGAGACTCCCAGTCCGAACGAGAAATGTCACACACGATCACAAACACACACTGCCAGTCCGACAAGAACATGTTGTGAGTGGCATAGTGTTGTGCTTGTCCTGGAAAGTCCCACACATCGAACATCCAATCACTCACGTGAGGAGGTTGCCATTCGTGCCGCAGTATCGATGTCGTTCGTGGGGTTGCTTGTTGATTTTGGTTGAGAAGAGTGTTCTTGAGGGAGGTCTTGCCAGCAGCTCCATCTCCAACCAATGCCACCTTGAAACGGTTGAGGCGAACTTGGCCGCGACTCCATTCTTCGGCATACGCCACAATCTCCTTTCCATTACGAGATTGGGTGAGATGATTGGAGGGCTGGAATGAGTCGACAAAGTCAGGTTCTTGGAGGGGTGTGTCGAACACGTTGTCAGAAATATTGATCTCCATGAGGTTGGTCAAGAATCGTATCTCGCACGGCAGATGAGAGAGTTGGTTATTGTTCAGTTTCAATTCGTTCAGTTTTGTTAAGAACCGAATCGAGGACGGCAAGTCAGTGAGTTGATTGGCGTAAGCAATCAACTCTGTGAGGTTCGTCAAGTATCGAATCTCGGTGGGTAACTGAGCGAGCTTGTTGTTGTAAATATACAACTGCTTGAGGTTCGTCAAGTATCGAATCTCGGGAGGTAATTGGATGAGCTTGTTGTGAGATACGTTCAGTACCTTGAGCTTGAGGCACGCGGGTTCGAACTGCGAGCTTTTCCACAGACGATTGAGATTGTTGGAGCTTATCCTAAGGATAGCCAGCGACGGAAGCTGGAATATCCACTCAGCGTCACTGAGACCAGTGCCAGACAGATCAAGAAAGCGCAAGTTTGACAAGCCATCGCTTAGTGCTGAGAGTTGATCGATAGTTTGCTGATTGGCGAGTAACTGGTTGTTTCCCGAAAGGTCGAGGTGCTGTAGGTTTCGTAAAGATGAGAGGTCAGGGAGGTTGCAAATGGCCAGATTGCGCTGATTAACCACAAACGCATGCTCTGGATTTTGGATCAAGAGATCAATGAACAAGCCTGGTTGGAGTTATTCAGAATTTAGTAAGCATTATCGGCTCGATCAGCTGTTAACAGGCACGCTACCTGTGAGGAAATCTCGATGCGAGGAGATCTCAACCATGTGACGATGATGATGTGATGACAACAACATCTGAACCGCTAGTATCGGTACTGATCGTTGTAATGACAAGATTGCTGTGTCCAACAAGCGTCCCATCTGGCAGGAGTCTCTCTCCAGCTCGAGGAGGAGTTGTTTTGCCTTCTTCCAGCCACCATCGGTCCCTGCAAAGCGTTGGAGAGCTGCTTGTTCAAGTGCCTCAATCCACGCATCGTCACTACCACAGTTGGCTGACTCCTTTTCATGCTCGAAGTTAACACGCCGCGACTGTTCCACGAGGTCTGGTTTAACATCTGACTTGGAATTCAAGTTCGCCACCCAAGGCGACCAAGAATATGGTTGGTTGTTGGGCAGCCCGCTGCGCTTGGCCGTATCTACGGTTGTGGCGGGGCGGGTGTGGTCACCCTCCTGTAGACACATATTGCGTTAGTCGCAATGCTCATGCCGAGCAAATACCTGCAGATACCTTGGCTTGGTCGTTGCGTGTCCTTTGCCTCTTATTCGCACACGCGGGCTGCGCTCCGCGATGTCGCTTCTTGTCGCTCGCCGAGCCAGCGCCTTCCTTGGAAGGGTTGACAGTCGTCAACCACGCCAACATCCCTAACACTAAAGTGGTGCAGAATATTGAGCCTAAAAGGAGAGGCGCAGGGGGTCTAAGGAAAAAAGAGAAATGGCGCAGGCAGGTGGGCAACAAGCAAATGAGGTGGCTTGGACGAGAAGCGTTGTTTTGGTACGCGGCTTAAAAGCCCTGATTTGCTTTACTGGTAAAACATGATAGAGGAATGATGAGCTTAAATGAGCTTTCCATTGGTCTGGATAGTACAGTCATAGGCTTGGAGAATATCACTAAGCCTATCGTTGGAGTATGATCCTCTGGTCCTTCGATAAATCAAACCGAGCTTGAAATTTTCCTACACGAGATGGTGGCATTTGGGTAGCAAGCTCTCCATGCCTCTATGGTTGGGCGAGCACAGCTTCCGCTGGTGATGGGCTGCGTATCTCGTGGTTTACTTGCTTGTATCAATCCAGAAAAATCCAATTCGCTCAGTATCTCGAGTATACGATCATGATAATCCAGTAGGATGCAAAGAAGAATGAATGGAAGTGGCTGGCAATCACACGGCAATAATCTCGCTTGATATGTATTGCCTGCGGTTGCGGGCAGATCGCGTGAGCATTGTTGAGATACTGGTCGATGGGACGACGCGCTTCACATTGGCAACTGCGATCACCATCACCTCAGCTCCTTGTTCTTGGATCTTGATGTCCGGAGCTGCCTTGGTTCGTTGGCTTGATGTGCCCATTCGGTTGGTGGATGTGTCATCGCGGCAGTAATAATCGCCGTATGTCGGGTTGCTCGAATGGCACCAGAAGAGTGCCCACACCTTGTTCCTGGGTGTTGGAATCACTTTGATGCTGGAGAGACTCGATAACGCACCTTGGAGATCTCACTGGCAGAGTGGTGATTATCCTCACTCTGATATCATCGTCTGCAGTGGCGCAGCAATAACGAGAGTGAGACAGATAACTACGTATCGGCAGCGCAAAGTACATCCATGTGAGCTTGGTGCACAAAGTAAACCAGAATCACAACAAAGATTACGAAGGACATGAGTGCAACGTACTTGGAATGGGAACTGGCGTGAAGCACCGATGTCTGCCTTGCCATCACCCGTCAGTGCAGACGAGGAGGGCATGCCAACGAGCTGGAGGGCTTGCGAGGCACCCGTAAATCACGATCTCCAGAAGAATGATCATATCATCCTTGCTCCAGGGCACAGAAGAGCTGCTTGGTGAATCGAGGGCGAGTACAGTGATGTTGATGCTGTGTCGGTTGAGAGAGTATGGCAGTGGAAGCACAGAGCCGACGAACACGAATCTGCGAGGTGATGCAACAAGATGCAACCAGATATCTACGAGCGACAATAAGCCATGGATATCGATCACAGGGTCAGATTCATAGGCTCCAGCGTTGAGAGAGGCGGATAGTGGGTCATTTGTGGGCAATAACATCAACAACCACACGATTGGGCACGTACTCTTGTTGGCTGTGTGTGTGCTCATCAATTAATCCGTTTGTGCAGGCAAGGTATCACCAGAAAAATACCCATCAGCACAGCGCTTCCATATCATGTGGTAAGTGATGAAACTGACGTCTACGAGTCGAACAAGCAGCAAGTACGTGAGAACGAGATTGATATGTTGACGATATGAGCACACAGAAGCAAACGAATGGGACGGGGTACATATTACGGGGTACGATACGATGCTGCCTCTGACGAACTCCATCGCCGCCACGAGAAACATCAATACCATCCATCAACTCAACTCTGACGCCCTCCAAACCACTCCAAACTCACATCGGTGATGATTGCTCAAGAATGTGACGATGATCGAATTTTGGTACCTTGAATCGACCGCACACGACGCGAATCGGTCGCATTGGATGGGAGATATCGCTCTCGCTCTCTCGTTGGAAGCGAGATATTGGAGTATGTGGGTATCGTCGTCGTACTGCTCCTGAGATTCTCAGATCCAAGTCTCCAGGGTGCTCCGTATGTCTATATCGTCACGATAAATTGTTGCTCATCAGAAGAAGACGCATCTACAAGCACAAGCGAGAACACCATATTCTCTCAGAGTGAGTGTTGGTGATGATTCTTGTTGTTGTCGTCGCAATGAATGGTTGGAATTAAGGCTTCGATATCGACGTACCGCAACTCGAGGTTGATCATGGAGCTCTTGATCGATCATGGGAAGGTATTCTTTCGAGATGCACCTTGTCGTTGCAGTCGTGCAGTTAGGATGGTGCACCGATCAGAAGCAGGTTGGTGGTTGAGCTTGACAGCCATCGGCACATATGGCAGCTGCCAAGTCGTCGCGCTCTTCCTTGGTATTCACTCGCAGCTCCGAGAAATGATAACGTACATCAATACTCGAACGGCTCAGTACTCGAGAGTTCAACAGCATCAAGCAACGGGTCAGCGAGTGGCAGCAAGAGCACTCAAGAGAATGCAGTACTCATACAGTGCGCGTTCCATATCATTCGTGCATAAGCGCAGCTCGTTGCTCTTGATATCGGCCAACCCGAAATGCAATATCGTCGATGTAGTTGCGCTCGATCAAGGAGAAGCAATGGAATATCACTGCAATACTCCCACCACCAACAATATGAGGCGTTGTTGTATGGAGAGCAAGTGGATACGTTGCACACAAGTAAGAGAGACCCCAACAAACGAACAACAAGCACACATTCATCGATGGCTCCCACGAATATTGAATCGAATGCACGAGTCGCAAACACACGGCGGGCCCTCGTTGTTGTGGTTGTAAACATCAACAATCGATCCAGATGTGCGTGCATGTTGTTGCAGCAGAAGAAGGTATCGAGAGCGCATACGCCTCAAGCAAGGCAACCAAGGTCCCTCCCTCAGATATCGTGCAATCATGAACAACCGATCAACGGCACACACGTGGGAGCACGCTGACCGAGGCCGCCAGTGAGCGTTGCGATGAGAGATACTTCATCATCACCATCGGGCGATGAGCCTCTCGAAGGTCGCAAGCCCACGACCATCGAATCACACTCGCACACGTGTGTGTGTGTGTGTGTGTGTGTGTGTGTGTGTGTGTGTGTGTGTGTGTGTGTGTGTGTGTGTGTGTGTGTGTGTGTGTGTGTG
>Ga0209935_1003215_pt1 | contig 17388 bp, 26 predicted proteins | sample ThiBio_1000_plan_2_FD_183958 | JGI IMG/M metagenome (GOLD analysis project Ga0209935, IMG submission 183958) | Wastewater bioreactor microbial communities from Cape Town, South Africa - Thiocy_cont_1000_plan (SPAdes) | ecosystem: Engineered > Bioreactor > Thiocyanate-remediating >... | reverse complement strand
CGAATGGGGTTCGATTCAGGTCCGGAGGAGGAGCTCCCCGAGTGGGCCAAGCCCGGCAAGGTCACCAAGCGCAAGGGCTACGTGCAGCTCGTCACCAACATGGGCGAGCTCAATATCGAGGTATCTAGCGAAGCACATGCACACTCGCTGCCGACACGCTCGGCCAGCGATACTGATGACGCCTCTCTCTCGCTCGCTCGCTCGCTCGATGAACGTAGCTTCGCTGCGACCTCGTGCCCAAGACGTGCGAGAACTTCCTGGGGCTGTGTGCCAAAGGATACTACAACGGCGTGATCTTCCATCGGCTGATCCGCAACTTCATGGTACACTGTTGGCCAGCTCGCAGCGTCGGACCGCCGTTTGCTTGGCTCACGATCGTGCGCGTGCCTCTCTCTAGCTGCAAGGAGGAGATCCGACTGGCACTGGGCGCGGCGGTGAGAGCCTGTGGGGTCACACGTTCAAGGACGAGATCAAGCCACAGCTGCAGCACTCGGAGCGTGGCATCGTGTCGATGGCCAACAGCGGTCCGGACACCAATGGCTCGCAGTTGTACGCACTCGAATGGTGTACTCGATCCCGCCGCTTAGTACTTACTTACCGCCGCCCCCGCCGCTTCACGATGGTGATGATGATTGAGCGCGCAGCTTCATCACCTTCAAGTCAGCAGCACACTTGAATGGCAAGCACACGGTGTTCGGCAAGCTGGTCGGCGGTATGGATGTGCTTCGCAAGATCGAGCTGGTCGAGGTGGATGCCGACGATCGACCCAAGGTACGTTGCGAGGCCCACCGCCCTCTCGAGATCGCTCGGGAGTGAGCACTACTGAGTCACGGACGTTCGCCATGGTTGCCGCTGCAGACCGAGGTGGTGATCGTCAAGGCCAACGTCTTTGTGAATCCGTTCGATACGCTGGAGGAGGAGGCCGCCGAGGAGGCCGCCAAGCAAGCAGCCAAGGAACGCGATGCCAAGCCCGAGATGGGCCAGTGGTACAGCCATCCGCAAGCGGCGCCGTCGGCACCGGTGCGAGAGGGCGTCGGCAAGTACCTGCGCGCTGCTGCAACAGGAGACAGCGGTGACAAGAAGCGGCCGCTCGACTTTGGCTCGGTGCAGCAGGAGCCCAAGCGAGCCAAGCATGCCTCGAGTACCGAACGCGATGCCTTCGCCAATTGGTGAGTCGTGACATCAACCAACGAGTATAAACCCGCCGTACGACAAAATGGCATATGCGGAGAGGAGAAGCAATGGCATCACGACGAGTACTCGATGTTGGGTGTTGGTTGTCATTCATTCGCTGCTCAGATGCAGCCCGAACACGAAGCAGACACCGAGTCGGCTGCCAGCGGCGAAGGAGTGACCGAAGCACAGTTACACCGACGCACTAGATCCATGCCAGCGACGTCCATGTTGTTGTGCACGATCAAGAACTGTAGATTTCGAATGAAGGTACGCGCCGTGTCGGCGTAGCGCGAGTTGGTCATGTACTCGACGACGTCCACCACGGTCGCTCCCGGCCGAGCGCAGTTCTCGAAGGCCTGAGGCATGCCAGACGTCAGTCACGTTGCAGACACGGTGCTCCACTCTTCACTCACTGCCCCAACGCCATACCTTGCGAATCGAGCGAGCAGTGAACCAACCCAGCGACTTGCCGCGTGTCTTTCTTGCGATTGGCAGCATCTCCTTGTACAGTTTGTCGATATCCAAGACGCGCGACACGGGCACCGACTCGTAGTCGGCGGTGTTGAGCAGCGCCGTGGCAAAGCCGCAGAACGGTGAGGCACGCAAGCAGAACTGGCCGTAGCCCATTTGCGTCATCAAGGGCTCGAGCACCTCGAGCACGTTGGCCGGTACAAAGTCTGATGCAGGCGTGGGTCAGAGGCACGCAATGTCGCTGCCTCTGCGCTCTCGAGTCGTACCATCGACGGCGATCGAACCGGCACTTTGCTGCTCAATGTGTTGCAAGAGTCGATAGGGATCGACTGATAGTAGTGGCTCGGTCGATGTGCTCTCGATGCCTGCCTCTTCACGCTCGACCTCCTCTCTATTCGCACAGAGAGAGAGAGAGAGAGAGCACAGCCAATGAGTTAACGTGTACCGAGTGGCCCGAGTGGCTGGAGGTGCGCCAACGAACCGCAGTACACCCATGGCCGGCGCGAGGCCTCGTTCTTGTGACAGTACAATGAATCGAACGAGAGATGGATGCTTTCGCAGCAGCGCCAAGACGTCGCGAAGATCCGGATACGGCGCATCGACCACGAGCGTCACGACGCATTGAATGCCGCTCAAGCCCTTCGAGCGATGATGCATCACGATGACACAACCTCAGTGTCTGATGCTCCTCTCGCTCTCTCGAAGCATTCGCACGTACTCTCATGGCCTCGATGAATTCAGTCAGCTGCTGCATGGCCTCGGCTTCCTCGCCTCGAATGACGTACATTCGAAGCGCAGGGTACACCAGCGGATCCAAGAACACACTCGACGGCAACTGTGCGAGTAGCTCCAAGCGCTCGCACGATGATTCCACCAGTAGAATCGGACTTGGCACTCGAGGTATCGCGGCACTCGGTGGTGTTGTCGAGGAGGAGGAGGAGGAGGAGCTCGTGGATGCTGCTCGCTTACTGACGACCTGCAGGTGCGACAGCACGAAGCCGATGCGCTCGTTCAGGCGCTCCATGTCCATGGCCAGCTTGGTCTGCGCACGTAGAATGAACTCCTGGCCGGCGGGATACACCGACGAGAGCAACGCCATCTGCTCTCGTAGCAGCTGGTCGCTCACGAACTCGTGTCCGTCAAAGAGTGCGAGCGAGCCCACCAAGGGCCGCTGCGACTCGACCTTGTTCTGGTACCGCATCTTGGCTGCAATGTCCTCGATGTCGACTCCCGAGAGCGATGGCGCATCGCCAAACGTCAGCACCTACACACCACCGATAGCGCGCGTCGAGATGAGCCTTTTGAGTTGGTGCCCTGCCTCGAGCGAGCGAGCACCTACACGTTTGAAGAAGCTCTCGTTCGAGCAGTACAGCGTGTCCTGGCGTCCGTGCTTGCCGCAGCCGACCGACAAGAAGACCCTGCCTCCCTGCGCGACCACTGCCGCGTTCTTCCATTGCATCGAGGTGCCTGTAGTATCGATGAGAGAGTTGTGCTGGTTGCGCGACGAGAGCGAGAGAGCGAGCGAGCGAGCGTACCGATCGCGCGATCGAGCAGCACGCAGCACGGACACAACGAGAACGTGCGATACAGCATCCGCATCTAGAACGCGAGAGGATCGAATTCGATCAGCTCAACTCTGATCGATCGAGCATCACCATCACAAACATATAGATAGATAAGCACGCACTTCATCGGCCATGATGGAAGAGAGCAAGCGAGGGAGAGCTGCTGTTGCTGCTGTTGTTGTTGTGAAGCGAATAGACGAATGGTGCTGCGGCACTTCTCTCTTCAATCTCTAGTCGAGAATCAATGGGTTGGTCTTTATACAAGCAGAAGCAATCAAAATGAATCAATCAAACAAGAGCACACATGATTATAATACATGTCCAAGAGTTGAAGAGTAGAAGCGTAGAAGAGTTGAAGACGACTGAGTGTCCTCCTACTGTTGTGGTGTCCGTAGATATGGCTCCGAGACCGACGAGAGCGTCGAGCTGAGTCGCGTACGGATCGAGTTCGTAATGTGGAAGGCCGACGAGAAGGCAATCTCGACTGAAGCCGACGAGCGCCATTGTGCGGCGGTCGGCGACTCGCGCAATCTCGCGGCCGCGATGCTGCGAGCTCGTGCGACGGGTATCAGCGCCCGTTGTAGCCTCGATGGCAGCGAGTGCGTCTCGCGCGCCGGTGAGTCCGATGCGTACTTGCCCGGCGACGGGAGATCGTCGTCGCGGCCGACCAGCGGGATGCCGAGGCCCGACGACGTGACGACCGGTGTCTCTTCGGCCGGCGGACGAGCGTTGGCGAGAATAAAGTGCATGTGCTGCATGTGCCTGCTCTCGAGCCACTGGTCGGTGATCCATGCAAAGTCCTGGTAGGCGCATCGGAACAGCGCCTCGCCGTCGACCTCGACGTTCTTGAGGAAGCGAATGGCGGCGCTCTGATCGTGCATCTCTCGCAATCGAGGCTCGGAGAGTTTGAACAGCGCCGCGCCGATTTGAAACAGTATGCGCTTGCCGTCGAGGAAGAAGCAGTCGAGCACTCGCAGCGAGACCTTTCGTGGTGATTGTCGATGATGTGCACAACATCGTCAGCGTGGGATGGCCGCCAACCTGATACACAACGACGACGACGAGTTACGTACGTGCCAAGGCAAGAAGCCAACGTAGAGACACAAGAACCACGGAATCGTGACGATGGCGATCGGAACGCCAATCTCCAGCAAATGTTCGCTGAGCTCAGGCATTCGCTCGGCGATGATGGTTTCGAATAGCTGCTGGTCGGCGTTGGCTCCCGACATCGAGAACGAGTAGTAATCCGGCAAGCCGTGCTCGCACACGGCCGTGATCAGCCAGTAGGCCTCTTCTTCGGTTACAAACAGCAAGAAGATGCCGCAGAGAATGTTCTACGTGATCGCAACGGCAGCCGAGTCAGCAAACACCGTGTGCCCGCCATCTATGCTCGTGCCTGCCCGCATCGCACTCGTACCATCGATTGGCAGTAGCCGACGTTGGGGTTACGGAACGAGTACGCGATCAACACACGCCGCATCGAGTTGAGGCCCTCGGGATTCTGGTAGAATGGGTGCTCGGGAAAGGTGCGCGCGAGATCCTGATGTGGGTGATGTGGGCGATTGGATGCGAGGTGAGTTGCGCTGCAATCAGAGAGTCGGATGCCGGTGAATGGCGGATGGTGCCGTACACGTTCAATGTCAGCGGTTGCTAGCGTCTTGATATTGGCACTCTCGTGAAGGAGTTGCTGGTATTCGCTCGGATGCGTCGCTTGGAGTTGCTTCGCGCCGCTGAGAAGCAGCCACACCGTGCCTCGGAGTGCTGGAGGGATATTCTCGCGCACCAAACCCCAGAATTGCTCGGTGATGATAAAGTCGACATCGACGCCAAACAAGGCGATGTAATGTTGCCAGGACTCGAGAAGCGTAGGAGAGATTCGATCGGGCGTCGTCTCGATCGGTGGTGGTTGGTGGTGTTGGTGCGGTCGAGCACTGTACGCGAGTACGTGAGTGAGACAGAGTCACACACACGAACAGCGCCAATACGTGGCAATGAGTGTACCTAGGCTCGCTGTTCCCTCGATGTGCCCTGTCCCGTTTCTGTTTGCTTGCCCATAGCTGTACAATTGTGGGCATGACCGACATGGCAGCGAGTTCCTCGGCGAACGAGAATACATACTGGCAACGTGCAAGGTGGGCGTGAGTCGAGAGTCGAAAGGCCGAAAGCTGTGCGAGTGGTGAGGTTGTGCGTACGAGCAGAGCACGTGTACTAATGGCAAGGCCGTTGGGGTTGGAGCTTGCCTGCTCGATCTTGCGCACGGATGAGAGTGGAATCACGAGGCGTGTGAACTCGGTCGGAACGACTACTTCCGACATGAAGCAAATAAAGTGATCGAACACCACCATGCGGCCAGTCGAATGCAGGTGCTCAATGACGCTCAATTTACATGGCGTATCTGCGAGATGGCGCGATCAGTAAATCGAGCTGCCTTGTCATCGAGGCAGGGAGTCGCTCAGGCGATGGAGTGAATGATGGCGTGGCGTACCGAGTAGTAGGTTCTCGGACAATGGCAGGTGGAACACTTGCTGGTAGTATCGCTCGGTGGCAGCAATCATCACCGCCTCGCGATCGAAGCGCACCTCCTTCCACCAGTGCCCGGTGCGAGGCAGCGACGAGGCCTTGGCAGGTCGCCGCAGTGGCAACGGCGCCTCGAGCTTGGCCATATCTTCGGCCGTGCGCTCGAGCAGATGAGCCTCGACGTCACGAATCAAGCGAGAGAGGCGGTGGTTGACGAGCCAGTTCGTGATCAAGTACGCCTCTTCGCATGCAGGAACTGACATCTCGGTGAAGAGCAACTGCCACCGCCATGGCCATGATGATGACGACAGGTAAGCTCCAACGAACGAACGAACGAACACATATGCGACTCACTTGTACATACACTTTGTTCGCTGACTTCCGTGGCACACAATAGAGAATCTCGCTGCACACAGTCGATCTCGACGGCGATGATGATGACGAGCGGAACTTGGAACTTGACGTTGATCTCGGCCGAGTTCGACGCAAAGAACAGATGCGAGCTGCTCACGTACAACCGGCCATCGAGGAATCGACCTCGACGCTTGCTGGTTGGGTCGGACTCTTGCCAGAACGTACATTCGTATGCTGTCATTGGATACGCAGCACGAGCACCAGCACGAGCACCAGCAGCGAATAGTGAGTATGGCGATGCAGAGAGCGAGAGAGTTGTGCTGCGTGCCGTTACGCACATCCAAGCAGCACTTGATGGAACTCTCCAAAGTGGTCATGGAACGACCGCAGCGAACCGGAGAGCACCGAGTCGGCTGATTCCGTGGTCACGAGCGGAGTGACGGCCGAGAGCGAGTTCGAGCGCTTGGGCGGCAGCTTGCGCGCTCGAGGCAACGCTTGTACCGGCTTCTTGTTGTTCTTCTTGACGCTGGTGCTACTGCCAGAGCCGCTTGCGGTGCCAGTGATCGGCAGCGGCTCGGAAGACGACAGGATCGGATCCGCTACGGCAGGCATCGATTGCGTGCGGCTGTCGGCCTCGAGAGCCTTGTGGCGCGGCGAGATGGGCAAGGCCGAGGTGCTAGCCGACACGAAGCTAGCCGAGCGCATACGGTACAACGCTCGCGCTGGGGACGGTGAGTTGTCGACTGAGATGCTCGCCGGTCTTGTGGCTGACGATGACGATGATGCTGCTGCTGAAGATGACGACGAGGAGGAGGAGGAGAAGGAGGGGAAGGAAGAGGCGGCGGCGGCTGCGGCCTTGGATGAGCGAGTGGTGGCAGCCGATGAGACCGACGACGCTGACGAGGAGGTGGTCCATTGTGCGATCGATCCGTCGAATGCGTCATCAGATTCCGAGGTATTTGAGTGTGTGGTGGACGGCGAGTGGTCGGTGTTTCGCGGCGACGACAAGGGCGACGGGCCGCCGGACTCTGAGTATGACGACGAGTACGACGACGAGCACGACGACGTGGGACTCGACGACGAGGTCGGCTGCGCCAGGAACGACATGGAGGACGACGGCGCCGAGGAGGACGACGAGTCACGTGAGCGATTGCGCGCCGAGACCGGCGGCGAGATCGAGACCGGCGACGAGGTGCGACGACGCGGCATGCCGTAGTCGACGTGGTAGGCGCGGCTCACGGTGTCGATCTCCTCGTCGGCAAAGTCATCCGACGATGATGGAAGAGGCTTCCGAACGAGCTGGCTGGTGGATTTCGAGGAGGACGACGAGGAGGAGACAGCGGTGGTGTTGATCGAATCAGGCTCGCCAGTGGTTGATGCCGTCGAGTCGGGAGCTCCAGGCGTCGACTGTGACTGCGACTGCGCCAGGTGGATGCTCTCGAGCTTGAGCAGCAGGAACTGCGACAGCTCGTCCTCCGGGCCGTCGGTCGAGGAGGATCTGTTGGAGGGCGAGTCGAAGCACGAGACGGCCGGCAGTATGTTCTCACCGAGCCACATCCAGTGGTCCTGCACCTCGGTGATGTGCGAGCCCTTGGCGATCGTGTGCCAGTGGGCGCCGACCTTCATGACGATGCGGTACTCGGTGGCCTCGGGAGTGTCGGGCTCGTCGGTGGCCTCGATCAACGAGCCGAGCAGCACCGGTAGAGTGGCAGCTGATGGCTGAGCGGCCGAGACACCTTTGAGTTGCTGCGGTGGAGCTTGTTGTTGTTGTTGTTGGAGTCGCTGCTGCTGTGGTGGCTGTGCTGTGGGCGCCGCGGGCTCCTTCTTGGCCCACGGATTGAAGATCGACAAGGCCGATGGAATACGCGACAAGAGCGGTATACTACCCGCTGCTGGCGCTGTTGTTGATGATGTTGTTGGTGGTGGCGGTAGTGTGGTTGCTGGGACCGACGTTGCAGGCGGCAGCGGCGGGTGTTGGAATCGCTCGAGGTTCGATGACGGCAGCGCCTGCGGCAGCGGCAATCGCTGCTGCGAGCGCGACGGCGTCAACTGCGGCCGCCTCGCGGGACCGGCGGTCGTGGCGGGTCTCGGAGCAGTACGTGACGCATGCACGCCGCTCTCGGCGCCGCTGTTGGTCGCCGATGGGAGGTTGCCGGTGCTCGCAAAGGTCGGCAGCGTGGGATAGGGCGGGAAGGTGGCGCTGCGCGGCTCCTTGCGTTGCATCAGGAAGTGGTCGTTGCTGCAGATGGTGCACCAGCCATCGGCCACCACCATCGAGGCCTTGGTGCGCTCGAGCGTGGGGTCGACCCACATGGTAGTTGGCGAGGCTCGATCGGCGAGCGGGGAAGGGAGCGAGAGCGAGAGCGCTGGAACGCGAGCGAGAGAGAGCGAGGATCGAGATACGTAGAGGGAGGAGAGGGTCGATTACATGGCCTCTACGACGTAGAGATGGATGGCGATCAGAAGAGTCAGTAGCCAACAAGAGAGAGAGAGAGAGAGAGAGAGAGAGAGAGAGAACGTGGTTCGATGGATCGATCGATAGATGATGGCTCGATCGGTGGGTGGATGCGTGCGGATGCTTGCGCGGCGCGGCGAATGAACAACAACAACAACGACAACGACAACGAACAGAGAGCAGCGGGTCTATCGCTCGGTCTCCGGCCAAGACGTCAGGCTCACACGAGATGGCACACCAATCGAGAGATGCTCCTGAGTTCGATGGGATGCTCCGTGGGTTGGTTGTGTCGCTCTTGGGCGCTTGGTCATTCGGTCTGGGAGCTTCGATTGTGATGGAGACTGAGGAAGTGCACGCGCGCACCAACACACATCTTGGCTGGCCGAATACGTGGCCGAGATATTTCGATTGGAGATGTCGGGAGGAGGAGATCGATCGAGCACCAAGAGCGCGAGGCTGCTCCTGCGAGTATCCAGGGCAGCAGCCCGGCAGGATTCCGGAGGGAGCGAGGGAGAGACCGGCGGTGCCAGAGACAGAGAGAGGCCTATGGGACCACGTAGCGCGAGGCAGGAACACTGAGGCATCCTCCTCCTACTCTTCCTCTCTTCTCTTGCTCGCCCTCTCCCCATCACTGCTGCTCTATCGCGCTCCTTCTCCTTCTCGCTCTGCCTGTTGGTGTTGGTGTGCGGCATACATGGCTCCTCAAGACAAGACCCGCGGTGGTGGTGGTGGTGGTGGTGGTGGTGAGGTCGCGAGCTCGGTGTCGAGCGGCAAGAGCAAGGCATCGCAGCCGCACCATTGGAATCGCAAGGAGTACGTGGTGACGGTGTTCGCCGGCTTCGAGTGGTTCATCCGACGCCTCGGATGGCCGCTGCTGTCGTTCTGGTGGTGTCCCATGACCGTGGCGTGGATGTGGTACACGTACCACATCCACGACGGCTCGGCGTGGCAGGTCGTGAACGTCTTTCGCGACAACGGCTTCTTCCAGACCATGTGGGACATCTACCGTCCGATCTGGCGCGGCTCTCCTCGCGCCTGGGCCATCGTCGGCGTGCACGCCGGCGTCCAGCTGCTCCTGATGCGTCTCCTACCGGGCCGTCGCTGGGAGGGCCCGATGACCGGCTCGGGCCACGTGCCGGTCTACAAGGCCAACGGCGTGCAGGCCTTCCTCACGACCTTGGCGCTCTTCTTCACGGCCGTGCACGTGTTCGAGCTCTTCAACCCGGCCATCGTCTACGACGAGTGGGGCAACATCTTTGGCGGCCTGACCTTCTTCTCGTTCGCCTTCTGCACCTTCCTGTACATCAAGGGCCGCTACTTCCCCTCGACGCCCGACCACAGTCTCTCGGGCAACCCCGTGTGGGACTTTTACTGGGGAACGGAGCTCTATCCGCGAGTGTTCGGTTGGGACGTCAAGGTCTTTACCAACTGTCGATTCGGCATGATGGGCTGGGCCATGATGCTCATTTGCTACGCCTACAAGCAGCACGAGCTGGGAGGTATCACTGACTCGATGATCGTTGCCGTCTTGCTTCAGGTACGAAACATCCTCCTTCCATCTCTTCACACACGCAACACGCACGCGCGCGCGTGCATGCGCGCGATCTCTACTGCTACTGTCATCGTCGTCGTCATCATCGAGATCATGAGAACTGTCACTAACTCTAAACTCATCGGTGTCATGCGCATATGGATGGCATTCTCTCTCTCTCACTGGATGTAGCTCACGTACATCTTCAAGTTCTACGTGTGGGAGTCGGGCTACTTGCGCTCGCTCGATATCATGCACGACCGCGCCGGCTACTACATTTGCTGGGGCTGCCTCGTGTGGCTGCCGTCGATCTACTCGTCGTCGACCATGTTCCTCGTGCCGCGCCACATTGTGCTCGGCACGCCGCTCGCCGCCACGATCTTTTCCTTCGGCTTCGTGTTCATCATGCTCAACTGGGCGGCCGACCACCAGCGCCACCGCGTGCGCCAGCTGTGGTTCGACAAGAAGCCGATCACCGTGTGGGGCAAGAAGCCCACCATCATCGAGACGCACTACAAGAGCGAGCAGGGCGACATCAAGGAGACCATCCTGCTGGCGTCGGGCTTCTGGGGCCTCAGTCGCCACTTCCACTACCTGCCCGAGATCCTCGGCTCGATCTGCTGGGTGTTGCCGTGTGGCTTCACGCACGTGCAGCCGTGGTTCTACATTGTCTACCTCTCGATCCTCCTGCTCGAGCGCGGTACCCGAGACGACGTGCGATGCGCTAGCAAGTACGGCGAGGACTGGAAGAAGTACTGCAAGCTTGTACCGTATCGCTTCATCCCCGGTATCTTCTAAGCGAGCCTGCAACACGTCGTTCGAGCCATCGATCAAGCTCGACGCCAAACGATCAAACTCACTCGCACTCACTCACATTCACTCATTCACTCGCGTACTCTCTCTTTCTACGGCTCTCGCTCTTGTTTGTTGACGGTTACCTGTTACAACTTCTGCTGCTACCTGCTACCTCCTTCTACGCTTGCGCACCACGTTCTCTCGCCGCATCAGCCATCCAGCCAACTACCCTAACCCCAAACCACCTACAACCTACTACTACTGCTCTCTCTCTCTCTCTCGCGCGCGCTCGCTCTCGTTTTTAACTGTACTCGTATTCCAAACAAGCTCACTCATACATTCGTTACCGCACACATTGCAGTTGCCTCATTACTCGTTATCGCACGCATCTCTCACGCGCTCTCCTCCCTCACCCACGAGCACCACGACCACCATGGCATGGTTCAAGGAGTGTGGCGCCAATTGCGTCGCCGACCTCTTCTTGATCTACGACTCGTGCTTGCATCCTGATGACCTGCCAGAGTCCGAGCGTCGACGCGCCAATCGTCTGGGCCACTACATCGGACTCACGGCCATCTACACCTTGTTCGCGTGCGCCATCGCCGGCTTGATCCTCGCCGCCGTCGACTATGCTCGTAGCAAGGCCGATACCTCGGTCGGACTCGTGTTCTCGGTCGTGGCCGTCGTGCTGCTGGCGCTCGCTAGCTTCGGATACACGTACTATCTGTATCGCTCGCGGCAGTTCTGCTCAGTCTTCTATCGACGTCGCGAGCGCCATATCACTGCTACCTATGGCGCCCTCGAGCGCCATTACTCGAGCGACGATGACGACGATGCTTATGACGATTCCTACGACCATGACGGCGCTCCGAATGGCCGTCAGCAGGCGCGCCATCCTGACGAGGACGACAACGCCATCACTGTCGTATAGGCGTTGCGCCGCAACTCCTCTCGAGTCGTCCGTCTGTCGTCGTCGTCTGTCGTTGTCGTTTGTTCTATGTCGCCATTGCTGTTGTATCGTATCCTATCGCTATCTATTCACACACACGAGAATGCACGTTCTTCCATCGAACTCGACCACGCATCGTAGGAAGTACTCGCGCGATAGCGAGGATATCTCGAAGCTGTGTATGATGAGTTGAGGTCGCTTACAACGAGCATCCGACGTGCACTACGTCGACTCGCCATCACACTCTGCTTCGTTCTCATCAAGGAAGATCGAACCGTCCACAGCCTCCTCGGCCGCGTGGCGTACTCGTGTCGAGGTCGATACGATACTCGGTCGACCGCTCGACACTGCCGCCGAGTCGTCGACGATGAACTTCTCGCCCGAGCGCCCTTGCTCGGGATACTGTGCCCATAGCGCAAAGTGATGCAGCACGATGCCGGCAGCCACTGTGACGTTGAGCGACGCCGTGCCTTGGCCATACTGTGGTATGAACACGAACATGTCGCAGATGCGCTTCTCGCGCTCCGAGAGGCCCACGCCCTCGTTGCCGAGCAAGAAGGCCGTCGAGCCTCGGAACGGGTGCGTCGCTACCGACACTGCATCGTCCGTGATCTCGACTCCTGGTTCAGATTCACAAGCGATCGCATCAGCCTCCAGCTCAAGCGAGTCCATCCAAGTTCACACACTCACACACACACACACCGACGATACAAACGCCACGAGCGTGTAGCGCCGCCTGCGCTTCCTCCAGCGTATCATGATGCGAGAAGCGTATGAATCGATTGGTGCCTTGGTTGCCGAACGTCTGCATCTTCTTCTATACTCGAGTGCGCGGGTGCCCGTGTGAGCACTCCGCTCCCTTGCGCTGCCTTGCCAGCGCGCGTACCTGCCCCACAAGAACGATCTCCGACGAGCCGAAGGCCACCGCCGATCGAATCAACGGGCCGATATTATGTCGCTTCTGCAAGTTGTGCACCATCACCAGACATTGCGGCAACGTTTGCACTGGCAAGGTATCCATACGATAACGATGACGATACGCAAGAACGAGAGAGCCGGTCGAGCTGGCGTGAGGGAGGCGAAGTGCGGACTGCTGGTAAGAACAGCAACCACGCAAGATATGAGAGAGAGAGCCACACAAGATCTCTCTCTCTCTCTCTCTCTCGTTGTTGCTCGCTGCCTCTCCCTCGCTCGCATCTCCTCCCTCCATCCCTTCCTCCCTCGCGCAATCATCTCGTTGCTCGCGATTGAGTGTATTTGGACGACCACGACACTCGATCTCGTGGCTGTCGAATATCGTTGCACATTTGATTTGATTTGATTTGATTGAGGCGATATTGAGCAAACATCAACGAGAGACACCAATGGCATTGTTGTTGCTACCACAACAACAATGGCGCAATGATGCTCTTGTTGAAGCAGCCAAGCAAGGCTTGTTGGCAGATATCCAATCTCTTCTTGATCGGCATGCCGATATCGATACTCGTGATTACAGCGACGATGCACCTCTTCATCATGCATCATTGAATGGCCATCATCAATGCATCGAGCTCCTTCTTGATCGACATGCCAATATCAATGCTCTTGGGTACAACAACTTCGCGCCTCTTCATCATGCATCATCGAATGGTCATCATCAATGTGTCGAGCTCCTTCTTGATCGACATGCCGACGTCAATGCTGTTGGATCCTACAACAACACACCTCTACATCATGCATCATCGAATGGTCATCATCAATGCATCGAGCTCCTTCTTGATCGACATGTCGACGTCAATGCTCTTGGATACAACAACAACACACCTCTTCACTGTGCGTCAGTGATAGGTAACCGTCAATGCATCGAGCTCCTTCTTGATTATGGTGCCGACAAATCATTGATCAATGTGCGTCTCTCTCTCTCTCAGCATATGCAAGCATCTCTCTCATGAATGCATCAACAACCATCAATCAATCCCAACGCATCATTCTCACTCCATGATATCGCATCAGAACGAAGGATGCACTCCTGCTCAATGCTCCAAAGATTCAAGCATCGTCGAATTGATCCAAAACCATGGTACGTCCATCCATCCATCCATCCATCGATCCATCCATCCATCCATCCATCCATCCATCCATCCATCCATCCATCCATCCATCCATCCATCCATCCATCCATCGAATGGAACGGAATGGAATGGAATGGAACGAGAGATCAAGATGATGATGATGATTGGCTGATTCTCACTCGATTGAATGTGTTGGATCTTGATCTGCACTTCCAATCATTCTCCATTTGATGTGCGTGTGTGCATATTGGAATGCCATCAAAGTTGTTCGATGGAGCATCGAGCGACATGCACACGCTCCCAAGGCCGTCAAGGATGTCGTGCTCACGATGACGATGATTCGATCGATTGCAGCATGGTCGTCGATCTCTCTTCTTCCGAACGAGCTCTTGTTCTTGATCTTCGAGCTTCTCGATTTCGGCTCCATTCTTCGAGCCTCTCGTGCTCGACCTCGACGTCATCAACAGCAGCAGCACTTAACAGCTGGAGACGAGAGCTCGAATCAATCTTCATCATCAACATCTCAAGATCTCAAGGACGACAACAAGAACATCAAGGAGCAGGACAAGAAGTGCCAAATGATGTGATCGACACGATATGCCCCACACTAAGCACACTAAGCACACACACACACATAAGTGAGCGAGATGCTTCATTCCTTCGTCAGTCACACACATCAATGCAGCACTCGATCATTCTCTCAATGAATCGTGTGAATCATCGATTGATCGAGACACACACACAAGATATGAGAGAGAGAGAGAGAGAGCCACACAAGATCTCTCTCTCGTTGTTGCTCGCTGCCTCTCCCTCGCTCGCATCTCCTCCCTCCCTCGCGCAATCATCTCGTTGCTCGCGATTGAGTGTGTTTGGACGACCACGACACTCGATCTCGTGGCTGTCGAATATCGTTGCACATTTGATTTGATTTGATTTGATTGAGGCGATATTGAGCAAACATCAACGAGAGACACCAATGGCATCGAAACAAGAGCAACGACAACGTCAACGAAAGCTCAATCGTGCTCTTGTTGAAGCAGCCGACCAAGGCTCGTTGGCAGATATCCAATCTCTTCTTGATCGACATGCCAATATCAATTGCCGTTTCTTCCACTTCAACAAACCACTTCATTTCGCATCATTGAAAGGCCATCATCAATGCATCGAGCTCCTTCTTGATCGACATGCCGATGTCAATGCTCTTGGATACAACGACTGCCAACCTCTCCATCATGCATCAAAGTATGGTCATCATCAATGCATCGAGATCCTTCTTGATCGACATGCCGATATCAATGCTCGCGACAACAGCCAGTTCACACCTCTCCATCATGCATCATCGAATGGTCATCGTCAATGCATCGAGCTCCTTCTTGATCGACATGCCGATGTCAATGCTCTTGGATACAACGACTGCCAACCTCTCCATCATGCATCAAAGTATGGCCATCATCAATGCATCGAGATCCTTCTTGATCGACATGCCGATATCAATGCTCGCGACAACAGCCAGTTCACACCTCTCCATCATGCATCATCGAATGGTCATCGTCAATGCATCGAGCTCCTTCTTGCTCATGGTGCCGACAAGTCATTGATCAATGTGCGTCTCTCTCTCTCTGAGCATATGCGAGCATCTCTCTCATGAATGCATCAACAACCATCAATCAATCCCAATGCATCATTCTCACTCCTTGATATCGCATCAGAACCAAGGACACACTCCTGATCAATGCTCTGAGGATTCAAGCATCGTCGAATTGATCCAAAACCATGGTACTTCCATCCATCCATCCATCCATCCATCCATCCATCCATCGAATGGAATGGAATGGAATGGAACGAGAGATCAAGATGATGATGATTGACTGATTCTCACTCGATTGAATGTGTTGGATCTTGATCTGCATTTCCAATCATTCTCCATTTGATGTGTGTGTGTGTGTGTGCATATTGGAATGCCATCAAAGTTGTTCGATGGAGCATCGAGCGACATACGCACGCTCCCAAGGCCATCAAGGATGTCGTGCTCACGATGACGATGATTCGATCGATTGCAGCATGGTCGTCGATCTCTCTTCTTCCGAACGAGCTCTTGTTCTTGATCTTCGAGCTTCTCGATTACAACTCGATTGCTCGAACCTCTCGTGATCAATCTCGACATCATCTCAACGACAAGGACAAGAAGAACAAGAAGTGCCAAATGATGTGATCGACACGATATGCCCCCAACACACAAAGCACACACACATGAGCGAGATGCTTCATTCCTTCGTCAGTCACACACATCAATGCAGCACTCGATCATTCTCTCAATGAATCGTGTGAATCATCGATTGATGAGACACACACACAAGATATGAGAGAGAGACAGCCACAAGATCTCTCTCTCTCTCTCGTTGTTGCTCGCTGCCTCTCCCTCGCTCGCATCTCCTCCCTTCCTCCGTCCCTCGCGCAATCATCTCGTTGCTCGCGATTGAGTGTGTTTGGACGACCACGACACTCGATATCGTGGCTGTCGAATATCGTTGCACATTTGATTTGACTTGATTTGATTTGATTGAGGCGATATTGAGCAAACATCAACGAGAGACACCAATGGCATCGAAACAAGAGCAACAACAACAGCAGCTCAATCGTGCTCTTGTTGAAGCAACCAAGCAAGGCTCGTTGGAAGATATCCAATCTCTTCTTGATCGACATGCCAATATCAATTCTAGTGATCGTAGCAACAACACACCTCTCCATCATGCATCAAAGAAAGGCCATCATCAATGCGTCGCGCTCCTTCTTGATCGACATGCCGATATCGATGCTCTTGGATACAACAACAGCACACCTCTCCATCATGCATCTTATGGAGGCCATCATCAATGCATCGAGCTCCTTCTTGATCGACATGCCGATATCCACGCACTTGGATGCTACGCTAGCACACCTCTTCATTATGCATCAATGAAAGGCCATCATCAATGCATCGAGATCCTTCTTGATCGACATGCCGATATCAATGCTCTTGCAAACAACAACTTAACACCTCTTCATTATGCATCAAAGTATGGCCATCATCAATGCATCGATATCCTTCTTGATCGACATGCCGATATCAATGCTCGCGACAACAGCCAGTTCACACCTCTCCATCATGCATCATTGAACGCGAACCGTCGATGCATCGAGACCCTTCTTGATTATGGTGCCGACAAGTCATTGATCAATGTGCGTCTCTCTCTCTCTCTGAGCATATGCAAGCATCTCTCTCATGAATGCATCAACAACCATCAATCAATCCCAACGCATCATTCTCACTCCATGATATCCCATCAGAACAAAGGATACACTCCTGCTCAATGCACCAAAGATTCAAGCATCGTCGAATTGATCCAAAACCATGGTACTTCCATCCATCCATCCATCCATCCATCCATCCATCCATCCATCCATCCATCCATCCATCCATCCATCCATCCATCCATCCATCCATCCATCCATCCATCCATCCATCCATCCATCCATCCATCCAT
>Ga0209935_1003212_pt1 | contig 17420 bp, 18 predicted proteins | sample ThiBio_1000_plan_2_FD_183958 | JGI IMG/M metagenome (GOLD analysis project Ga0209935, IMG submission 183958) | Wastewater bioreactor microbial communities from Cape Town, South Africa - Thiocy_cont_1000_plan (SPAdes) | ecosystem: Engineered > Bioreactor > Thiocyanate-remediating >... | reverse complement strand
TGTTAACTCAACGTTGATTATATTGGATTAATGAAGCAAAACGAATCGAATCAATGAAATGTAGAATATTGCCATATGGATTGTATATTTGAATCCACTGTTTCCTTGCGGATTAGTTGTTGTTGTTTTCAAAGAAGTCGATTGCTGTGTTGTTGACTTGAGGGTTGTGGTCGTCGTCGTAATTGTAGTTGTTGTTGTTTTCAAAGAAGTCGATTGCTGTGTTGTTGACTTGAGGGTTGTGGTCGTCGTCGTAATTGTAGTTGTTGTTGTTGTTTTCAAAGAAGTCGATTGCTGTGTTGTTGACTTGAGGGTTGTGGTCGTCGTCGTAATTGTAGTTGTTGTTGTTTTCAAAGAAGTCGATTGCTGTGTTGTTGACTTGAGGGTTGTGGTCGTCGTCGTAATTGTAGTTGTCAACTTGACGGTTGTAGTCGGGGTAGTTCTAGTTGTTGAGTTGAGGGTTGTGGTCGTCGCCGTCGTGGTAGTTATAGTTGTTGACTTCAAAGTTGTAGGGGTTGCCCTAGCAGTTATGGTTATTGACTTGAGGGATGTGGTCGTCGTTGTAGTTTTAGTTGTTGACTTGAGAGTTGTAGTCGTCGTAGTAGTAGTTGTTTCTACTTCTTCTGATTCTTCACTCCTCTTGTAGGGGTTGATTGTTTTTAAAACATCATTAATTTGATAGTGAACACCGAATTTACTTATTATATTTGCGAAATTGCTTTGGTTATTACAACGATTATAATTACAACTAAACATTAATTTTTCTTCGTTGTCCCTTGATTGTAAATCAAGATATAATGTATAATAAATTCCTATGTATTCGTTGTTTATACAATCTCGTTCAATTTCATATTCTTGGTATTGTCGAGACAGTTGTGCTGCACAATTAGTACCCGTACATTGTTCAGTTGGATCCTCACTACTATAACATTGTTTAATCTCTATAAAAAATCATAATTAAACATAATATTTCGCTTTACGTAGCCGAAATGGCTTTATTTAATGACGAACCTGTTACTTCTTCATTGTCACCAAACGCATATGGAATTACTTCGCTTGTTAAATCAACAAAATCGTTTTCAATAAACCAATTTAAAAGATGTTGAGATTCATTAAAATATATTTCTTCACAACCTTCAAATGAACATGCATATTCAAGAAAATGCACAGCGTATATGTCGGTTTTCATCTCTGCTGTAAGTAATGTATCAATTCGAATAAACTCTTCAGATAGATCATAATCAAATAAATGTTGAGTAAGCTGAATCTTTATTTCATGTTTACCATGATTAATGCGAAGTTCGATACGACAGAGGCAATCCGACTCATCAATAGAACTCTCACATTCAGTAAGCTCTAAGTCATTGATTTGATCATATACATCTGCGATACTAAATTCAGCGAATGTCAGCATTATTGGGTATTGGTCATCAGTAGTTCGACATTGGAGAGAAAAACTGCATGAAATTGTCACTAAGAATATGAACAATACTAACCAATTCATTTTGCAAACGAATGAATGAATGAATGGATCAATGAAGTCATATACATATATTTGACTAAAGAAAAAAACAGTCCTATTAATCAATCATACGATATTACATTTTAATTTGTATTTACGCGTATATCACGTATGTTTATGATAGGGAAATTCAATTTTATTCAACATTTTATGTTATATGTTATTTACTTTAGCAAAACAAAAAGACCTTCACCCTCATTTAAAAAAAATCATTTCTAAGGTTCTCGAACAAGATCATGCAATTGTCGACCACTTAATGTTCCAATACACATTAAAGCTTTCCATCGATTGACTTCATACATCATTTCATAGAGACGCCATACTCGAAATGAACATGTTTTTTGTCGTTTCCATTCAAGTTCAACAGGATCCCATTCATCATTAATTATTATCCACATAAAATCTAATGTTACCTTGTCGTCACGTGATAATGATGATAGATTATTGATGATACCAAAAAACGTTAAGAATTGATCAATTGACCAATTTTCAAGTGCGATATTGCCAATAAATGACACGAGAGATAATTTTGTTAGAACAGAAACAGTAATTAAAAGTAAAAGTTGAGCATAGAATATTAAATAGAATATAGTTGTTAGAAATTTAACTGTTCGAAAACCGATTTTATATGTTGATTCTTTTCGTGATGGTTTAATTAAACGTTCACTTTGTATTTCACCTCGATCACGTGCTTTTGCAAATAATGAATAAATACCATTCAACGACAGATAAGGAACTAAACTGAATAGATTAAATTGTAAATTGAATATCCATCGATGAAAATAATACAATCGTTGACCAATTGATGCATTCCAATAGTATGCAACTCGAAGTAAACCAAAAACAAGTAAGAAATTAATGGCTACAAATTCGAAATAAGTCACAATTTGATAATAGATATCCGGAAAAGATGTTCGATAGTAAAGAAAATTTTGGTAAATAACAAATACATTGTAAAATGGTAAACCAATCGAACAAAGACCACTGATAAAAAGAGCAATGTCAAATTGATTGGAGAACTTATGGTCGATCTGATTTCGAACTTCATCATCGCCGTAGTATTTGAATTCGTTAAATTGAAGTTCAGATTCGTTTTCTTTTTCAGCCATTCGAAAATCAATAAAAAAACATTATTGATAGACTTTCTTTTTATTCGTATTCCATTGATATTGAATACATATTTTTATTAAAAACATATGTTACCATATCACACTCTCATTTGATGAAAAACAGATTGATGTCTCAAGAAGACAATTGCATATTCAATATATTAAATCGATTCTTTTTCGAACTAAAACAGAATATTAATAATAGATATCGTATATAGTTAAACGCACCTTGCTTCACCTTTCTATATCTTATCTCTCATGTGTGCTAACAAAAAGAACATAAATTTTATTGTCTTTTTTTCTTTCAAATCATGTTGCAACTACTCGTAACTATTGTAATACTAATTGTTTGCAGTAGCAATGAAATTGTACAATCATCGATAATAAAACCTCATCATATTCGTATTCAACATGTTGATGTTGATACACATTCTGATATTGTCATTGATACGCAAACACCACATTTTTCATGGCAATTAGATGACGATGGTCATTCGATACGAAATATTCGACAAAAAGCCTATCATATCTATGTAACTGTTGATACAACGAATGAAATCGTTTGGGATAGTGGTTATGTACCATCATCTGCATCGATACATATTCGTTATGCAGGTGCTCGTCTTCTATCTGATACACGCTATTCAGTAAATATCAAATACTATACTGAACAATCTGAAAGTCAATGGGCAACTGCTCGTTTTCGAACTGCATTGTTCTCGCTCGATGATTGGAGTGGTCAATGGATTGGCAGTGAAAAGATCAATATGAATCAATTACGTACAATAACAAATATCAAATCATCAGGTGTCAAATCAGCTACAGCTTTCATCAGTGGTATTGGCTATTATCAGTTGTTTGTCGAAGGTGAACTCATCGATCCATCACGACGACTCGATATTGGATGGACAACCTATCAACAACGAACACTCTATACTTCCTATGATCTTACCAGTGTCTTTCAGACAAGTGGTGCCAAAGGTATTGGCATTATGTTAGGTCAAGGTTGGTATAATAAACAACAATGGGCCGTTGGTTTAGGTCCTCGTATTGAACTCGCATTAGAATACGGACCACCTCGTGCAATCTTACAATTGAATATTGTTTATAATGATGGTACCAGTCAATCGGTTGTTACAGATACGAATTGGTTAGGTCGAGAAGGTGAACATCGTATCGATTCGGTTTATATGGGTACAATTGTTGATTTGCGAGCAGTACGTTCATGTTGGTCATGTGCAAATTTCAGTGATCCATATTCATTATGGATAAATGCATCAACATTATCATCACCCGTTAATTTCACTGCTGGTGGTCAATTTTCATTACAGATCATGGATCCTATTCGTATTGGTCCGAATGCACTTCACATTGCAACATCTGGTAATATTGGTAATGTTGTTGGTGTTCAAGGTGGTAGTCTAACAGATGGTGGGGTACTTAAACCTATTTCACAAACGTTAATCAATGGTCAACTATTTGATCTTGGTCAAAACTTTGCTGGATGGTGTAAACTCTCGTCAATCAATGCATCTCAATCAACTATCATACAATTACGACATGCTGAACTTCTATATTCACCCGGCGTAAATGGTATTGGTTTCGGAGGATTATACTATGAAAATCTACATAGTATTGCAGCAATGGATACGTTCATATTAAATGGTACAGGCAACGAAACATTTGAACCTGTATTTACCTATCATGGTTTTCGATATTTATTAGTCAATGGATTCGATAAGTTAACGAAAGATAATGTCGAATGTTATGCAGCACATACAGAAACGAAACTCATTGGTAATTTTACTAGTAGTAGTACAGTTTTAAATCAAATTCAACATAATATTTTGTGGTCACAATTGAGTAATTCAATGTCGTTACCAACTGATTGTCCTCAACGAAATGAACGTCGAGGTTGGATGGGCGATGCTGGTCTTAGTATCGATGAAACACTCTTCAATTTCGATTTAACAAATTTTTATCTCAACTTTTTAACTATGATCCAAGATAATCAAGGACCTGATGGTGCAGTTAGTGATACGGTTCCATTTACGGTCGGTTATAGTCCTGCTGATCCTAATTGGGGAACAGCATATCTAACAATTCCTTGGTATTTGTATGAACATACAGGTGATCTTGGTATTATTGAAAAATATTATAAAGGTATTCAAGCATGGGTCGATTGTTTAACTGTTCAATATCAACAAACAGGATTAGCTAATTTCTTTCATCATTGGGGTGATTGGGAACCAGTTAATAAAACTGCAAATCAATCATTGGTTTCTTCGTATCCTTATCTTCGTGATGTGAATACATTTGTTAATATGAGTAAATTATTAAATCGTACAGATAATGTTGAGAAATATAGTCAACTCTATCAAAGATTAGCAGAAGAATATCATCGTGTATTTTACAATACATCATTAGGCGCCTATGTTGATGGTAGTCAAGCAATGAATATTCTTCCACTTTCTTTACCAGGCGTTGTACCTGAACAACTTCGCTCTCAAGTGTTGAAATCTTTAGTTACAAATATTGTTAGTACAGGCTATTTTACTGGTGGTATTGTGAGTGTCAATGCATTGTATCCACTTCTTTCAAAAGAAGGACATCATGATCTAGCATTGCAACTTGCACAAAGTACATCCTATCCATCGTATGGTTTTATGTCCAATAATGATATTCAAAATGCGACAACTGTTTGGGAGCAATGGAATACATTACCACAAGGAGCACGTAGTTCGTTGAATCATCATATGTTTAGTACGATTGGCGCATGGTTCTATCGATATGTTGCTGGTATTGAATTGAATGCTCTCGAAACGATTACAATCTATCCTCGAATGTCATATGATCCTTCTCTTCTTGCTGAAGTCGATACGGAAGTTGTTACAATCAAAGGATCGATTCGGGTACAATGGGCTCGTGTATCACAAGATGTTCTTTCGCTATCAACATCGATTCCGAACAATGCTGAAGCAATTGTATCATTCGATCGATTACTTGAAAAAGGACAGTGTGTGAAATTGATGTGTAATGACGAGATCATTTGGATGAGAGGCGAGAAAAATTTATTCGGGGATGTGTATGAAGATGAATCGACAGGTGTAATGTCAGTTCGAATTGCATCAGGCAATTATAATTTTGTTGCATATTGGCAATAAGGATCAAATAAAGGATTTTATTATTCTTTTTCTTAGAGATTATTTGCATATTGTTCTCTAAGTTGTTTTAATTGATTGATAAATTGTTCGAAATTTTCAATTGATTGTCCATATTCGAATGTAACTTTTTTATTGATATCTGGCCAATCGATTTGAATCCATTCAGCTCCACCGTCTGCACAATCGGGACAGCCAATTGTTTCATTTAATAATCGAAATTGTTTTAAATCGACAAGACTAACTAATTGATTCCATTGTTGAGATGAATAGGAATTTTGTTGTTCGACATTTGGATATGAAGGTTGAGGATAATTTGGCTCTTTAATGGCTAATAATTGATATGGATTCGATGTTATATTAATTGATCGACGACAATAACCAATACATTTTCCAAATGATGTTCCACTTGAAATTGAAACAATTTGCTTTTTTTTATGACATCTACCGTTGATTGTCGTTAAAGAACAGATCAACAAAATTGATAAATACAGTAATCCTTTCAGCATTTCAAAATAACGATATGATAGATATTATGCTTATGCACATCGATTTATATTTTAAAAAAAAAGAACAATAATAAATGCATTTTCTTCTGTCGGCAGATGGTACTAATGAATATTTATTTATAATTCAATCTTTTCTTTACCTATACTCGAAAAGATGTGTTCTAAATAAACATTTGGTTACACCTTCATTTTTGTTTTATTTTATGATAAGAAATAAAAGAAAATGAGTATTTAAATGCTCGTTAGTTGTATAATAAAATAAAGAGAAAAAAATGCATCTACTTTGCGTGTTTTTGATAATCGTTGTTTATGGAACGAGACCAGTTGAGTCTCAACAACGACCAAATATTATTATGGTCTTAGGTGATGATTTGGGCTATTGTGAAACCGAACCATATGCTTGTGCTATACCGGCAGGACATAGTCAACCGCCAATTGCTACACCAAATATTCTTAAATTTGCTCACGAAGGTTTAAAATTTCTTAATAGTTACGCTGGTGCTCCCGTATGTGCTCCGTCGAGATGTACTTTGATGACAGGAAAACATTCTGGACATGCAACCATTCGAGGTAATAAAGGTTTTCAAGACAGTGATTGGCCATTAGAACCCAATGATACAACTGTTGCTCAAGTACTCAAATCGGCTGGTTATTCTACGGCATTAGTCGGTAAATGGGGTTTAGGTGATTTAAATACGACTGGTTGGGTACGAAAACATGGTTTTGACTATTTCTATGGCGTTACAAATCAAAATCTAGCACATAACTACTATCCTGACTATGTATTGGAAAATGAAAATGAAATACCATTACCATTGAATAAAGGTGCATCACGACATCGATGTATGAATCAACCATGGACGTGTAATTATACGCATGATCTTTTTACTCATCAAGCATTCGAATGGATTACAAATCAAACACGAAATCCAACGAAACAACCATTCTTCTTGTATTTATCATGGACTCTTCCACACGCTGGTGGATGGTTCGGAGTAATTGAAAGTGGAGAACCGGTACCTAATAATGAACCATTCAATGGAACAACATGGCCCATTGTTGAACAAGATCATGCAGCGATGATTAGCTCTTATTTAGATCGAGATTTTGGACGATTAATGGCGTTACTTAAACAGTTAGGAATTGATAATGATACATTAGTATGGTTTGCATCGGACAATGGTGCTCATAATGAAGGTGGTCATTCGTATACATTCTTTAATAGTACTGGTCCATTGCGAGGCTTTAAACGTTCATTGTATGAAGGTGGAGTTCGTACTCCACAGATCATTCGTTGGCCAAATATGATCGAACCAAATACGACAACAGATTTCATCACAACGTTTGAAGATTTTCTTCCAACACTTGCTGAATTAGCTGGTGTTCAACAATTACCCAAAGCAATTGATGGTTTATCCATTGTACCATTATTGATGAACAATCGAACAGCTCAACCGAAACATGAATATATCTATTTTGAATTTTGTACAAATTTCACATGGGGTAATGCTGTTCGATGGCAAACTTGGAAATTAGTTCGTTTCAGTGTTGATAAACCTTATCAATTGTATAATTTACATGAAGATATTAGCGAAACTAATGATGTATCGAAACAACATCCTGATATTGTTGCACAATTGACTCAATATGCTAGAGAAGCTCATACAGATTCGGCTGCATTTCCAATACATAACTGTGTGAATAGTGTTGTGCATTAGCCTGCACAAACATGAAAATATAATGACATTTTACTTTTGTTTTCTTTCTCTTAAATTTCGTACAGTTTTCTTTGATTAAAGATGGACGACAACGACAACAAAAAAAAACGTTTGTTTTTATAATTTTAGACAAGCAAAAATTCTAATACTAACATTTTTATATGTGATTATATGGAAAACAAAACGGACAACACAATAAGTAGACTATGTCGTAGTTATAAACATCGAAAACACTCGGAAAACTTGATGATACATTTTTTTTAAATATGAAGAGATCATATGTTTATTTCTTCGTCATTTAATTTATATGAGCCAATTGGTCAATATTTTCAGTTGATACATCAGACGAAATATTTTGTTCTTGATTTTCTTCTTCAGCTTCATGTTCTTCTGCGTTTAATTGTTCATCAATAACAATTGGCTCTTCTTCAGTTGAAGACGGTTGGCTGTTATTATTTGAATTATTACGTCTTCTACGAAAGATTAAAGCCATTATACCACCTGCAGTAAGACCAGATCCAGCACCTACAGCTGCAGAAGTTGATGCAGCTACTGCTCCAGTTGCTCCAGCAGATTGACAGAGAGCAAATAAACTTCCAGCTGCTGTTGTTGATGTTTGCATCGATGCTGCAATACTACCAGCTGCAACACCAGCCGACGTAAATCCAACTGCACCTAGTGTAGGTATGATGGCAAGTGGTGCTACTACGCCGATTGGTACACCTACGACGAGAGCTTTAGTAGATGTAGAGCTATTGTTCCATTTGTCTCTTGCGGTATTGGCTGTACTTCTTATGTTTTCTCCAGCTTGTGCAGCATATTTCCTAAATGCGGCATTTATATCGCGTGCTCTCTCAAAAAAATTCGTTGAACTATCTTCACCAGTAGCGTGTGACGTCATTGGTTAGAGATCAGCAAGCGAGAAAATGAAAACAAATTTTTTTCTTCGCGTCGTCATTTATTCTAATTTCCTGTTGTGAAATCATAGAAAGAACGACGAGAAAGAAACAAACATCTGTCACTCGTTCGTACATACAAGAGGCCAGCCATCGAACCACTTAGCTGACGAAAATTTTCCTCTCTAATGATTTCGGTTATATATGAAGAAAAGAATCAAATTAAACCCAACAAACTAGAACTAAAGACATCGCTGACACACAAGAATCAAAGAAAAAAAAAGAAACGAACAAAAATTTCATTGTAGTATAGATGGCATAGGTGTAGAGAATTCTTATATAAATCGAACGTTTATTATTTTTATAAGAAAAAATAAAAATAAAAGATCTTATTTATTCATAGTTTCGTTTGATTCACCAGATTTTGTTCGATACATTGCAGCTGTTATACCACCTACAGTAAGGCCCGATCCAACACCTACAGCTGCAGAAGTCGATGCAGCTACTGCTCCAGTTGCTCCAGCTGACTGTGCAAGAGCAAATAAACTTCCAGCGGTCGTTGATGCTGTTTGCATCGATGCTGCAATACTGCCAGCTGCGACACCAGCTGACGTGAATCCAATTGCACCCAGAGCCGGGATAACAGTAAATGGTACTGCTAAAGCAGCTCCTGTTCCAGCAATAGCGGTTTTTGTAATTGTGGAACTTTCTTGCCAAGCGTCTTTTGCAGCATTACCTGTACTTTTCATCGCACTTCCAGCTTGTGTCGCATAATTCATAAATAAGGAATTAACGTCGCATGCTCTTTCGAAAAAACTCTTCGTATTACTTCCATCCGTCGAATCAGATGCCATATTATCAAATCGAATGTATATGTTCTTATTTCTAACTATCTGAAAGCAAAATCTAAAAACCGTATTGATTTATTACTTAGCATATGGACATAAAAAGAAACAAAAAACATCAAAATATGTTTTTTCTTTTCTTTTGCTAGGAGAACGAACTATATTTTTTTCTCTTTCTATATGACGTCCTTTGTTCGTTCTCCTACTATTGGAATGCGATCTTGTGTTTTTTCATCTCGTGTGAATGCATAGAAGCGTGAATTGATTTCGAATAAAGTTTGCGTGGCAAGCGAACATCCTAAGTATCCTATATATGAAGTTTTATTTTCTTTTGATAAATCATGCAATTTCTATGGCAAACATTGAAATAGACAGTATCAAATTTTCGATAATAATAAGTAAATGTTATATTTCTGTTCACCTTCAATATTTTGATTGCTACCGTTAGAATTGTTTTGATTAAGTGCAAGAGTTACACCACCAGCACCAAGACCTACACTTATAGGAGCTGATAAAGCTAAAGTACCAGTTGCTCCAGCTGATTGTGCAAGAGCAAATAAACTTCCAGCTGCTGTTGTTGATGTTTGCATCGATGCTGCTAAACTACCAGCTGCAACACCAGCCGACGTAAATCCAACTGCACCCAAGACCGGTATAATAATCAATGGTGCTGTTAAAGCAGCTCCTGTTCCAACAATAGCTGCTTTTGTAGTTGTTGAACTATCATTCCATTTGTCTTTTACAATACTTCCAGCTTTTTTAGCGTAATCTAAAGCCACCGACTTTAAATTATATTTTTCATCATTGATTGTATCCAGAGTCATTGGATTGGTTAAATGCATCATCATATATAAAAAAAGTAAAAAACGAACGTCATAGATAAAAGAACAAAAGAAACGTAAATATATAGATGGGGCTTTATAAAAACATCAAGCTGCTCTTAGTATCCCAATTTGATTAGGATGAACATGAATGACATCAAATCGATTACTTCTAAGTTGTGGCGTATTTCGCGTTGTTATAAATCCAACCATGATTAAACATATCGATGTAACCAAACTAACGACTGTATATGCCCAAGAAAATAGCTCATCAATAATCAAATCATGAATTATAAAAATAATTGTTGGAAAACGCAATATACTTAAAAGTAATATTAATACAAGTAGACGCCGAATGATTGTCAAATCTCGTATATTTCGTTGTCGTTGTTGTGCTGGAATAATTGCTGTTGCTGCTTGTGATGTTTGTCTCATAAATGATGTTATCCATAGGTACATGAGGACAATTGATATCAGTGGAATGAAATACAAAGTAAAAATCAAATACATTGATCCATGAATATCTGAATGTGAAACAAGACAATATTGTTCTGTGGGTAATTGAACATAGTATAAGAATAATGCTGGTAAAGTCAAACAAAATACAAATAACCATTGAACTATGATGATTTTAATATACAAAGAAAAATTGATTAAAAATCTTTTCTGATAGAAAACAATTCGACATAAACGATAGAATGCTTGTAGACAATAACTATAATAGATCGAACCTTCGAAAATATCGTATAGAAAACCCCATATCTGACAAAAACTAAGATTGTATGTTAGAAAACCGTTCGTTAAACTTGAAATAATCATAACAAAACTGACTATTAATGTTACAAGTACAGCAATACAAGTATTGCAAAGAAGTAGTATCGGTACATCTTGTCGATTTTGTCGAGCACGTTTAATTTTAATTAAAATAAATATATAAATTCCGATAGCTATGAATATGAGAGAATAATTAGTAATTCCAAGAATAGTAGTTAGTGTTACCATTTATGTTATGTTAAATCAAAATTTCTACTCGTTGACAATTTTCAGATGAACACACATCATTCTAAAATTACATGCACTTCTTTTTTTTCTGTCAGATTATTAAAGATTTATGATAATTCAAAAGCTTGGGACTCCATTCTTTGAAAAAGAATTAAAAGATATGCTTAAGTTCAATGTACGAATGCAGATTAAGAAAGTAATGATAAAAAAGAATGTCTTCTGAATAATCTCAGATAACTGTCAATAACTGTTTTAATACGCAAACGAACGATAGAGTTCTTCATTCTTTTGTGCTTCTTCAAGAGTATTGTAGACAGGATTAAATCTTAACCATTGACGTGTTCGTTCTGGAACTTGTTCTAAAATTTCTCGAGCAACACGTATTTGAACTTCAGGTCGAAAGAGCCATCGTCGACTGTAGCCTAGAACAACCATAGGTCGTGGCTGATCGGTTTTATTCGGTGTTCCTCGATGTATATGTCGAACATCTCGAATAAGTACATCGCCTCGTTTCATGAGAACTTGTTGGATCGGTATTTCACCTGATTTAATACGACGAAGTGCTTCGTCTTTAGGTAACATATGTGTTGACAAAGTCATTTCAAATGGTCCATTCTCGGGAGTACAATCAACAAGTGCAAAATTAACTGCTAATTGATAGGGTGGTGTTTCATGTTCCCATTCGGGAAATAATGATTGAGTATCACGATGTAATTCTTGATATTCAGATCCTTGACATGGAGTATCCGTAGCAAGTTGACAAAAAACTCCATCAGCACCGACAAGTTCAGTGACAATGGCCATGATAATATCATTGTCAATGATTGCTGGATCTGTCCATGGCGAACAAAATGATGGAGTAATATAATAACGATTTGGCCCTCGATTTCCTTTACCACCTTCCATACGAATATTTTCTTCTAGAAGTGGTTGAAAAACTCGATTGAGTTCATCGATTTTATCTACGGGTAGAACATTAGGAATAATCGTCGAACCCGTACGACGAACTTCATCTGCACGCTCTTTAATCCACGCAATATCCAGTGCACGATTGTCCTGTGAAGTCATGTTGATCAATTTTTTTGTTTTATCGACGTGTGAAAATAAAAACTAACGAAGAAATATACACCTGACGCTCCTTTTCTTTATCTATATTATATACTCTTTTTCGTTCTTAATCTAACAACAAACACATTTCAGAAGAAAAAAAAATGTTAACGTCATGTGAAATATGAATTATTCAATTGTGAATATGTATTTCCGATTAATTCTGCAGTTCGATCACCACTTAATTCCCAAAACATAGCACCAGCTAAATGTTCTTGTAAAATATAATTATTCTTGTTTGTATTCGATTCGAGATCATCATAACTTATCCATACACCTTTATCTCTATTGAATAGAAACGGTACTTTCGATTGATCATCCCAAAAACGTGTAAACACAGGTACATAATTCTTTTTCAAATCATCATATGTCAATACGGGACTTTCACATGCACTCGAGGCAAGTTGAGAGTATCCATTCATTTCTGTATTTGTTACTCCTATAATTCGAATAAATAGATATGAATATGATGATTATATACGTAGCTATACCTTGCCAAACACGTCCGTATAAAGGAAAGCCAAGAACTAATTGTTCAGAACGAGCACCTGCATTTATATAACCTTGAATAGCTGCATGACAATTATATTTCGATTTCAAATATGACGGTGGTTCATCCGTTGTGTTTTCATTATCATTTTTATACAACGGTGCGTTATGACCTGTTTGCTTATCCCAACTACCATGAAAATCGTAGGTCATAATATTGAACCAATCGAGATATTTCGACATGCCTGGCACATCTAAATCAGCAATACGTTCAGTACCAGCACCAGTACTATAGAAAAAAACATTTATAATTTTTTTTAAATGTGACTTGAATTTGAATTTTTACGCGACTGTTAATAAATATTGTTTCTTATCGAATTGTTGACGAAGTTCTTGAAGCAAACGAACATAATTTTGTTTATCTTCTGGTCGATGAATCGTTTCTGGAAGACCGCCCGAAACTGGATATTCCCTTGATTTGAAAAGTATATTTTCCTTACAAAATACAAATAAACTCACCAATCAAGATCAATACCATCAAAACTATATTTTTCTATAAATTCAATACAGGATTGTGCAAATTTCTTTCGACTTTCATCCGTAAGTGCTACATCGGAAAATTTACTAGACCATGTCCATCCACCAATCGATATCAATGTTTTAATATGCGGATATTTCTCTTTCAATTTTAATAATTGATTAAAATTACCGCGAAATGGTTGATCTGATGTATCACCATCGAAAGACTTTTCAACATCAGCCCATGGATCACCTAATACAATCGTTCCATCTGTACTTATATTAGCAAATGCATAATTAATATGTGTGAGTTTAGCTCCATCAATATCATTGACAAAATAGGCTCGTTCATAAATTGACCATGCAGTAAAATAAGCTAAGATAATTTTTGTCTTCGACGACATTTTATTTTTCTTTATGAACAGAGAACGCCAATTGAATCGCTTAACTTATTTATATACTCTTAATGACATCTATTCAATCAAAGGACGTTTTATTCGAAAATGAAATGAAAAAAATTAAGAGAGAAGTTAACAATTTTGGCTAACATCTTCAATATCATCAACACGCACATGTTCTTTCTTCAAAAGGTCTTCGAGCTCTTTGACAATTTCTGCTGATAAGGTTTTATTTCGTCTAAATTAAATCTCGTATTATAAAATACAATTCAATCAATTTTTCTTACGAAAGTATCCATATATGTTGAAAATTAATATCCAATCCCGGTACATAATCACATGAAAAAACAAGCGAATATCGAATATAATCAGTTATAATAATATTATATTTAATCGGTTGAACTAAAATCTATCCGAATTAAATCGATAGACTAAAACCAACAAACGAAATCATACGTGAACCAGGAATATGAATAGAAAATGCAGCTGGCTCGATTTCTTTTTCAGCTATAGCTAGACCATGTTTACTATATGTTGAACTTGATGTGTAACCTTGAAGCCATACATTCATTGTTCCATTTGGATTAGCAACGAATGTTTCATTATCACATTTGTAACCTATTTGATTGATATCATGTCGGTTAACTTCATACCAAACTCCGGCATACTAAAAATTGAAAGTATTCAAACGAAAAATTTGACCAAACAGGAAACGTACGGCTGTTGCGTTGAATGTAACTTGAGGATCAACTCTCGGACAAAGTGCACCCAATGATATATGGCAAAGAGCAAGAAAAAGTACGGCTCGCATCTATAAGCTTCTGTTTTCTATTCTCACGTTATAAACGTTGTGCTGATTAGTTAAATATAAAAAAGGACAAAGTTAAATTCCACTGATGAGAAAAATGAATGTATGTTTCTTGATTTATTTTGCAAAAAAAGAAATTTATAATTTCTTCTTAAATTGAGGAAAATGTTTTTGACGCCATTGTGAAAGATCAGTTTCGGGTTTATGTTTTGCGATGGATTCATTGAGTTCGTTTTCGTCAATTTTCAAAGCAACGATAAAACTTGTTAAAATACTGGGTATTTTTTGTAAGCGAGCCAATTCCAATTCGTAACTTCGGTCATAAATCTCAAGCATATTTTCTTCATATATTTTGATAGAATGATTGTACATTTCCGTTTGATTTGATAATTGTTTTTTCAATTGTTTTTTATTTGCTTGTAACGATTCAAGTTGTTTGTGTAATTTCGCTCGTTTTCGTTGACTTACTGATTTTTTCTCACCATTAGTTTGATTTTGTTCTATAGCTGTTTTATTTTGATTCATTTTTTGTTCAACATTATTTTTGGCCTGTTTAGCATTTGCGATCATCGTTTGCTCTCGACTACACTCGGATTTAATCACACGTTTTTCTTTTTTCGGAATTGTTTCTAAAACTTTATCTAATTCTTTCTTTGATTCGTCAAATTTTGCATTGAGTTTTTCAAATGATGCAACAGTTGCTGTTAAAAGTTCGAGTGTTGTTGAATAAGATTGATAGGATGCATCTTTGTTTTCAAATCCATTCTTGTATTTTTCAATCCAATCTTTACCTTCATTGGACCATTGAGTTAATTGTTCAATTTTTTCTTTAATCATTGCTCGTAGATGATTTTGTAAGCGTAGACCTATGTTTACGATGAAATCTATTTTTATCGATCGTTTTTTTAAAAGTAATTTTATTTACTATCTTTCTCTTGTTGTACCATGGGAGAATAATCGATTGTATCTTTACCAACATCGTTCTCATCATCGGACATTGCTTTTGCTGATTGTGGAACAGAGTATGTTCTGTTTATTGCTGCATTTTTCGAAAAAGTACGTTTCAAAAATTCCATATTCGATTCTTGTGTCTGATTGTCAAATGTGAGGAAGTATTTGTAAGATGATGCCTATTTAAGTTTCAACTCCGAACGGAAGAAAAAAAACGAAATGGATCTCACAACTGTGTTTTTCTTTCCATGTTGCAGATTATGCAAACATTTAACGAAGAAGGAAAAATACTGATTTATTGACGTTAAAGGCATTTATTTACTCAGTATTTCTAAGTGTAAGAATAATAATGCGAAATCTACATAAACTCATGAGTCAAGCGGCAGCATAAAAATACCCAAATTAAGAATACATATATGTTGATCTTATCGGTTATATCCAAGGGGAAAATCCACTGTGTGACTTTTTATTTGAATCATTCAGATTTCTATTTATGTTATTATACGTACGTAGAAAGAAGTAAAAAGTGAAAAAATAAAAGTAGAAATTAAAAGATAGGAAATTGTTGCTGAATTAATAGGAGTAATTGTTTTTATCCATTTATCGATTTCTTCATTGACTTGGTCAGGTCTTTGTTCCATTACCCAATGGCCCGTATTAGATAGTTGAACTGTTGTCAAATTAGCAATCAATTGTTTCTGTCCTTCGGCAGCACCGACAACAATACCAATAGTTTCATTTTGTCCTTCAATAAACAGTACAGGTCGTTTTATTTTCTTATCAAGATCTTTCTCATAATTCCAATCAACATCTGCGAGAACTGCTTTAAACCAATTTAATTTCTGTTGCATCTTCGTCGAAAGATAAGAATGAGCTATAGAGTAATCTGTCGATGTCAGATACGTAGCTCGAGTAGTACGATTGCCATTGGTAACCCATGCTCGTATTTTATCACCTGGAGCTGCATGTATTTTGACAAGTGAAATGTCATTTGCGTAGACAAGATCAATAAAGCTATCAAGATTTTTTTCGATAAGTGATGCTGCATCATTAGCTCGAAAGAATTTCCAATATCCAATGCTTTCGTATCCAAGTTTTTCTAATGATCGATTGAGAACAAGATCTAAATTGAATTGAACTGGTGGAGTATACGGAATACTAATAAGTACAGCGCCAATTGTTCGTTCAGGATGATATAGAACAAATCGACTTGCTATTCGTGATCCCCAATCATGTCCAACAACGTAAACTTTCGTTTTATTTAAACCGACGTGGTTGAGTAGAGCAATAAGATGATCAGTTATTGTTTTACTACTGTATTCCGTTTCATTTAATGGAGAATACGTATGAGTACCATAACCCATTAGATTGGGTACTAAATAACCGTAGCCTCGTCTATAAAAATAATGAAGTTGATGACGCCATATATGCATCGATGATGGAAATCCATGAAGAAATAAAATTGTTGGCCTATTATCTGCGGCTTTTTCATAAATAAATTCATATGGGATCTTAGGAAGAATTTCAACAACCTTTGGTGTGTTTTGATAAATAGGCTGTTGACATAA
>Ga0209935_1003211_pt1 | contig 17422 bp, 23 predicted proteins | sample ThiBio_1000_plan_2_FD_183958 | JGI IMG/M metagenome (GOLD analysis project Ga0209935, IMG submission 183958) | Wastewater bioreactor microbial communities from Cape Town, South Africa - Thiocy_cont_1000_plan (SPAdes) | ecosystem: Engineered > Bioreactor > Thiocyanate-remediating >... | reverse complement strand
GTGAGTTCGAGTAGCGACGATCACGAGGTCGTCCTGGTTGTGGTTGAATCACGCGAGCGAGCAGCCGACGTTGTGGTGCTGCTGATGCTGTTACAACCACAGCACACGTTCGAGCGAGTGACAGCATTGTTTTTTTGGTTGGAGAAGTAGGCTAGCTCTCACACTGTGTAGTAAGGGTTGATGATGATGATGATGATGTGTGGTTCGGTTCTTGGGTTGATGATGGGGTTCGGGTGGTGATGCAGCAGCAGCGAGGCAACGAGCAAACAACACTCGACTCGTCGATGTGTCGCTGTTCTTATTCCTTCATTCCTTCACTCCCCTCGTGCCTCGTGCCTCGCTCGCTCGTGCTGCGATGACCCACGTCAAGGCTTGCCTGCTTGGCGTGTCTGCGGTCGGTAAGACATCTTTGGTCATTCAACTGACAGTACAGCACTTTGTCGAAGACTATGACCCAACGATCGAGGACTCGTATCGCAAGCGATTGGTCGTGGACAATGAGCCATTGTTGCTCGAAGTACTCGATACTTCTGGCCGCGATGATTACACCACTCTGCGGCAGCAATGGATTGCAGAGAGCGATGCCTTCATGTTCGTGTACTCAATCGTACATCCGAGGTCCCTGGCTGCGATCGACGCCGAGGTTCAGCAAGCGGTGCGGGTGAAGGGCGGCCCAATCGTGTGCTCGCTGGTCGGCAACAAGGCCGATCTCGAAGAAGAGCGCCAAGTGAGCGAACAAGAGGGCCAGGCCAAGGCTCGCAGCCTGCAAGACGCTGGCTTCAGTGATGGCGTCGTCGGCTTCTTCGAGACATCGGCTCGCGTTCGGCAGAACGTCGAGGAGGCATTCTACGACCTCATTCGTCGTGTGCGGGCTCCGCGGCGGCCCGGCGTCGCAGCAGGGGCTCCTCGAGGCCAACGAGATCGCAAGTGTATTGTGAATTGATGCGATTATCGCAATAACTCTGTGTAAATGGCATTCTTGTTACTGAGACTGTTTGGTGGTACTTGCTGGTGGCTTGGACTGATTACCATCCATCGGTCGAGGGGGAGCAGTCTAATCCTTCACCCCGCCTGCCAACCATCACCAGCACTTCGTCCTCGGCAGCCATGCAAGGTATCACGAAAGGTCGTTGATGAGACGTAGCCACTGTTCGTTCGTTGACTCGTTGGTTTGCCCAGCTCCTCCTGTTCCTTCCGAGCACTCTAGCCTCGAGGACGTCAAGCGATGGCTCGCGTGGTTGGCTGAAGACGCCTGGGGCACCGCGGCAGTTCCTCATGTCGTCACCCTCGCTAGTAAGGGCAAGTACTTGCTGGCCCGTACCGAGAGGCAGTGGAAGGGTCTCTCGACAGAATATGGCGTTGATATCTACAATGCCCTCCATGCAGCGCCAGTACTCAAAGGTATTGTGGCAGGCACTGGTTGGCAGAGCGTGAGATTGACAACGGCGTGTGCGCACAGATCCTTGGGAGGTGGCTGTTGCGTTCGGCCAACGCTACTCCCTGCCCGTGAATGCTACTGACTCGTTCTCTCGCGTATGTTGGTCCTTGCCACGCAAATGAGGTTGTGAATCAGATGATGCTCATTGCATTCACTCACAATGTACATTGGAAAGCTTGCGCCAACCCCAATGACCGTACTTTCCCGCGAGTTCTTCGACCGAGAGCAAACGATCGAAGCATTACGAAACATCATTGCACAGTATCAAGACATTGGATACGAGCTGGGAGAAGGTGGAGACTTTCGCGGTGACCTCCCAGTACTAAGCGGCTGTCCTGGAGTGGGAAAGGTGCGCCTTGACGACTGCAGCGATTTCGCACAGTATGGCACCTCACGCTGCTTCTCAGCAGACCAAGGCCTTGGTCACCATCTTGGATCGATGGCACGAACTTGTGGCCGACGTCCTGAAGGCAGAGTTTCGTGAAGCAACTCGCGTGCTGATTACTTTCACCAGCGCATATGAGCCAGACGAGGCACTTGAATCGGCTTCCGTTGAGATTGGTATTCGCTTGCTCTACAGGTAGCTACAACCAACATGTTTCTGCGCAGTCAAGCTCTGATCCCTGTATGTATGAATGGATGAATAGCTTTCTCTACCCACTGATGGCCTCGGACGTCAAGGAGAAGTGGCAACGCTTTCGCTCGTCAATGCTCCCGTACAGGGAGGTTCTCGGTGCACCCGAGGTCATCAACAAGATCCTCCTGTCAACTGGAAAGCACGCCATCATCATTGGTATCGACGAGGCAATGGCCTACGAGAATGCTTCCAGCAAATCGATCTATCACGAAGCCCTCCGCAACATAGTCAACATGAACACTTCGACTCGGCTCGTGTTTGTGCTCACGTCCTTCTTGAATGCCTATCACCTCGTTGTTGCCGTCCAAGGCAAAGCTCTCATCCCCGACACAAGCTGGAAAGCAGCAATCATTCCTTTGCCCCGACTCTCGGTCGCTTGCGACGAGCTGTTGCAGCTCATCAAGAACGACAGTCGATTTACCGATCAAGTGAGGCCGGCAATCATGGCGAGGACACGAGAGTTGCAAGGTCTCAAACCTGCTCCTCGTCAGGTACAGCTTATTAGCGCAGATGAAGAAAGCAGTGTATTGTGCATTCTTACCGGTATGGATGTGCTATGTGGTACCAAGACGTGGACTACCTTCAAGCTCTTGAGCGATCAAGAAGAGGCCGCATTTCGTTGGGTATGGACGAATACCAGCGGGCACGCAAGAAGCGTGGCGCGTCTGGCAGCAGCGGTAGTGCAGGAACTACTCTCGAGGATACATCCTGCTCAGGGAAAGCTGCTGGACAAGCAGATCTTGGTGCGGCTCAGCCTGGCGTGTGAGTCGTGGAGCTCCCACTCCTAACCCATTACTTGGGGCAACAACTGGATCCTTCACCTCGATACAGTGGAAAGCTGCGTTTGAGAACAGAATCAAGACCTTTCAAGACCACGGCCTTCTCGATTCCGTCGTGGTTTGGGCAATAACCGGAGAGGTGGTCGACATACAAACACCCATTCGCTTTCGAGGCACTCAAGTTCAATTGTTCGACTTGTGTAGCGTTGAGGGCGTCGGCCTGGAGGCAGCGACAACAGACAACGCATCACTGGTTCGTGTATCAGTGAACTTGGCACACCTGTGGCACTGGCTGGAGTACTCGGTACGTGCCATCACACTGGTGATTCCCCCGTGTCAGAGACTCACTTTCCGAGTGCTTGTCAGACGGAAACCTCCATCGAAGCATTCAAGCCGTTTGTACGCGTGATGCTGGATATCGTCCGACACGATGCATGGCCGGAATTCGAGCTCTTCACGGCCATGTTCTTTGCACTCTGCTGTGGAACGCGATTCCGGACCCTGGCGAGCTTGCTAGAGGCCTGTGGCTCTCACCTTCACGGCGTCGACGGCGTTGAGATCTTGGTGCCCGAGCGGGTTGTGTCGCTCTCCGAACCACTGCCGGCAGCGCCTCAAGCATGCAAGGTCAAATCGATCATCCTGCCGGAGCTTGATGCTCATCCTGCAACTCTCGACTTGGATCAAGGAGGCGTCTTTCTCTTCCAATCGAACGTGCCACAACCAGGCTTCGATGTGTTGGTGTACCAACGCGACGCGTTCCTCTTGGCTATCGAGTGCAAGTACTCACAAGAGAGCTCTGGCACCACGTTGACTCGAGACGAGGTCTCGAGGAAGCAGCAGCTTTCATTCGATGCATTGCTGCCTTGGCTTTCGGGTACGAACACGCATCCTGCCAAGCAAGATTCACGGTTGGTTCCTCACACCCTCGCTCCCCTGCAGTAGCGACTGTGAAAGCCGCCGACAAGCTATTGGGGCTGGATCTCGAGCCCCAACAACGCCACAGAGTAAAACACAACGAACGAGGTACCTCGCTTACATTCAGAACAAGGTGTTTGTGAGATTGGAGGCTCCGCACTCATCGAGAGTTTGTGCAGGAGTCTTTCGAGTACCGACACTCCAGTCAGTCAAGCACATTACGGTCTCGTATCGCAATCTTCAAGGCGCGAGATCGTATGAGTCTGCCCACGGCATCGTAGTTGGCCGAGATATTCTCGAGCAACTCTTTGGGCCGACGTGGTGTCGAACGAATCTGTTGTGGAACCTTGTGCGGCCGCACACGATTCACTGAGTGAACGCATATCAAGTCAATTGCAACGACAATCATCATAATGCGATCGTCGATAGCTACTTTGTGAGTATCAAGGCAGGGCAGATTCCAGAGTCCGGGTCGGTTAGAAGGAGGGGCTCATCGATGGTATCGACGGAGTGGCCAGCAGCAATCCATCGAGATCTCGCGTGGTGCCGCCTCTCGCTCCCAGTCGCTTGCTCGCCCTCCCTCGGTCTCTCGCATACCGCGCTGCTTGGCTCGTGCACCCTTCTTATGCTGCGGCTCTGCTCGATTGCAGCCCACATCTCGCCTTCCACCAGCGTCGTCTCTCGTGTCTCTCGAACTCTCGTTTCTACCAGTGGTACCAGTGGTCGTTCTGCCAAAGTCATGAGCCGTCTCTCGATCGATCAGTTGGAGCTCGCCGGCAAGCGCGTGCTGATGCGCGTCGACTTTAACGTGCCGATGAAGAAGGGCGCCATCACCAACAACCAACGCATCGTCGCCGCGTTGCCCACCATCCAGTATGCGTTGGATCATGGCGCGAGTGTCGTCTTGATGAGCCATCTCGGTCGTCCTGATGGTCGTCGCATCGCCGAGTTCACGCTCGCTCCTGTCGCTGTCGAGCTCTCGAACCTGCTGTCGCGGTATGCTCGCTCGCTCTCTCTCTCTCTCGCTCTCTCGCTGCGAGTCAGCCGACGTGGAGTCCCCTCAATCACATACGATGAGCAACCTAACGAATGCCATTGTCGCGACGGCGTGAGGCTGTAGACCCGTCAAGTTCCTCGAGGATTGCGTGGGTCCCGAGGTCGAGGCCGCGTGTGCCGCGCTCAATCCCGGCGACGTGGTGTTGCTCGAGAACCTGCGCTTCCACGTCGAGGAGGAGGGCTCGGGTATCGACGAGAACGGCGCCAAGTTCAAGGCCGACGCGGCCAGCACGGCGGCCTTCCGTGAGTCGCTCACTCGTCTCGGCGACGTGTACGTCAACGACGCCTTCGGCACGGCGCACCGCGCGCACAGCTCGATGGTCGGCACGGCGCATGCGCAGAAGGCGTCGGGCTTCTTGATGAAGAAGGAGCTCGACTACTTGTCGGTGACGCTCGAGAACCCCAAGCGCCCGTTCTTGGCGATCCTCGGCGGCGCCAAGGTCAGCGACAAGATCAAGATCATCATGAACCTCCTCGACAAGGTCGACGAGATGATCATTGGCGGCGGCATGGCCTTCACCTTCAAGAAGGTCGCCTTCAACGTCGCCATCGGCGGCTCGCTCTTTGATGAGGGTATGTGATAGATCCACACACACGCGCGCGCGCACACCCAGGCGCAAGCAGGCGTGTGTGGTCTTAACCGTGGCTCGTGTTGTCGTGCAGCCGGCGCCGGCATCGTGAACGACATTCTCGAGAAGGCGCGCAAGAACAACGTCACCATTCACTTCCCGGTCGACTACGTCACGGGCAACAAGTGGGGCGAGGACTGCGAGGTCAGCTCGGCGACCGACGAGACCGGCATTCCTGATGGCTGGCAGGGTTACGACTGTGGACCTCGCAGCTCGGCCATCTTTGCCGAGGCTATCGGTCGTGCCAACACCATCATCTGGAACGGGTATCTATCATCATCATCGTTGTTGTTGTTGTTCTTGTTGGCTCATCCACTAGATGTGCACATTTCTCACTCGAAGAGGACTTGTTGTTGTTGTTGTTGCTTACTAGTCCGATGGGAGTCTTTGAGTTTGCGAACTTTTCGGCTGGTACCCGCGCTGTGATGGATGCCGTCGTCGCTGCTCATGAGCGTGGTGCTGTCGCCATCATTGGTATGTGTCAGCGTGCGATATCCGAGTAGTATGTCGTTACTAATTGCTCATTGTACTTTGTTGTCAAGGTGGCGGTGATACTGCTACGTGCGCCAAGGTGTATGGTACTGAGGACAAGGTCGATCATGTCAGTACCGGTGGTGGTGTCTCTCTCGAGCTCTTGGAAGGTTCGTGAGATAGTGTCACTCCAAGCATTCGTAGCTAGCACTCACTCGCTCACTCACTCGCTCTCATTGTTTTGTTGTGTCTCCCGCTCAGGCAAGAAGCTACCTGGAGTCGAAGCTCTCACGGTCGTGTAAGGAACAACACCAAGAGCCATCCATACCAGGAGCCCCACCATGTCGCATACTCAACTTGTTGAGTTGATTGCGTTTGCTTGAGATGAATACAAACTTACATTCAAGTGATGCCGCCGCTGCCGCCGCTGCCATGACCATCACTCGGGCAAGATCGACCGTACACTCGCCATACTCACACCGTAGAATGTGGACGGAGAGAGGTCGGTCGTACAAGCTGTGAACTTCCAGCCAATGTGCGAATGGCATCGAGCACACTCGGCAATGGTCCACGCGTAGCCGGGGAACCACGAGCTCTCGGTCGACGGCCTGCCAATGAGCCGCAGGCCGCGCATGCTCCTCAGAGTCAAGGCCTCGTGCACGACGCCGTGCGGATTGACGAAGGCGCTCCTCCAGCCCTCGGACGTCATTTGGATCATATCGGAGCGAGCGGCCAGCGGCGTCGCGCATCGATTGCAATACAGCTGGTCCATGCAGAGCAGCAGCTCGATCTCGCGTTTCAGTCGCGACAAGGCCGTCGGTGCTGCCAGGAGCTGCAGCCGCACTCGGAGTGGCAGCGGCAGATTCGCTGCGATCCAGAACGAGAGCTCGCTCGGAGTCTGCCGCGCAGTGCTCGCAAGCGCCTCGGGTTCAATGAGGTCGTCGTCGGAGTCGTCGTGGCTGCGCGGGCCGTGTGTCGGACGTGAGCTGGCGGTGGTTGTGGTGCTCGTGCCGCCGCTGGGGAGGATCGACTCGAGCAGAGCGCGCGCCTTGTTTGCGAGTGCCTCCGTGTCGTACAAGCGATAGATCCACGGCTCGAGGTGCGACACGGCCACGTGCAGCTGCTTCTTGCTGCCGAGCGGAATGATGCTCGAGCGCACTCGCGACTGCGGCGGATCGTAGTCGTCGAGCATCTCGACGTATGCAAAGAGATTCTCGCGATCCAGCTGCGAGATGTAGTTGACGAACTCGGCTCGATCCATGTGCCCGTCCTCGGGCGGTGGATCGATCCGCGTCGCATTGTCGAGGTGCCATTGACGATCGTGCTCGACCACGTGCCGCATGTCGCGCACCGCGAGGAAGTGCAGCACGCGAAAGCGCTGCTTGGCCTTGCTGATCAGCGTGCCGAACGAGAAGTCGCCGCGAATCGATCGGACCTCGGCGACCACACCAAAGCACGCGATCATCAGTGTCCGCAAGTCGATGGCCAGCGCGCCGAACGTCACCGAGCGATTGGCTGCCGACGTGATGCCGAGCAGCCTCGTCAGCGTGTGCTGCGCGCCGACCAGCAGCGGCACCACGTCGCCGGGAAAGACGCACACGCTCGGCAGCAGCATGATCGGAATCACGAGTCGCGAGCGATCGTCGATGAACTGCCGTCGTAACGTGCGCTCGGCGCCATGCAGGTACGAGTGCTCGCCTGTGATCGAGCGATCGAATGCCACGGCGCTCTCGTGCGGCTGCTCGCGGGCGCTATCATCAGCAGCAGCATCGACGTCCGAGTCGCTGTTGCTGCTGCTGTCGGTATCCTGCTCGTCGCTCTCGAGCAGATCGTCAATGTCATCAGTGTCTAGCTCCTGTTCAGTGCCATCGGGAGGGAGAGCCTCCTCGAGATTCTCCTCGTTGTCGTCGTCCATCAGGAGCGAGTGGCGGTGTGGTGGAGGAGGGAGCAGCAGGCGAATGGCGCGGTTGGAGTTGCAGTCAACTCTCCTCCCCGTAGGTACTGGGTTTATTGGTTGGTTGGTTGCATGGCATGTTGCTGTTCTTGCTTGATGGGTGAGTAGTTAATTGACGGGAGGATGAGCGAGGGGGTGTAGTATGTATGGGCGGACGGTCAATCATCCAGCACAATCAAAGCGTTCACATGTCCTGAGCATTGTCGTTGTGCTCCGCTTCCTCTTGCGGAGGAAGGTCGGGGAGAGCTGCGAGCGCCTGCAGAGCTTGGGATGCGGACCTCTGTCCCAAGAGCTGGTAGGCGTGAATCTGATGTTGATCCAAGAACTGATTCAACGTGGGATCATGCGGAAACTTCGGAGCATTCAGGGCATGAAGGAACAACAAGTTGTCGCTCTCATGGCGACGCTCAGGGTCGGTCTCCGGGTCGGTCTCCGGGTCCTCATCATTGACTGTAAGCGTTGCCTGTAGCCAGCATGCGTCAACGAGCGAGTTAGGAAGAGAAATTGCCACGACCGCTTCCTCAGTGTGACAATTCGTCAGCCTACCTTCACATAGATTATTCTCACGATCTTCGGTTTGATCGTGGTCGAGGTCGAGGTCGAGGTCCTGGTCGAGGTCGAGGTCGAGGTCGAGGTCGAGGTCGAGGTCGAGGTCGAGGTCGAAGCTTCGTCTGGGTCCTGGTTCTGGTTCTTGGGTAACTTCTGCGTGCATTTGAGTACCACAACTCGCTGCTGCGATAGCATCACTTGTTGCTGGTAGGGACGGGCAGCAGGAGCTGGAACGATTTCCGACACACGAGTGGTACCGATTCGGGCTATCTTCCAATCAGGCTTCAAGTAGTGAACCAGCTTTGAGAGACAAGGCATTCGCCTGCCAATATCCTCACCCGAGTCAAAGCAAATAATGGTGTCTCCATCTTTCAAGTCGGGAGAGGACATAACGGAATGAACGCCAAGGTTCTCAAAGTATCCACCGTCAGCGAGATACTCCAAACCATTCGGTCGAGCGCCAGCCATGAGAAGGAGGTTGTGCAAGAACGGGTGAAGCGTGGAGAGACAAGGAATGAAAAATGCCAATATCAACAGTCCCAGGAGAACCGCAACAAAGACAGCTTCCAGAATCGCTGTTGTGTTGAAGGAAGTGTCAAACAAGTACGGCGAGAAATCAACGAAGAAGCGGAAGATGGCCAACGGAACCCAAAAACCCCATTCGAGCCACCGCGTGTATGACGGGCCGTAACACCAGCGACCGAGAGTGATCGAGTTCCAAGTCAAGATCACGCGCACGAGCCACGATGCCGGTAAGCTCGGAATGATGTGACTCGGAAGAGTACCAGTCACGGCAGCTCCAGAGATCGCCATCGCGTGCGACAAACGCAGGTTCTGAAATTTGGTGGCCGAAGACAACACTACCGACTTGCACTCTTGATCGGAGTTTACAAGTGACGCTCCAAAAAGCGAACGTTCGAATCCCGGATACGGTGCTGGGGGTTTTGCATCCGAAGGTTCTGGTTCAACTGGGATTGGGTTGAGCTTGTGCAACAGTGGGTCGTGTGTGGGGTCGAAGAAGGCATCCTTCAACGAGAGCCGATAATACTCATGGAGTAGCGTTGTAAGGAATCGATAGATTGGTGGGAATGACAGTATCAAGAAAATCGCCGAAAATGTGATCTTAAGACCCAACTCCAGAGCGAAAGCGTGGTCCACGATCCATTGGGCGCCCCTCGACTCGTAGGTTGAAGTGGCACAGAAGCATGCCTTGCCGACTGCAATCGACACTCTCACCGACATGGCCACCAGCATCGCAAGAAATCCGATCACGAGCACCAACAAGCAACCCAGACCAATGAGCAGGTTGTTCGAGACGAAGAAACGCCTCGCCGCTGCGAAAATCACCGCCAACAAGAAGGTGTTCGACATCACTGCAATGATATATCCTCCGACCAGGCTCCAGAGAACAGAAGCAGCGCTCTCGTGAGCGACGGCAAGCAACGTCACGTTGGTCGAGAAGACGATTACCAAGTAGGCAGGGCAAAAGAGAACTAGGACGAAGCCAAGAAAGATGATGCCAAGGACACCATTACCGCCCAAACTCCAACGTTGCGGGCGCGAGCCAGGCTCATCACGGGGCTCTTTCGGAGCTAGGAAGCAACCAACACCACACAAGTATACTCGTACTTTGCCCCACCAGGAGTCGTATGGTTCTGATATCGTTGGAGGACAATCTTTGGCGTCTTTGCCATGGAGGCAGCAGCCGCAGCTGAAGCACGTCTTCAGCTTGTTGACAAACTGAGCCACACAACCCCAATAGCGCTCCCACAGCAAAAATCTCTTGTGGCTCCCATAAAGAATAAAGAGAAGGGCCAGTAGGAGCAAGATTCCGCCAAATCCAGCCGCCAGAAGGAAGTAAGACGAGAAAACGAACGAGAGAATCGGATCCTTAGTGAAGAGATAGTCAAACGTGACGGTGCCGTTGCAAGGCCGAGTGATCTTGACAGTCGAGTTGCTCGAAACCCAATTGCAGCTCTGAATGAGATCGGCGTTGATTGCGTTGTGGCTCACGGCAGCGATCCCAGGTCCGAGGTCAAAGAGGATCGAGAACATCAACAAGAAGTTTACGAGCACTCCACACAATATGAGAGGCACCAAACGGATGGGCGAGTGCAAGTAGGGCGGGTCCTTGTAGATCTTGTCGCGGACAGCTTTCGCTGCGCTCCTGAAGGCCGCGGCGGATCGCCTGGTGGTCGCGGCAGCATCGCGATTGGAGTCGGTGCCGCCTGCTTGGTTCGTGATACCCTTGCTCTCAGCACAAAGGTGGCTGATGAACGAGGCGGCAGTGTAGCCGCCACCAGATACCGAACTGAGTTGTTTGATGGTAAACGGGGGTTTGCCCGATTCCAAATCCTCCAATGCCTTATGGCCCTCCTTGGTCAAGTATCGAAGAGCGCCGCTGGCAATCGCCGCAGCTCGAATGCCTCCCCCGCTGAAACACAGCCGTACTGGCTTTGGGTCAGCGCCAGCACGTACTGCATTACCTTCAACATCAGCTCCTCCAACTGCAGGTGCCGCTCCACCAGCTCCAGGAGCTCCACCAACGACCGCGTGCATTTCAACGTTTTCATGACGGGCTTCGTCGTCTACAGGTACAATTGCAACATAATTGCTGGCCATTGCCCCCGATGTCGGCGAGGGCAGAAGGGAGCAGCTGCACGCACGATGGGGGATTGAGGCCTTGAAGGAAGTCTCAAGGGGAACACAGACCCAGTCCAACAAATCCTGGTTCGTAGCTGCGCTGTTCCAGCTTTAGCCCGCTAACCCCTCCGCAGAGTTCGAGAGGGTGGCTGTGCGAGTGGCCTTGCGGCGTCCGCACTCTGCGAGCTCGCGTTCTGACGCATCTCAATTGCTTGATGACATCCGAAAATGAGAATCACGAACGGGTGCGCCAGCGAGTGACCCATATTCGATTTGTAAGATACAGCTTTTTGTGTGTGCGAGACCCTACAAAAACTCTCGCGAGTTGTAGAAGCGAACGCCGCCGGGGCCTTGGCTGCCCCGCGCGTACTTGAGCAGCAGCTGCTCTGCCGTCATGCCTGTAGTGACTTCGATGCCTCTATGGAGAGTGGTGCACAGCCAGCAGCGTGCGAGAATGAGTGACTCGCTGCCGCACAGCGCCCGCCTGCCTGCTCACGTACGAAAGGTATGGTTGGATGTCGGCCTGTGCCCACTTGGCCCGCAGCGTGAACAGCTGTCGGAATCGAGCCTGCGCATCGAGTGGCAACGCTGACGCGGGGTAGTACTTGACATACGACGAGCTGCCGCGCTTCTCCTCCAAAGCCAAGCCCTGTGCGTGTGCTCGACCAGTTAGCCGCCCGCGCTTGCTTCTCGATACGCGTGTGTGCAGCCGCACCTTGAGAAGCTCGAGAGACGGCGTCACGCCATCAGGACACTTGCGTCGCCAGGCCTCGAGAAATGGCTCGAGCGGCCACTCGCTGTTGGGGTTGCCCTCGAAGCCTCTCAGCAGCAGCTCGGAAGCGCGAAAGACCGCGAGCTTGCTCTGATCCAGCTTGTAGTGTTGCGTCTCAGGGTCTGCACATATGTTGACTCTCGCGGTCAGTTGCGCCACTCCAAATGCACGGCTCGTCGCTCCGCTCCGCACGACGATACCAATGACGGTTCCGTATTTCTTGAGACAGCACAGAATGGCCTCGGGCGCAAAGTCCGGCAGCGAATCGACAATGTCAGCGAGCGGCGCATCGTCAAGGCTCGCCTCGACCTCGTCGATCGAGGCCAAGATCATGTCGAGGAGCTCTCGCTCGTAGTCTTCGTCAAGCACCCGCATGTATCCTTGGCAAGCCATCAGCGTCAGGGTCAGCATCAGCGTCAAAGGCAGAGCGCACGCTCAGTCTCGTTGCTCGTAGTACCATTGATGGAGAAGGCGCTCATCTCCTTGACAGCTTGTAGTGTTTCGATGCGCGAGGCTTGTGTCGAGGCCACAAGCTGCTCGAGCGTGTACAGGCCGTGTGTGTCGTCGAGTTTGGCGTCGTGCTCGAGGCCACGGAACGGCCGCTCGAGCAACAAGGCGCGAAGCCGCTCGATCCTCGGGGCCGTGGGCTGCAGCTCAAAGTAGCTCCCTAGACTCGAGAGAGCGACCCAGTCTCCGCCTTGTTCGGTTGCATTGGATCGAGAGGCATTGCGATCGACGATCACCATGCTGTTGGATACGTCAGCCTGTCGTAGGAGATAGGTCTGCTTCTCGGTGCACGCAATGGCTTCGTCGTCGGGATTGCCCTTGATCGTGATACTACACGAGTGCATCGTAGATCATATCATAGTGTACAGTGTATCCAATCGCGAATCAGTACGATGCAGCCCAGGTCCGAGTGCTTGATCGAGTGAGGGTATCAGCGTCGAACCTTTCGCATCGTTTCAAGGTTCGAATGGCATGATCGTCTGGCATCTCGAGCAACAACAGTTTGTTCTGAGAGTACTTGGCATCGAATACGAGTTGTAGTACAGTGGATCCATTGGAGGAGGTTTGTTGTTGTTGTTGTTGTTGTTGTTGTTGCGAGGAAGGTGATGCCATATCTATGGAGGAGTGTGTGTGTGTGTGGCACACGAGCGAGGGTAGCAAGCGAACTGATGATGTCGAGGTCGTGGTCGTCGATGGCATTCGCATGCTGCCCTCGCTCGTATCACATCATCGATATCGATATCGACACAATCAATCATTGGGAGGATCATTCAATCAAGTATTCAATCGAATATTCGATTGAGAGACTACGACATGGACTCGCACACACACGAGTCGGATGAACGTCTCGACCGCTTCGTCAAGTGGCTGGCACGTCATGGATTCGATCACGAAGGCGCGTGGTACTCGTCGTCGGTACGAGTGCGAGTCTTTCCCGATTGTCAAGGATTCGGGTTCGTGGCATCGAGATCGATCGAGCATGGTCAGGTGATCTTGGCGGTGCCCGAGAAGCTGCTCATGAGTACGCGCACGGCGCGCGCATGCAACGAGGTCCAGCAGGTCGTGGCGGCGCTGGCACGGCTTGGTTCGAGCGCACTGAGTGATCTCGAGCTCCTGAACGTGCATCTGGTGCTCGAACGACTGCGTGGTGCCGCGTCGTTCTGGCACGAGTACATTGACATGCTGCCTCGATTCTACTCGCTGTTGGCGGCGTTCGACGAGCACGAGCTCGGTGTGGTTCCCGAAGACGGCGTGGCGGCAGCGTTCGTGGCGCTGGCTCGCAGCAATCGAGCACAAGTGACAGCGAGCTTCGAGCGCATACGTCGGGCATTCGAGCTGGCGTTCCGAGGCTCGTCCGAGCCGTCGCGCCAACTCACCTTCGAGCTGTATCTGTGGGCGCACTGCACCGTGCTCAGTCGCACGTGTCATGTGCCATTCGACACGGTCGGGGCGCTCGTTCCCTTTGGAGACTTTCTCAATCATGAGGCCATCGAACCATCGACCATCGTTTCGACGAGTGACGGCTCGACCGAGAGCCAATCGCGCATGCCGCGCCTCAACCAAGCCACCGGCATGTATGAGTTCTACGCACACCGAACCTTCCACGAGGGCGAGCAGGTGTTCGTGTGCTACGCGAGCAGCGACAATCTGCATCTGCTCGAGTTCTACGGCTTCGCACTCGAGAACAATCCGTACGAGCGAGTGCCAATCACGCTGCCCGAGCCGTACGAGATGGACCCGAGTGCGCGCACCGAGCCAGCACCGCCATCTCGCGGCAACCGCCATCGAGACCGACGCCATCCGCAGCCCGACGCCAAGCCCACTCGAGTGCGCCCAGTCGAGCCATCCAACACGACCGCCATGCGACGTGCCGCCGAGGCTGCCATGCACCTGAGCGACATTTTCGTGTACTCGAACGGGCCGTCGTTCCAGGCCTTGTGCGCCTTGCGTATTCGAGCCATGGATGAGTCCGAGCTGCGTCGCAAGCTGCAATGGCGTGCTCTACAAGGCGAGGAGATCTCGGAGCGGAACGAGGCCCTCGTTCGCGCGTTCCTGTCGCGCTTCAATGACACGCAGAGAGCCATCTTGCAGGCCGCTCATGATGCCATCGTCAAGCACGATGCCACGAATCCAACCGGAGGAGCCATCGATAAGCGTGCCGTGGCTCGAATCTGGCTGGCAGGTCAGCTTGCGGTGCTTGACAAGTTGTCTCGATGGCTCAATGGTGAAGACGACAGTCAAGTGAATGAGGAGCACTCTGACGAGCAACAGGACGATGATGGCACTCACGATGATGGCGATGATGATGGCGATGATGACGATGAGGACGATGAGGAGTACGATGATGACGACAGCGAATGAACCGCCATACGCACTCATATGTACCGTAGAGAGACAATCAATTATTGATGAGCAAACTGGCTAGTCACTGTCGGTTCGCAGCGACTGCCATTGTATTCGATGCCAAAGTACAAAGCACAATACAGCGTAGGTCGTTGTGCTCGAGACAACTACGCGATCGATCATCATTTTGGAGCGTGAGTTCATGCATGCAAGCATGCCGCGCAGAGGTGTGAACGTACACAAGAAGGCAGATAGCGGATCGAAGAGCAACGTGTGCAGGTCGGGCGTCGGCGGCATCAGCGACGAGAAGAGATTGTTAAAGACATGCAGCACGATCGAGCCGGCGAGGTTGTTGGTGTGGAGCATGAAGAGCGTGTAGAAGAGACCGATCTCGGTGCCGAGGAAGACCTGCATCACAATGTACGGCGCAGAGAAGCGTGACGATACGAGGTTCACGAGATGGAACAGTCCGAACAGCACGCTCGTGACGATGGCGCACACTGCTGCGCCATTGCGTTGCTTCGAGAGACTGCGTGCACACATTCGGGGTTAGATGTCATCGGGTCGAGTGCTCGAGTGGCCGAGTATCTTGGCAGCAGACTCATGTGCCATACCGTTTGTACAAGATACCGAAGCAGAAGCCACGGAACGTGAGCTCCTCGAGCAGTGGCATGAACAGTACGACCTGCACGACGAGTGCCGCATCGAGCACCGTCGCGACATCGGTACCATCGCCGGGTGCCACAAAGTTGGCTGTCGTGAAGCGCCACTCGTTCGAGATCCATTGATACCACAAGTACACTACAAACTCTATGCCTGAATGTGTGTAGACGTGGCATTCAGATCACAATCCCGAGAGCCAGCGAGCCAGCAAGCCAGCGAGTTGTGGTGTACCTTGAAGTCCGACCACGAACATGAGCACTCGACTCAAAGGTCTACCATACGAGTCAGCAATCATCGCTCCTATCGAGTAGGCTATCACGCGTGCACCACTACATACCGTACGACCGATGTGAATCGACACGGGAACACGAGGTTGTAGCGATAGCGAAGCCACATCCAAGCCGTGATGGCCAGCAGCGTGCCGAGTATGTGTGGCACACGAGCGAACGACACCTCATACGGCGCAACGATCTCGATCCTCCATGGAACGAGAGACTCGAGCGGTAGGTAGGTACGCAGTAACATCGATACCATGGTACTGAAGAGTGTCACGAGCAGGAACTCGCACAGACAGAAGGCTGCCTCGGCCACGGCGCCGACCGTCAATGCTCGCTGTCGCCAAACGACTCGCGCGTTCATCGTCGTCGTCTTGCTAGTGGCTGTGGCTGTGGCTGTGGAAGTAGAAGTAGATTGCCTCACGTTCGTGTGGTGGTGTAGGTTGGTATCGTGAGTCATTGGTGATGTATTGGCGGGCATTTGGAGGTGAGAGAGGGTGTGAGGTGCGTGAGGGAGCGATGTGAATGAAGAGAATGTCGTCGATGTGTGGCTTTGGCGGGAAGGCCGACCTCGACCTCGACCTCGACTCACGACCTCGAGCCTCGGCACTCCCGGCACTTGGGAGACCAACATCTCCAACTCCCATCGGGAAATGAGATGAATCGATCATTGATCATGACTCGGAATCGATATTGAAGATAGATATTCAATTGGTGAGAGGTGAGGATAGATGGATTGGGTGTGGATGGTCTTCGATGGATCGGAGGAGTTTGCGCGAGCTCTCGGGCCGAGAGGTCCGAGGCACTCTCTCTCACTCGTTGCTTGGCTCCCTCGCTCGCGCTGCATCGTGCCATCGGTAGTGACAAGTTATTATAGTGGTAGTGGTACTGGCGCCATCCTCACTCGCCATCATGACTCGACGCTCTGGAATCTTGATCGCTATCGTAGTGACGCTCAGTGTCGTGTGTCACGCAGTGGATTACAACAAGGTGCGTCGATGCGTCGGTGCGTGGATGCCTCGATGGGTCGCTCGATCGCTCACGATGCATTCGACAGTGGGCCAAGGAGATCCTCGCCTCGGCGCCCTTGGTGGATGGCCACAACGATCTCCCATGGCAATACCGTGTGCAAGTACGATGACATGACTTGAGACGCAACGAGACCGGTCGATGGTTGATGTTGCCATGTCGCGCGTGCTCGGTGTAGTGGAACGACACGGTGTGGGGCAAGGTGAACCTCCACGTCCATCAGCCGACGCTCGATACCGACATCCCACGCCTCCAAGCGGGAGGTGTTGGCGGTCAGTTCTGGTCGGTGTTCGTACCTTGCAACATGCAGGTGCGTGAGTGAGACTGTCGAGCAACTCGTGCGATTCGATGGATTGATTGAATGTGTCTGTGTGACCATACACTCGAACGCGAACGAACACACAGTCCAAGGATGCGGTGCGAGCCACCATGGAGCAGATTGATGTCGTGTACAAGCTCACGGAGCGCTATCCCGATAACTTTCAGATTGCCTTGACAGCGAGTGGTATGAGTGATGTGCCATACCATCTCCAACTCGATATCGATCTCATGCGAGAGAGAATGTACTCAACGTAGATATCACCAAGGCCTTCGCCAATGGCAAGGTAGCTTCGTTGATTGGTATCGAAGGAGGCCATTCGATCGACTCCTCACTCGGTGCACTGCGTCAATTCTATCGCCTCGGCGTGAGGTACATGGGACTGACGCACAACTGCAACACTCCATGGGCCGAGAGCTGCTGCAGCGGCACTCCCGTTGGTT
>Ga0209935_1003210_pt1 | contig 17426 bp, 17 predicted proteins | sample ThiBio_1000_plan_2_FD_183958 | JGI IMG/M metagenome (GOLD analysis project Ga0209935, IMG submission 183958) | Wastewater bioreactor microbial communities from Cape Town, South Africa - Thiocy_cont_1000_plan (SPAdes) | ecosystem: Engineered > Bioreactor > Thiocyanate-remediating >... | reverse complement strand
TCGTGAGATTTAATGGCTTTGATAATTTGTTCTTCTGTGTAACGTTTTTTCATTTTGAGTTCTCCAATATTGTAATTTTAATGGAAATCTCATCAATGTCATGGTCTTATTTTGGGGGGAAAGGTCAAACACATTAAAAAAAATTTCCTTATCCATGAAGAAATATATTTGGGTGTTGTATTTTGCTAAACGTGATCCCAGAGTAAGTTGGAAAGCAAAATTAGTGGTGTTTATAACCTTAGCTTACGCATTAAGCCCCATAGATCTTATTCCTGATTTCATCCCAATTTTAGGTTTTCTGGATGATCTATTAATTATACCGCTAGGTATTTACCTTACGATTAAATTAATACCTAAAGACATTTGGGATGAGTGTAATAGTCGCGCTGCAATAGCTATTAATAAGGGCGAATCATTGCCAAAAAGATGGGGATTTGCCGTGATTATTGTTCTATTGTGGCTATTCATTCTAGGAATAGTCGGAAGATGGCTATGGAATGCCTATTTGATTTAAACTTAAGAAAATATTTTTTAACACCGTCATGTAATTTTGCAGATCTTATTTCAATTTATGTTATTTCAATCCAAGTGTATTTATAGCTTGTTTTATCAGGAGAGATTATAGATGAGGCGCTTTCGACTAATTTCCCCAACTATCGCAGCACTTGGTGCTGCAATGTTCTTTGGAGCCAGTACGCCTTTTGCTAAACAACTTGTGGGACAGGTATCCCCCGTACTGCTTGCGGGATTATTGTATGCGGGTAGCGGGATCGGATTAATTTTAACGCGTTTAGTTAAAGACCGGGGCTGGAGTCATTCAGGACTATTAAAAGTTGATTGGTTGTGGCTAATCGCTGCCATCAGCTTTGGTGGAATTTTGGGACCAATATTGTTACTGTTTGGCCTACAGCAAACAAGTGCTGCAACTGCGTCACTACTATTGAACCTTGAAGCCGTACTCACCGCGTTATTAGCCTGGGTAGTTTTTAAGGAGAGCACAGCTTCTCGAATTGTACTTGGTATGATTTTTATTGTAGCTGGTGGCATTCTATTATCTTGGCCACAAGGTGAAGCCACCCAACAAAATATGCCAGGAGCTTTAGCCATTGCGGGAGCATGCCTATGTTGGGCGATTGACAATAATTTTACCCGTAAAGTTTCTGCCGGCGATCCATTGTTCATTGCGGGAAGTAAAGGGCTCGTTTCAGGCATCGTGAATATAAGCCTTGCCCTTGGTTTAAATATGACACTCCCTTCTGGGCTAGTAGTAGGTTACGCTTTTCTAGTCGGTTTTATTGGCTATGGAATCAGCTTGGTTCTATTTGTACTGGCTTTACGGGGACTTGGTACAGCAAGAACAGGAGCTTATTTTTCAACAGCTCCTTTTATTGGGGCGGCAATTGCCATTCTGTTTTTTCAAGAAACACCCTCAATTTTGTTTTGGCTTGCCGCAAGCTTAATGGGAATTGGCGTATGGCTACATCTCACGGAACACCATGTCCACGGACATACGCATGAACTACTTAACCATGAACACAATCATATTCATGATAAACATCACCAACATACCCATGACGTTCCTTGGGATGGTGAGGAGCCCCATACTCATCCACATCATCATGATGCTATAAAACATTCACATCCGCATTATCCAGATATTCATCATAGGCACGACCATTCTTGAGACTGGTTAATCCTGTGCCTGCGCTGATGCGGTTTGTGACATTTTTAGAAATTCAACTTAAAAAGCCTGGGTAAATGCTAAGATTCATTCCCTCGCTGCCTTGCTTTATAATCAATCACTGGAATGACCATAAGTGATAATTACTCTAGAATTATTGTAGGGAGCAAATATACTGTAGTATGCGCCTCATTTTATTAAGTTAGAAATTTCATGCCAAAGTCTTATTCTTTTTTAATAGTAGAGCCTTCATTGGCAGCACGAATCGTTATTCGCTCACAATTCTTGGATCTGGAGCATCACATAGATTTGGCTTGGGATTTTGAATCTGCAATGGAGTACATAACCGCTAAGCTATACGATCTTATTTTAATTGATATAAACCTTAATCATCGAAACACTTTGATTCATCAAATTAAGAACAATTGGCATATTAGCAAAGAAGCACCTATTATGGGTTTATCTTCATACGAAGATTATGCATTATCAGAAGAGAAGAAGGAGCGAGTCTTTCGTAAGCCCTTCACTAAAAAAGATGTAATAAAAATTATTGAGTTCCTAAATAATTCGAAAAGGAACCATTAAATCATTTCTTTAAACTAGACAAGGAGAAGCCTAATGTTTAAAAAATTATTAATTATCAGCAGTCTTGCGCTTACTATTACAATCCCTAATACACTTTGGGCAAAAGAGAATTGTGCTTGTATGATGGGCTCAATGACCAAATGCCAAAGTGCCATGGATCAAATGATGATGGAGAAGCTAGGTAAGAAAGATAATCAATACGATAAACGCTTCATTGATATGATGATACCTCACCACGAAGCTGCCATTATGATGGCAGAAGATGCTTTAAAAAATGCAACACATCCTGAAATCAAAGAAATGGCTCAGAAAATCATTGACACCCAACAAAAAGAAATTGAGCAATTAAAAACATGGCGTAATCAATGGTATGCAAATGAACCATCAAAAGGAGAGTAGCATGTCCCACCAACAGTATGAGGCCTGTATTAAAGCCTGCCAAAAATGTGTGGCTGAATGTGAGCATTGCGCAACAGCTTGCAGCGAAGATGACAACCGTAAAGACCTAGCCTGTTGTATTACATTGGATCGTGATTGTGCAGCAATCTGCGCCCTTGCAGCAGAGATGATGGCCAGGGGTTCATCCTTTGCTAAAGAAATTTGTGGATTATGTGCTACAATTTGCCGTGCTTGCGGCGATGAATGCAGTAAGCATCAGCACATGGAACACTGCAAGCGATGTGCCGATGCATGTTATCAATGTGCTGAAGAATGCGAAAAAATGGCTTAATGTTCAAGCTCCTTGCAGATAGTGCAATGGGGCTTACAACGAATGGTGCATCATTAATTTTGGCAATTTAAAATCGCGATAACTCACTAGGGTCATCATGCCCGTTTCTTGATGATACAGCATATGGCAATGCATCATCCAATTACCAGGATTATCAGTATCGAATTGAATGTTCACTGTTGATTTCGGCAACACGATGACCGTATCGTGCAATAGACCATTTCTTATTTTTTTACCATCAATCTCAGTGACTTCAAATACATGACCATGCAAATGCATAGGATGAGCCATGGTGGTTTTATTGTTAAAGACCATTTCGACGCGTTTATTTCCATCAACGATTAAAGGTTTAATGTCTGGCCATTTTTGGTTATTAATAGTCCATACATAGCGCATCATATCGCCTTCTAAATTAACGGTTAAGATTTGGCCTGGTGTTTTATCAGGTAGTGGGTGTAATGCTTTAAATTGAAACTCCTGATCATAGTTTAAAGCCCCGGCTTTACTTGAACTTTTTTCATTTAGTTTAGGAATAATCGCTTTAGGCGTTGCGAGTATTAAACCCGTTTGCATCTGCGTCCCCTCGCCTTGAGCAAGAATTGGATATGCTGCTTCACCCTGGGGAATAGTCACCAGGACATCAAGTCGTTGTCCAACAGCCAGTTGAAATTGCTCCGATTGTACCGGTTGAATCGATTGGCCATCGAGTGCGATTGCCTCTCCTTTCAAAATACCTGTATTTATAAAAAAATTGGACATTGCAGAACCCGCAATGAAACGTAATCGAACAGTGTCTCCTGGATGAACGGGAACGATTTGAGGATTTTTTAAAGTTTTATAATTGGTGAGAAAAGCATCATAATTGACATCATTTAAATCAGGTGCCGCATTATCCATAGGCATAGAAGACATCCCACTGCCATGATGCATGTGGGTCATTTGCCCTTTTTTTAACTCACTTAGAATCACTTCTGGTTTTTTAAAACTAAAATCTCCGATAAATAAAGTAACCTCTTTATCACTCACCTTATCGTTTGGATCAGCAATAATCAAAGGCGCTGATAAAAATTGCTGTACTTGTAAATCATGATGCGAATGCATCCAATAAGTCCCTGACTGTTTAAGTAAGAAATGATAATGATACTCGCCGCCTGGGGGAATAGGTGCTTGCGTCACATAAGGTACCCCATCTTGATCATTAGGAACAATAAGACCATGCCAATGTAAGACGGTGGGCTTATCCGTTTGATTTTTTACAATCGCATCAAATACTTGACCTTTGACCCCCTTATATCCCCATGTGCCATCGGGCTGTTCGATGCGGAACAACTCGGCTGGTTTACCATCCACTTCGGTTTGGAACTTTTTAATCAATAATACTGTAGGATCAGTCGTTTTATGAGGAACAAGCTCTTGATTTGCAAGAGCTTGTCCTAAAAACAGCGTACTTAATAGTACTCCATGAACGCAATAAAACAATTTCATCAATGTAATCCTTAATTAGACTGTGAGGTTTGATAAAGCGCGCGTAATTGCGTTAATATCTTTTCCAATTTATCCCAATTCGCCTGAGTCCCCTCTTTATCGTTGGCATCTCCCGTTTTATCAAGGCGTGTAGCCAACTGCGCAACAAAGTTTAAATTACTTTGTAATGATTTTTTCTGCTCATCAGATAAGTCCATACTTAAAGGGGGTAGTGCGTTGACTAAATCGCGAATGGCAAACGCATGCTCATGAATTGAGGTTAACTGGTTTTCTTTTAATGATTGATTAATGGAAGCAGCCTGCCCATCAATAGCCTTCCAAATCTCAGGTATTGTGGAAGGAATAGCTACTTTAGAAACTTCCGCAGTATTGGCAAAGAGTCCCAAAGGCATGGTCCAAATAAAAAGGCTCATGATTAAACTAAGCCATACCGATTTTTTATTGCATTGCTGTGTTTTCATGGTGTTTCTCCTGGTTGATTATCCTTTAAAGCGATTCGTTTTTCTCGCCATTGTTCAATGGCGTTATAGACGGTCGGGACTACAAACATATTAAGTACGGTTGATGTTAATAACCCGCCTAACAGCACCTGGGCTAAAGGACGCTCCAATTCTTTACCGGCAGGTGAGCCCCAAAGCAGGGGGAAAAGCCCCAGTGCTGCGGTGGCGGCGGTCATCAGCACTGGCACTAATCTATCAAGCGTACCATCAATCACCACTTGCTCGCGTGTTTTTCCCTGCAAACGCAATTGATTGTAATGGCTAACCAAAATAATCCCATTGCGCGCTGCAATTCCAAATAAGGTAATAAAACCAATCATGGCGGCCACACTCATCTCGCCACTGGCGATAAAGAGCGATATGACTCCGCCAATTAATGCTAAGGGTAAATTAAACATCACCAATAAGGCTTCTCTAAAGGTACCGAAGGCTTTATGCAGCAAAATAAGCATAATAAAAATAACTAAAGCGCCAAAGGTAAGAATCACTTTGGATGCCTGCTGTTGACTTTCAAATTGACCGCCGTATTGAATGAAGTATCCCGCAGGCAGTTTAATCTTCTCTTGCACCTCTTGTTCAACATCGGCAATCACACTGCCTAAATCACGTCCTTGCACGTTAAAACCAATCACTAATAGCCGCTGCACATTTTCCCGATTAATCGCAAAAGGTTGTGGTTCTACTTTAATTTCAGTAACCGCGCGCAAAGGAATTTGGCTTAAATTTGCTTCAGCTTGTCCGTGCGCATCAATGAGCATGTTTTGAATGGCTTTAATGCTGTCGCGCCCCGGCTCATCCATACGAAGGTATAAATCAAACGTACGCTGGCCTTCTAAAACACTCGAAACACTCACGCCATTTAAAAGCACTTGCACGTCTTCAGAAATCTGCCCCACATTCACGCCGTACCGTGCGGCTTTTTCACGGTCAATTTTAATAATGACCTGCGGTACATTAATTTGCTGCTCTTTGTTCACATCGACCACCCCTGGAACCGATTTTAAGACAGCCTCTAACGATTGTCCTAACTCATTTAAAGTGGATAAATTATCACCAAATAGCTTCACCGCCACTTGCGCACGAACCCCAGAGAGCACTTCATCCATACGATGGGCAATAAATTGCCCGACATTAAACACAGTCCCTGGAATATTGGCTAAATCAGCGCGAATACGTCGTAATAACTCATCGGGAGGCATGGATTTATTTTTATCAAAATCAAGACGCAAATCAAATTCACTGACATTAGGCGGTAGTGCATCTTCATCCAACTCACTGCGTCCGGCACGCTGAGCAATTGAGATGACTTGCGGATAACGCATTAAGGTTTTTTGCACCTGTTGTCCTAAACGCATGGATTCTTCTAACGACGTGCCCGGCAAAGTACTCATGGCTACAATGAAATTTCCTTCATGAAATTCAGGTAAAAACGAAGTACCAAAAAAAGGAAGTAAAGCGAGCGCAAATAAAAATGCGGCCAGAGACATCGCAACTACCGCTTTAAAATGTGCCAAAGACCAGTGTAAGGCAGTTAAAAAATGTCCCTTAAGCCACCGGACAAAACGGGTTTCAGACTCAGCATTATGTTCTGTCTTTTGCTCAACCCCATAATGACGCTCGCGTTGGGACAACGCATGCAAGCTCACCTCAGCATCTTCCTTTTTTTCTTGGCTTCGAACCAATAAGAGATAACAAAGTGCCGGCACCATAGTAATGGACACCACAAGCGAACCCAATACCGAAGCAATATAAGCAATGGCCAAGGGACTAAAAATACGCTCAGCAATACCTGATAGAAAGAAAATCGGTAAAAAAACAAGGCTTATAATGACGGTGGCGTAAACAACGGAACTTCGTATCTCAAGCACGGCATCAAAAACGACTTCAATTGCAGGTAGTGGATTAATTTCTTGGCGGTTCACTCTTAAGCGATGCACCACATTTTCTACGGTAATGATGCCATCATCCACCACTTCCCCAATGGCAATTGCCATCCCACCTAGCGTCATCGAGTTAATGCCAATGCCAAAATAGTGCAATACCAATAAACCAATGACAAAAGATACCGGCATGGAAAGAAATGTAATAAACGAAGCGCGCCAATTCATCAAAAACAAAAACAGTACGGCGATAACAATAATCGCGCCCTCCAAAAGTGCGCGGGTTAAATTATGAATCGCAGACTCGATAAAATTGGCTTGTCGAAAGACTTCGGTTTTAAGCGCAACACCCGCGGGCAGTGTTTGCTTGATGTTCTTTAAAGCCTGCTCCACTTTAGCAGTCGTTGTCACCGTATCAGCACCATAGGCTTTGGAAATCGTGCCAATCACCGCAGGCTTTGTATTATAAGCGCCATCTCCACGCTTAATTTCTCCACCAAAGGCGACGATTGCCACGTTATTGATGGTAATGGGAACTCCTTTTCGCACCGTAATCGCGGTTTTTCTAATGTCCTCCAGGGATTGGATTCGACCAACCGTTCCTACCACAAGCTCGCTTCCTGCCTGGTGCACGAAAGCACCAGGTACATTTTGGTTGGCGGTGGTTAATGCTTGGCGCACTTCTTCAATGGTTATACCATAGGCAAGCATGCGTTCAGGAATTAACCGCACCTGGTATTGTTTCACTTCACCACCCAGTGATACCACTGAAGCAACCCCACCTAAGGCCAAAATCCTGGGCCTAATCGTCCAATCCGAAATTGTGCGCAAGGTTTCTGGGCTTGCAGTATCACTGATTAAGGCGTATTTAACAAGCCAACCCACAGCTGAGGTCACAGGAAGCATCACCGGCGGATTAACCCCAGGTGGAAGTCTGTTGCTCATTTGTTGAATACGCTCATTAACCAGTTGTCGGTTACGGTAAATATCGGTTCTATCATCAAAAACCACTGTAATTGTCGATAAGCCAACAGAGGTTTTTGAGCGCACGCTAGCCACCCCTGGGGTGCCGTTAATGGCACTTTCCAAAGGGTAGGTGATGAGCGTTTCGACATCTTGCGTTGCCATGCCCGGTGCTTCAGTTTGTACCACTACCTGTGGTGGTGCAAACTCAGGAAACACATCCACTGGCATTTGTTTTAAGGTGTAACCACCTAAAAGACAAAGAACCAGTGTTAAGGCTAGAATCAAAAAACGATTATGCAACGACCAGGCAATTAAGCGCGTAAACATTAGTGAGATTCCTTATCGCCGGTTTTTTTGCTGCCACTACCACTTAAAGACAAGGTGTATAATTCACGATTTCCTTGAGTCACAACCGCATCCCCCGGCACCAACCCGTCTTTAATTTCGGTGTACTTCTCATCACGAGCCCCGAGACTGATCACCGTTCGGTCATAGGTGGTGCCATTCTTAACAAATACAAAGGTGGCGTTGTCAATTTCAAGTACGGCATTATTAGGGATCGTAAGCGCACCTTCTGTAAAGCGCAAAACCACATTAGCACGTACAAACATGCCAGGCTTTAATAATCCTTCTTTGTTATCAAGACTGATTTGTACATTCACACTGCGCGTTAAGGGATCTAAATTGGGCTCAATTAACGTAACTTTGCCTGAAAAAATTCGATTTGGATAACTTAAAACATGGACATTAACGTTTTGTCCTCGTTTAATCTTACCTAAATCTTCTTCATACACTTGGGCAATGGCCAGCAATTGGTCGCGGTTACTGATGTGAAACAAAACGGTATTAGGCTCTACTGCTTGGCCTAAGTTCACGTTGCGTGCATCGATAACACCTGAAATGGGTGCTTTTACCGCAACACTGGGTGGAGGGTCTCCAACGAGACGCGATTGCACGGTAGCTACAACTTGTCCTTTGGTTACCGTATCACCTAGATTGGCAACAATATCAGTCACTGCACCACTAATACGCACGCTAACATCGGCTTGAGCATTGGGTAACAATTGGATTTGACCATTTAACGTCAAAAACTCAGCCATTGGGCGCGCTGTGGCTTCAGATACTTCAATACCCAGCATCGTGGTTTGTTCAGGTGTTAATGTAACCGCCTGTGCAGGGCCTGAGGTATTTACTTCAATTTCATCCCCATGCGCGATAAGAAGTGATGAATGCAAAAGGATTCCCAGCAAAAAAACTAACCGCACTCTTTGGCGGGTACTATGAGTTCCATGAATCATTTAGTCGTGTCCTTAGTGAAAGATAAATAAGAGCACAACTCGCTTGAATGCGGTGCTCCAATAGCCGTACATAAGGCAACATACGATTGAAAATATTGCCCCACGGTCGTTAAGTAAGCCATCTGCACATCGTTTTGTTGCCGTTGAACCTGTAAGACATTAAGAAAAGAGACTTGCCCATTTTGATACGCTTCACGGGCAAGTGTCACATTCTCAAGTCCTAAACGAAGAGAGGTTCCTTGCGTTTGTACCACACTTATTTTAAGCGCATTTAGCTGACCGTAATTGCTGGTGACTTCAGTTTCAATAGCAAGATTTAAGGCATCAATGGCCATCATTGCCTGAGCACCTGTAGCGCCCGCCTCTAAAATTCGTCCCTGATTACGATTCAGTATCGGCAGGGGAATCGATAACGAAACACCTAAAGTGCGGTCGGCTTGTTGAGGTGGGGCACCTTCTACCACAATTTTATCTTGCTGTACGCCAACACCTAAATTCCAATCGGCAAAGCGTTCGGCTTGTGCCAAGCGCCTATCAGCCAATGCACGCTGTTCTGCGAGTAATAAGCCTCGCCGGTCAGGACGATTATTGAGTGCATGATTGATTAGACTTCCTAAAGAAGGAAGACCTTTCGCTATCCTAATCGTTTTCTCAACGTGCAACGACGCATTAGGTGCGCGTCCAATAAGTTGATTTAATAGCGCATATTGGCTAATCAGTTGGCTTTTTAATAGTTGTTTTTCTTGTTTGATTCGTGCGTATTCGATGCGAGCTGAATTATCATCCAATTTAGAAATTTCAGCTGCATGGTAGCGATTATGAATGACACGTACTAATTCTTGATTAATACCTTGTAAATAATTAAGTTGTTGCATCCGATTTTCTGCAACCACCACCGTATAAAACGCATTGGCGACTTTTGCACTGAGTTGGCGTGTCGCCTCAAACACTTCCGCCTGCGCGCGAAGAATATCAATACGTGCAACCGTTTTTTGTCTGCCTATTCGGCCTGAAATGGGAAAGGCCTGGTTAAAATTGATGCTGCGAGAATACTCCCCTTCGTTATTAAATAACCTGTCATCATTATTATTTAAATTCAAACTAGGATTAGACCATAACCCTGACTGCACGAGACGTGCTTCGGCAATAGCAATGGCAAAACGTGCTGCCTTTAAATCCTTATTATTTTGAATACCCAACTGCGTAAGCTCTTTAAGACCTAAAGGAGGCTTTGCATACCCCAAGAGAGGTATCAGCGCGATAACACCCATCAAAAAACACGTGAATCCCCAATTCTGTTTTATCATGTATACTCTATCCCTAAAATGACATTCCCTTCATTGCTATTCTATCATGACAGTTTATGACGTAAACGCAACGCATTGACAATCACTGACACGGAACTGAGTGCCATGGCAGTACCGGCTATAATCGGGTTAAGCAACAACCCTGTAAGTGGATAAAGAACGCCTGCCGCGACCGGCACGCCCAGTGCATTATAAAAAAAGGCAAAAAAGAGGTTTTGATGAATATTTTGTACCGTATGCACTGATAATTCGTAGGCTTCTAAAAGTTTGCTTAAATCACCTGATAATAAGGTCATGCCAGCGCTTTCAATCGCCACATCACTACCGGTTCCCATCGCAATGCCAATGTCGGCTTTTGCCAGCGCAATGGCATCATTAACCCCGTCCCCCACCATGGCAACCACATGTCCTTTTTGTTGCAGCTTGCGAATTACGTTGCTCTTTTCATCGGGCAGCACCTCAGCAATGACTTCTTGAATACCAACTTGTTGGGCTACCGCTTTAGCTGTCATGGCATTATCACCGGTGAGCATGATGACTTGAATGCCCTTTTTTATTAAGGAGGCGACCGCATGTTGGCTCGACTCTTTAATAGGGTCGGCTACCATAAAGACACCGGCTAATTGTTTATTGACCGTCATATAAATCACAGTAGCTCCCTCTTTTTGTGCTGTTAATGCCGCATCAGGAATCTCATCACCAGGAACAGACAACCAATGGGCATTGCCAATGGCAATAATCGCATCATTGATTTTGGCTTGAGCGCCTTTACCTCTGACTGCAATAAAATCTGTGGCCTCTTCCAAATTAATTTGGCGTTTTAGCGCTTCATCACGTAAGGCTTTAGCCAGTGGATGTTCACTATGACGCTCAAGGGATGCCGCAAGACGCAGCAGTTCATCTTCTTGCCAATTCATACTTGGGATAATTTGGGTTAACGCTGGATGGCCTTGAGTCAATGTTCCTGTTTTATCCACAACAAGTGTGTCGACTTTTCGTAATAGCTCTAAAGAAGCTGCGTTTTTAATCAAGATACCACGTCGTGCGCCTTCACCAATCCCCACCATGATTGACATAGGCGTTGCAAGCCCCAAAGCACAAGGGCAGGCAATAATCAGTACGGAAATAGCAGCAATTAGTCCATAACTTAAAGAAGGCTCAGGCCCTATTAAAAACCAGACGAGAAACGAAAGCCCTGCAATCCCTAAAACCAATGGCACAAACCAGGCTGAAACAGCATCAGCCAACCGTTGAATAGGAGCTTGAGTGCGTTGCGCTTCGCTGACTTGGGTAATAATACGAGCAAGTAACGTATCTTTGCCCACCTGGGCGGCTTTTATAATGAAGCTTCCTTGTTGATTGAGTGTCCCGCCAATGACGTGATTGCCTATTTCTTTTGCAACAGGCATAGGCTCACCGGTTAGCATGGACTCATCGACATCGCTTTGACCCTGAATCAACTCCCCATCAACCGGGATTTTTTCACCCGGACGCACTAGTAATCTGTCCCCTACGCGCACCTCATCAAGCGTAATATCCTCCTCTTTGTCGTGATCATTTAATCGGTGAGCGACTGTAGGATTTAAATGAAGCAACGCGCGAATAGCATCCCCTGTGCGCTCTCGCGCCTTCAACTCCAATACTTGACCTAAAAGCACCAGAGTCGTAATGACTGCTGCCGCTTCGAAATATACCGGAATCATCCCATTTTCTTGCAAATGAAGTGGAAACCATTGGGGGAAAATAACTACTACTAAACTATACCCCCAGGCAACTCCCGTACCTAAAGCAATTAGAGTAAACATATTCAATCGTTGTGATCGAAGCGATTGCCAACCTCGAAGGAAGAATGGCCAGCCGCAACCCCAAACCACCATAGTGGCCAGCATTACTTGAAGCCATAAGGATAAGGACACTGGAATCGATGTGCTCAACCAGTGTTCACCCATCGCTAAGATTACAATGGGAATACTGGCGATAAAGGCCACAATGAAGCGCCAAAACATGTCCTGATATTCAGGGTTTTTTTGCTCTGTTATACTCACTTGCTCAGGCTCAAGAGCCATACCGCAAATGGGACAAGTACCTGGTTTGTCTTGGCGTATTTGCGGATGCATTGGGCAGGTATACATTGTAGTTCCTGTCTCTTTATCAACACTGGACGCAGGAGGGTTTTTATGTTGATGAGCGCAACAACTGTGCTCCTCTTTGGTGTGCTCAGTTTTGTGGTTATGTGTACTCATCATTCACCTCAATCGTATTTTTTAAGCAATCCCATTATTTCATCCATTTTTTCCTGACGCGATTCCTGACTGCCATGGCAAGCAACCTCATTAAGACAATTTAAAACATGGCGCTCAAGCACGCCGAGCTCAATTGTTTTTACAGCATTTCGAACGGCACGCAATTGCGACAAAATATCCACACAATAACGCTGCTCTTCAATCATCCGCTTAATGCCTTCAAGCTGACCTATAGCTCGATTTAGTCGGGACAATTCACTATGATGTTCAGGAAGTTTGGGCATGACATGTTCTCCAGCATACCCTTATAGGTATATACCTATAAGGGTATGCTGTCAATCAACCCATTAAAACTCAATGAGATACATTTCTAAAAAGATGACAACTAAGGATTGATAATCGTAAATATTCTAATGTTAGTTTTTGGAGTGATTAGGGGCAGATAACGCATGGCTGTATAGACAAACAGAGTTTTTGCTCTTCTTTTGCTTCGCCGCATAACAGGCAATATCGGCTTTTTTTATGACTTCATTGATGGAAGACGAGTGCTTATTCAACACTGCAATACCTATAGAACACCCAGTCAATTGCACGTTATCTTGGCTCAATTGCGTGGCTCTTCGGACAATATCCGAAGCAATTTTTTGAGCATCCTCAATCGCAATATGCTCCATTAGTACAATAAATTCATCCCCACCATAGCGGCAGACTAAATCTTCTTTTCGTAAACGCCGTTTTAGGAGTTGAGTGAATTGCTGTAATGCTTTATCCCCTATGTCATGACCATGATTATCATTAATCGCTTTAAAACCATCCATATCAATAAAGAGTATCACCAACATCCCCTCATCCAGTTTAATTTTCTGAAAACGGTGATTCAAAACCTCTAATAAATAATCTCGAGTTAAACACTCAGTCAAACTATCGAGTGTACTGCGCTGTTTTAATAATTCATACCGCAGGGTGATGTCATCCATTAACTCCATTTTATTCATGGTGTTCGTCATTAAATTGCAGGATAAATACACATAAACGCCTCCAAGAAGAAAGAGTGTGGCATACCAATAATTAAGACAATGGGGATCGTAATAAATGCCATAGACGATACAGCCGGCATAACTTAAAATAAAAAAAGCAATAAGTAACAGATAAGAAATCCATTGCACACGATAATAAAGGGTTTGTCGCAGTAATCTAAAAATTAAAAATGCGCCTGAACCAAGAAACCCAATGCCTAAAATAATCATACTGACCGGTATCAATAGCATCTTATCAACTTAAATGTTTCTCTACTGAAAGCATAGTAGTAAGTCCTTATTTTTGCATTGCTCTTCAAATGAGGGGATGCATTGAGCCAAGAATGGGTGCTTATTAACTAAACCATTGACTCAGTCACAGGCCATAGATATTCTTAAATTATTCATTCCACCAGTTGTCTATCGTACACAGTGACGAAGCATTGAAAAATTACCTGACTCATGAGATGTTAAAAGAATTGTTAACCTTAATGACTCAGGAACTTCCCATTTGATTTGGAATGCATGAAAAAAGCCTTGAGGCTTTTGATTATCCACTGATTGAAAAACAGCTCAGGATTATTTGATGTACTTTTATAATCAGGAAGTAAGTACTATAGAAGAAACCATCACCTATATTGAGGGCTGGCTGCAAAGGGATACACCATGAATAAAAAATTGTTTTATACACTGGAGCGCGAGTGTTTAATTTATTTATCCAAAAAAGAGGTAACACTTGAACTGCTTCGCCCGCTAATTAACGAATTTCTTTCCACACAACCAGAGCATCTACTGTTAATCCTGGCCAAAGAAGAGCAAACGACTGATGCAGTCAGTGATGTAATCGCCCATCAATTCACCGATGCCCATGATATTTTAATTCATCGAGTGATACACCACCTTAACGACCTGCTTTATGAAACCATCAAGCCTTATTATTTCCAGAATAAATGCTAATAAAAATCCACTCATCTCCTGATAACAAAAGCCATCAGGAATCAGTTTATGTCTTCCCCTTCTCTTTCTTTAATTGTTCCTGTTTTCTTAAATAAATTTCCTGCCTGTTAATGCTCACCTGTTTAGGCGCATCAATTCCCAATTTAAAATTTCCAGGTTCATGAGTTTTAAAAGGGGTAATCACCACCTTTTGATTGTTCTCTAACGTAATAATTAACTCAGATTCAAAAGCTACTGTTCTTATTTCCATATTGGTTTACTCGTTTTAGTTCAAAATAATTGCAAAAAAACACCGGTTATACTACAGCAACCATCTGTGTCCTATGGGTAGAAGCAGGAAAAAATGGAGGTTCTTTTTTAATTGCATAAAACCCATTAAGGCTTGGCTTAACCTCATTACTGAACTCCTGCACCTCATTGGATTGTTCTGCATCCAGTTGCTCCAGACGAATAATCTGTTGTTCCTGCCTGTCTAACAATGTGCGATACCTTTGATTGCTTTGTTCTAATTGTTTCGTAACCACTGCGAGTTTGCGTTCGGCCTCACATATTCGTTCCGCAACTTGATCAAAACTTTTTTCTTTATTGGTAAGAAACTCATTGAGTCTTAATTGAAATGAAGTTCTTTGTTCTTCATCTGCAATGACCGTTTTTGATAAGGCCTCCACGGTACTTCTCAGAACGAGGGTAATCGATTGTGCCTGGTCAACCTCTTTACCCATTTTTAGTTTAATGTCTTCAAGTTCTTTAATTTTATCAGATAGCTGATTCTGATTGTCTTTATACGCCAGAACAACCTGCTCTAATTCCTTTTGAGTGTTTTCTAAAACTTGAGACTGTTCCTCAATAGAGCCTTTAAGCGTTTTGGCAGTCAATTCGAGTTCAATCTGAGTTAAACGCAGTGCCTTTTCGGTATCATTCAATTCACTGATTTGTGACTTTAATGTCTTAATTTGCTCACAAAATTGTTGAACACTCTCGGATAGACGTTCATTTTCTTTCTGAAATGCATCAATTTCAATGGCCAGTTGTTCGCGCAAGAGGTCTAAAGTTGAAATAACGGTATCCAGCAGCTCAACAAGACTTGAAATTCCTGCATTTAATTGTTCGCTATTGTCTGTATTTTGACTCTGATGATTATCCAAAAGGAAACTGCTTGCTGTATAAACAATTGCTGTAACAATACTGAGCGTAATAAGGGCTGCAAGATTTGCCATGAGCCCAGTCAACAAAAGAGGTACGGTAAGCACTGCACCTGCGGTAATTTTTTGCCATAAAGGGATTTTATTCCACAAATTGGCAGCCCTCGATAATAGACTTGGATTTTGGTTCATCGCTTGAATCAATTGATTCAGATCTACCTTGATTTTTTGTATTTTATTTTGAGTCGTTACAATCTTCTCAAAACGTTCTTTATCTTTTTTTGTTTTCTGAGCGCGAGTGTCCTGCTCCATGTGTTCTGATTGATGGATATCAGAAGCCAACTCAAGTTCCACTTTTTGATACGACATGATTCTTCCTTACAACGAATGGGTCATCCACTTTTTTTAAATCGAAATGGTGTCACCTGATTATCAGATTAAGCTTACGATAAGCAGGGTAACGGATAACCTCTTAATTATTGAGTTAATTACCAGTACCTTTTTTACGTATTGGATTGAGGTGTATCTGCGGTTTTTGAAGCAGCGTATAAAAACCGTGAAAATAAGGTCTTAACGTTGCTTATTGAGGGGGGAAATTGATTTTTAATATTCAGAATGTTACTCATTACCACGTTTCCTTAATTTGGTTTGAAACAACAATCAACCGAGCGCTTTTCCTGGAACGGTTAAATCTTGATCATTCTATCGAATAAATTGTGTTCAGTCATTCTTTTTTTAGTGACTCACTTTTATTGATGATATTACAGGCTTTAGGTTATCTGAATGGATGTTTTTTTGGATCCCACCAACCACCAAGAGGTTCGTTTTCATCAAAATACTCATGCACTTTTTTAAAGGAATATTGAGATAATTGTTCATATTCTGATTGGGGTAACAGCATATAGTCTTCTTCATCATCGATAATAGAGTTCAGCATCACTCCGACCAGGTGACATCCATGCCATTTTGCACGGGTAGCGCGATTTTTTCTTTTGGTGTTTTTATGACACCGTGCGGCAAAGGACTTTACTTCATCATTTAAGAAGGCATCAAGGTAATGGAAGGTTTTGTAAGCCAGCTGAACATGGTTTGGGTGGCCTGCAAACACGGTAGGTTGTCTATTTCCTGCGGTAATGGAGGCCGTGGTACAGCCAAAGATGTATCCTAAAAGAAAAATCAGTTCATCCTCGTAATCATCCATGGTGAGATTACCTACGTTAAACCCCTTACTGATCTCAAAGAGTTCAGGATTAAACTTTTGAGAAAAGAGTTTTTGATTTAAGAGTTCCTGACGGATTGAAAGCAGATGTGGTCCAATCTGGTGGCAATTGTCGGGTTTGGGGAGCAATGGAACAGCCAACCGACTTAAGGACTATATTGGTCTTTTAATATCTATAATTCGGTATGTTTCATTTTATAGGATTGTAAACTGTGAAGTTGTTCAAGTATTTTCATTGAATACAGATAGATAACCAATTTTTTTCATCATTAGTAATTAAGTTTTCAAATTAATCTAGGTCTGGTAATCTGGAACAAAATTCAGGAAAAATAAGAGCTATTCCGAATTGGTTTATTAACTCCTGCTCTCACAGAATGGCTTATCCACAAGTCCATAGGCCAGTAGAGCCTTCATCGT
>Ga0209935_1003208_pt1 | contig 17434 bp, 26 predicted proteins | sample ThiBio_1000_plan_2_FD_183958 | JGI IMG/M metagenome (GOLD analysis project Ga0209935, IMG submission 183958) | Wastewater bioreactor microbial communities from Cape Town, South Africa - Thiocy_cont_1000_plan (SPAdes) | ecosystem: Engineered > Bioreactor > Thiocyanate-remediating >... | reverse complement strand
TCATTGGGGCGAATAGTATACTGTCGAGCTTGGCGCCAACGATCATTGATACTTCCCAGACTGAGTGCTCCCAGATGGAGCTCTTTGCAAATCGCAGAAATGGCATCAGTACGATATTATCATTGTTGCTCAATTTCAAGAGAGAGAGAGAGAGAGAGAGAGAGAGAGAGAGAGAGAGAGAAATGACCTACGTATCTCATACGATTGATGTGCTTCTCGCTTGCAGACCATGGATTCGAAACTGCTTGGGGCCTTCGAGCGATTGTAGTTTGTGAACTGCCAAACGAGCTTGTTAATCATGCTGCAGTGGAAGCACAATTGACCAGCCTTTGTCGATCTGCTCCCTCGACCTACAACGGCACCGAGGCGCCACCGTTCCCGTATCCTGTACTCGTGCGCATGATTGACGATTTCTACCGCAAGACCACCTATCAACAGCACATTCGCCACATGATCTTCCGCAATCCACAGATCGTTGCCGCAGCTCGTGGTCAGGTACCTACCAACCATGCAACCAAACCAGCTTTATCGCTACTCACGGCGCCTAACATTCGGTTCCATCGCCATCACAATTGAACAAGGCCTTCTCGGACCTTCGCGAGTACTCGAATGAAGAACTCGGGGCCCAGATCTGGCTGTTGTTGCATCTTAACAAGCGCATCTGTGAGTTGGTGCGCTTTGTTGACCTGTTGGACTACAGCCCATCAAGCCTCGCTACCCTACTTGTCAACTCGAGCAAGTTCTTGCTCTATTCGACCAAGATGGATCTTATTCAAAGGGTACGCAGCATACGAGAGAGAGAGAGAGAGAGAGAGAGAGAGTCATGACGGCTGCTGAGTATTAGCGCTGACGTGGTATTATTTGTAGGCGTGTGCACGAACCTGTACTGTGCAACGTGACCAAATCTATTTGACACTTGTCCGCAATCGCTCCGAGAGTGCGTATCAACTATCGACTTTACCCCCTTGCACCAAGCTCACCCTGATTGGAGCGAACTGACTCACTTACGTCGACTCGAATTAGCCACGCGTCCCATCTTCTTGCAAGCGTATGATCAACTCCAAGGCGAGCCTGCTGCCAGGTTCTGCTGCAACGAGCAACCATGGATTGTCACATTTTCTGGCGAGCATGCTGGTGACGGTGGTATGCCAGATGTCTTCAGGAAACTTGTGAGTGCCACGTGCTGTCGCTCGCAATTACTCACGCGAGGACGGTGGCCTTGGATACCATGTGTAGGAGGCTTGTTCCGCGAGAGTATGAGCCAATTCGGTGCCGAGATTATGGCTGAGGAGACGGGTCTCTGCGTCCTGTGCCCGAACGATCGTGAAACCTACAGTGCCAGTGAGGAGACCTACATTCCACGCACTGCCTCCATGCCGTACTCGATGCTGCCACTGTGGGAGTTTGTCGGGCGACTGATGGGTGTCGCGATTCGCACTCAGACGCCGATCCCACTGTCGTTCCCTTCGATCATCTGGAAGCCCTTGGTACGGGCGTTATTGCCTCTCGGCCACTTGTGTGTGATGGAGGCCTGTACACGTTCACTGACTCACACATATTGATGGCGATCGATCGATTCAGGTGTCGGCTAGTGTTTCGCTCGCCGACATTGGGGCGATCGATTCTGCGACCGAGAAGAAGATCTCGACCATGGCACCCAACACCGAGGAGGATTGGCTGTCGTACTTTGAGGAAGGCCACTACGTACCGTACTCGAGTGACCGCGTGATGATGAGCCTCGTTCCCGAAGGCCAGGCGGTGATGTTCTCCAAGAAGCAGTCGTATCTCAAAAAGTTCGAGCAGTTCCGCCTGACCGAGTTCGACGCGCACGTGGCGGCCATCTACCGCGGCCTGACGCAAGTGGTGCCGGCGGGCTTGCTGCGTCTGTTGACGTGGGAGGAGCTGCAGTCGCTCGTATGTGGCGAGAGCCACATCGACATTGACTACCTCCGCAGTAGGACTCGCTACGTGAACATTAGCGACACGGCTCCCGAGGTCAAGATGCTGTGGACCGTGCTCGAGTCCATGACGATGCGCGAGCGACGCGGCTTCCTGCGCTTCGTGTGGGGACGCACGAGCCTCCCGCGGCCGCACGAGCCTGACTTCTTCTTTCACATCTATCCGCTGCCGAGGCCTGACCCCGATGAGTCGTTGCCAGAGTCACGCACCTGTACGATCTCATCGATCGCCCTAACCAACCACCACACTCGTTGAAGATCGTTCTCTGACCGTTTTATCGTCATCATCATCATCCAACAGGTTACTTTCAACTGCAGCTTCCGGCCTACTCGTCGGAGGAGACGCTCCGTGCCAAGTTGCTCAAGGCCATTGAGAGCTACGACATTGATCGCGACCAACCTCCATCGGACTCGATCGCTAGCGAAGGCAGAGATGATGACGATGACGATGATGATGACGACGAAGGTGAGGAAGAAGACGAAGAAGAGGACGATGACGATGCCTATGTATCCGAGTGAGTGAGTGAGTGAGAAGTGTATCATAGCAGCAACTGTTACCTGGCAGCTGCGAAAGCCAGCCAGCCAGCAAGCAAGCACGAGCAAGTACAATACAATCCAATCGGCTGTATTATTTATCATGGACACTACACTAGATTAACTACCAATCGAGCCAACCAACCAGCAAGCGGATGAAGCTCTGCAGAGGGTGTGTCACACTCTACGAGGAGAACACGAGTGGTGGTGCAGTCGCAGATGAGCAGCGCGAGGTGCACCGCTCGCTCTTCACACTTCGCTGCTGCGCCTCTCCTCCTGCTGCTCCTCTCCTCCAACACCACCACGAGGTCGCTCTTCTCCGCTCTCTCCCTCCTCCTCCTTCTTCTTACTACGTCGACGACGACGCTCGTCGTACCTGGTTCGTTGCTGTGACCATGTCGTGGTTGGGTGGTAAGCCTTATCGGCTGTTTCGATTCAGTGAGATCCCTGACTACATGAAGCATAACCGGTACGCCGCTGCTGCTGGTGAGCGCGCGCGCGTGGGCGCTGTGAGTACCACCGACACGCTAACCCGCGGCGCTCGACCTCACAGCTTCGTACTCACGGGCTATCGCGTTCACCTTACCATGTCCCAAGCATTTCGAAGCCTTTTCGATCTGCATAATGGTGTGTACCATCTCGGGCCGCGAGCCCATCCACTCGCGCACCATCACGATGCACTGACCTCTCTGCGCCGCACCGTGTCTCCCAGAGACCTTCAACGTCTGGACGCATCTCGCGGCCTTCGTGTTGATGGGTATCATGCTGCTACGCAGCTTCGATACGTGGCTCTCGGCCGGTTCGGCCATCGACAAGCTGCTCGTGACCATCTACGTGCTCTCCGCGCAGGTACCACGCGAGTTCCACGCCTGACAGCACCGCCACCACCATGACGACCCCTCCGACCGTCCCTCATCGCGTACCTCCGCAGACCTTGTTCATGTGTAGCACCTGCTTCCATTGGTTCCATTGCATGGGACCCAAGACGTACTCGAAGCTCGCACGATGCGACTACACGGGAATCAGTATCTTGATCGGTAGGTACAGCCCGCCGAGCTCGGAGCGCCATATGTGCTTACCAACGACTCGTTGTTGATGCTGTGTTTCGCTGCAGCTGGATCCTACTACAATCCGATCTTCTATCTGTTTCAATGCCAAGTACGTGGTCGTGCTCTCTGATCTTGCTCGAGCCACAGAGAGAGAGAGAGAGAGAGAGAGAGAGAGAGAGAGAGCAGTGCACACTTCGCGTGAGCGCTGATGGCGTTGCGAACGAGCAGCCGTACTCGGTGTACCTCTACTGGACTGGCATCACCGTCGCCGGAATGGCCGCCGTCTACGTGTCATACGCGCCACGATTCGAGACTCCTGGCTATGAGGCAGTGCGAGCCGGTGTCTTTGTAGCTATGGGTGCGTGCTCTACCCTCGCTCTCTTGCTTGTTCGTTCGCTCAACGCTGAATGTCGCTGCGTAGGAATGTTCTGTGTGTTCATGGTGCCACATCTATGGTGGCTGTACCCGTTGCACATCTTGCAGCCTGTACGTACTTGGAGGCTTGTTTGCGAGCCATGTGTCGCAAGCTCTGATGCACCAGCGTGTATGACTGGGTACAGTTGGTCAGCCGATTGCTGCTGATGGCATTCGCGTATCTCGGAGGCGTGCTGATCTACGTGTTCCAAGTGCCCGAGCGGCTCTTCCCAGGAGCCTTCGATTACTCGGTACGCTCGAGCAATCGCACGCGCGTGTGTGCGTTGTATATCGACCGCCATGCGCCTGACTCGTGTGGCGTTCACAGATCCACTCGCATGTCATTTGGCACGTGTTCGTGTTCCTTGGTGCCTATGCGCAGTTCGAGGTCTGCAAGGTTGCATTCGAGCTGCGCCACACGCTGCTCGCCGCGTGCAGCGCCTAATGTCCGAGATCCGACGCGCGCCAAGCTCCAAAGAGGTTGGTTGCGCGAGATTGTTCGATTGTGTTGTCGTACATACATTAGATTAGTACACGGCTCATGCTCATTGACATGCGTGTGCCCTTCATCATCATCATCGTCGCCAATCGATCGGTCGCTCAGGAATCCCCGATCCTGAGTGACAGCTCGCTTCGTAGTGTGCTCAGGATTCGGTGATGCAGCTCGATCTCAAACTCGTTGAGGAGCTCGTGCATTTGAGACTCCATCATATCGCTGTCGGCAGTGCTGGAGACCGTGTCTCGTAGGTCCTCCAAGGCCGAGAGCTTGACTTGCGCCACCACTCGAGCAGCGTCGCGCATCTGTGCAGCGGTCGAACCTCGAGAGCTCCTGACAGCAGCCATTACCTGTGACACTACTCGGCGTGCTCGAATGTCTGCTTGATGCTGCACGCTCTGTTGCGTTCTCTCGCGATCCGCAGCACGAATAGCATCGATCGTTGTGTCGTTCAATGTCGATGGTGGTGTGTATGCGAGCCATGCCGAGACGATGGCGCGCAGCACGGGCTCGAGTGCATCGAGTCGCTCGTTGGGATTGCACGGCAGCACCATCGTTCGATCAGCATCGTTATCTCGAGCGTCGAGCTGGATTCGATCCGAATTGATGATCGTGAACGAGTCGCGCTCCCACGCAAAGAGCTCGGGTCGTGGACGTTGTAGCCGCTCGAACATACTGGCGATGCACGCACCTCCGACTCGCAGTACATCGGGTCGTTGCGCGTCGCGCTCCATCGCCGTGGCCTCATCGACCTCGACCATCAGCTGTACAAACGCACATCCGTGCGTTCGAGCCAACTTGGCGTAGTGATAGCGCATACTTCGATAGAACATGTTGTCGTCGACGAGTATCAGCTGACGGTGCGGATGGCCTTGCTGCACTGACGCGATCACATGTCGCTCGACCTGCTCGTAGACGCGCGCTCGTTGCGCCTTGAATGACGCGCTCTCGTCGTGGCCGTCACCAACATCACGGTCAACATCTCGTGTTGCTATTGGTACGGATATCAAGTCATCGAATACGAATCGAGTGACCGAGAGCTCCGACGTGTGGAGCAAGCTCGCGAGCTGTCCCGAGCAGCATTCGATCGCAGCGGTGATGGTGCTCTTGCCGGCCCCGGGCACACCGACCATCAACACCACACACGTGGCAGTGTTGATGGATGCCAGTGCCTCCACTGTGCTTGCACGCCAGTCACTGGCAGCAACACGGCCAGCAAGCGAGAGCTGCTGCACACGTGAGGGAGCCAATGAATGAATGAGTGAGTGGGGCAGGAACAGCAACCTCGATCTCATCTCTCCAATCTACTGAGACCCAACCAGCGAATCATGACGGTATCGAGCCTTCATGGCCGAATGAATGTCGTGAATGTTATTGTTGTTGGTCTTGTTGGTCCTGGACAGCAAGTAACAGCTGCTTGAGAGTGTCACGCTCGATTGGATCATGTCGCACCACTGCCGAGAGCGAGTGCAGGACGGCCGAGTTGCGGCCCATGCCGTTCAGCACGCAATCGACACCCGACGATCTGGCGATGCGCAGCGCCTTATCGGCGAGGTTCGTGTTTGCAAACCCTGGGTATAGTTGCTCGAGTTGCTGGTTGAGCGGCCGATTGCGGTTGTTCTCGTGGATCTCGATCGCCCAGGCGTATCTCCGGAAGAGCGTCTCGAGAGCCTGTTGTTCAACGTGGAGTGTGAGTGACTGAGCATCAGGGCGTCCGTGGCGGCAGACACCACGAGGGATCTTTCGGATTGCCGATGACGTACTACTTTGTACTTGATGGCCCAGGACTTGTAGCTCGGCTCGTTCATCACGAACTCGAGGGTCTTGTCGAGAATGGGCCCGATTTGATTGTTCAGCACCTCCTTCCAGAGGTATAGATTGTCGAGCGTTGCTTGGTTAGATGCAAGGATCTGGTACACGTGGCATCGATGAGTGAGTGAGCGAGTGAGTGGCAATGAAGAGTGCTGATGAAGAGCGCCGTACCTGACCCCAGGCGACAGTGGATGACGGAGGGTAGTCGTACTTGCCCTCGCCAGGATAGTTGGCTTCGAGCAGAATCGAGTAGTCGAACGCCTCCTTGAGCAGTGACTTGAGGTCCTTGTCCGTGTGGTCCTCGTGAGTCACGAGTCGTGTCATGCGGTCGTGGCCTTGTGCGTGCAGAGGCCGATTCGAGAAGCACGCAATACCCGCAGCCTGTGCCGGAACGAACGATGTCATGAGCGGCTTGCTGCCGTCCATCAGGTGGTGATGGTGGTAGATTCGCACCTCAGCATACTCGATCGTACTCTTGCCGTTGTGATTCTCGAGCAAGAGTGCAGATGGCTCGAGCACATTGAATGGGAACTGCACAGCCGCGAACGAGTGCTGCGCGCCACTGGAGCTGGCACGCTCGGCGCATCGAAGCAGCATTGGCAGCGAGATGTACGGCTCGGATCCTTCGGGCAACACGAGACCCTCGGCAGCCACTCCGTAGTATTGTATGCGACCTGCGAGCACTCGAATGGTGAGCCTACAACGTGATCAACCAGCTCGCGAGGTAACAGCGTGGAATGGAAGAGCGTGGGCTCGATACCTCGCGCCACCTCACGCTCCAGGTGCTTGAATGCTTGGTAGATCGTCTCTTCGACTTGCTCTGGCGTCTGGATAGGTATTCGAGTGAGTAACAGCGCTGCGGGTCGTGGTCGATGGAGTCAAGCAGCATACCATGCCCTGCTGCACCGACAGCACTTCCGGTGCCTGTAACATCAGCACGTCGATCGTCTCGAGGCTCAGGGCCTCGAGCGAGGTAGTGATTTGAGCTTCAAGCACCTCGGGTGCGAGTGAGTACCACCTTGATCCTGCTTCTTGTGCAAACTACACAGAGACAGAGAGTCGTCGTTCAGCGACAAGGTCGGCGGCGCAGTAGACAGCGAGAGCACCGCTATACCAGCTCGCTCGATAACTCGCGCTTCAGAGATTTGCTCAAGGCCTCGATTCGTGGCTTGGTGATTGGTCCCACCTTGTCGATGACAACCACTTCCTGAACGTGCATGCGACACGTCGCCACGTCGCCATCGTCAGTAGTGACCAGCGTACGGGCATGAACGACAACATACGCTTCGCCGCGCGAGGATATCTTGCGGATACTTGTTCGTGTTATCGAGCAAGCCTGAGAGCGCTTCACCGACGTCGAGCTCTGCGGTGCCCTCGTTGAATGTGGGGCTCGTGTCGATAACGTTGATCGAGTTGCTGAACGCGACCGCCAGTGGTATCGAGATGCCTCCTCGTCGCGGTGCGAGATTGGTACCGAAGCCAAGCCGCGAGATCGACCAACCCGTGCGGGGCATTACCCGCTGCAATCGAGGCTCCAGTTGATCGAGATCCGCGTCATTGAGCGCAATATCATTGAGTCGGTAGTGTCGCTCGAAGAAGCGGCTCGTGCCCTCGGCAGTCGCGCGACCAGCGATGCCTCGCCGCGAGAACGCCGCTGCTGCACTCGACAATCGGCCGATACCGAGTGTCCTAACTGCGAGTCGAAGCATGTCGTATCAATCACTCGTTCGTACGCCACCAGTGGAACGTGGTGAGGCGGTGGAGGGCAGCGAGGGCAGCGAGAGGAATGATGAGTCGCTGAGCGTGCGTGTGAGCGTGTGGTCGTCGTGAATGCAGAGGCAAGAAGAGCGCTCAAAGCGATTTAGTCACTGTTCTTACTTCGCTAAGAACAGCAACCGCTTCTCGCTCTTCACTATCACAGCGCTCACTCGCTCACACATTACCAGCCGGCTGTACGCTGAGAACACGATGTGTCGATGAGTTGGTTGGCGGGCTCGAGTTTGGGAGGCGAGGCCGTGGAGGTGCGCGTGCTGCTGAGGCGAGCCGCGTGCTTGCGTGCTCTTGCGACGTGGATGCGGCCGTCGTTTGGTCCCGTGGCGAGGCAGCTCGTGTTGGCTGCTGGTTCGGGCTCGAACTCGGTGGCTGAAGCGGTCGAGAGGCGTGGAGGCATTGCCTTGTTGCAGGAACTGGTGGCTGTCATGAGCAAGTCTTTGGCGCAAGAGAGCTCGGTCGCTCCCGAAGACGCCGACGACGAGATGCTGCCGCTCGTGCTGCTGGTGCTGCAGCACGCAGCGGCCCTGCACGAGCAGCACGCCGATGGCGTCACATCGTTCGTGCTTCTGCTTGCTGGATTGTAGTACGTCGTGAAATGATCCTTTGATTTGAGCAATGTCTCTCTATCGGACGACTGATGCGTGAGGTGCACAACAGCACACGCACGATCTCGCGGCTCGCCGAGGGCAGCCACCTGCCGCTGCGACATCAATGTGCCTCATTACGCTACGCAGCTGATACGGCCGTATCGCTCATGAAACAGCACCTGAGAGTACCTACTCCAGTTGCCAGTGACGCCCACAGCTTGTTGAGCGTGTATCTGCGCTTGGTGTACCACTCGAGCAAGCCGCTGCTCACGTGGCTCGAACACCAGCACCAACTCGTGTGCGACCTGCTTGCGAGCGCCCTCGATTCCATTGATGCTCCGGCTATCTTGGCTGCTGGAGGCACAATCTCGGAGCGGATCTCGATCCTCCACGTCGAAGGCGAAGCACTAGAGCGCTCGATCACCATCCGTGGCGTTGTTCTCACGAGCGCGCCAGTGTCCGCTGCTGCTGCGGTATGGCACAACACGTGGCTCTCCTCTGACTCTTGCTGACTCGGCATCGATTCTGCAGGACAAGCTCGAAGATCGTACTCTTGAGAATGGCATCCGAGTTGTGGCGTTGATTCAAGCCGAGTTGGCCGAGGTGCCCAGCATCCACTCCTACACGTCGGTCGAGGAGATTGATCGCTGGCGCACTGCTCGGGAGCGCTCTGCTGTCGATCGTATCGTCGAGATTCTGCTGCGATTGGATTGTCACGTGGTATGTCGCATGACTTGGATTTGTTCAACTGGCTTGGTGACTCACGTGACAGTATCGAAGGTGCTTCTGTCGCGATCGATCGACGATGTGGTTGCGTTCGAGCTCGAGCAGCGCAACATCGTCGTGCTGCCGAATGTCCCAATCGACCAACTACACCGTGCATGCTTAGTCACAAACGCCACGCTGCAGTACTCGCTCGAATCGATCTCTCACGGTACATTGGATTACTCTCTCGCCACACGGAGCAAGGTGAGGCACTCACTCGTGCGCTCGACAGAACATGTGGGCATCGCATCACGAGCCTTCGCCAGTATGCTCGGTTCCGAGCAGTGCTTCATACTCGAAGCTCCAGACCACTGCTCGCCACTGCATCACGTACGTACTACAACTGGCACTGTGTATCTCTCTCTCTCTCTCTCTCTACTTATTGGGAGCGCACGGGTGGACAACAGGTTACTTTGGTGCTGCAATGCCCAGGTTCCCGAGTCGCAGCGCGCCAACTCAAGCACCACTGCCTCTCGGCTCTCCATCTGGCAGCAAAGCTGTTTGTACGAAGCACCACCGCAGCAGTCGAAGACGACGACGACTCGACTCGACGGCTGGTTTTCGTTGCTGGCGGTGGTGCGAGCGAGATAGCGCTCGCCAGACGGCTGAAGCACCTCGCACTCGAGCTCGAGCACGAACAACCACAACGACACCATCGCATGGCGCTCGTGGATCTCGCTGCATGCCTCGAGGAGCTCGTCGAGACACTGGCCGACAATGCAGGTCTCATCGACGCGCAACGGATCGTGAGTGATCTCGTGGGCGGTTCGTCGGACTGCAAGGGCCTCGTATTCTCCAACGCGCTCGAAGAATGGTTGAGCGATAGCGATGCTCGTGTGCCGATCTGCGACAACACGGCCGAACGAGGTCTGGTCGATGTGTTCGATACGAAGGCAGCCACGGTGCTGGCAGCAGTAGAGGCCGCATGCGCTCTGTTACGTGGTACGCAAGCAACCGGCACTCTTGCTCTTATTCGTGGGTGGGTGTGTGCGAATGTGAACGACGTCTGATCTCAATCACGATGGTGCGCACACACACGCATACACACGCACAGTGTCACAGTATATTGCAACAACAGCAGCAACAGCAACAACAACCTAGATGATGGGCTTGGTTCAGGTTCCCCGGGTCAGCAATACCAATCACAATACCGATCCCAACACCGATCTCAGCACTATGCCATCGGCACGACGACTACGACTACGACTACGACTACTACCGTACAACAGGCAACGGGCTAAACGAGAAGTGTGCGCAACCGCATGAGTGTCTCTTGGAGCTCCTCGACCTGTTGCTCATCGACTGCCGATGCATTAAAGCAGCAAGTGTCTTGGTGAGCGGCTCGCCATTCCAATGAGAGTACGTGTGCTCGCGTGAGTGCGGCACGAACCTTGTCCGGAACTCGTGGGAATCGAGGCGTACAGCGAGATGTAGAGCATGATGCTCGGCAGGTGTGCCAGTAGTCGCTTGGCGATGCGTGCTCGCGTTCGAGCAGCGATGCCAGTCTCGGCCGGTATGGCGGCGCCTTCGAGATGGTAGAGTTCGAGTTGCTTGATGCCCTCGAGGCGCTGGCGATCAGTCAACGCCAGCTGCTCGACACGCACGACACGGCTCCACGGCAGGCTGCCGTCTTCCTCGCTGTCAGCCGCGTCGTCCATCGCGTTCGACGACGAGGACGACGACGACGATGCCGGTGCAGGCGCTGCTACCGATGCTGGTACTGCTGCTGGATGAGGTGTCGCGGTGGTAGTGGTGGTGGTGGTGGTCGGCTTCTTGGAGCGTTTGGGCGTGCGATTGGCGCTGGCGTCATCGGCGTGCTTGTGCTTCGGTCGCTTGGCTGGCGTCGTGTGGTTGGCCGTGTCGGCGCTGTCGCCTTCTCGAGATCGCTTGCCGGTCAGTGGCTCGGACTCGACAGAGATCACGGCAGTGGCGAGTTGTGCGGCGGCTCTCTTGGCGCGACCAGGCGTCGGAGCCTTGGGCGTCGTGGGCTTGTCGGCGGCCTTGGCTGGAGAGGCCGTTTGCGTGCTCTCGGCCTCGTCAGCGAGCTTGTGCGTCGGTGTCGCGACGGCCGACGCCACCATCCGAACAGCTGCCATATCAGCAGCCGATCGACGCGGACGTGCTGGAGTGGCGCCACTCGATGAGGACGAAGTGGACGAGGATGCCTTCTTGCTCATGATGTTCGATCGATTGAGCGAGAGAGCGAGAGAGCGCGCGCACGAGCAACGAAGCAACTGCCTCAACTGCCCCGGCCTCGGGATCTCTTATTATTCTGAGCCAACTCACCGGACCGGAATTATGCACGAAACAAGTACCAAGCAGCAGCAGCAGCCTTTCCAATGAGCAGCTTGCTGAGTACCTCGAATACCTGAGCGTACTCGGGTTGGCATGGTCCAGCCGGATCGAGTTCCGGAGCTGCAACCGCTCCCGGTGTGCTGCTGCTGTCTGGTCAAATAACACGAGCAGGTACTCGACCACAGTCTCCCTCGCTCCAGCCTGGACCGCGGTCCACTCACTGCGAGACACGATGGATATCGAGCGTCCCGGTCGCAAGACCAAACAGCCCAAGATAACGTCGTTCTTCCCTCCTGCTGCTGTTGCTGCTCCCACTGAGTTGCGTATGGCTGAGTTCCTGCTCCAGCTGGTTGATTGCACCATGTTTACTCACAGAAGGAAGGACGTGATTCTGCCGAGTAGTGGTAGATATTCCGCTACGAGATATCTCATTCGAGCACGTCAATCACTTTCTGTCACTCTCACCGGGCGAGGAACCCGTTCTGTTGCGGCGACACATGATCGAAGTTGTGCTGGAACTGCTGAGCCGGCCGTCTCGTACGCCAGCGCGCTACGTCAAGGGCGTCGGCGGAGCTGGCAAGTCGCAACTACTTCGATTTTGCGCTCAATGGGCTGCTGAGTCTGGTTGGTTGGTGCTTGAGCTGGATGCCTCGCACACTCGCCCGAAGGCTCTCCACTCAGCGCTGTCCGAGCTCGTGCCCGAGCTGAGCGCAACCTACGCGCCGCTCCCGAGCGATGCAACCGACGAAGAGTTCGACCAACAAGCCACTCGCTGGTTTGGAGACCTGTTCGCCAGAGGGAAGAGCTCGCCGTTGTATCGCGAGGGCCGCAAGGTACTGCTCGTGATCGACCAGTGGAACGCATTCGTTACCGCGCCTGCGCGAGCGTGTGCAACATACCTGCGATGCTTCAGCGACCTGAAGCAGCACGTGCGTTCCATCGGAGGATGGGTAGTGGCTGCAGTCTCTTCGTCGTTCGAACCGATCTCGGCGTCGTCCGCGCCACTGCCAACCTCAACAGTCGACTCCACTGCCGCCACCTCCACCTCATCGTCTCCTCCGGTACCGGCCGGGTCCACAAATCCGTCGCCAGTAGGTCTACCGTGCTTCCGCGACGCAGATGCCGTTGATCTGGCGTACGCGGTACCGATATTCGAACACGACGAAGGCCTCGCGTATCTCCACTTCCATCGCCAACAAGGACTGCTGCCGCCGAACATTCACGATAGACGCATATGCGACCTGTCCGGCATGGTACCTCGTATCATGTCGTACTTTACCGTCGAAAAGCTCCGCGACTCCATGATCGCAGCCTCCCAACCCTGCGACCCTGCTGCTTGGACGGCAACTGCCATCGAGGCGCAACATCAGAAGAAGGCGCTCGAGTACTACCGAGGCAGTGTTCGCTCGCTCCTGCGCGATCAGTCAGCGCGGAACTGTGGCGTCGTGTGGCACTTCTTCCGGTCGCGGCCCATCGACAGCCTCGACGCTCGCTGGGAAGCGAGCGGTATGTTCCGGCAATCTGTCGATCCGGAGACCGGTCAACAACGGTGGAACGTGCTGTGCTCTGCCGCTCTGGATGCCATTATCGCCGAAACCCAGAGGCAACGCGACACTCTCCTCCGGATCATGGCAGCCGACCCTACAACACGAGGCAGGGCATTCGAGTTGGCGTTCGCATCGATGTTCATTGGCAGCGATCCCACAGTACCACACTGCATCGACATTCCGAACATCGACCTCCAAGGAAAGTTGCACGACTCCAAGTGCCCAACACTGCGCATCAGTGCCTCGAAGTGGGTGTTTCAAGCCGAAAACCTTGAGGTACCATCGTTCGAGGCAGGGACGTTCGTCGTTTGTGCACCCGGAATCGAGATCGTGGACTTTGTTGTGCATTCGACAAGAGGGCAGGTGTTCTTCATCCAACTCTCTGTGTCGCCGTACCCGCGGCAAGCCAGGTATCCTGACTTGTTCGAACCGAAAGCGAGGCTCAACAATCAGTCGGTGGCGCAGTTCTTTCTGTCGCTACAGCCGCAGACACGCATGTGGTCGCAAACTGCGGCACGGCTTCCGGATTATGCACGCTACGTTTGCATCACCACTCGATCGCTGCAAGAAGGAGGCGGGGCAGATTCGATCCCCGAGTGCCACCAGCCCACTGTCTTCGTGCCAGTAGAAGTATTGCGGGAGGTTGCTTTCGAGCGTTGTTGACCGCTGCTTCGTTCAGTGGTTTGTTGGTGGTTACGTTCGACGAACAGCGAACGGAGAGCGAGCGGGAGAGAGCAGATTGCGTGCCCCAACGAAACAAAACACAAAAGTAACAAACCACGCTGCGGCCTCAGACACGCGCGTATTTCTCTTTCGCGATTCGATTTTTCGTTTGCTCCCTCCACGCCACGCAAGCCAACAAGCCAACGAGCCATCTGTCTATCGATCTCTATCTATCTCTATATCTATATCTACGCGCCTCACAAGGACACGTTCGACGCCGGTAGTATCATGGCACAGTCGAAAGACCCGTTTTACCAAGTCAAGCAGTGCGTGCGGGTGTTGCTGCTTGCGAGAGCGAGAGCCTCGTGTACCAACACTCACTCTCACACTCGCTCTCGTTGCTCGTGTACCGTGGCGTGGTGCTGGCTGGAATCATTCAGGGACGTGTCATCCTCGGTGGCCGGTATCACACAGCTCTTTGAGCAATGGAAGCAACTCGCAGCCTCCAAGTCCTCGCAATCGAGCGACGAGTTCATCTGGACCGAGGATGAGCTCAAGACCGGCGTCAACAGCATCGAATGGGACCTGCAGGACCTCGAGGAGGCAGTCAATATCCTCGCATACCTCGTGTTGATGTGTCGATAATGTGTTGGTGTTGTGTCGGTGATGATCTCCATGGTTGTCGTGGTGAGCGAGCACGTGAATCCTTGACTTGTCCGTACAGGAGGCGCAGCGCAACCCGGCGCACTACAAGATCGACGCCGCCGAGCTGGCGAGCCGCAGTGCCTTCATCGAGCAGGTACGCGAGGGTCGACCGCATCGCAGCACGCCACATGTGCACAATACGTCGGTGCTCTTGGCTCGCTCACGCCTCGAGCTCCTCCAACTGCGCAGACCAGGAAGACGATACAAGAGATCAATCGAGAGCTACAGGCGCCGCGTGCGAAACCAACGCCAGTCGTACGTCGGGAGCAGAGCACTCTGGTGGCATGAACGCAACACCATATGGCGTTGCTGCCAACGGTGATTCGAGCGCACCGTTCATACGGCATGGCACTCAATGGCTACGGGTTCGTGTGGTTGATCGAGTAGGCAGTACCTGCCGCCTCGGCCGTGCCTGGAGGCGATCGATTCGCTCGATTGGATCAAGCCCTTCGCAATGACAACGAAGCCTACATTCAACAACAAGAGCAGATACAAGACGTATGTAGGATGCCTACAAATGAGCCCGTCGATGACAGGAGAGAGTAGTGCTCGATGCGAGTGGAGCCTATCGTGATTGAGCGCTGACTCTCGTGGCTGGGTATGACAGGGAATCATTCATCAACATCTGGAGGGCATCGAGCATATCGAAATGGGCCTCAATCGCCTCAGCCAAATGAACCTCGAAATCTCGGATACACTCGATCGACACGATGTGTACGTGTGGGGGAGTACAGCACCGACCTCCTCCCTCCTCTACATTGCGCTTTGCAAGATCCACCAAGTGACATAGCAGTTGCTGTGTGTGTTCGTGTGTTCGTGCTTGCCGCTCGACGCAGTATCCTGGATGACCTCGAGCAAGGCATCGACAACACATCAAGTAAGCTGAAGAAGACCATGAATCGACTCAACGAACTATGGGAGCAAGCAGACAGTACGTGGTGCCCTTCGTCTCGTGCACGCCATCCTGGCAAGAACGCTAACATCCATGCGTGTATGAACGGCTCGACCAGACAAATGTGCCTACTGGATCATTGGTATTCTGACGGTGGCGTTGATTCTAGTGATTGCGCTCGTGATCTACGTGTGACCGCATACTCGCGCCAATGCTTCGCATTCGATGGCGGCATTCTCCATACGCTGTGAGCAGACAGGCAAGCGCCGAGCTCGGCGTGCACCAGATTCGAGGCCACATCCGAACGTGTCCTCGTCCGTTGTTTCTCCGACCTCCATCCATCATGTACCATACCCTACCTCTCCAAATGAACAGACTATATCGATTCAACTCCGGATGGGAATGATATGCGAGCGTGCGATGAGAGCGAGCATGGATGCCGAGGCACTTCTCTTTGCTTGCTCGCCCTCAACGCGCTGTATCTCTCTCGTTCGCTCGCTCAACAATCTCATCGCGATGGTGTTCGGATCACTCGAGACATTGAGTTGGTGGCTGTTCGTCGTGGGCCTGCTGTCGTTGTTCGGCTGCATCCAGGGCTTGGTATTCCCGGATGTCATTCGCAAGCAGCAGTTCGCCAACGTCCAGAAAGAAGGTCTCTCGCGCGAGTAGGTGTGCAGGCCAACGTAGCTGCGTTGAGTACTGAATGATCGATGGATGCACGTACGATCGTGTGTTTGTGTAGTGACGAACCTTACGACGCGTCTGTTTGGCGTGTGGACTGCCGTGTCGACCAGCGTGCGATTGCAGTGCTCGTACAACATCACCAACTGGGTACGTCGCATACACTCTCGTTCGCTGCGTCGCTCGTTCGTTCCATCCTTGATTCGTGCGCTCATTCGTTGGCATATGGACCGATGCGAATGCCCACTGATATGCATGAACCCATGATAGCCGCTGTACCAGCTCACGTACTTTACCTTCATCGTGGCGTTCGTGTTCTATGTGCACGAGGCCTTCGTGTCGCGAACCGTTCCTGTGTCGAAGGCCATTGCGCCCTTCGTCGTCGCTGGTACGGCGCACTGTCACTCCTGCATCGAGCCTCGTTGCATGTCTTTGCGTGTCTCTCATCCCATTGTGAATGCGCCACCTCTCGTTCAACAGGAACTTCGTTGGTGTGGATGACATTGGCAGCACTCTAAGCTCGCTCGCTTCCAAGCGGTGGAACACCAACGACCACACGCACCGATTGGCTCCACATTCCTAGGAATACAGCTCTTAGCTTCCATTCATCTCCTCCTTACTGCACCAGCCCGAGATAACCAGCGCATAAGAGAGACCGCGAGAGAAATATCTTGGTGAGATATCGGGCGATTCCTAGAAGGGACAATAGAGCAAGAGTGAGCTTTCTGAGTCGTGGACTTTGCCATCGCGCGGTGCTGTGTTCTCTCACTCGCTCTTTGCCTCTTTGCCTCCCTCTCGCAGCAGCAGCACAAACACCACCGCCACCTTCGCTGTCTCAGCAGCGACGCTGCTTCGGTCGTGGTTTGCTGCACTCCTGTACGATCGCTTGTGCGCGTGGTGGTTGCTCGTTGGTGTGGGACCGCTTCGGGGCAGTGGCGCGGCGCGTGGAGATGGCGCACAAGCGCGCGCGTGACGAGACTGAGTACGAGTCGAGCCTGGATACCTCGGCGCCAAAGCGACGTCGTACGCTCGAAGAGGAGGACGACGATGATGATGAGTATGGCGAGGTCGACGCCCTCAGCGACCAAGAGACCCAAAACTCGGTCTCCATCTCGATCGAGGACGCGAACGAGGATGGCGATGCTGCCAACGACCACGCCAATGGCGTGCGCGGACACCGTGGAACCAATGGCACCCCGGCCTCCCAGAGCTCCTCATCGCAACAATACGAGGCCGACGACTACCTGCCCGAAGAGGCTGAGA
>Ga0209935_1003206_pt1 | contig 17441 bp, 22 predicted proteins | sample ThiBio_1000_plan_2_FD_183958 | JGI IMG/M metagenome (GOLD analysis project Ga0209935, IMG submission 183958) | Wastewater bioreactor microbial communities from Cape Town, South Africa - Thiocy_cont_1000_plan (SPAdes) | ecosystem: Engineered > Bioreactor > Thiocyanate-remediating >... | reverse complement strand
TTCAACCGCACCAACAACATTACGCTCATCGCACGAGCGCATCAGCTCGTGATGGAGGGCCACAAGCACATGTTCAACCAGTCGCTCGTCACCGTGTGGTCTGCGCCCAACTACTGCTATCGGTATGAGTGGTGCCATCGCCATCTCCAGCGCCGCTGCCGTTCGTGAGCTTGCTGACACCTCTCTCTCTCTTGGTATCGATACTGCAGTTGTGGCAACGTCGCTGCCATTCTCGAGCTCGATGAGTCGTTGACCGAGAACTACAAGGTCTTCGAGGCTGCACCACAAGAGACCCGAGGCATTCCAGCCAAGCGTGCCACGCCGGACTACTTCCTCTAAGCTCGAGCACCACGGCGCCCGCCCCATATCGATACACATCACCCCATCTCTCTCTCTCTCTCTCTCTCTCTCTCTCTCTCTCGCTCTCGATCTCTTCATTCGTTCGTTCTTGTTACCCAACGACACTCAAAGCCTCCTACGCCACACACGATCACTCTCTACGACGCCTATCTACGCTGGTAGCCGCTCAAGCCAAGCTGTACATACCATCATAGCATAAAGGGCGCGTGTGCCATTCATTCGTCCAATCCACCATTCGTTCATTCGTTCATTCGCTCGTTGCCTCGCACCTCTCGACCTCGCTCGCTCGCTCTCTCTCTCTCGACCATGAAGAAGTTCCTTGGTGCCACTGTCATCGGTGCAGGTGTTCTCGGTGTGGCAGCTGCCGGCGTGGCAGCTGTCGGCGGTGGCGCGTACCTGATGCACCACTCGGCCGAGGCCAAGAAGCAGGTACCCGACAGCGCCTCGTAACGAGATCTCGTGCCCACATGCCTGACGATACCGCGCTCGCTCTCTCGCCAGAATGCGTCGCCGCTGCGGTTGCACTGTCGCATCATCAGCGGTGAGCGATTGTTGGCGATGGACCACGGCAAGACCAGCGACCCGTACGTCGTGATCAAGGTCGGCCACGTGTCGATCAAGTCGACCTCCAAGGCCAAGACCCTGAGCCCCGTGTGGAACGAGGACTACGACCTTGGCGTCGAGCAGCTCAACGGCTCGATCAAGATCGAGCTCTTCGACAAGGATCTCGTATCGGACGACTCACTCGGCACCGCTGAGGTCGATCTGTCGTCCGTACCGCACGGCCATCCGCGCGACTTCACGCTCCAGGTTCGAGCGCCACTCAGCTCCATCTCGTCGCTCTCGTCGCTCGCAGCTGATCCCTGAGTATCGACACAGTTGAAGAACAAGAAGAACCAAGGCTCGGTGACGATAGCCTTCTGGTTCACGGGCTCGCTCGACGGCTCGGAGCCTGCCGACGGCACGCCGCTCACCACGGTGCCGACCTTCGCGACGCAGTACTACCTCGGCCAGTACCCGCCGCCGTATGCGCAGAGCCCCTATCCCACGGCCCACGGCTACCCGCAATGAGGCTGCTGCCTCCAACAAAGCCTTCCTCTCTATCTATCCATCAATCGATCGTAGGCAACCACATTCCTGCTGTCACTCTAGTGAGTGAGTGAATGAATGAATGGCGCGCCCACTAGCTCAAGGTAATCGTCTCGAGAGGTGCTTGTCTTATCTTATCGGCAGTGTATTACGAGCATTCACGCGCCTCATACACGCTCACATCAGGCCTGATACAAGGAGAGAGTGAGTGTGTGAGTGTGAGACAGTGTGTGTGAGATGGATATGTTGGAAGCGAGTGCCTTGGCACCGAGATAAGAGATACATATCGTGCGGCAATACCGCTGAAGAATGGTTCGGGTTCGGGTTCGGGTTCGGGTTCGAGTTCGAGTTCGGGTTCGGGTTGCTCTCTGCAGCAATACAATCTGGATAGATAGCTGCCTGGTCCTCGCGATGCCTGTGCTCATACGGCAGCTAGAAAAACTTACGGTTGTACTGCTCGATTGGAAGGAACGTAGCGTGCACCTGCTTGCCCGCGAACCAACGACCAGCAACCTTGTCGACGGCACGTTGAGCACCTTCGGTCGTAGAGAACTTGACGTACACAAAGCCCTACAATCATTCACAGACACAGGTACGCGCGCATATGCCTTGTGAATCTTGTCCTTTGATAGCACGAGCCAGCCTTGACGGTGGAAGACGTACAGCGCTGTTCTTGTCGACGAAGCAGTGCTCAACGGTGCCGTACTGCGACAGCTCCTCCTGCGTCTCCTCCTGGATCTCTAGGTGCCAGTCCGGTTCCGTCTCTCTGCGCGAGCGAGTTCCCATCAGTAATTGAGTCTGGCGCTGGCGCGGAGCATTACAGCGGCGACGTACTCTGCAGGATCAAACATGTTCTGTAGCAACACACACGGCGAAGGCGTGCCTCGGTTGTTGCCCTGTGCAGCAGGTGCTTGTTGGTGATTGGCGCCCGCTGTCGCTGCCGTCGCTGCCGCTGCCGCTGCTGCTGCCGCCGCCGCTGCCGCTGCCGCCGCTGCGGCTGCAGCGATAGGATTGGGCGGCATGCCGACGGGCGGGACAAAGGCCGCGGCAGGTGGAAGCACTCCCGCAGCAGGGAATGGTAGGTACGGGTTCGGTTGCGTGCGTTGCAAGTTCTGCATCAACATGGCTCGCTTCTGCGCGTCCAGCCTCAGTCCGGCTGTAATGACTCGCGCCCGTGAGTAAGGAGAAGAAGAAGGAGGAGGAGGCGGCGCGTGTGTTGCCTTGAGTGGTCGCACGTACCATCACCATCGTCGTCCAACTCACCCATCGGATGGAAGGAGCCGCCGGCACCGAAAGCCTGGCCTGGTGGGCCAGTGGGCGCGACAGTCGTTGCGTCGGCGACTGCGGGGCGAACCTGTATCGCGCGACCACCAACCTCCAAGCCGTTCAACTTGGCGACAGCCTTCTTTGCGTCCTCGGCATCTCGGAAGCTGCAAGAACCGCGAGCGAGTGATTAGCTCGAGAAGGAACGCACACAAACTTGGCTGGTGCAGGTGAGGCAGGTGAAGTCGACACGTACTGCACGAATGCGAAGCCGCGCGAGCGACCAATCTCGTCGCGTTGGATGTCGATCGACTCGAGCGCGCCAAAGGGCTCGAACACCAGGCGCACGTCCTCCTCCGAGAGGCTGTAGTTCAAGCCACCTACAAAGAGCTTGCGAGGTCCGGCAGCTGCAGCTCTGTGAACCGAGTACACGATAGGAGTACGTGCGTGAGTTGCATCGTCGCTCACTCGTCGTTGGGTCGCATCGTATCGCATCGCGTCGCATCGAACAACGTACGCTGCGGCAGCTTGGTTCTTCTCAAAGTGCGACGACTCGACGGCCACCGGGAAGCCCTTGAACAACTGTCCAGTCAATAACATCGCCTTGGGAATGGAGTCTTTGTCATAGTACTCAATGTAGCCAAGTCCTTTGCTGCGCTTCGAGTGCTTGTCGGCGATCAGGTTCACCTGCAACAACGACCATCGTCAGCAGCATCATCCAGCGACGACGAGCGCGCACTACACACGACCGACGGACCTGGCGAACTTTGCCTGCCTGCTCGAAGAACTCCTTGACCTCGCGCTCGCTGGCGCGCGGCGGCAGACACTTGGCGAAGATGGTGCGGGCGCCGCGCTCGGCCTCGGCGGCGGCCTTCTCCTCGGGCGTCATGACCGGGCTCCTGTTGCGAGGCGACGGCGAGCGGCGTCGATCGTTCGGCCGCCTTCCCGAGCGACCACCGCCGTATCTCTCGTATGGTCGATCGCGTCTGTCATCGTACCTTCTGCTGCCGCTGCCCCTATGTGTGCACACCGCGCGCACACCCCACACGAGAGCGAAGCAGGTCGCGATATCTCAGTAAGCAACCAGGCGAACGCGCGCGAGCGAGGTGCTGGCGCACGTACCTTCGATGCGGGCTTCGGCTTCGACTGCGGCTTCGACTGCGACTACGACGATGACTCGAGCGACGAGGAGACCTGGAGCGCGAGCGGCTGCGCGAGCGACGACTAGTGTCCGGTCAGCATCGAGGTCGACCTCGCTTGCGAGCCACGCACACACACGCACGCACCGGCGCTTGCGCGAGCGCTCCTCGTCATCGTCGTCATCACGCTTGCTCTTTCGTGATCGACGACTCGAGTGAGCGTCGCCATTGGAGTCACCACGCGAACCTTCGTCGTTCGAGAGTGTTCGTGGTGGAGACGATGCAGGAGCACCGTCGCCAGCAGCAGCAGCGCCATCACCAGCGCCATCAGCGTGGTTGTGGTTGTGGTTGTTGGTGCTGGTGCTGGTGGCTTGATAAGCAGCCTCAAGCAACGCATCTACGTCATCTGGCTCGGCCATCATGTGGAGAGTGGTACGTGTGAGTGTGTGTGGTTGTATAGGGGGCTGCGGATGATTTGTTGTATCTCTGTCTCTCGCTATCCACACTATCAAACTATCACGTAGATCGAGAGTGAAGAAGGTGCGTGAGCGACGAGGCGATGAAGCGAATGAGATCGAGAGATCGATCACTCGCCTGCTGCCTCGCTCTCCGATCCATCTCTCTCGCTCGTTTGGCGATAACCACTCTGATAGCTGGGTCGATTGGTGGGTCGATTGGTGGGTCGATTGCTTTGTTGGATCGATAGATAGCTTGGTAGATATAGATAGAGATAGAGAGGGTTTGTTCATCCTCACATGACCATTTGATCGATTCAGCAACGAGAGCGCCACCACACACACACACACGCGCGAGATGGATACATCAAGCGACCCACCGACCGGACCACCACTCGTATCTGAGCTACTACAACGTGTGGCGATCGCTACCGGCGCCTCGACCATACTCCTCGGAGCACAAGAACTCGTCCTCGATGGCTCCTCGAGCTCTCCTACTCTCGTCGTGGCACCGCTATCGACCGTACTCGAGGAACTCCATCGCTTCGCGATCGACGCTGCTCGCGATCAACTCGAGGACGATGAATGGCGCCAACACCTCCGTGGAGCACCGTCTCCATCGTTGGTGCCTCAATCTGCGCTGGGCCACTACTACAACCAAGTGGCACGAAAGCGAACTCGCGACGGAGCTCCCGTGCCGATGCCGATGCCACTGAACCCACACGTGCACATCGTGGTCGCGAACAGCGTCACTCCGCTCGATGACCTGTGTTCGGGCCTGCTCGCCATGTTGACTGGACCCTTGTCGAGCAGCATACGTGTGGCGCGAGATCTCCTACCCGTATGTACCGATCGCATCGCACGAGTTGAGAGATTCGATGTATCATACTGACACTCGCGCTCACTCGCTTGATATCCATCCATCCAGTGCGTCGTTCGAATCATCTGCGGTGCGTACCTGACTCGCACGACCTCACTGCCTCCCGCCTGCGACTTACCAATCAACGAGCACTACCTGCAGACATTGCTCGTATCCTCGGGTTTTACTTTCGAGCGCTGCAGCCGCTGCCGAAAGGTTCGATCGAGCTGCCGATGCGACATCGACTGCTGCGCTCGGTGCTGTCGGTCTTCCTGCATTGCCTGCAGCTGTTCTCGTGGCAGCCAATGTACGACAACGATTCATCAGAGCCATCATCATCGCCATCACCGTTCTCGGCAGCGAGTGCCGAGCTCTCAACGATTGCTATCGGACCGGAGGTCGCCGTGCAGTTCGGAACCTCGAATCCCGAGCAAGCGACTCTCGCAGCTGCCATCGTGTATTCTATCAATGTACGACGACGACGCTGCTCGCTTGATGGCATTGAACTCACTCACTTGCTCACTCGAACGCCCACATGCACAGTATGTACTGGGGCTGCAGGTCGATATGCCGTCGTGGATCGTGGGTCTCATCGGCTGCTACTTCCCGGGTATCACGGCCGAGCTGCTCTTCCGCGCCGTGTTCTTCCAGGTCGACAAGAGTGAGCAAGCCAAGTTCTTGACCATGATACTCGAGCTCGTGATACGCGACCATCACTCGGAGGTCACACACGCCCTCAGCAGCACATGTGAGAGCGAGCCGATCGTTTCATCGCATCGTTCGATCGACCAGTGGCTGCGGTACTGGGGCGCCACGATGATGGTGCCGAGCGTGTTCGCTGCGTGCGCCGAGGTCGTGATCACGCGGCTTCTCCGTTTGGCTGAATCACCAGCAGCGGACGATGACAACAACGGAGCATCCTCGAGCGAAAGCGATGGCATGCAGGTGGAAGAGGACGCCACGACGAGCAATGACGCCGAGACGGCTGCTGGCATTCTGCAGCGGCTCGTACACATGGGAGAGCACGTGTGCGACTTTGTGCGGCTACTCGAAGTGACGCTGCCACTCACCAGCCACACTCGGCTTCTACATGCAATCAAGAGCCGACTTCTCGCCAGCGTACGCCTCTCTCCACATCGTCTTGGATCTGGCAATGCATCATCCATCCATCACTGACGACCGCTGAACTCCACTCCACTCCCTCACACGCACGACGTCGCATTCGACAGTTGGAGCAGTTCACCGACAGCAAGGGCCTCGAGGTGCAAACCGCACCGATCGCTCAGGCCCTCGCCAACAACGCCACGGGCTTGTGCGAGTTGCTGCGAACACAAGCGCTGGCTCCCCCGAGGACCGACAAGCCGTACCGGTCTCCTTCGTGGTTCTACATTGTGGCTGCCACGCTGCACGAAGGCGAGCACACGGGTCTTGCGTTTCTCTCGACTCTTCTCAGCATGCCCGACCAACTGTCAGCGTTGAGCGCCCTCTATCCGGCTCTGCACGCCGCCTTTCCCAAGCTGTTTGGGTATGGAGAAGCTTGGGCGATATTCGCACGGCCGCCAATCAGTAGGTCATTGACTCGATACACCATTGCACAGAACGGCCATAAGGAATGTGATTGCGTCGCTGCCGCACAAGGTGCCGCGGATGCGACTCGTAGTTCTCGAGAACATTGCGCTGCTATGTGCTCATGTCTCGTGTGATGCTTGGTACGTTGCGTGGTAACCGAGTGCGCGCGTTCCTAAGTAACGTTGCCCGTCTGTGGGAATCGTGCGCCTACAGTAATGATGACGACGACACCGACAAGAGCAACAGTAGCAGCAGCAAGCTCCGAACGAGCGGATACTGCCTTTCGCAGGAGCTGTTCGAGTCGCTTGATACGCTGTATTCGATGCTCGAATCGCCGCTGCCTGAAATGATCGCCAAAGAGTGGAGCACTATGCAGCACATGGCGCTACAACTTGCGCGCCTGGCCTTGACGCATGCGATCGAGCATGCTGATGTGGTGCACAGCTTGGAAGTGCTGATTCATCGCCATCTGGCGCTGCTTTCTCAGCGGTACGCGAGAGCTTCAGCTGGCGTTGCCATACATCTCGGTCTGACATATTCTCCAATGCTCTAGAAGTGCAATCATTACCGAGTCTCGCGAACTCGCATCTCCGGCTCTGTTGCAACACATGGAGTGGCTGCTCTACCGACAACAGGAGCTAGGTACGTGATATGCGCAAATCTCTCTCTCTCTCACTCACTCACTCGGCTGCTTTGACAGTATCGTTGGTAGTTCGACGCCAAGGCAAGCTGGCATTCCACTACGCTCTCGACCTGCTGCTCGATGCGCTGTTTGACGACGAATATGCCAGTGGCACCTTTCGCAGTCCTTCGACGTCGAAGAACAGCGCCACGTTGCTGCCTCCCGCCAACCGCGTGGTGCCATACCAGCTGCGCCTGCACACACCGTCTTACGACGAGTATACGACGGCACTCGATCTGCTCGAGCCGGCGTTGTGTAGCGTGCTCGCTGGCTCGACAGCAGCAGCGGCGGCTCCCGAGCCGTCGTTGCTCTTCCAGAACCGCACTCTCGTACACGCCAAGGACGTGAACCCACTTCGCAACCGCCTCTCGATCTCCAAGTTCTTTCGAGCGCACCTCCGATCGACCTCGGTCACTGGAGCTCTCGGGACGTCGTTGACGACGGCCGACGAGGGCGGCGAGCAACTCGACGACCAAGCAGCAGCGATGGCCGAAAACCGCCAAGAGCTGTGCGCCTTTGTCGAGCGCCTGCTCGGTGCGCGCAAGAACTCGCGCGTCGCCATTGAGCACTTTGCGCACGCACTCTTGCTGCGTTTGACGCCGCTGGCGCCGATTCCTTCCTACCAACAGTACGTTGGTCGCGCGATACGATCGGGCAGCAGCGCACGTGCGTGTGTGCGCGGTAGCTTGTTGTGTTGTTGACACTTGACGCCCAACCGCGCGTGTAGATATGACAAGTTGCTGCCGGGCCGCTCGAACTTTCCTCGTGATGTCTACCTCCGCAAACTGTTCGGCGCAAACCCCGCGTTACTCTCGCTGCTGTCCATCGTATCCCAAGAGCCGATCACGTTCTGCCGCTACCTCGAGGTCACCAAGGGCCTGCTGGCCAATACGATCAGCGACTGGAAGCTCGACAAGAGCCTCACGAGCGCCAGGTCTCCGTACTTTCGCTTCACGTGGCAGCTGGTGAGCATGCTGGCACAAGCGCACTGGATGCCATACCCGCTCAACTGCTGCCACGAGCTGCTGGCCGAGGTGTCGCCATCGGATGTCGTCAAGATCCTGATGAGCATTTGGTCGTTCGTGCGCGACTTTCCGCCGACTGCCAGTGAGTACACGATCACAGACGCCGCATCGAAGATGGCCGTACGTACGTTCCCAGCGTCGATGTCGGTCGAGCCGTACGTGGTGGCCATCAAGGCCGTGATGCGAGAGCACGTCGTGCGGTTGGCACCGCTCTACGGGCGCTTCTTCGTCTCACCACCAGCCACAGCAACGCGGCAAGCCTCTCCAGCCATACCACCCACTTCCACATCATCTTCAACCTCCTCATCTACAACAGCGTAACTTGTGTAATGCGAATACAATGCAATCCATCAATCCAATCTATCAAATCGTGAGTGAGTGAGCGAGGGAGGTGTCAAGCACATCAATCCAATCTCGTTCTGGCACTGTTCCGCTTTTACTGTTCTTGCCGCCCTCGTTCCAATACCGCGCTCGTTCTCGTGCCAAGCGCATCATCGCTCCTTCTCCTCCTCCTGCACCATGGTCTGCGCATCGTGTCTCGCGTGCCAAACGCATTGGACGTGCGTCTCATAAGGCCTGCTGCGTCGTCGATCGAGCCATCTCCTCCTCCACAGCCTCTCTCTCTCTCTCTCATCGTCCCCCACGCTCACATTCCAAACACATGGCGATCCTCGGCGCCTACCACGCTAGCAACACGGTCATCGGCGAGGGCACCAACTCGGTGGTGTTCTACGGCGAGCGCCTCGTTGACCGCCTCCCAGTGGCGATCAAGCTCACGGATCCGACGGTGGCGGTCGAGCGCGAGATCTCGATCCTGCAGCTGCTGGCGCGCTCGTACCCGACCTCGAAGGCCTTCCCGCGCCTGCTGGAGGTCGTCGACCTGCCCAACAAGCGCTGCCTCGTGTTCGAATACATTGCCGGCACGACGCTCTTGGCTCTCCTCGAGGCACACCCGCACGGCCTCAGCGAGGAGTACGTGTCGATCATCGTTGGGCGCGTGGCGTCGGCGCTGAGTCTGGTGCACGAGCTCGGCATCGCACACCGCGACATCAAGCTCGAGAACATCATGGTCACCGACGCCGGCCGCGTGGTGCTGCTCGACTTTGGCCTCGCGCACGTGTGCGAGCGCGGTGCCCTGACTCGCGTCTGCAGCGGCTCGTTGCACTACGTGCCGGCCGAGGTCGTGAAGGGCCTCGCACACGACCCGTTCGTGAGCGACCTCTACTCGCTCGGCGTCACGCTGTACGCACTGCTGTGCAACCGCTTCCCGTTCGCGCCTGCGCCCATTGCCACGAGCGCGAGCGCGAGCGCCACGACCTCCAGCGGCTTGCCGTCCAAGCCGCTGTCTGGAGCAGCGCCACTCCCTCGCGCATCGCTCAACAAGCTCGCGACCGAGTCGCTCTTTGCCGCCATCCTCCGCGGCTACGTGGCGCTTCCGACCTCGCTGTCGCTCGAGGCCAGCACGTTGGTGTTGGCGCTGCTACGCTCGAACCCGGCCGACCGCCCGACGCTCAACGAGGTGCTGCTGCATCCGTTCGTGTCGGGCATTCGCTCGTCCTCGTGCAGTACGGCATGCCGCAGTCGCGTGCTGCCGCCCATGGTGCCGAGCGACTTTGAGACGAGCCGCACCATGTGACTGGCACTGGCGCTGGGCATGATCGCGGTGCTCGTGGCCAAGATGCTGATGCTGCTGCTCGGCATATCGCGAAATGTACCCTACGTGCCACGACTGCTGTCGCGCCTTGGACCTGCTGCACCCATGTAACTCTCTGTCTATCCTATTATCTCGGCTCGCCCAGCGCTCGTTGCCCTGTACAGTAAAAGCAATCTACATTGTTGTACCAACCAATCTAGTGCCACGAGAAGCAGAGCAGCCGCGGTTGGCACGCGTCTGACTCGTCGACTGGGAGCGTAGTGTACGGAGCGGATCGCAGCAGTCTTGTGATTGGTTTGGGCAGTTGATGGCACTCGCGGTGGTACGGCATCGACGGGAACCTCTGCCGCACCCACACGATGCAACTGAGCGAGCCGCCGTCGAGCGCGTAGTCCAGCAGTGTGCGCTGGTTCGCGTCGGGACCAAACAGCTTCTCCTGCAATGGATCGGGCTGCTTCAGAGTGGCGACACCGTCACGCACTGCGGCCGTGTTGCAGAGGTGCCACAGGTTCTCGAGCACGCCGCGCAGGCCAGAGCCGGCAGCCACGTGCGCGAGACTAGTGCCACTCGCGCGCTCGACGTGCCGCCAGAAGATGGCACGAATAGCGCGACCGCCATTGGCCCAGCCGAGCAGCAATGGCGTCTCGTCGTGGCCGTTGGGGACATTGAGCGCCTGCTCTCGGGCTGCCTTGCTCATGGGCTTCAATATCGCGAGCACGAGCTCGCTCCAGCCGAGCTGCATGGCGTAGTGGAGCGGCGTGTTGGTGCGCTCGGTCGTCTGGTGGCGCTGCCACCACTCTTGCCAAGCGTCAGGCGCCGACTCGAGCGGTAGCTGGTGCTGAATCGCGGCCAAGATCGCGCGGAACGAGTGCCGGGCACGACAGCTGCCAGCAGTGCAGAGGCTTTGGTACGTGAGCAGGCGCTCTCGGACGCCGCTCGCAAGCGCATCGCACACCAGCTGCTCGTTGTTGGAGCGAATGATGCCGTCGATCAACGACTCGCACATCCTGGGCTGCAGGGCTGCGAAGCGGCACAGAGCGTGCGCCAGCGCAATCGGCTGGCTGGCGAGCACCTGGTGTACTTCTGCGCCAATGACTCGCTGGGCGTTGGTGCTCACGACCGCAATCTCGTCCGTCGCGAGGGGCATGCGGGCGCCGTCAAGAGCGGCGCGTAGGAGGCCCGTAAGCTCGTGCTCGAGCCACCACGATGCCGGCGGAGCCTGGTTGGTCTTGGTGGTTCGGAACACACGCTTGCAAGGAGGCTTGCGCTGCGCCTCGCGGTCGTGGAGGTACTCGCACAACGACAGGTGCCCGAACATGGCAGCGAGGTCGAACGGTCGCAGGCCTTGCTCGTTGGCGTGGTTGACATCGGCGCGGTGCTCGAGCAGCAGTTGCACGGTGGCGTACGCTCCGGCGATGCACGCGTGCGAGAGCGCCGTGTTGCCGACTGCATCCGTGGTGCGCACATCCGAGTACGGCAGCAACGACCGAACACACTCGAGCGCTCGCGGGTTCGAACACGCAGCCATCAGCGGCGTGCGGCCTTGCTGGTCGAATGCCCTGCACTCGCTCGTGCCGACGCGCGAGATCGCCAGCGCGAGGCACTTCTCGTTGCCGCCAATCGCTGCCTCGTGCACCAACCGCTTGCCGGTGAGCGGATGCACGAGCGCGATCTCTTGCGCCCGAGCGTCGAGCATCAGCTGCAAGGCCTCGAGATTCCCGCAGCGGGCGGCATACAAGGGCGCGGTGCCGAGCGGTAGTCCGAACCGCAGGAGAACGACGCAGGTCGGAATGTCGCGTCGGTTGCACGCTCGCTTGTAGAGCCCCGGCGCCTGGTCTTGAAGGAGCGACCGAAGTGGCTGCGGCGCCGACGACAGCGCACTGCGGCCTCCGTCCTGCGCCACCAACATCGACGACAGGATGCGCTCGAGCGAGGCATGCTGCCGACACGCAGCCATGCTGTGCAGCGTACCGATATCGCAGCCCGAGATTCCGTCCAACGGCGGCGAGTGCTGCTCGCTGCAGCGGTCCGAGAGCGCAGCCAGCAGCCGCCACCAGCCGTAGCGAGTAGCGAGCGCAATCTCCAGCCACGACGGTACTCGTTCACGGTCGACAGTCACCAACGCCACGAGGCTGCGTTCGAGAGCTTCGACGTTGGCGGCATGGTGCAATTGTCGACCACAGACGTGCAGTATCGCGTGCAGCAACGAACACGCGTCAGGTTGGCAGTGAGGGTAGCACGGCGGCTGCACCCACAGCGCAGCACCGAGGAGGTCTCTTCGCACATCGGGCAAAGCACATTGCTCGAGCTTGGCCTGTAGGCACGCGGTGTAGTACTCGATCATCTCGCACAGCCGTTGGACGGTTTGCATCGCGTTGGCATCGCGTTGGAGCTCCATGTGCCGCCTCACATCCGGGTGGTCGCATTCGTGTGGCAGTTGCGCGAATATCTCGTACACCACGTTGCGAGCGCGCTGCCACACTGGCACTCGGAACTCGGCGTGCAGGAGCTTAACCGCCTCGAGGTTGCCCGATTGGGCCGCCAGGAGAGTGGACTCCTCTGGTATCGAGATGCACGATCGCGCCACGCGTCGAACCAGTGCCACGGGAGCGAGAGGCATTGGCCATCTTGCTCGTAGCAAGCTCAAGAGCGTCTTGGAACGATCGTGAAGCACTCCGGGAGCCGCCGTATCGAGCATCAACTCGACCACGTCGAATGCACCCGCTTCGCATGCAAACTCGAGCAACGGCTGTGCGGGGGATGATTGCCGCTTCTGCGTCCAGTGGCGGAGGAGCAAGTGCACCTCGCGTACGCGGTGCACGTCAGCAACGAACTGCAGCAGCCTGCTTCCGACCGCATCGGCTGGCGCCATCGAGCACACGACGGAATGGCAACCGCGCTGCTGCGAGCTCGTGTGCCAGCTGCTTGATTCGCGGCACGCATTGCACAGCACCAACGCTGCAACGACATGGTCGTGGGCATGACGGTGCGCGATACTCAACATTGCCGACGCCAGAACATCATTGTCCTGCGGCACGCGTGCCCAGTGTCGGCACACGAAGCTGGCGTCGCCGTGGGCGCACGCGGACTTTAGCAACGTGCTCCAGAGAGCGCGGTCGAGAGGAGGAGCCACGCTCGCACCGAAGCGAACGAGCAGCGTGTCGCGAATGCGGTAGTAGCCGAGCCGAGCGATCAGCGCCAGCTCGTCGCCAGAGCACGGAAGCACACGCTCGAAGCGTGCCAACGCATGTGCCGTCTCTTCGATAGCTCTCACGGAGCGAGCGCGTCGCAGTGAGGCACCAGCGGCTTCGTCGACGCAAGGCGCTCTCGAGAACAGCTCGTGCCAGTAGCTGGGCGTCTCCTCGGCGTGCGCCTCGAGTTGGTATTGATCGAGCCACGCGATCGAGTCGCTCGTGAGCAGCTTGACCAGCTCGACGCGAGGCGGCGACCGGCACGCGCACTCGAGCAGCATCGATAAGAACGAATTGGTGGCAATCGAGGGTGAGGCAGATGCGTCTGGAGGCGAGGACACTGGATCGAGGTGGGCAAGCGTGCGTGCCAGTTCCGCGACGCCTGCGAGTTGCGTGTCGAATGGCTGCTTGAGGCAGAGCAACCGCAGCGCCTCACGAATGACCGTCACCGCCGCAGAGCGTGGCATACGCGACACAAACTCGCGCATCAGTAGCTGGAGCGTCGGCATCGAGCCCGAGCACACGGCTGCAAGAATCTCGTCGGGTCCGATGGTGCGTGAGAGAGCGTCGGGGGAGCTGGCGAGTCTCGGTAGAAGGACGCGTTCGAGGGTCGGTTGGTCACCTGCCGCAGCGGCCATCGTGATAACTGATTGGTGCAGCTGCTTGTCGCGATAGGCAAGAAGTTCCACGGCATCAGCGGTGCTCAAGGTGCCCAAGAGCAGCTCGAGCAGTTCGATGACGAGCGAGTGCGTGCGCGTTCGATAGGCCACTTGGAGGCTTGAATTGGCTCGAGCATCGGACTCGTAGCTCACGGGTGAGAGTCCAGCTTGCAGCAGCACGTGGCATACCGCGACGGCACCGTTACGGATGGCACCGAGAAGTGGTGATTCGGGCGGCGGTCTGGGCAGTCTGCAAGCACTGAACGCACGCGCGTCGCGTTGTAGCTTCTCCCGTGCACGAATGGCTCGAGCAGTGGCAGTCGAAGGAGTGAATGCTGTCGCTGTCGTTGGACGTGGTGGTTGCTGTTGTTGTGGCGGTGCTTGGTAAGTTGCCGATGCACGGCTTGAAGCAGAGTGTGATAGGATCGCTTGCACAACGAGGGTTCGGTAGTCGGAATGGTCGCTGGGCTCGACTGTCGCGCATGGTGGCGTCACTGCCGTGTACCACTGGAATGCCGAGAGCTGCTGCTCGTCTGCCACTGGTTGTTGCTGTTCTTGTACTTGTTCTTGTTGCATTGGTGGCGTGATAGCACAGTGGCACGCGAGACTCAACGCATCTTCATCGGTATTGGTGCGCACTGACACGTCGATCGCTGGGAACAGCTGCAGAAGCTTGTGTGCGAACTCAAAGTGTCCGTGCTGCAGTGCGAGCGTCAATGCCGTGTGCCCAGTGTGCGAACGAGCGTTGATGAGCTCGTTGTCGTTGTTGTTGTTGGTGCCGACCAAGTCGAGAGACAGCACTTGAAGTGCACTCGAGTCGCCTGACGCGGCTGCGAGCATGCACGGCGTGTATCCGCGCCAATCGCGCTTTCGTAACTGCGAGCGCCACTCGCGGTAATTCTCACGCAGGTAGCGCAGCGCTGGGAGGTTGGATACTGCGACTGCCGCATGAACGAGCGTCCAACCGATCGAATCGTCGAGTACCGTGAGCGATTGTACAAGAGACTCTCGATGCTGAGGCGCATGGCACTCGAGGGCGCCGTGTATGAATGCTACGGCACGTCGCAGCGCGTCGGGCTCTCGGCGAGTGATGGCTCCGAAAGGATCCAGGTATCGTCCAAGTCGCAGCAGATCAACGATCGACTTGCCATCGCCATCGAGTTCCGTAACCAACTCATCGAGATGCGCTGTTGCCAAGCGAGGCAGCACTGCATCGATCCATCTCCGGAGGCGCTCGTCGTGGTCGGCGTGCCTCGGCGCGCGAAGGAACAGATGCAACGGTGTGTAGCCGCGCTCGTCGATGGCACACACCAGAGGCGCAATCGGTGGTTCGGCCCAATGATGCGGTGAAGTACGTTCGAGTAGACAATGGATCAGGTCGAGATGTTGTCGAGCACACGCGTAATGCAGCGGTAGTCGCTGTCGAGCATCTCGCAGATGCGGCCAGTCGCCGTGCTGGCGCAGCAAGCTCTCGAACTCCTCGAGCTGCACACGATCACTCGCCACGAGATGATGCACTTCGAACCAACCGAGTTCATCGGCTTGTTCGTGAGGAACCGGATCGTGGCGTTGATGTTCTTGGAGGAGGAGGCGCTGCCGTCGTCGTTGTTGGAGGCGGCGCTCGTGAACTAAGCTCTTCATGGGCGAGGAGAGATTGATTGGCGAGAGATTGCGCGTGGAATCCTCACTGAACTTAAGTTGCTGCGCTGTTCCGCGATCGCCATTCTCCGTGTCGCTGCATTCATGAGCCGATGAGCCGCAGTCTGTTGGTTGGCGCAGTGAGAGAGAGAGAGAGAGCAGGCTTCGAGTCAAGTTACTACGACGAGTTTAGTGATGGTGGAGCGATTCGCCAAGTTAAATAAACAACGAAAGGAAGCAAGGACTGCGAGACACACAACCACACCAAGGTAGTCGGATTACCATCGATAGGTAGGTAGGTAGGTGAATGGCTGACTAGCTAGCGATGAATAGATAGATAGATAGATAGATAGATAGATTGCGCTCATGGCTGGACCGTCAACATCCAACCACCTCGACCTTGAGCACCGTGTGACCCTGCACCGAGCACAGATTGCACACTTCAGCCCATTGGCTGTCGCTCTTGATTGGAATCGGCGTGCCGTTGGCGATCGAGTTCGAGGCACTGACGATCACGGCTGCATCGACCGACAGCGGCTGCTTCAGCTCCTTGGAGGTTGCTCGCAGCAGATGCTGCAGCGTGTGCAGCTTCGAGCTCTTGCCGACGATGGCAGTCGAGTTGCGGAAGGTGGCTTTGATGTAGGTATCGCTGGCCTTGCTGGGAGGCGTCTGCGTGCTGCTGGAGGCAGATCGAGGTTTCTTCCTGGCTGTCCTCTCTCCCTCGGAAGCGGACGATGAGCTGCGCTCGCGGCCGTGGATGATTTCGCTCTTGTGTCGCCGAGAGCCAGCGCCTTGATCGGGCAACGGCAGCACCAGCTTGGCGGAGCCTGGAGCCGAGCGCGGAAGCGTGTGGATCGCCACCGAGAGCCTGGCCAGTTGTTCGGGGTTCGTGACGCCGATCGCACGAAAGTCGCTGTCGGCCATCGAGCTCAGCCGTTCGCCGGCGATCTTGTGAAAGGCGAATATCGGCTGCAGCTCGCCGAGCTTCTTTTCGACCAGCCAGTCGCACACGTCCTTGCAGCTCCAGGCTTCGACTGCCGCGGTGCTCGCTGCCGACGAGGCCTTGCGCTCTTTCTTGCGCTGGTGCTCTCGAGAGGCCTTGTCGCGGCCGGGCGAAGGAGAAGCCGCCGACCGACGAGGAGTGAGCTTCATGCGGTCGAGACCTTCGAAAGAGCGCGATTCCATTCGACGAGAGGCCTCTCCGGTAGTGGCAGCTTTCCGGCCGCGTTCCGACGCTGGCGAGCTCGAGCGGACGGAGACCGTGTCACGTGAGCGCGGCAACGACGAGACCTTCTTGTCGCTGGTGCTGCGTTCGCTCTCACCATCGCCATCGAGCTCGGCCGACGAGTTTCGCGGAGTTGTGGGCGAGTTGCTGAGCTGTTGTTCGCTCTCGGCGAAGCTCTCGTCGGACGGGAAGAATTCCTCGGGCGACATGGTGCGGGAGCAGCACGCGAAACTCGGGTCGGTCTCGTCGTCGCTCGGTAGCTCAGCGAGCGAAACGGGCTCAGCCGATTGCGACAGCAAGTCGCACGTCTCGAACACAACCTCGGTCTCACACTGGTCGGTGTCTTCGTCGCCGAGCGGCGAAGACGTAGAGTCTCTGGCATTCGACGAAGAGGTCGTCGTGTCTACTCATTTAGAACGAGATATGTTCGTACGAGACCAGACCATGGAAGGGAAAAGTTCGTGAGTGCGGTAAATGGACATAGAGTGAGTGAGGTGTGAGCGAGCGAGTGAGTGAGTGAGTGAGTGAGTGAGTGAGTGAGTGAGTGAGTGAGTGAGTGAGTGAGTGAGTGAGTGAGTGAGTGAGTGAGTGAGTGAGTGAGTGAGTGAGTGAGTGAGTGAGTGAGTGAGTGAG
>Ga0209935_1003205_pt1 | contig 17443 bp, 29 predicted proteins | sample ThiBio_1000_plan_2_FD_183958 | JGI IMG/M metagenome (GOLD analysis project Ga0209935, IMG submission 183958) | Wastewater bioreactor microbial communities from Cape Town, South Africa - Thiocy_cont_1000_plan (SPAdes) | ecosystem: Engineered > Bioreactor > Thiocyanate-remediating >... | reverse complement strand
CATCATCATCATCATCATCATCATCATCATCATCATCATCATCATCATCATCATCATCATCATCATCATCATCATCATCATCATCATCATCATCATCATCATCATCATCATCATCATCATCATCATCCCCGAGCTCGAGTGCACCGTCATCGTCATCGACGAGAGAGATTGGAGATCGATTGAAGCAATGTCGAATGATGCAACAACTCACACCTCGACAAGCGATCGAATCACTCGTTGAGCTGGGTCACGATGCTCGCCAACACCATCCATGGCTCACATCTCGATTGTTGGTCAAGGCCTCGAAGCTCTCGAGTGTTGTTGGAGATCTCGACCACTCTGTTCGATCGATCTCGATGCTTCTTGAAGCCTCTGATCTCGAGCTCCAACGAGGACGATTGTTTCGATCTGGCCGTCTGCTCCAGTTGGCAGTCAACCAATCTCACTTGTGCCCACTTCGTGATTGTCATCGATTGAAGGCCGAATCGTCACAGCACGAAGAGATTGAGAGAATCAACGATGTGATCACGAATCAGCGAGACCAACTTGACGAAGACTTGTTCTCACAGCTCTGTCATTGCTTCGAAGTGCTCGATGATTGTCGATTCCAATCGATCTCGATGCTTGACTCGATTCCCTCCGACACCATCACCACCAACAGTCGCAAGCGAGAGAAACAAGCTCACTTGACATGTCGATTGATCTCGATCTCAATCAAGGCTCGCCACTTGTTGGATCAAGCACTCACTCGATTCATGCATCGATGTATCGCTGATCCTCGAGGCGAATCGATTCTCCAAGCATCGTTCCCACTCACAGGAAGTCGAGATCGACTCATTTCTCGATTGACCGAGACGCTGAGGCTGAATGGCATCGCAGACATCGCCATCGATCAATCGTTCCCTGAAGTCATCGAAGCGATGGCAGCCATCCAACCATTCTCGATGATCCAACAACCAGAATCGAGTTGGTTCGAGCGAGTGTATCGAATGTCGATCAAGGCCAAGCACTCAGGCATCGACATTCCATCGTCTCTCGAGATCGATCAATGGTTTGCTGCCTCGTCATCATCAAGAGAAGTGGGAGAGTGGCCTGTCGAGATCGAGATCGATGGTCAGTTCTGGCCTTGGTCGTTCATCGACGAGTGCTCCAACTCAACCGATCCAGAGTCGGAAAGTCGATCGACCATCAAGCAGCTCCAGAGCAAGAGCATTCTCTCTCCTGAAGGAACATCGAACACCGAGAAAGTGAACGATTGGTATCGCGAAGGAGGCATCGAACGAATCGAACAAGAGATCAAGAAGGCTCTTGCTCCTGCTCCATCATCCTCCAACAACAAGAAGAGCAACAACAAGGCCAAAGAAGGAGCATCAACACATCAAGCACAAGCAGTGCCTCATCGAGACGATGAGTCGATTGTGTCGAGAATCACGAGACACATCGAACATCGACGTGGAGCTCGACGCAACACTCGATTGGAATCAGGAGTGGATCTGATGTCTCGATCTCTCGAAGGAATCGAGAGATTGATGAGATTGATGGCTTGTCAACAACCACTGCCTCCTCCAACCACATCAACCACATCAACCACATCAACCACAACAGCATCAATGTCATCTTGAAGAGCAGAGCAAGACATCTTGTGAATATCTCACTGTTCAACACAATACAATACTCGTTTGTTCTCTTGATTGATTCGTTCGTTGTTGGTTGATGTCTCGATGAGAGAGTACTCGGGAATGTGGTCGGCTGGTGGACCAATCGAATCCCCAACTGCCGATGTCGAGCTGCTGACGATCGGCATCGAGTGACCTTGAAGCAAATCGTCCCGCTCGTCGTTGTCGTGCCCAAGTCCCATGTGGCTGCTGTTGCGAGTTCATCAGGACAGCGAGCGGCCACCCAAACAAGTTGCGGAGGACGCGAACATTCCTTCGCTCTTCCTCTCGCCGCAGCAGCACCTCTCGAACCACAACCAAACCCTCGCTCGCCATCGATCACGCCCAGCAAACTATCACGCCCCACTGGCCCCGGTGATCTCTTTCTCGCGTAGTTGAGGTGATAGGATCAGACTTGCCGGCTGCTGTCAGTCCAAGGCGGCTCCTCGCTCGCCACGTGAAGCTCGAATGTCGACCGTCGATCTCTCAAGGTTCCGCGAGCAGCTGCTTGGCACCACCTCGACAACAACACCAACGACATCGTCAACATCATCATCCAACGGAGTAGGTCCTTGTACACGACCACTCACTGCGCCTCCCGTCGCGTTATCGCAGGCAGAGCTCGACGACGTATTCGACGACATCGACGGCTCGGACGACGACGCCGATGCACCGACCTTCGCCTTCGCGCTGTCGGCGCCCAAGCCCAACCCACCGCCCACACCAGCCACAACTACACCTCCAATAACACCGAACGGTGAGAGTCTTGCACCTGTTGCGCCACCTGCCACCTCCATCGCAGCCCCTGCACCGATCAATGGCGCGATAACTGCACCATCTGCGCCATCGCCTTCGAAGCCAACAGCGCGACCTCTGCTGCTGTTCGACGCCATCGCAACTCAACTGGCACCGACGCCGACACCAGCAGCTCGTTCATCGCCATCTCCGACACCTGCAACATCCTCGAGCAAGGTGCCATCGTCCACGTCCTCGAGCGAGGCGCTGCAGGCCATCATCTTCTCGACGCTGCCCGACGTCAAGTCGCCATCGTCGTCGATCTCGTCCACCAGCGACTCGGGCTCGTTCCAATCCTCGCATCGATCCCAAGCTGCCTCGGTGCAGGTATGGGTCCAAGGCGAGCACGGCCTCGAGCTCGTTACGTTCGAGGCCGACCCGTCGCAGCCACAGCAGCCGCCTCCGCTCTCGTTCAACGACATGCCGCTCGACGCTCGTCCGGCACCGTCGTTCTTCCAGGACTCGGCGCCCTCGACCATCGTGAACACCGATCCTCCGAAACCATCGCTCGCAACCTCGCTGCCGCCACTGGTACCAGCAACTCCACCGGTCGAGTCCTCACAGCACTCGACATTGCCGAGCTCGAGCTCGATCACGAACAGCACCACGACACCTCGCTCTGATCCACCATCGAATCCAATCGCGATCGTCGCGCCGACTCCCGTTGCTGCTGCCGCAGCCAACGCACCATCAACGAGCTCGTTGCCTCCGAGAACCACACCAATACGAGCACCCTCGGCGCCGCCGCAAGAGACTGCTCCACCCGACACGGTGCCGTCGTTCCTGCCACTGTTGTCGTTCTCGATTCCAGCGTCCGACGCCTCGAGCTCGTTCTCGGATCTCTCGCTTCGCGACTACGGCTCGATGTCGGACATTCCGGCCAAGATCTCGTACCCGACGATCGATTGGTATGATAACACACGCTCCTGCGAGTGTACGCTCTGCTTGTACTGACGTCTCCCTTGCTCGAATGCTCGGTAGGGACGCGCCGCTGCCATCGATTCCGGCGGTCAATACGCCCTCATCGCAACCATCAGCTCGCCGACAAGCCTCGATGCCAGCACCGTCGCAGCAGCAACATCAGCAGACATTCGTGCAAGCCCCGATGGCACCGATGATGCAGCAGCTCCCTTCGCATGCATACCCTCCACCGGCCTTGGCTCCGCCGCATGTATCGCAGGAGTACTCGATCCCGAATCCGAATGCCTTCGCGCCGATGACGCAGGTGCCTCAATCACCATTCGTGCCGCCATTCGCTCCAGTCGACCCTGCGATGCTGCAACATCAGCACCAGCTTCAGCTCTTGCACCAACAACAGCTCCAGCAACAGCAGATTCAACAGCAACTGATCCAGCAGCAACAGCTACAACTGTTACAGCAACAACAACAGCAACAACAACAGGCTGCCGCACTCGCTGCTGCTGCCGCCACCGCTCCTCCAATGCCTACAGCGATCGGGATCGACCACTTCCATCCACATCAATTGCCGCCACACGTTCAGGCACAGCAGCAATCCTACTCGATCCCTTCGCCGTCGTACACGCCGTCTGCCCCATCTCCTGTCCTCCCTCCAACGAGTCTCAAGCCCTCCACTCTAGCTTCCAGGTATGCGCCCCTCGTTCTACCGCTCCCCGTATTTGCTGCATTCTAACGAGCGTGTTGCCGAGCGTAGCCTCAAGACAGTCGTACTCGACGGCGAACTTGTAAACAAGTTCATGGAGCTTGCCCAATCGAACACGCTTGTAAATATCGAAACCTGCGGTGTACTTGCTGCCAAGAGCGTACGTGACTTCGCCAATGCACGGTGTGCCTTCCCTCAATACCTGGTCGCTTTCTTGCCTGACCAGCAACTCGAATGCGTAGCTCGAGTCAGGCCACTTCCACATTACGCACCTGGTGATTCCGCCACAGAGCGGCACCGAGAACACATGCACCACTCACAACGAGGATCTTTTGTTCCACTACTTGCAAGAACACGATCTGATCAGTGTTGGCTGGATTCATGTACGCCTCATCTGTTCTCGAGCGAGACCTTGGTAGAGATCACAATCAACTGATAACCGCGCTGTAGACCCATCCAACGCAAGATTGCTTCATGAGCTCGGTAGATTTGCATGGCCAGTATTCCTATCAGGCGCTGTTACCCGAGGCGATCGCTATCGTGGTAGCTCCACGATATCAGCCCAAGTACTTTACTGCCACTCTTTGCTTGCCCACAAGAGCGAGAGCACAATCTTACATTCGTTTGTGGTGTAGCTTTGGAATCTTTGCACTGACAGAGCTTGGAATGGAGATGATTGGACAAGTACGTGCTCTAGCTGGTGCTCTGGACCTTCGTTCAAGTAGCTCTTACTCACATGTGCTTGGTCGATGGTGCAGTGTAAAGAGCCGGGCTTCCATCTCCACCCAGTTCCGAGCGGCGGCCAGCTGTACCTCCCTGTGCAGCATGTGTATATCAACTGGGGCAATCCCTCGCATACCATTGTCGACCTACGACAGTGAGTCCATCGTATGCTTGCCTTGCGAGTATCCATCCTTTCCTCTCCACTGCTTGGCTGGCTCGTTGTTGTTCATACTACTAAATACCACGCTTCATCGCCTTCACGCGTTCGTTCGTTTTTGTGCTTCGAGAGTGTGATAGAGAAACTCTGATAGTTTAATTGCGTTTAGCATTGGGATCGAGGCTCGGTCGATCGATAGATAGTGGGAGAGTTCAGATGTAACGAGATATAGCTAGAACGAAGGAAGAGGAAGGATTCTACTTGAGCTTACTCAGCGGATGACGACTGAAGAAGCAGCAGGACTGCGAGATACACACAACAACAACAAATACTGCACTGCTCGAGCTTGTGGGCGAAGGCAACCCAAGCCAAGTCGAGCGGCATCACATGCCTAGAACAAGAACGAGATCGTGGTGGCCAGCGCGATGGCTCCCGTGACCGTCAGGGTCCAGGCGGTCTTGTCGCTCTGCGGCGTGTGCGTCTCATAGCCGACGCGCGTGAGGGCCTTCACCTTCTCGACCAATGCTCGAGTGCTACATGGCGAGAATCAGAAGACGATTGGTGGATAAGTATTCACGAATGGATCAGTGAGTACAACGCGAGAGAGAGAGAGAGAGAGAGAGAGAGAGACGTACTTGGCCGAGTTGGGATCGTCGGCGGGGATCTTGTCAGCGAGCACCTGGGCATACTCGTAGAACAACGCATGCACGCCGAGGACGTTGTTGGTGTTGTCGCTGACGCCCACCGCAATGCGGGCGCTCTCTCCGCGGCGGATCTTGACCTTGGTGGCAAAGACCTCGGGGTTGTTGTAGCACAAGCTCAAGGTCGCCATGGCCATCACCTGCGGAATGGCGCAGAAGGCAAAGTTCTGCGAGTCCTTGATCTTGTTCAGGTACTGTGTGTGCATCAACAACGCCAGGGTTCGAGTGAGTGGTGGGGCTCGACGCAATGCGGGCAGTGTGTGCGTGTGTGTGTGAGGAGTAGGCTCTACCTCCAAGCAATCGGGAATGTGCGAGAGGGCATTGGTGATCAAGTGGTTCAGGCACTGGACGGCCTCCTTGGAGTTGCTCGGGTCGCGGAAGTTGTCGAGCTTCGCCGTGTAGCGGCTCCACACCTCCTCGGGCCAGAAGATGCGGCCCTCGATGATGTCCTCGAGGAAGTCGCGAGTGATGTTGGTCTGTCGCACAGCGCGCGCGGTTCATCGTTAGAGCGACTCCGGCTCCCTCACAGCAGCATCGTCATGATCGTGGTGTACCTTTTGGAGGAACAAGCCCATCGAGATGGCCTCGGCCTCAGCCGCAGCGACGGATGAGTCTAGTTGTTGATGAAGGAGCAATCATTGTGAGATCGACGTCGATCCAATCAACCAATCAAATCAATCATACCTTCGAGACCCGACAGAGTGAAGAGCTTGCTCAGACCAACGCCCACCAATCCAGCGACCTAACCCCAACCGAACGAGACAGACACATGAGCGACGAGAACGAGCGGCAGCCTGTGTGAGGCAGCGGCAGGTCGGCGTACGTAGTAGCAGTACGTGTCCCACTCCTGCAGCGTGCTCACGCGCATCTTGTTGATGAACTCGCACATGCCCTCGCCCATGCGCTTGGTGATGTCGAGGATCACGGGCTGGAACTTGGGGTCGAGCGCCTGGAACGCTCGCGTCACGTGGTAGAAGTGCACGAGGAGCTCTTGCTCGTCGGCCTTACCGCCTGCGGACCGCGTCGTGGCGTCAGTGCCATCAAGCATCACGAGAGAGAGCGCGCGCGTGGGCGACGTACAGCCAGCGAACGAGTAGTCAGGATCGTGGAGATAGGTGTAGAACTCGGGCAGCATGACTCGCTTGCGATCAATGTCAAAGTCCATGTCGTCCTCTGCGTGAGGGGGGCAACGAGCAGGCGGTGAGAGTCCGTCCCCCAACCACGACCACGGCCACGAGAAGAGTGATGATGATGAGCGGATGGCGAGCGTGGCGCGCGAGGCATACCGACGGTATCGAGCGCACGAAGCGTCAAGTAGAAGATGCAGATCTGGTCATTCGAGAGCAACGACAAGGAGCCAAGTCGTTAATACACGAGCGAGCGATGCGGAAGGCTCTATCGATAGCCACGGCGTAGATAACACGCAGACGGAGCGCCGCCGCCGCCGCCGCCGTTGGTTGGGTTGGTTGGGTGGTCGCGAGCGTGGTGCGTACCGCATCGCGAAGATCGTCGCCGAGGTCAGCGATCACCATCGCGAAGGATCGCGAGGTCTTGAAGAGACTGTCGTAACAGTACTGGAGATTCTCATCGAGCTGGCCGGCCGTGGCACCACCGCGCTTCGTGCTTCCATACTTTGACTTGAATTGTACCAAGGCCACGGCCTCGGAGGGTCGAACGAGCGACTGAATCAAATCCATTGCGAAGAGAGAGGGAGGAGGGGAAGGGAGGCGAGGGGAAGGGAGGGAGTTGGCTTGGAGGGAGAGGGAGTGTGAGGGTATGGAGGGCGCGGGGTAGCGATGATGGTGCGCACGAGACACGGCCAACAGCGAAAGAGGCGGCGCTGGATGGCGAAAAGCCTCTGTGAGGAGGAGAGGAGAGGAGAGCGAAGAGGAAGAAGAGCGACCGGCGCAGCAGGCGAAAAAGCACTGGAGCAGCAGAGAGAAGAGTAGGAGGAGAAGCAACACGAACACACCACTGCTACAGAGAAGGAAGCCTTCTGCTGCTATCTCGCACGACCTCGCTACCAGAGAAGAATCGCACTACAACTGCTGCTGCTGGACCCTGGGTCGCCCTGCTTTTTGAGGCTGCCTTGGGACTCGCACCAGAAAACTCGAAATCAACTTGACCTCACGGATACTTCTACAGTACTCCGATCGATTGTGTGCGTGTGTGGTGCGGTGCGGTGTGCGCTTCGGAGAGGGGATGATGCGTGTGCGAGCGAGGCGACAATGGATAACGGATGCGATCGGCGCTCGGCAGGAATTGTTCCGCCCCGACCGCGGCGACCGAGCCAACGCCGACGACCGCGCCGCCATCGGGCCGAGGTACGGTGCGGCCCGAGGTGCGCTTGCTTTGGTAGGAGGGGGTTTTGTATTGTACAACAACGTATGAATGATATGCGGTAGCGGTTGCGCCGTGAGGCAGCAGAGCAGCAGAGCAGCGCCTGGCTACTCGACCTCGTCATACTCGATCCTCACCTCGCCGCGGACTCGCTTGATTGCCAGAGCCACCACCAGCGCAGCCTGTTGTGGACACACGCATACGCACACGCACACGCAGCTCGTGAGCCAAGGTTGACATATCCCGCGGGATATACTGCCGCGCACGTACCATGCCACAAAAGATGATGCTGAAGCCAACGACCTGCTTGGTGGGCGCATTCGGTTCCAAGGCGTGCGATAGCGAGCCAGTGACGAACACCTCTCCCGCTAGCACCATGACCTGCCACGGCGCCGAGCGTACGAGCGAACGGTCAGCGTATCTGCTCGCCAGCGCAGATGCTCCTTGCACGTACCATGAAATCGAGTCCTGTGACGCTAAATACGACATCGAGGAAGAAGAGAATCGCGACGCACATGGGTTGGATCGAGATGGCTGCTCCGACCTGCGTTGGGTCGGTCCAGAGCACAATACATCCCGACTGCATTCGCGAACGAACCGAACCGAACGAACCGAACCGAACCGAACAGCTCTCGATGAGTCAGTGAGCACAGAGTGGGCGGAGAGTAGACACGTACCAACACGAAAGCCGACACGAGCACCGAGTAGATACAAAGGGCATGATGGATACGCCCCCATACGCCGGGAATATTACGTCGAGCCTCGGCATGCGATACGAACGACAGGATCTACCGAGCCCACCATGCAATTAGAGCACAACCGCGGCACTGGCAGCGGGTGGGTGGCAAGATGAGCCGAACGTACTGTGGGAGCCAGCAGCAGGATGTAGCCGATGATGGTATTCTCATCAGTAGCTGCCATCGCCTCATCGACGGCACCGGGGAACAGGTAATAGAACGTCCCGCAGGCCTAACCGTACCGTCGCAGCATGTGAGCCATCCACCCCGCATACACGCATCGACGTGGCAACAATGGCGTACCGCAAAATGAAGCAACGGCACGTCAGTCGTGTAGGCAAAGAAGTTGGTGACCGGCACGAAGAACATGGAGACCGTCGTGTAGTCCTTGAGCGGGTCCAGAAGGCCGTACTTCCATCGCATTCCGATGACGAGCACGCAGCCGATTCCAGTCGTCACCATGCACACGGCGAGGATGAACGAGAACGACGTGATGGCTCGACGCTTGAGGTTATGCCAGAAGCCCACAAAGTAGTCCCTCACGGTCTCGCCAGGAATCACTCGCACCAGCGACTTGAGTGCCAACAGAAAGATCATCATCACCTGCGAGAGGTGGCATTGCGATTAGACACGAGAGCAGCGAGAGACCCGAGTGGGTCGGATGTCGTGAGAGAGAGCCGTACAACTCCGCTGTATGTGAGCGACAGGCCGATCACCAGCATATAGTGGCTGGACATCGTCACGGCATCGATGATGAGAACGTCGACCACCGCCGACGCAAGGAACATGGTCTGGAGCAACCGAGCCACACGGGCGTGAGACACTCGACACTCCTACGAGCTGGTCGCTCGTTGTTCGTTGCTCATCGTGTCAGCCACCACACGTACCACGACGTCCAATCCAGTAAAGGTGAAGAACTCCTCGACTGCGTAGAATATACAAACGATCGTCGGAGGGATGCCGAGCACGAGCGTGTTCTCGGTGGCGGCCGTGGGAGCGACCAAAATAAGACAGATGCCGCACTGCGACACAACCACCAACACACGCAGACGCACAGCCACACACGCACACACGCCCTTGCGACATTAATAACCTCACGTGACTCATCTGGTACCGCCGCTTGAGGTCGCACACAGACACAGACACAGACTCAGATAGATACGCGGCGATTGCGTGTCGGCTTGATGGGCCACTCGCTCTCTCTCTCTCTCTCTTTCGCCTTGGGTATCGCGGGCGACCTCGAGCGCGCTCTTGGCTTGTGCGTTGTTGTAGTCGTGCAGCAGGACGTACCGTAGTGAAGCTCACGACCACCAAGGTCATCATACCGGCCTTGGTTCGGAGTCGATCAGGTACTCCACGCGTGTTTCGTGCCAGTTGCTTGATGCACAGGAACGAACCAAACTACAACCACCTCGCGCACATATACGCGATAGATTAGATACCACGCCGACCGAGAGAGTCTCGCTCATCACACGTACGATTCCGAGACACGTGAGTACATAGCCGCTTGCAAGATCGAGCGCCTCGATGCGAGATACTTCTTGCTTGAATGCTTGATCGGCGAGGTACACCAACCACGGCCAACCTCGAGCAAAGATGCCCACAGCGTATCGAACCAATCCAATCCAATCGAGCCAATCATCATGCACGAGTTAAGGAGGTTGGTTGCTTCGAGCGAGAGATAGATACTCGACGATATTCACGAGCGCGATGCCGCAATGTTTGTAGAGGATATGAGAAAGTGCAGCACGTGGATCTCGGTCAAGAAGGCGATGACATGCACGAAGGGCAGCAGTAACAAGAGAGACATGTGGTAGTCGGCCACGGCGTCCTTGCCCGCTTGTACGACCTCGACCATCACGAAGCCGACGAGCGTCACGGCCAAGGCAACGACGCCGAACAACGTGTTGACTCGATCGAGATTCACGAGGGCGCGGCTCCATGCTAAGCGTATATCGTCCCACGATCGATGGATATCGTGCTCGTACTTGACGAGAAGGTTCTCGTCGGATGTCGAGGTCATGTTTGGTGTGATATAAAGGAGCGAGAGAGCTCGCACGAGAGAGGGAGCTCGATCAGCAACGAGATCGAGATTGAGCGAGAGCGAGCGAGTGAGCGAGTGGCAGCGAAGATAGCAACGACGACACAACCACCTCAGCAGCCGCCGACGCACTCCTCAATCATTGGGCTTCTCAGAGGAAGTCGAACGCTGAGGTACTGCCACCACCTCCAACCCACCGATAGCGCGAGTGCAGAGTATCGAGATTGAGTGAGCGCGAGTAGGTGTGCAAGGAAGGAAGCGAACGAACGAATGAAGCAGCGGGAGGAGAGGAGGAGCTCTGAGTGCTGCTCTGGTTCAGTTGATCGGAGTTTAGTTTGGGCTGTCCTGCATGCCGCCAGATCATCTACAACAACAACGCCAAGGTGACCACGGTGGCCGCTACAATGTCTCAACACCGCCAACCGGGGGCAGCTGCTTCACGTACCGCCTGGTTGGAAGCAACCGAACCAAAGAAGCGCACCCGGCTCTGAAGCACGGCTTTGCCGCTCTCGGTGGCGTACCCCGCAGCACCATCCAGATCGACACCTTGTCCGTCTCCCATTCGATTGGCTCCCCGGCACCACTCTGCCATCGTCCACTCGCCCACCGCGACGCGGCAGAGGTACGAGACGAGGCAGCGTTCGAGGAGGAACGGTGCAGGGACGGAAACTCTCATATCTCGCCCGGGAAATGGCGGCTCGCCAAAAGATCGCAAAATATCCTGCTCGCCCTCGCGAATCGGCGTTAAGAACAGTGGCGCCCTCGCCTTGGCCGCGCTCTCCTGCGTCTTCGGCCTTGCCACGCGGTGGCACACGAGCCAACGGGTCATCGACTTGTACCAACGCCAACGACCATATCCCCGTACTATTCCCGCCCCCGCCAAAAAATCGAAGCAGTTGTGGTTTTTGGGCGGGAGCTGACACGTGCGCGCTACAGCGCCTAGGAGAGAAGAGCGGCCGTGTGGCACATCGCTTTCATTGCTGCTGTGTCTCTCCCCCGCGCCCACCTCTCGCTCGCGTCTGGCCTCCGCGTCGTCGTTGGTTTTGCTTGTATTTCGGTTGCTTCAGCGCTATCCTCCTAGCCACTACCACCACCATCATCATGTCGTCGTCGCGTTCGGCTGCTTTGCGCTACACCAAGCACGAGAAGCTCGGTGAAGGCACCTACGGTGTCGTGTACAAGGGTCGCGATACCCAAACCGGCCAGGTGGTGGCGCTCAAGAAGATCCGTCTCGATGCCGAGGACGAAGGCGTGCCCGGCACAACGATCCGCGAGGTCGCGTTGCTCAAGGAGCTCTCGGAGCACCAGAACGTCGTTCGGTATGGCAACTATCGTGCTTGCTCGTGTTGTTTGTTGTGCTGCGTGGTTGGTTGTGTGTCCAACACGTGCTTGCGACAAGTTGTACTTTTTACCTTTGCTGCGCCGATACCCTACTAACCACTCTCTTGATCGTGTCGTTGTTGTTGTTGCTATCAATCATGTTTCTCGCTGTTGGCGTCGATTTACGATATGTTTTTTGGGTTTCTCTCTCGTGCTTCTGTTTGATTGCAATGTCTCGCTCGTTCGCGTTGCTTTGTCGATTGCGCCTACCAGTCTCATCGAGGTCATCCACATCAAGGAGCGCCTGTTCTTGGTCTTCGAGTTTCTCGACTATGACCTCAAGCAGTACCTCATCTCGTTGCAGAACGAGTACTTGTCCGAGAAGTTGCTGCAGGTACGACCGAGCGGCTCTCTCTCTCTATGGCGACCATAGTGAGGACCGATGGGCACGACGGAGAATTAACACCGCTTGCTCTCGTGGTGGTGGTGGCGGCTGTGTAGAGCTACTTGCATCAGCTGCTCCGTGGCATCGCGTTCTGCCACTCGCACCGAATCATCCATCGTGATCTCAAGGTATTGCCTCCTGTGCCGCTATTGCTACTTCTCTCGAGAGAGTTCACGCCTGCGTGGCTTCCAAATACGGTCGAAGACCAGACCTGTCCTCGCTCGCTCACTCGCTCCTACTAACGACGTGTCCGTGCTTCGTGTGTGTTACTACAGCCTGGAAACTTGTTGATCGACCGCGAGGGCTCTCTCAAGCTCGCGGACTTTGGTTTGGCGCGAGCCTTCGGTGTGCCGCTTCGTGCCTACACCCACGAGGTCGTCACCTTGTGGTACCGAGCGCCTGAGATCCTGCTCGGTGCGCAGCGATACTCGTGCCCGGTCGACGTGTGGTCGGTCGGTTGCATCTTTGCCGAGATGGCCACCAAGCGCCCGCTGTTCCCTGGCGACTCGGAGATCGACCAGCTCTACAAGGTCTTCCGGTATGTGTTTGGGCAGCTTGCATCATGGCCGAGTGAGAGTGCGCGCTACGAGGTACTGATCACGTCGATCGTTGCCGCAACTCTCGTTTGTCGCAACAGTGTGCTTGGAACGCCCAACGAGCGCACCTGGCCAGGCGTATCGCAGCTGCCTGACTTCAAGGACACCTTCCCTCAGTGGAAGCCGCAGCCGCTCGACAAGATCGTCACCAACATGAACGAGGCTGGCTTGGATCTGCTCACGGTACGCACCTGCATCGTGAACGCTCTGCTCGCCTGCCTGCCTGTCTGTCTGCCACCAACTCACTCGTTGTCTCCTCTTGTTGCACCACAGCAAATGCTGCAACTTGACCCGAGCAAGCGCATCAGTGCCAAGGCTGCCCTCTCGCACCGATACTTTGATGACTTCCAGGCGCCTGCGTAAACCAACCACTCGCTCGCTCAAAACGAGAAGGCCCCCACAGCACGGCGGCCTCTCTGTTGTACCAGTAGCCTCATCCTCGCACCCCGAATACTCTCCCTCCACTTGGACCACTCGTGTTCAACGTAACCCACCCATCAAGGTGAGCACAGGTCTTGTGTAAAGTCCTTGTACATCCACCGCGTCCCTCCAACCGACACGTGCGTTACGCGTTCGACATCATCTCGTGTTGCTGTTGTTGATCTCTCTGTCCTCTTCCATTCCGTAAATACAAATTGCATCGCTTTGCCTCAGCGACCTCGCAATCGCTCGCTCGCTGGTTAGCTGGTTCGACCGCTCGCGACACAAGCCGCAATGGGTTTGCGCTAGATTCTCCCTAACTGGGAACGTAAACTACGGATCCTTGTGCCCCGGAATGAGTATAAACTGTGCCCCGGAATATTACGCATTTTTCGAGTGGATTTCGTTGCATTCGCCTCATCGCCTCGCACCATCAACAACGTCATCAGCTGTCGCTCGCACCAACAAGAGAGGAGCGCTGTTTGTTCGCTGAGTACTTGGCCCCTGATCTCGAGAGAGCGACGGATACTTGATAGTTCGAGAAGGACAAGATGGAGATTGATATCTACACGATCGATGATGGATTTGATCCGTACGCCTTGCAGCCGACTGGCGGCGAGAGTACGTGGCTTGCTGGCGCCTGTGGCACGCTCGAGCCATGACGGCTTGGCTAACGCCCATGCCTGCAACTCTCTCTTGCTCGCGTGCGATTGGTTGTAATAGAGCCGTACGAGCAGGATGGTCGATGGCAGTTCCATGCCCGCCATACGCTGCCTCCTCCGCCCGTGTTCCAGGTGCGCACCACATGTCGCTCGTGTGCTCCGATACTCGCTCGCACAGCCTGCTCACCCGCCGCCACGCATGCAATAGAACGTCGAGAAGAAGTACGCGTGCACAAAGGGCACCTTCATCGATCATGATGCACGCTATCGCGCTGAGTTGTGGAGCAGCGGCTCGACCACTGCCGAGGAGAAGTAGGACCGCCAAGCAGTCCCAGCCATCATCAATCCGATACACTGAGTAGATTCGAGCCAACGCCAAAGGACGACAACGATCTACAAGATCCTCTCGTTCGTTCGTCTGTTTGCTCGCTCCTTTGGAGTGTCGAGTTATATATTTGTTGTGTACACTCAATCAATCAACGCTGCAAGAACAACTCCAACAACACCAGCACCAACAATGCTTGAATGCGTTACTGCATCATTGGATACTCCTCGGTACTCTCGCAATGCCTACAACCAATAGCCTGTACACCATCTAGCTAAGGCCATGTGATCGAGCATCACGAGCCCGATGTCAGAGTGATGCGCGAATCTCATCAGTGTCGTCGTCATTCGCTTGTTGTCGCTGCAGTATTCGCGCGTGTGGGAGCGCGACACCATGTTCGCTGGGCTGCAGGTCAAGACCCTCGAGACCCCAGCCACTCCCACCACACCACAACAACAACCACCACACCAATCCACTGCACTATCGTTCGCTGGGCTACAGGATAAGGCACCAGTCGGTGGCGCCACGACCCGTGGTACACCATCAACATCGGCAGCACCGCCATCGGCACCTCTATCATTCGCTGGGCTACAGATCAAGAAGCCTGATGCCGCTCAAGCGATAGCCACTACCACACCAACTCCTACAACCTCGCTGTCGTTCTCTGGGTTGCAGGTCAAGATCCCTGAGACCTCGGCCTCGACTCCGACCCCGAACTCGAGCGCACCATCATTCGCTGGCCTGCGAGTCAAGCAGCCACCATCGACCGCCACACCATCGACCGCCACCACGCCTCTCTCGTTTGCCGGCCTTCAAGTCAAGACCACCGACTCAACATCGACGCCCAAGACTCCTTCCTTATCCTTCAGTGGTCTACAAGTCAAGGCTCCAAGCTCCACGACCGCACCATCGCCATCGACTGCTCCATCCTCCAATGCCTCTGCTTCCCAATCCAAGTCTCTGGCCACTACTTCGCCGACCACTCCCGTCGCTGCTTCTCCGACAGTACCAACAGGAAGCAGCAACAATCTCTTCAGGTACCAAACGAGTCCGAATTCGATTCAGTTGAGCAATCACACGCGCTGCCAGCATATCCAAGAACCATGAATGATCTCATAAGACTCCCTCCCTCTCTGAAACCACCAATGCATCGACGTGGTTATGGTCGTTGATATCTCCAGTGGTTTACGCATCGTAAAGGCCGCCGAAAAGAAGCCACCCTCGAATGGTACCACGAATCCAACGCCCGAACCAGCACCGTCATCGTTTGTGAATCGAGTCGGTACGACACAATCGACTCGCTATGATGCCTCCCAAGCTCCTGACTCGACATCTGGATCATCGGGCTCGCACTTGATTAACTCGACGAGGTATTGATTTCACACCACGGAGTAGGTATCGCGTTTGTAGCACCGCCCGAGGGAAGCGTCACGCCGAAGGCTCATCTATCGACTCCTGTCGTTAGCGAGCAAGATTCCTCGCGCCATCACGATGAAGATGACTCACAACTCGAGAGCTCGTACTCCTCGTCTACAACCGCTCCAGTTGTGGCCGAGAGACCCGCTGCATCGAGTGACCATGACGTTGATGATCGAGGCGACGACGGTGGATGCTACGTGCCACCATCACTCGGGGATCTCGGCCTCGCGTCAGAGCTTGTGAACGCATCCTCGTCCTCGCCTTCATTGTCAGAACTGCAGCAAGCTGAAAGCAATGCTGGCCACCAATCGAACGACCTCATAGCGGATCCAACAAATGCCAAGAACAGTGATGCAACAACCGAGGAACCTTTGGCTGCGCTGTTGCGGCCGACACTTCCAAGTGCGAGTGCCATACGAGATCGACGTACTCGAGTGCTAGACCAACAACGAATGCTTCGCCAGCAAATCGATCAAGTACGCTTGGGTTGGATCTTGCTTCGACTTTCAAGCGAACCAAATGAGCTCACCGACATTGCACCTAGAAACGAGCTTTGATACGAAAGAGTACTGAGGAGCAAGCGCAGGCATCGATCAACGAGGACTTTGATCGCGCTGAGAGTCTCGATTCCGTGCTGCGAGAACAGCACCAAGCCATCAGCGACTTGGAGTTCCAGCTGTTGGTGTCAACTCGTGAGTCCGAGGAGCTGCAGTCGATTCGCCTTGCGCGCTTGGTAGCCGACACCGATGCGCTCCGTGCTAGTGCCCAGTACTTCCTATTCGAACGGGTACCAAGTCGTTGTTGCTTCGCATTCCGTGGCGAGACAATCATACGGTTGCTGATGCGCTTATGCGAGAGAACAGGATCGAAAGGATAGCGAGCTGAAGGACTATCAAGAAACGATACACAGTCAAACAAGCTTGAAAGAGCAGCAACTAACAGCGACCATAGAAGCAGCTCTCATCTCGATCAAGTACGTACAGTTGCTGTGTGTACTGCACTCTTATCGATCGTACGGCTCAAGCTTATTCGCGTTCTTATCACCATTCCGATGCAAACTTAGACATTGGGATGCAGACCTCGAAGCCCTCGAGGTATCCGAGCAAGATATTCGCCAGCAGATCCAAGTACAATGTGCCCCATTTATTGAGGAGAAGCAACAGCAACAACATCAAAAGGAGCAGCTCGAGGTACACACATGCGCGCCACGCACTACGTTTGCCAGGAATGCACTGGACGGCTTATGGTTGGTTGTTCCAGCGTGAGATCGAAGAGTTGATGAATATCATTAAGCGCAAGCGACAAGAGATTAGCGACCTCCAACGAGCAATCCATGCAACAGATGCAAGTATACATGATGCACAAAGGCCATTCAATCAGTCACTCGACCGCATTCTACGCCAACAAGCCGATGCAAAGGCTCAACGAGAAAAGGAGCTCGCAAGAAAGGTACATCTTGCTTGAGAGTCTCAACGTGCATTGCATT